>Ga0172366_10002723_pt1 | contig 13899 bp, 9 predicted proteins | sample LakKivSesite69cm_FD_114533 | JGI IMG/M metagenome (GOLD analysis project Ga0172366, IMG submission 114533) | Sediment microbial communities from Lake Kivu, Rwanda - Sediment site 69cm | ecosystem: Environmental > Aquatic > Freshwater > Lake > Sediment | place: Rwanda: Western Province, Lake Kivu... | reverse complement strand
TGTTGCCGCAATGACGCGCACGTCCACATGGATAGTCTTTACCCCGCCGACCCGCTCAAGTTCCTGCTCCTGCAGAACGCGCAGGAGTTTTATCTGAAAATCAAGGGAGGTCTCGCTTATCTCGTCAAGAAAGATGGTGCCTCCATCGGCAAGTTCGAAACGCCCAATCTTCTGGCGATGTGCGTCCGTGAAGGCGCCCTTTTCATGACCGAAGAGTTCGCTCTCGAGAAGGGTGGGGGTAAGTGCTCCGCAATTGAGCTTGATTAAGGGTTTATTTCTTCGGGGAGAATTGTAATGGATGGCAGAGGCGATGAGTTCCTTGCCCGTGCCGCTTTCTCCCTGGATTAGGATGGTTGCCCTTGTCGGCGCAACGTGGATAATCTTTTCAAACACCTTTTTCATGGCAGGAGAATCACCAAGGATGCTCTCCATGCTGTATTGCCTTTGTAAGGACTGGCGGAAATTTTCATCCTCTTCGGGGAGGTATTTTTCGAGAATTGCGTGTTCGACAAGGATGTTGAGGTCATCAATATTAATCGGTTTTTCAATATAATCGTATGCGCCGCTTTTTATCGCCTCCACCGCATTTTCCACCGTGGCATGTCCTGTCAGGATTATGACAATCGTCTTTGGATATTTTTTCAAGATGAAGTTCAGTAGCTCCATGCCATCCATCACGGGCATCTTGAGGTCAGTGATGACGAGGTCAAATGACTGGTTGGAGAGGAGGTGGGCTGCCTCCTGACCGTCCGTAGCGAGATTGATGTCATAATTCTTCCCATCGAGAGCCCACCTGAGTCCCTCACGTGTGTTTTTTTCGTCATCAACAATAAGTATTCGCCTTCCCATATTTAATCTGTTCCTTTATTTATCCGCCAGGAGGCGGATTGGCTGACGAGAGATGGGGAGTAATATGGTGACCGTTGTTCCCTTTCCTTCTGTGCTTTTAATGCTTATGGCACCTTCATGTTCACTCAGAATCTGATACACCACCATCAGTCCCAGCCCTGAGCCGTAAAACTTTGTGGTGAAATATGGTTCAAAGATTTTCTCAAGATTTTTTTCAGTGATTCCACAACCATTGTCAATAAAGTCAATTGCGAGAGATTTCCCCTCAATCCGGCTGGTGATGACAAGAGAGGGCTCGCTTGTCTCCTCCATTGCCTCCTGGGCATTTTTGATGATGTTCAAAAATGCCTGTGTGAGTCGGGGGGCATTCAGGCGCACCTCCACGTCGGTTGGTTCAAGATTCAGTGTGACCTTGATGCCGTTTTCCGCAAGTGTGGGCGCCATCACCTCCAGGGCACGCCTGATGACTTCATTGGGATTGCCAGACTGCATTTCGAGTCGACGTGGGGTGACTGCCATCAGAAATTGGTTCACTATGCGGGAGAGACGGGCAATCTCTTCAAGAATTATGTCATTGGAGCGGAGGCTTCTCTGGCGATATTCTGGCGTCATCTCCTCAGGCGGCATGGTCAGATATTTCCGCAGGAGCTGGGCGTGAATCTGGAGTGAATTCAGTGGATTTTTGATTTCGTGGGCAACCCCCGCCGTGAGTGTGGCGAGTGCGCTTAAGCGCTGGCTCTTGATTCTAACCTCATCAGATTTTTTTTGCTCCGTTATGTCACTAAGGAGAATGACAATGCTTTCCACGCCGCCCTCGTCATTTGGAAGGGGAAGAAGTCGCGCAAGAAACACCTGCTGACCGGTTTTCTTGAGTCTCAGCTCCTCCGTAACAACCTCTCCACTGAAAGGGTTGTATTGGAGGAGGCGCGCTTTCAGGTCAGGATAGTCAGTGATGTCCGGCAGATTTTTCCCCAGAAACTGTTGCGGACTGCCCTTCAGTCCAAGCACCCTGCACGATGCCCTGTTCATGAAGAGTATTTGAAAGGCAGTATCTGTGACAATAATCCCCTCCCTGAGCCGATTGAGGATAATCTCAAGGAAGTTCTTTTCCTGAATCAGCTTTGAGAAGTATGCCTCGATCTGTTTTGTGTCAATTTTATCGAGGCGGGAAAGAAATTTTCCGGCAAATGATTTAATATCCATGGCACATTATATAATTGACAATTGATAATTAACAATTTTAGAATTAAATTTGCTAAAATATATATCGATCATTAATGCAATGTCTCAAGGAGAGGGTTGTGAGTCAACAAATATACCCTGCAATCGACTGAGACGCGCATAATGTCCGTCCAGTCTTAGAAGGTCATCATGTGAGCCCCTTTCCACCACCTGTCCCTCATCGAGCACAATAATTTCATGCGCCATTTTCACTGTGGAGAGTCTGTGGGCAATAATTATGGTGGTGCGCCCCTGGATGAGATTCTTCATTGCCTGTTGAATTTTTGTTTCCGCTTCCGAGTCCAAGGCGCTGGTTGCCTCATCGAATACGAGGAGTTCCGGATTTTTCAAGATGGCTCGGGCGATGGCGAGGCGCTGGCGCTCCCCGCCGGAGAGCTTATCCCCGTGCTGACCTATCTGGGTGTCATAGCCATCGGGGAGTTTTTCAATGAATTCATGGGCATACGCCTTTTTCCCTGCCTCAATCACTGCCTCGAGGGGGATATCTTTCCGTCCGTATGCAATATTGTTGCGCACGGTTTCATTGAAGAGAATGACCTGCTGTGTGACGATGGCAATCTTTTCTCTGAGAGATTTCAGGGAATAATCCCTCAGGTCGCGATTATCGATGAGGATTGCGCCCTCGGTCGGGTCGTAGAACCGGCAGAGGATGTTGACAAAGGTTGTCTTTCCGGCACCGCTTCGCCCCACAATGGCAGTAACGTTGCCTCGCGGTATATCCACCGTGATGTTTCTCAAGGCATACTGTGCGTTGTTATTGTAACGAAAGCTCACGTTATGAAAAGAGATTCCCTCCCTGATGGAGGTGAGATGAGTTGCGTCTGGTTTTTCCTCAAGGACACGACTTGTGTCTAAGATTTCAAAGACGCGTTCTGCGCCCGCAAGTCCTGTCTGTACATCAAGATGGATGTGGCTGAGGTCTTTTATAGGACGGTAGAGGCGGGAAAGGGCGATAATAAAGACGAAGAAATCGGCACCGGTGAGTGTCCCTTCACTAAGGATGAGATGTGCACCGGCAAATAAAGCCGATATCGCCGCAAGAATACCCAGAAATTCCATCAGAGGTGAGAAGATTTTGCGAACTGCCTGACGGTGGAGATAGGTTTTATAAGCCTTGATATTGGTTTTCAAAAAACGCTGGGATTCAAAATCCTCCATGCCAAATGCCTTTACCACGCGAATGCCATCATAAGTCTCCTGCATGACACCCATGACATCCCCAATGGTCTCCTGTGCCTTCTTGGAAATCTTCCTTATCTTTCTCCCGAACACGCCAATCAGGATTCCAATCGCGGGGACAACGAAGATGGAGTATATCGTGAGTTGCGGGCTGAGATAATATAAAAGAATGAGTATCATGATGATGGAGATGGGAGATTGAATCCCCACATCCATGACACTGGTTATGGCAGTGTTCATGGTGCTGACATCATTGGAGGTGCGGGCGAGGAGCTGCCCTGTGCTCCTGTCTTCAAAAAAGGGCAAATCCATTCTCAGGATGTGTTCATGAATCTCCTGACGGATGTCCTTCACGATGGACATGCCAGTGAAAGCCATGAGATAATCAGAGAGATAGGTAACCAGCCCCTTAATGAGACCGGTTATTGCTACAATTATGCCGATGATATATATCGTCTTCATCTTGTGGGCGATAGCCCAGGAGGTTATTTGTTCAGTCCGGGCGTCAATTGCCTTCCGGTAGTGTTTGAACCGTTCCTCAATCTCGTGGAACAGTGGAATCTTGAAGGTCTTCTCTTTTCCCTCCTTTGCAGTGGAGACTGTGGGTTGTTTATTTGTGAGGGCGGTTTGTGCCTTGCGTGGAGGGGTGAATATCACTTCTAAGATTGGTTTAAAGGCAACGATGTTGAAGACGCTTAAGAAGCTCCCGATGGTGCCGAAAATGATTGAGATAATAAGAGTCCATCTGTAACGAAAAACATATCGCATTAAACGGAAAATAATTTTCATGGCAGTTTATTTTCGCCTTTCCGCCAAGGCGCATTCACTGAGATACGGTTATCAGGGGTCAAAGCGACTCTGCACCGTCTTTAGCCCTTTGACCTTTTTAGTTTGTCCACGGCGGCGATGACGCGGCTCGGCAGTCCAAAAAGCTCAATAAAACCCTCCGCTGCAGAGCGGTCAAATTTATCCCCCACATCATACGTGGCGAGACTCATCCTGTAAAGGGAGTAAGGGGAGCGCCGACCTACTGTCAGGCAATTTCCGCGATACAGCTTCAGCCGCACCTCACCCGTCACGCGCTCCTGAACCTTGTCAAAGAAGGCGGACATCGCCTCCCTGAGTGGGGAAAACCAGAGTCCATAATAGATGAGTTCCGCAAAACGCGGCGCCAGCATCTCCTTGAAATGCATGGTTTCGCGGTCAAGGGTGAGGGATTCAATGTGCCTGTGGGCATGAATCAGGATTGTCGCCGCAGGCGCTTCATAAATCTCTCGTGATTTGATTCCCACAACGCGGTTCTCAACAAGGTCAATGCGCCCGATGCCGTGTTTGATGCCGATTGTTTTCGCCTTCTCAATGATGACAAGCGGTTTCATCTTCTGCCCATTCAGGCGAACCGGTACGCCTTTATCAAAACCGATGGTAATATATTCCGGCATGTCCTTCAACTTGTCTATGGGCTTGAGGTCAATATATGTGTCGGCAGGGGGTTCAATCCACGGGTCTTCCAGTGCGCCGCATTCAATGCTTAAGCCCCATAGATTAGAATCGATGCTGTACGGGCTTTTTTTGGTCGCCTTGACGGGGATATGGTATTTCCTGGCGTATTCAATCTCCTCCTCGCGCGTCTTCAGTTCCCATTCTCTCAGCGGGGCGATAATCTTGAGGGCAGGGTCAAGGGAGCGCGCCGCCACCTCAAACCGCACCTGGTCATTGCCCTTACCCGTGCATCCATGGGCGATGGCATCGGCGCCCTCCTGATGAGCAATCTCCACAAGCCATTTTGCCATCAGGGGTCGTCCAAGGCTCGTTGCCATCGGATACTCGCCCTCATAGAGGGCATTTGCCTTGAGGGCGGGAAGAATAAAGTCATGGACGAATTCATTGCGAAGGTCTTTTATGACGAGTTTTTTTGCGCCGATTTTTTTCGCCTTCTCTTTGAGATTTTTCGCATCCACCCCGTGCCCGATGTCAGCGCTGAAGCAGACCACCTCACAGCCATAGTTTTCAATCAGCCACCGCACAATGACAGAGGTATCCAGACCACCGGAATATGCGAGGACAACACGCTTCACACGCTTCTTGCGAACAACCATCTTTCAAAAACCCTTTCTTATAGTGTAATTAATTTCTTAAGATTCACCACGAAGACACAAAGAATATGTTATATTTGTGTCTTTGAGACTTTGTGGTTAAATTCCCATATCTCTATATTCTATTGAATGACTCAAATTAGATGTTTATAAAAATGCCTCCCCATTGCTGTCAAACAAAAACAAGGATGCGAGCAACCGCCGAATAAAATTTCTAATTTTCGGTTTAATGTGACTTATCTTAAACTTGAAAAGACCGATTTTAGGCTTGAAATCATGGTTTAAACATGTGAGCAATTATTACAGCGTGCAATGATTATGAAATTGCTATTTTGAAAAGGCGCAGGTGCTTTTTTACTGCGGAGAGAGGACTTCTAATGTATCAAAAAAATCATTTTAAGGGAATCGCATTTTTATTTGCTCTTCTCGTTGTCCTTTTCTGCACAGCACCTACAATGTATTCAATTCCGGGCTTGATTAGTTATCAGGGGCGGCTGACCGATACAAACGGTAAACCAATAACGTTGCAGGTGGATGTAACTTTCACCTTCTGGGATGCAGAGGCGGGGGGCAATCAACTCGTCAGCTTTTCGGATACTGATACGATAACGCCCTCCGCTGAGGGTCTGTTCACCACGATGATTGGAGATGACCCTGGCAATCTTATTCCCGAAACAATATTTTCGAGTAGTAATGTCTGGCTGGATATTAATGTTGGTGGTGTCCATCTTACTCCAAGGACAAGAATACTCTCAGTTGGTTATGCCGTGAAATCTTCTAAGGCGGCTACGGCTTCCATGGCGGATATAGCAACAACGGCATCTACATCTCTGGCTCTGGCTGGCGCATTAAACAAGCCAGGCGACAAGATTGCGCTGGGGAACAATGTGTGGCTGGTAGTGGCGGCGGACGGCAGTGCGGAGATTAGTGCCAATGGTCAGCGCTATCGGCTCGGGTCACTGCATTGGGGCAATCCATGGGGTTTACACGATAATATCAGCCCTGACGGACAGAACAGTACATATCCTCAAGTGGTAATGGACAATAGCAGTAATGCAATGATCGTCTGGCAACAAATCGATGGTGCGAAATTTCAGATTTTTAAGAGCGAATGCCATTTCAGTTTCTGAGATGGACGTCAGGAAATTCCATAAATTGTTTTTAAAAGGAGCGGGCTTTGATTGAGCGTTACACTTTGCCGGAAATGAAGTCGCTCTGGAGCGATGAGTCTAAATTCGCCACATGGCTGGAGGTGGAACTCCTCGTCTGTGAGGCGTGGGCGGAACTCGGAAAAATCCCGCCAGATGCGTTGAAATGCATTAAAGAGAAGGCTTCTTTTTCCACGGAGCGCATCTGTGAACTGGAGCAGGACCTCCGTCATGATGTCGTTGCCTTCACAACAAATCTTGCGGAAAATATCGGAGCGGAATCCCGTTTTGTCCACATGGGTCTGACATCGTCGGACGTGGTGGACACGGCGCTCTCGGTTCTCCTTGTGCGCGCAGGGAATCTCATCCTTGATGCCCTGCAGGAATTGCTTCACGCACTTAAGATACGCGCCCTTGAACATCGCCGGACTGTCACCATCGGCAGAACTCACGGGATTCACGCCGAGCCGACCTCGCTTGGTTTGAAATTCTTACTCTGGCGTGAAGAGATGTTGAGGAATAAGAAGAGACTTGAGGATGCAATCGAGGGCGTTCGGGTGGGCAAAATTTCCGGCGCAGTCGGGACTTATGCGCACACTGGAACTTTTATTGAAAAGTTCGTCTGTGAGAAACTACACCTTCGCCCTGCCAATGTTTCCACGCAGATTTTACAGCGTGACCGCCACGCCGCATATCTCGCCGCCATCGCCATCACCGGTGCCACGATTGAGAAGATTGCAACCGAAATTCGTGGATTACAGCGGACGGAGATTGGGGAAATGGAGGAGCCGTTTGGCGAGAAACAAAAAGGTTCCTCCGCCATGCCTCACAAGAGGAACCCGGTAGTTTGTGAGCAATTGTGCGGGTTGGCAAGGGTCCTGCGCTCTAATCTCATATCCGCCCTCGAAAATATCGCCCTCTGGCACGAACGGGACATCAGTCACTCCTCAGTGGAGCGCATAATAATTCCGGATTCAACCACCCTTTTACATTACATGCTGAAAAAAATCACGTGGGTTATTCGGGAGATGCTCATCCATCCTGACGCCATTCGTGAAAATCTTGAAAAGACCCGCGGTCTGCTCTTTTCGCAAAAAATAATGCTCACCCTTGTGGAAAAGGGGCTCACCCGCGAGGCGTCTTATGCCATTGTCCAGCGCAATGCAATGAAATCCTTGCATGATGATACCACGCTCGGGGAGAACCTGCTTTCTGACCCGGAATTCAAGTCACTCATCAGCCCATCGGAGCTGGACGCCATCATGGACTACCGTTCATTTTTGTCCTTTGTGGATGATATATTTAAAAATTGTGGTATGGAGGTCGAGGAGGGTTGAGCAATGGACATGAAGGAACGGCTCATGGCAGACCTGAGGCAGTCGATGAAAAACAGGGAAGAATTGCGAACCAGCACACTTCGCATGCTCAGGGCTGAGATATTGAACAAGGAGAGCGAAAAGGCGGGTGTGGTGGTTGATGACGCAGTAGTGTTTTCACTCATTCAGAAACTCATCCGTCAGCGCCATGACTCCGCCGTCCAGTTTGAAAAAGGTGGTCGCCCGGATTTGGCAAAGAAAGAGGTTGACGAGGTGGCTATTCTGGAACAATATCTACCTCCACAACTTTCTGAGGAGGAAATGAGAAGACTGATAAAAACGGTCATTGAAGAGATTGGCGCAATGTCCATACAGGATATGGGCAGGGTCATGGGCGCCACAATGAAAAGACTTAAAGAAACGGGAAAGATTTTTGATGGCAAGGTGGTGAATGTCCTTGTCCGTGAAGCCCTCAGCGTTCAGAAGTCTGAGGGAGAAACAGGTGCTCAAAACTGAATAGTGTTCTATAGATTTGCGAATCCAAAAATAATTGACAAGTGGCAGGGTAATATTACTATAAAGTTATTAAAAAGGTGAGGGTCGGAAAATATGAAATTCAAATCCTGTTTGCGGGTAGCTATCATTATTGCCACCGTTTCTATACTTTCCCTGACTTACATGGCTTCCGCCCAGTATCAGCTCCTTGATTGGGCGAATTTTGAGAAGGGGAAGTTGCAGGAAAACTCAACGCCCATCGGGGATAAATTTGACACCATAGTAAAGGTTGTTGAATACAGCAAGATACCCAACATGCCACCGGCATTCTGCTCCGGCGCTGTCGCTGATGAAGTCGGGAAATATGGTTTGCAGCTCTATATAGACCCGGAGATCTGGCAGTCAGGTCTGGCGTATGCAATGCCCCTTGACCGTGACAGGCTGGGTGTCTCCGGGCGGGCATTGTATCAGGCAGATTTTTATCTCCCACCCGCTGGAGAGATTTTGCCAAGTCTCGCCGTTCTTGCCATGGAGCCGATGACGCCCGGAGAAAAGCTCCCTCACTCCTTTTACAGGTTTGGTCTGTCGGAAAACAGGTTTTTGTATTTTTCTCATGTTGTCAAGGATGAGGCAACCGCCCGCATCTTCCTGCAGGATAGGTCAATGTTTTCCCAGCTTCCCCGTCCGGGCTGGCACCGCTTTGCCATCGTCTTTGAGGGACCGAACAGGATACGTTGTTATATAGATGGGCATGAGGCGGCTTTTTCACCCATTGAGGAGCCCACCTTGCGCCTTCTCCAGGTCGGCATCATGGTGGCAGACAAAATAAACAAGTATAATTGCTATGCCGATAACCTATCCATCCAGTGGACGCCGGAGGATTATCCGATTCCCATATCGCCCTATGCAGGCACATGGGCAAATGTGCCGGTCTCATCTGCCCCCGGGACAAACGTTGCCCCGACCGTCGCACCCGTAACCCTCACCTCACCAGCCGGCTCCACGAGCGCAATTGCATGGCTGGATACAAAGGTTGGATGGGATATGTCTCAGGAGAAGCAGACTTCAATGCTTGTCTTTTTCGGCGCCCCCAATGTCCCTTCAGTTGCACTGCTGGATAAAATTATTGCGGATGAACCACAGGCTCAGATGTTTATCAAACAATACATCCCCATCAGAATCGATGTGAATCAGCTCCGGGGCGGCGACATTGCTAAAAATTTCAATATATTCAAACTCCCCACCCTTGTCATTGTTAATCCCCAGGGCAAGGAGGTCAACCGCGCCATCTTCGGGAGATATGACAACTGGCAGACTTTCGTTGCCAAGCTTCAGACAAAATAATACGAAATAATGGACAATTGACAATTAACAATTGATAATTGACAATTTTAACCCAGCTGTTTAACCTGCTCGATTCTCACGCGTTTGATTTTGGGCGGTATCACCTCTGTCACGTAAATTCGGTAGTCTCCAAAAGTGATGAGTTCATTGGGCTGGGGGACACGTCCGAGGGTTGTGTATATGAATCCACCCAGTGTCTCACAGTGGTGCTTTGGGAGGGTGATGTTAATCTCCTCCTTAAGGTCGTCAAGGTCCATACGCGGGTCTACAATATACACGTCTGGTTTTTCCTTATAATAGAAGATACTGAGCTTGTCGAACTCATCCTCTATCTCTCCCACAATCTCCTCAAGTATGTCCTCAAGTGTGACGAAGCCGCTGCAACCGCCATATTCGTCAAAGGCAATTGCGACCGACCTGTGTTGAGACAGGAGCTCCTGCAAGAGGTCATCAATGCGTTTTGTCTCCGGCACGTAATACGGACCATGTATGTCCGATTTAAGGTCTTTCCAGGGGATGTTTTCAGAGCGGAGGATGTCATAGACGTCAACGTATCCCACCATGTTGACGATGGTGTTTTCATAAACCGGTATGCGGGTGTAGCCGGTGCGCTTGGCGGTTTCGATGACGGTTTCTGTTGTGGAGCCATGAAGAGGAATGGCGATAATGTCAACGAGTGGTTTCATCACCTCACGCACGAGCGTTTTTTCAAGGTTAAAGATGCTCTGAATCATATCCACCTCGTGTCTTGAGGGTGGGAACTCCTTTCCCTCGCTGACCCATGCATCCACCGCCCCGACGAGACTTTTCAGGTCTTCCCGTGTGAATTTCACCCGCCTCGCCCCTTTTTTGATGCCAAAAGGACGCAAAAGGAAAAATGTCACGGCGGTAAAAAAGGTTACCGCTGGATTGAAAAGGAGAGAAAATAGTCTCAGCGGTTTGCGGAAAAAGAGCATTAGATTGTCCGCATGCTGGCGGAATATCTGCTTGGGAATAACCTCACCTGCAATGAGAAGAAAGGGGGTCATGACAACTAAGGATAAAAGGTTGGAGAGACTCTCGGAACTCCTCTGGGTGAGAAAGCGGAGGAGGATGGAGAAAAACTCCTTTGCGAAGAGAACTCCAAGGATGGAGAAGAGATTTGTCCCCACCAGTGTTGCCGTGAGGACCTTCTGGGTGTCGGAGAGGAGGTGGATAACGTCAGCCGCTCTCTGGTCGCCGGACATCTGAAGTGTCCTTAACCGGTGGCGATTGGCGGAAATAGCGCCGGTCTCGCTCCCTGCAAAAAAGGCGGTCATGGCTGAACAGAAAAGAATTGACATTGCCAGGAGAAAGAGGTCGCTCATGAAGTCCCCTCCTTGCCGGTAGCAGATTCCCCAGTGCCCATCCGAATTTTCTGCATGGAGATGCGGTCTATACGGTTTCCATCCATTTTCATTATCTGAAATCTCCAGCCGGAGGTATCGAACTCCTCCCCCTCGGTGGGGAGGCGACCGAGAAGGTTAAAGACATACCCACCGATGGTGCGGGCAATGCCCTCATCCAGCCCAAGGTTAAAGGTTTCATTCAGCTGACTCACATCAATCTTTCCCGCCACATGATAGTGGTCAGGTTCAATGCGGACGACATCCTTCTGTTCCTTAGCCGCCTCTTTTGCGTCCTTGATGTCTCCCACAATCTCCTCAAGCAAATCATGCAGGGTCACAATGCCCGCCGTTCCGCCATATTCATCCAACACAATGGCAAGATGTGTGTGTGATTTCTGCATATCCCGCAGGAGGGCGGTGAGTTCCTTTTTGGGCGGGACAAGATAAGGCTCACGGACCAGGTCAGCGTAAGGGTGATCGGGATGGAGCAGGAGGTCTTTTATGTGGAGCGTCCCGATTATGTGGTCAAGGTCTTCGGCATAGATGAGGATGCGGTTGTGAGACCCCTTGCGGACACTTTCCACCATCTCCTTCTGGGAAAGGGTATTTGGATATGCCTCAAGGACGGTTCGCGGCGTCATGATTTCCTCGCCTGTCTTCTGCCTGAGCTCAAAAACTCCGTCAATCATCTCCTTTTCATCATCCTCAAGAAGTGTGTCTAACTCGCCCGACACGAGCATCATTTTCAGGTCCTCCTCTGAGGATGTATCCGTATTCCTTGTGGGCGGGATTTTAAAAAGGCGGAAAAGGAGACTGTTTATGAACCCTATTATTAAACGCAAGGGCGTGGTCAGCCAGATATATATGAGGAGGAGAGGACTGCAAAGGATACCAAGTGTTTCGGCGCGCTCTATGGCAAGAGTTTTGGGCATAATCTCTCCGAGGATAAGGATGAGAAATGTTACGCCGGCGGCACCGGAAAGAAAACTGAGGACGGGAGAACCGGCGAGATAATTCTGGGCAAGGGCTCCTGCAGAAATGGCGGCGCCAGTATTGACAAAGCGGTTCAGCAAAAGGATGGAGGTCAGGGTCGTATGAGGAGTGTTGAGTAGCATCTGGATGTAAAGATAACCACGGGGGTGGCGGTGTTGAATATGTGTGAGTCTGATGCGGTCGAGTGAAAAGAGGGCTGTTTCAGCGGCGGAGAAAAGCCCCGAATGGGCAAGAAAACCAATGAGTAGAATCCACAGCCATGCACGGGAAAGGTCGCTTATATTTATCGGTAGGGATTTCATCGGCACATTCTGGTCTGAAAAGATTTCCACTCCTGCAAGCAGGAACAAGCCTGTCAGGAGAAAAGTTCCCAGACCCAACTTGCTTTTAGATTTTGTCGGTTTCAAATGCAAATGATACACCCTTTTTGAGTCACATTTTCCGTGAGTTATTTCCTATAATGTTCCATATTACATGAGCGGCTTTTGGTTCAAGACTAAAAATATAAGTGATACAAAATGGTATGTATTCCCCAGAGTTGAGAGATGCACCCAATCATAGATGCAATCAAAGATTTCGCAGATTCCACAGATGATAATTATTATAAATTCATGATGTTTTTCCGATTAATATATGACATTGACAAATGTTCCGGTTTGGGAATGTTATTTATAGTTAAACAATGATGTGTTCATATGCTTTCCTTTTACGCCTGTGGCGGGTTGCTGGGCGTTGATTAACGGCGATTGTTGCAAGTGCGATGATGAATAGTGGATTTGTTCATCTTCATACCCATTCACATTTCAGTCTGGAGGATGGTATTCCTTCAGTTCAGGAGCTGGTGCGAGAGGCGGCGGGTTCGGGTTTTACGTCCCTTGCTCTGACCGACCACAACACCCTTGCCGGTATCCCTGCCTTCACGGAGGCATGTTTTCAATTCGGCATAAGACCCATTATTGGTTGTGAGATAAATATCCTGCCATTCCGCATCCGCGTTCCCGACGCCGTCGCCGCTGGAGGAGCGCATTTTCACCACGCAACCCTTCTTGTGCAGAACAAGGCGGGATTTTTTAATCTGACACGGCTTGTCAACCGTGCCAACAGAAGTGCCCTTCGTGAGGCACTTGCCATCTCCTTCGCCGACCTTGAGGAATGTTCCGAGGGGCTTGTTTTTCTCTCGGGGTGTCACCGTGGGGAGCTCTTCCATCTGCTCAAAATGGCAAGGATTGAAGAGACGGAGGAATACCTCCAACGGCTTGTCACAATATTTGGACGCAACCGGGTCTTTTTTGAACTCCAGATTGAGGGTTCGGAGCGGGAGCGTGTCATCAATGGGCGCATTGTCCAGCTCGCAGGCTTTCTGCAGGTGGGTATCGTTGCCACCAATAATGTGCATTATATCCTGCCGGAGGATGAGGCGGCATATCTGTGCCTCTGTGGTCGGGAGACGCTTCTTGAGGCGGGAGCGACCACTCCCTTCGGAGAAATCCTCTCGCCAAAAGGGTTCACGCGTCACCTTGCCACAGAGGAGGAGATGAGACAGAAATTTTTCGCCTATCCACAGGCAATTGAGAATACATGCGCCATTGCCGCATCATGTGAATTTTCTCTTGATGACCTTCGCTCACATCCCATGCCTCGCTCCCCACTGCATGATTTTGTCCGTGGACAGGATGCTGATTCTTTCCTCTGGGACCGCGTCTTTGAGGCGGCAACCCGACACTATGTTACACTCTCGTCAAAAATCAAGGACAGGTTGAACGAGGAGTTCGAAGCCATCAAGAGCTGTGGCATGGCTCATTATTTAGTATTTCTCCATTACGTGGCGGATTTCCTGACAAGGAATGGAGTCCATTTCATCTTCCGTCAT
>Ga0172366_10002721_pt1 | contig 13903 bp, 12 predicted proteins | sample LakKivSesite69cm_FD_114533 | JGI IMG/M metagenome (GOLD analysis project Ga0172366, IMG submission 114533) | Sediment microbial communities from Lake Kivu, Rwanda - Sediment site 69cm | ecosystem: Environmental > Aquatic > Freshwater > Lake > Sediment | place: Rwanda: Western Province, Lake... | reverse complement strand
GTAGCGACGACCGGGGTTTCCGTGTCCGTGAACTTGTCGGCGGCCTGGCGACTGAAGCGCGGGCCGCCGCTCGCGCGCGCCGAAAGGTTAAAAACGAGGATGGATTCATAAAAAGTCGAAAGGAAGGAAAAAAGGCTCTGCATCACGGCCACGGGCGCCTGTGAGGTCTGGGGGTGTTCCCGCCGGGTTTTGAGCAGCGCATAGAACTGTTGGGGTGTGATCGTCAGTTTGTCGAGATACTGGGCGGCGCCGAAGGACAGGTTGAACGGGATGATGTGGATCTGGTGCTGGTCAAAGAATTCTGGCGGCAGGTCGCAGGCCGAGTCGGTCACCAAGGCCACCGGCGATTTTCGACTGTGGCTGGCCTCGTACTGACGGCGCATGTCGTCCACCTTGATCTGGACGGTCGCGCCGATATCTTTCAGCTCATAGAACAGGTCCGCCGGCGCGTTGGTGTGGACATGAAACCGGAGCTTCTCTTCGGAGCCGGCCACGATGGCCGAATTCCCGAAGCGCTGAATGACGCTCCGGACCTTGTCCACGTCCATGTGCTTTCCCTCGATCAGAGCCTCGGTGCAGTAGCGATGAGTGATCTCTTCCTTGAACGAATGGACGGTTTGGGGAATCTCGGCCGCTGAGGAGGCGGCCCGAATGACTTCCCTCAACTCGCCCTCGCGGGTGAAATGCCAGACGCCCTCGACAAAGTCCACAAACCCCTTGGCACCCGCGTCGACGACACCCGCTTTGGCCAGGACCGCAAGCTTCTTGGGCGTGTTCAGGAGCGACTGCTTGGCCGCCAGCAGGGAGTCATGGAGAAGGTCCACAAAATCGGCCGTTTTAGCGGCTTTCTGGTGGACCGCCTCGGCCCACTCCCGAATGACCGTAAGCATCGTCCCTTCGACAGGATGGAGGATGGCCTTATGGGCCGACCGAGCCGCCCGCCGGACCGACTCAGCGAACGTGCGGACCGTCAGCCGTTGCTCATTCTCAATCTCGGTGCTCAGACCATGGAGAAACTGGGCAAAAATGAGTCCGGAATTTCCGCGGGCGCCGGCGAGAGCGGCATCGGCGATTGACCGGAGAGTCGTCTTCAGAGACTTGCTCACCACGGCCGACTCGGCGATCGAGCGCATAGTGGCTGCCAGATTGGTCCCGGTATCCGCATCCGGGACGGGAAAAACGTTGATCCGGTTGAGATAGTCCTTGTCCTGGATGACGGCGTTTCCACCGGCCAGGAATGCCAGGTATAGCCGGCGGCTGTTCAGGTAACGGATTTGCATCGATCGGTCTCGGCCCTCTCTCGAGAGTGCATCAAGTCTCATATTCTAACGGAAAAGTCAAAATTATTCTACTATTCCGATATTTTATATAAATTTGGTAACGGCCATCTTCGGCCGCTTTAGGTCAAGGGGATCCGGCAGGCAGGCCAAACGGGAGTTCGGGAATCTCGTCCGGTTTATCCGTCCCCGTCGGCCTTGAGCTCGAGGGCCTGCCTCCGGGAAAGTGCCCAGGGTTTGTCCCAGGGGATGACAGCCCGGCCGTTCCAATAAAAAGCCTGGAAGGCCGAATTCTCATGGTTGGAAATAGTGGCGCAGTAAAAAGAATTGCCCCGGCCGAGCTGCTTTTTGAGAAAGCGGCGAGCCCGTCGCCGGGAACGGAAATTTTTGCACCACACCCGGTAATCCGTGAAATCGGAATAAAGGCAAACCTCCCAAGACCGCCCGCCGGGCATCACAGGCCTCCGCCCGGCAGCACCAGCGAAGCCGCAATCACCCCAGCCTCCAAATCAAAACCACGCCCGTCGGCGTGCCGGATGCTCTCCTCTCCAAGGCACCGGACGACTCAATTTTACTCTGCGCGAATTGACCCCGTCAAGGAAAAAAGCTATAAAGGAGAAGGATCGTTCGATGGGAAAAACCGTCCTCGCCTCTTTCGCCCTGATGATGTGGTGTCTCCCCGGCTGCTCGGGAACACGGGTCACGGTCACGGCCGCACCGGAAATCCAAAAAGGAATTTCTTATGCGTGCTGGTGGCCGGGGCTCTATTCTCTTCCGGATTCCGATGTTTCCCTGGCCCATCTTGCTGAGACCGGCGCCGACTGGATCAGCCTGATCGTCACCGGCTACCAAGACAATCTCAAATCCCTGCAAATTTCGGCCAATGCCTCTACTCCGACCGATAGCGACCTCATCCATGTCCTAAACCAAGCTCACTCTCTGGGTCTCAAGGTCATGCTTAAGCCGCACGTTGACCTGGCCAACGACCCGTCCCATTGGAGGGGCCAGATCGGCCGGGCATTCACGTCTGAACCCGAATGGGCGGAGTGGTTCGCTTCCTACCGTAGGTTCATCGAACATTATGCCGACCTGGCCGCCGTCTTCGGCGCTGACCAGTTCTGCGTCGGCTGCGAGCTCGAAGGAACGACCCACCGGGAGTCCGATTGGCGGGCGGTGGTGGCTGCTGTCCGGTCGCGCTATTTGGGCCCCCTCGTTTATGCCGGAAATCACAGCGGAGAGGAGGCCGGCATAACCTGGTGGGATGCCGTGGATGCGATCGGCGTCGACGCCTATTATCCCCTGAGCCGAAAGCTGAACCCGACGCTCGACGAGCTCAAAGCCGCCTGGCAGCCTCTGGTCGCATCCCTCGCGTCTCTCTCGGCCCGATGGCAGAAGCGCATCATCCTGACAGAGATCGGCTACCGAAGCATCAACGGGACGGCCATGCATCCCTGGGATTGGCAGATCCGCGGCGCAGTCGACCTTCAGGAGCAGGCCGACTGCTACCAGGCGGCATTCCAAAGCCTCGCCAGGCAGCCTTGGTTCGGAGGGATCTATTGGTGGTCATGGAGTCCCGACCCCAATGAAGGCGGACCGGCCGACGACGGTTATACTCCCCACAACAAGCCCGCCGAGGAGGTCCTCAGAGCGTGGTTCGGCGGTCTGCGGAAGAAGGAGCCGCGCCGGACGCCCGGGCCAAATCCAGACCGCAGAATCGAAATCATTGGCAGAGAGCCATAATTTGGGGGTAAATCCGGGGACGCAAACCTTAACTGCCAAATCCTATGGAGCTCAGCTTTATTGTCCGGGAATACCGGCCGGAGGACCTGGAACAGGTTCTGGCGCTCGTCCGTGAGCTTGAAGCGGAAATGGCCGAGAAATTCAAAGCCAAGGTTAAGTCGGGAGTAGAAGATTACCGAACACGTTACCTAAACCCGGCGAACAAGTACAAGACCTGGGTGGCGCTCGTCGGGGACAAAGTGGTCGGGTTCCTGATGGGCTATCCATCACTCGGAACAGAGGAGATCGACAACATGTATGACGTCCTTCCCCTGCCTCCAGGACAGCTCCCGCCGGAGTTCTACATGCAGATTACCTTTGTCTCCAAGGATTACCGGAAAAAGGGCATCTCCACACGCCTTCATGAACAGGTCATCGCCTACGCCAAAAAGATGGGCTTCAAGGAAATCTACGCCTGCATCGCCAAGTGGAACGATCCCGAGCTCAGCGTCATCCGGTCGCTCAAGTTCCAGTCTAAGGATTTGGGCTACCGATACCGGCTGAGCCTCAAGCTTTAGCCTCTCCTCTCAGCAGTCCTCCTATTGCCTTTAGCCGAGGCGGAGCTTCTCCGGAATAGGAAGAAAAAGGGAGCGCCGGCCAGAGCCATACCCAGCGCGATCGAGGATTCCACCGGCCGTTCAAAAAACCCGAGAACAAGGATCGTCCCTCCAGCCAGGATATAGAACAGGGGAACGACAGGAAAACCGGGCATCCGGTAGACGCTGTTTTTCTCTCTCCTCAGCTTGAACACTCCGCAGACAGAGAGAATCGGAAAAAGACCCAAGGAGAACCCCATATAAGTCAGGATCTGGTCAAAAGTGCCAAACAAAACAAGGATAGCCGCGATCGCCCCCTGGAGCAAAATGGACCGTGTCGGCACCTTATACTTCGCATGGACGGAGGCGGCAAACGGAAAAAAGCAGCGGTCGCAGGCCATCGCATAATAAACGCGAGGCCCCAGGATTATAAAGGCGCTGAGGGATGAAAAAAGAGCCATGGCGATGAGCCCACTGAGCACCCGGTCAAAGGAGGGACCGAAGAGGTTCCCCACAGCCAGACCGCCGATCGAAATCACTCCGGCCATTTCCTTGGGCGGCACAGCATAGACATAAAAAAAGTTCAATAGAAGGTAGAGGGTCAGAACGGTCCCCGTGCCCAGGATCAGGGAACGCGGCAGGTTTTTCCGGGGGTCCTTGATTTCCGAGCCGATGTAGGAGGACGCATTCCAGCCGCTGTAGGCAAACATAATCCACATGAGCGAAAGGCCGATTGTCTTCCAGCCGTCGAAATCAAACCTGAACCTGCCGCCCTGCAAGAGATGTCCCAGGTCTCCTCCTCCCAGGCTGAATCCAAGGACTATCAGCCCGACAATCAGGGCCACTTTGAGGAGGGTGAGAAAATTCTGAACCCTGGCCCCGACCTCGATTCCCCGGGCATGGATGAAGGTGAAGACCAGGATGACCAGGATGGACAGAGTCTTTTTAACGAGCATCCCCTCGATTGGGCTGGCATTATGAGATAAGCTCATCAAGCCCGGAAAAGCCCGGGTCAGGTACTCCGAAAAACCGATGGCTGAGGCGGCGATGGGAGCCGAGAAGCCGGCGAAGAAGGACACCCAACCGCTCAGGAACCCAAAAAGAGGATGGAATAGCCTGGAAAGAAAGGCATACTCGCCGCCCGCCCTGGGGATCGCTGCTCCGAGCTCGCCGTAGCTCAGGGCTCCGCAGAGGGCGATGACCCCTCCGGCTGCCCAGAGCCCCAGCATGACTATCGGGTTCCTCAGTCCGGACATCAGGAGTCCGCTGGTTGTAAAGATCCCGGCGCCGATCATGTTGGCGATCACAATGTTGGTCACAGGGAAAAGGCCCAGCTTCCTCTCCAGTCCGTTTTCCTGTCGCGCCTCATCCATCGCGCCGGCTCCAGGTTGCCTCATTGTCCCCTATCCTATCCGATTTCTCTTCGAAAAAACAGGGCCCGAAGGCACAAGCCAAACCGGGACACGGCCTTGACGGATATTTCGGGCCTGTGATAATTTCCCGAAGAGGCTTGAACCCGTGGCGGCGCAAAAAAAGAAGGTTCCACGAATTGCCGGAGCCGGAGTCTGTTGCCTAGACCACATTTTCGTGACTCCTCAAATTGCCTGGGGTGGAACCACCCATGTCGACGAATACCGGGTCCAGGGAGGAGGCCTAGTCGCCACGGCTCTTGTGGCCTGCGCGCGGCTCGGAGCTTCCTGCTATCTTTTCAGCTTCTTGAGTCCGGACGAAGTCGGAGCCCAGGTGGCCTCGGAGCTCGCCGCGGAGGGCATAAAGCTCGAGGGCGTCGCCGGAATCCCCCAGGGCACAAGCCCCTTCAGTTTCATCCATGTGGACAGCCGCTCGGGTGAAAGGACCATTTTCCATCGTCCGGCATCCGGTCTGGAGCGGGCTGTCCTCCCCGACCTCAGCCGCATTGCCGAATGCGACGTCCTTCTCGTCGACGATTATTATCCGGAGCTCGCCTTAGCCGCCGCCCGGGCAGCCCGCCGGGAAGAGGTTCCGGTTGTCGCCGATCTGACGGTCAGCCTCAGCAAGTGCCCCGAACTTTTTCGAGAGATCGATGTCCTAATCGCACCCAGGTCTTTCGCCGCCCAGCTGGGTCATGCGGGCAACCTCTCCCGGGCCCTCGAGGCAATTCATCAACTTGGACCGAAAACCGCCATGATCACTCTCGGCCGTAAGGGCTACGTCTATTCCACTCCTGAAGGACAAGGCCAAGGGAAGGCGTTCAAGGTCGCGACCGTGGACACAACCGGCGCCGGAGATGCGTTTCACGGGGCATATGCCTATGGGCTGGCGCACCAATGGGAGGTCGAAAGATGCGCCGAATTCGCGGCCGCAGTGGCGGCGATCAAGTGCACTCAGCCGGGCGGCCGGACAGGGCTTCCGACTCTTCCACAGACTCTTCATTTTCTCCAAAGGAACGGACGGCTGGAATGGTCCGGAGACGAAGCGGGATAACCGTGGTCTGGCGGGACTTCCCGATATGCAATTTCATGAATGAATTTTTATACCCTCCCGAGTGAGGAGCTTCTTGAAAGGAGTATTTCGATGAGAAAACGCCGTCTCGCTGCCCGTTTTGCAGTCCTTCTTCTGCTCATGAGCCCCCTTTTTGCCTCCAAAGAAGCGAAAAAGCCCGACCTTAAAGGATTTCCAGAAAACGTATGGAGGCTCATCACGGATTGGAAAGTCCCCGGCCTGGCAGTCTCCGTCGTACAGGACGGAAAAGTCATCCTGGCCGAGGGATTCGGGTACCGGGATATTGAGAAAAAACTGAAGGTGACGCCCCATACGCTTTTCGCCATCGGCTCATGCACCAAGGCCTTCACAGCTGCGGCCATGGGCGTTCTCGTCGACGAAGGAAAAGTGGAGTGGGACAAGCCGGTCAGAACCTATCTTCCCTCCTTTAGGCTTCAGGATGTCGTCGCTTCCGAGCGGATGACTCCGCGCGACCTTCTCACCCACCGGTCCGGATTGCCCCGCCACGACCTGGCCTGGTATGGGTCGCCGGCCAGTCGAGCAGAGCTCATCGACCGGCTCCAATTTCTTGAACCCAGCAAGGACTTCCGGGCGGTCTTCCAGTATCAGAACTTGATGTACATGACAGCGGGCTACCTGGTCGGCGAAGTGGCCGGAATGAGCTGGGAAGACTTCATCCGGAGGAGGTTTTTTGAGCCTCTCGAGATGAGGGAAAGCAACCTCTCCGTCAGCGACTCCCAGAAGTCACCCGACTTTGCTCTCCCCTACCAGGAGAAGGACGGACAAGTGAAGCCGATACCCTTCCGCAATATCGACGCCATCGGCCCGGCCGGGTCCATAAATTCCAACGTTCTGGATATGGCCAACTGGGTCCTGATGAACCTCAATAAAGGGAAGTTCAAGGAGAGGCAGATTATCTCCGAGGCCTCCCTGGCAGAGATCCACTCGCCCCAGGTCGTTATGCCCAACCCCCTTCAGTACGACGAGATTCTTTACACTAACTACGGGATGGGTTGGGTGATTGCCCCTTACCGTGGGCATCTCCTCCTTATGCACGGCGGTGGGATTGACGGTTTTATTGCCATGGTGGCTTTCCTTCCCAAGGACAATATCGGCGCCGTCATCCTGTCGAACAGCGGCAGCACTCCGCTTCCGTCGATCGTCCTCTACACGATCATTGACCGGCTGTTGGGGTTGAGTCCCGTGGACTGGGGAAAACGAATCAAAGACCAGGTGGGCAAGGCCAAGGCTGAAGCCGAGAAGGCCAAGAAAGAGCCGGATAAGGACCGCAAGACAGACACCCATTCGTCGCACCCTCTGGCGGATTACGCCGGAGAATACGAACATCCCGGCTACGGCAGGCTGACCGTTGTCGCGGAAGACGACAGTCTGAGAATGAAATTCAACGGCCGGGATCTCGCCCTGAGTCACTATCACTACGATATCTTCGAAGCCTACGACGACTTTTCAGACCGGAAAATCAAGGTGAGCTTTTCGAACGACCTCAAGGGGAACATCGGGAGTCTTTCCGTCCCGCTCGAACCGGCGGCCAAGGATATCGTCTTTATGAGGACCCCGGAGAAAGCCATGTTGGAGAGGAGCTTCCTGGAGAAGTTCGTCGGTCAGTACGAATACCAGACTCTGGTTGTGACGATTGCTATCAGGGGCGAGAGGACTCTGACGGCGACGATCCCCGGGCAACCAGAATACGAGCTCGTGCCCTACAAAGGAACGGAATTCAACTTGAAGGGACTCCAGGGTTTCAGCGTCGAATTCAACCTTGACGACTCCGGTCGGTCGGTCGAGGCGAAGTTCAAGCAACCCGGCGCCACAACCGTCTTCAGAAGAAAGTAGCTGGTCTCGGGTTTTCCTGGACAACTGGCGACGCCCGCTTGATATCCATGAACGAAAGGTGAAGAATATGAGAAGAAGACATTTCATAAAGGCAATCGGAGCCGGGCCGCTCCTCGCTCTTTCTCCGTGTGGTATTCGGGCTCAAGGAGGCCAGCCGGCTACCGGCGAGAATCTCTCGTCTCAAAGAATCGGCCACAGCGACCCCTGGGTGGAAATCAACCTGGCCCATATCCGCTGGAATCTCTCCCAGGTCAGGAACAGAGTCAAGGTTCCGATAATGGCTGTAGTCAAGGCCAACGCTTACGGCCATGGGCTCGTCGGCACCGCCAGGGCTCTTGAAGGCGCAGGTGTCCATTCCCTGATGGTCGGAAAATTGCAGGAGGCCATAGCCCTCAGAGAGGCGGGAATCCGCTGCCCCATCCTGAACTTTGGACCGTTCGACAGGCAGGACGGAGCTGAGGTCGTCCGGAACAATATCAGCCAGGCCGTTTTTACGGACGAAGTGGCTTATCTGGAGGAGGCGGCCAGGAAGCTCGATCGGATATCTTCCGTCCATATCGACATCGACACTGGAATGGGGAGAACAGGAGCTTCTCCGGAGGAAGCGCCCGCGTTCATTGAAAAGACTGCCGCTCTTCCCCATATCAAGATTGAAGGCGTCTGTACGACCTTAACCGAAGATCCTGATTTTGACAGGGAGCAGCTCCGCCTGTTTCTCGAGGTCTGTAACAAGGCCAAGAGTAAAGGGATTTCCCTCGGACTCAGGCATGCCGCCAGCAGCGCCGCGGTCTTTTACTCGTCCGAATTCACCCTGGACATGATCCGGCCTGGAATAACGCTTTATGGCTACTATCCGAATGCCCGGACAAAGAAAGAGGACCTTCTGCGTTTGAGGCCCGCTCTCAAGCTGTCGGCGAGAGTCAGTTTCATCAAGGAACTTGCCCCCGGAGAGACATTCTCCTACCTCAGGGCCTTCGAGGCAGAAGGCCGCATGAGGCTGGCCACAGTCGGGATCGGCTACTCAGACGGCTACCCCGCGGCCTTCGCCGGAAAGGTCCAGGTCTTGATCCGCAATCGGAAATTTCCCGTTCTCGGAGCCATCACTTCGAACCACCTGATGGTCGGTCTGGAGGAAAACGGCGAGATCCAGGTCGGCGATGAGGTGACCCTTATCGACCCCGACAGAACATCGGGTCTCGCGGCTGATGACTTAGCGGAAGCCAGCGGGGTCGCCGACTACAAAATCCTCATCGGCCTTAATCCCCTTCTGCCGCGCATTTATCTCGATTAGGGCCAGTCGTCTGGCTGGTCCTTCGAGCCGCATCCCGGGGAAAATGCTCGACCGGTTGATTGACCTGGCAAGACGAACGGCTTATAATCGCTGACCGTCTGACGGCCGAATGAAACTGTGAGGTCTTCCATGCAAATCACGCTCTCCCGGGACCAATACGAAAAGCTTATGCATCTCGTCTATCTGGGCAACTGGATGATCAATTCTTACCGCGGCGAAGACCGGCTCGAAGAATACGACCAGCTAACCGAAGATATCCTTTCATTCGCCCCCTCCGCCGGGTTCAAAGAGCAGGTCGAGTTTGACGAGTTCGAAGGCCGCTATTACCCTTCCGGCAAGATGGACAAAGAGATGCGGCGATTCTGGGAAGAATACGACGAAGACGTCTTCTGGAACATGCTCATCGACGGCCTGGCTGAGCGCGATTTCGGGCGAAAGTACGGGGAAGAGGACGTCGACACGATGGGCGCGGACGAATACGAGAAGAAGCTTGAGCCGTTTCTCAAGAAATACGAAAAAGAGATCGAAGAACACGGTTTGGAGCGTCTGGAAATCCGGTTGGTTTCTTGAGGCCCATCAGGGAGTCGGCCTTAGATTTGCGTCTTCCGGCGGGCTTCTTCCCGCGACCGGATGCTGCTCACCAGCTCTTTCCTTGACAGAATTCCCAGCACAATAAAGAGAAAAGCGGCGAGGAAAATGAGGCCGAAGGCCGTGTAGGCGTCCCAGGGCATAAGCAGCCCGATGTGGACATATATGAACATGAGCATCAGGTAAGCCCACCACCAGCTCCTGAAGTGGAAGCAGCCGGCGATGATCAGGACGACTGCGGTAAACCCCACGAGACCGGCCTGAGGATCGGATGTCGCGGCGAGGATTACGGCCGCATAGGCAAAAGGGACAAGTATCCAGGACCGTTTCCAGCGAACAAAGGTCACGAAGATCCCACTGCTCAGAGCCGCCAGGATGAACCCGGTCGTGGCCAGGCTCTGAACGGAACTTCCCGGTCCCAGCCGGGCCTCTGCCCGCGCCTTGATTCCTTTCATCATCTGGCGCTCCATGGCAAAATGTCCCGGTTCAAAAAAGACTTGCCAGAGAAATCTCACCGGAAGGGACGCCGGCCGTGTCGGGTCCCGGACGACAAACCGGGTTTTGCCCACACCCTGCGGTTGGAGCACAAAGCTCCCCCAACCTTCAAGGACAAGGGCCCTACGAGGCTCAAAAATCCGGACGTGGGGACCAAGGCTTCCCTCCTTTCGTTTGACCAACCCCAGGGGATAGTTCGGTGAAGTCAAAGGAAGAAGCTCTCCTTCCTGCCTCTCCTGCCACTCGGGATTAACGGCCCAGGCGTTATGGATATCGGCCAGCAGCATGTTCTCGATCCAAGTGTAGCTGTAAAAACCGCCGCGGTCCTGGCCGATTTGGGCGATCCATGGCCAGACAGCTTCGACGGGAGCATTGATGGTGATGGCCCGGGTGCTTCGGTAGATCGCATTGGGGACGAGTTCATCTCCCGGAAGAGGCATCGAACTCTCGGCGCTGGTTGCGCCCCAGTTCAGCATCCAAGGGAAGATAGCCAAGAGGTAAACACCAAGGGTAAGGATAAATACCCCGACAAAGACCCATCGCAGCGTCCTTCTTCTAAAGGCGGCCATGTTCGACCCCTCGGGCCGGCTGCTCCGGCATCCAAACTCAGACGAATATATCCCGGCCCCCGGAGAGCTGTCAATAGAACCCCACCTGGAATGCTGGACTCGCAACGGATATCTGGACTAAAATCGAGTCCAAGCCGGAAGATAAGAAGCTCAGCTGAGGTGCAAACATGAAAAACCCTGCTCTTCCCACCTCCTCACCCGGGGGACGGCTGATGTCCCTCGACTTCTTCCGCGGATTCACGATGTTTCTCCTCATTGGAGAAAGCACTCTTCTCTATGAACACCTTCGGGATCCTCGGCTCGGCGGGACAATCCTCCATGCAATCGGAACTCAGCTCGAGCACCACCCTTGGGCAGGACTTCGCTTCTGGGACCTCATCCAGCCATTTTTCATGTTCATCGTCGGCGTGGCGCTGGCCTTTTCTGTGGCCCGGCGAGAAGAACAGGGCGAAACTCGGGCCCGGACCACCCGGCACGTCTTGGTCCGATCCGTCATCCTCCTTCTTCTCGGCTGGGGGCTCTACTGCATCGGACCGGGCCGCATCACCTTCCGCTTCCAGAACGTTTTGGCGCAACTCAGCGTCACTTACCCGATCGCTTATTTCCTGATGAGGCGGCGGATGGGGACGCAGATTGCCTGGAGCTTTTTTTTCATCATCCTCACAGAAGTCATCTACCGCTTCTTCTCTGTCCCGGGCTACAACCAGCCTTTCGTTCCCGATCATAATTTCGGCTCATGGTTCGACATGCTCATCTCAGGCGAGCTCTCACCGGACCACTGGGTTTCGTTCAACGCGGTCCCGACGGCCGCCCATACGATCTGGGGAGTCTTGGCCGGACAAGTATTACGGAGCGCCCGCCCGGCGGCGAACAAGATCCGGGTGCTGGCCCTCGCCGGTCTCGCGGGAGTCGCCGCCGGATTCTCTTTGACCGCTGTTTCGCCCATGATTAAACGGATATGTACAGGCTCTTTTGTTATCGCGAGCGGCGGGTTCTGCCTGTTGGCCCTGACGCTGTCCTATGGGATGATCGACGTCCGCAGGCTCAGGAAGTGGACAACCTTCTTCAACGTCGTCGGCCTGAATCCCATTTTCATCTACCTCTTTACTGAGAGCGGAGGGACAACCTGGGTGACGAGGCTAGTCCGTCCCTTCAGCAACGCGCTATTTGGCTGGACGGGTGAACTCGGAGCGGAAATCTTCATCGGCCTGGCCGCCTGGACGGTTCTCTGGTTGATCTGCTACGGGTTATACAGGAATCGGATCTTCATCAAAATATGAAGGCGGGTGGAGCGGCAACTCATTGACATTCCAGAAGATTCATGCTAAAAAACTGTCCGGGTGAAGAGGATGAAACTCATGCGCCTGACTATTTTTCTGCTCTCGGCTCTTTTTATCCTTCCGATGGCGGGCTACGGCTATATCGACCTCGGGTCGGGAAGCTATATTATTCAGCTCATCATCGCCGGCTTCGTCGGCTTTTCCCTTTCCCTCAAAATATTCTGGAAGAAAATAAAGGGGCGCTTCTCCAAAAAGGCAAAACCCGACGGGACGGCAGATGCCGGATGAAGTCCGGAAGCTGCCCAGCTCCTTCCGGGATCCCAGCGGTTTCCTATTCGAGCGCGAGGGAACTCTCTACCGCCAAGTCAACCAGGTCTATAAAGAGAATTATAACCTGCTCCTTTCGAGTGGACTATATAAAGCGCTGACGGACCGCGGACTCCTCGTCCACCACGAAGAGACCGACATCCCTCCCCCCGACCCGCAGCGGGCCTATAAAATCATCAAACCCCAGGTTATCCCTTTTGTCTCCCATCCCTACGAGTGGTGTTTTTCCGAGCTCAAAGAGGCCGCTTTGGCCACGCTCAAAATCCAAAAAACCGCCCTTTCCTTCGGCATGTCCCTCAAGGATGCCAGCGCCTTCAACATCCAGTTCATAGATACGAAGCCTGTGCTTATAGATACCCTGTCATTTGAGAACCTTCAGCTCAAGCCCTGGGTGGCTTACCGACAGTTCTGTCAGCATTTCCTCAACCCGCTGCTGCTTGTGGCTTACAAGGATTTTGGGCTCAACCAGCTCTCCCGGGTCTTTATTGACGGGGTTCCAATGAGCCTGGCCAGCCGTTTGCTGCCTTTCCGGACAAAGCTCCGGCCGGGCGTCGCCTCCCACGTTCATCTTCATGCCTTGAGTCAGAAGTATTTTTCAAGCCGCAAAGTCCGGGCCCGGGAGCGCCAGGTTCGGCTTGTCTCTCTGGCCGGGATCGTGGAAAGCCTCGAATCCCTGGTCCGGAAACTTGACTTCCGTCTCAAGAAAACGGAATGGGCCAACTACTACGCCGAGATGAACTACAGCCCGGAAGGTTTTGAAGCGAAAAAGAAAATTGTTGAGGAGTTTCTTGAGATCATCAAGCCGAATACAGTTTGGGACCTGGGCGCAAACACGGGAGTTTTCAGCCGCCTGGCCAGCCGGAGAGGGAGCAAGACGGTGGCCTTCGACGTGGATTTTGTCGCCGTCGAAATGGACTATCGCGATTGCCTGAAGAACAGCGAGAAAAACCTGCTGCCGCTGGTTATGGACCTGACAAACCCGAGCCCGGCCATCGGCTGGGAAAACCAGGAGAGAAAATCCCTTTTGGAGAGAGGGCCGACGGAGGCGGCCATGGCCCTGGCCCTCCTTCATCACCTGGCGATCGGGAACAACCTCCCATTTTCCAAGATTGCCGAGTTCTTGAGCCGGCTCTGCCGCTGGCTGATGATCGAATTCGTCCCCAAGACGGATTCCCAAGTTCAGCGGCTCTTGGCCACCCGCGATGATATCTTCGACCGTTACACCAAGTCCGATTTCGAAACGGAATTCAGCCGTTCTTTTCTATTCGTCAGGGTCGCGCCGATCGAAGGAACGGACAGAATCCTCTACCTGATGAAAAACCGCAGCTCCATCTAAAGCCGCCGGTACCGAAAAACGGGCGCCCGGCTTCTATTCAAAAACCAGGATTTCCACCCGCCGGTTGAGGGCCCGGCCTTCCTTGGTCTT
>Ga0172366_10002720_pt1 | contig 13904 bp, 12 predicted proteins | sample LakKivSesite69cm_FD_114533 | JGI IMG/M metagenome (GOLD analysis project Ga0172366, IMG submission 114533) | Sediment microbial communities from Lake Kivu, Rwanda - Sediment site 69cm | ecosystem: Environmental > Aquatic > Freshwater > Lake > Sediment | place: Rwanda: Western Province, Lake... | reverse complement strand
GGAGACATCCGTGCGAATAATCGCGACATGAACAAGCCGTGAACATGAATCCGAAGAAAATAAATAGAATGTGCTCCCGTTATATTCCGTGAGCCATTTCATCATTCGTTTGTAAAACTAGCCCAAGAAGATGTTTCTCACCTCGGGATGCTGGTATCTAGACATGAAAATCATTGTAATCACTAAACAAGCAAAAGAAATCAGCGGGATAATGATAATAAATAACCCAAAGGAGAAGAACGAGGCGGTGGCTGCAAATATGAAGGTTCCCGATAGTACTGAACCAAAACACGTGCATACCGATAGTTTCGACAGCCTCACGGCCCATGGCGGCTCGTTCCAATAATTCTTGATGTTAATCGCTCGCGTCGGTGTTCACCCGAAACCTTCTATACCACAGAAATGACGCAAATTCACTATAATAAATACGAAAGGGGCTGCTAAGCGGTGCGTAGACTCGGGTTTTTTGCTGATCCCCCGAAGGAAATGAACCAGATTTCCTAGATAGAAGGCATTTAACCCGATACATGTCCCCAAAAATCGACCCGGAACCTTTAACTGCCACCGCTCGCACGGGAGTTACATGGCCGGTTCGCGTGACATCGAATGGCAGAGGGAGCAAGCCAGCAAGATTACTGGTGTCGAATGGGACGCTAAGAAGCGTACCAGGGGCATCTTGCGTGTCGACGGGGACGTCTACGTCGAGTTCAACTTCGACGGGGTGCCGTCGTTCAAGATCCAGCCCAAGGAGGCCCGCGACCGCCTTCCCAAGCCCTTGGATCTGATCCCTGACCTCGTGCTCTGGGACGACGAGGCACACCCGCCGTGGGCTTCCGTGCTGCAATCCTTGAAGGACCAGCTGGCCGCGGCCGCCGGTGCCAAGAACGGCTCGTGGATGCCGGCCATCGAGCGCAAGCTCCTCCTCGGCCTCCTCGACGCGGCACGCCGCGGCCACCCGAACGAGTCGTTTTTCCTCCTCAAGAAAGGCCCTGCCGGGGTGCTGGATCAGGTCGTCCTCCCCCAGGGCACCAAGGGCGGGCCGGTCGCGGCGATCTTCACGCCCGACAGGCTCCCCTACGACAAGGACATCGAGGCATCCTTTCACTCGCACCCATCAGGCGATGGCACGCCATCCGCGCCTGACGTGAAGGCCTTCATCAAGTACAAGGTCAACATCATCGCGCACGCGCCGTACGGCGAGCACGACTTCAAGGCTTACTCGAACAAGGGGCACCCGGTCGAGATCGAGGTCAAGGATTGAGTACTTGCGGCGTCAACCGATCTTTTTCTCGATCCGCTTCCGCTGCTTCAGCAGCTCGGCAACGCCCACGAGCGATGCCCCGTCCCGCGGGCGTGAGGCCCCTTCCACCTTTTCGCCGCTGAACAGGTCCAGCACGGCCTCGATGGGCGTGCCGGTCTCGAGATTGGCTTGCAAGAACATGAGCTTTCCATCCTTGGAAAAGGAGATCTTGTCCACGGGCCAGTTCGTGAGCGAGATGACGGGCTTCAGCGTCGCGGGATCGTACACGTCGATGAACTCGTCGCGCTCGCCGTTGACTTCTTGCATCTTGAAGATGATGGCCCGCGTCTTGCCGGGATTCATGCACGCGTCGAGGTGCTCGTAATTATCCTTTGTTTCGGCGAGGATACGGTGTATATCTCGGCTTTCTGATCGGTCATCGACGAGCAACACCATCGTGCGTGTCTCGCCGCGTTCCTTCTCGTCGACGACAAGCGTGTCCCACGTCATCGGAGTCGTTCACGCGATCTTTTCGAGCAGGTGCTTGAAATTGTACTGTTTTGCCATTATTTTCTGGAGGGTGAGCGTGGGGAGGAGCTTCACGAACCATGCCGACAGCCTGGCTAGCCTGCCGAGAGGCACGAAGAACGGCGGGTTCTTCTTGCCGAGGATCCACGCGATCTTGTTCGCGACCTGGGCGGGATCGCCCGTCTTTGCCCCGAAGTTCTCGACGTTCCCGACCAGGTCGCTGAAGGCGGCCTTGTAATCCCCCGATTGCTCGATGGGAGCCGTGAGCTGCAACGACCGGTGCATGAAATCCGTGATGAAGCCCATGGGGGCGATGACGGACACCTTGATGTTGAAGAGGTATCCCTCACCCAGCAGCGCCTGGCTCATCCCCCTCACCGCGAATTTCGTGGACGTGTAATAGCCGCACATGCCCGATCCGAAGATGGAAAACATGGACCCGACGTTCACGATGAGGCCGCTCCGCTGCTTGCGCATGTGGGGCATGACGGCCTTGATGGCGCGCATGTATCCCAGGACGTTGGTCTCGAAGATCTTGGCGATGTCCTCGTCCTTGGCAAGCTCGATGGGGCCGTACAGCCCGAAACCAGCATTGTTCACGAGCACGTCGATGTGCCCCTCGGACTCGACGACCTTGGCGACGGCGGCATCCACTGACTTGACATCCAGCACGTCACATTCGAGCACCTTCAGCTTTCCATTACTCCTTGCTGCCGCAGCTTCGAGCTCGGCCTTCTTGTCCTTGTTCTTGCCATCGATGTCCCGCATGGACGCGTAGACCGTGTACCCGTCGGCCGCCAGCCGCTTGGCCGTGAGGTTCCCGAATCCCGTGCTACAACCAGTGATGAAGACCACTTGCCTATCCTTTCTCGGTGCCATGTTAACCGGATGGTATTCGCCGCGCGCTGTTAAAACAATTTTCCCCGGGAAAAACATCGGAAATCGTTTTTCAACACCACGCCATAAGGGGTTTCATTGCCTATCTCGCACCCAGGGACGATAATGACCGCATCGATCGACATCCCGGCCGCACAAGCAGCTATCGCCAGCATCGTTGGCGCGGCCAACGTCTCCACGGAACCCATCGTGCTCTGCAGTTACGCGGAAGATGCCTCTCCCTTTCCTGGCAAGCTGCCCGGCATCGTGGTTCGCCCGCGTTCCACGGAAGAAGTCAAATCAATCATGGTCTACGCCGCGAAAAACAAGGTGCCCGTCGTCCCGGTCGGTGGACGGAGCTCCATCTGCGGCTCGACCATCCCGCGCGTCGATAACGCCCTCATGATCGACTTCACGCGGATGGACCAGGTCATCGCCATCAACGAGGATGCCATGACGGTCACGGTGCAGCCTGGCATCACGTGGTCGCGGCTGATCCACGATCTCAAGGAAAAAGGCTTCAAGCTCGGCTTCCGCGGCCCGTATGGCGGGAATGCCGGCACCGTGGCCGGGTCCTTGAGCGGGAACAGCATCGGCTGCGGCGCTGCAGCCCACGGGGGCGCGCCGGACAACGTGGTGAGCCTGGAGGTCGTGCTCGCGAGCGGCGAGGTCATCAAGACGGGGAGCGCCTGGAAGGAGTCGGCCGAATTGAAGGGCACGTTTGCCCGGTTCTGCACCTACAACGACATCACGGGGCTCTTCCTCGGTGACCATGGCAGCCTGGGGCTGAAGACCGCGGCGACGTTGAAGATATTCCCCGTTCCCAAGGGGGTCGCTTATTTCGACATGGGCTTCCCGGACATCCACTCCGGCGCCCGCGCCTTCCAGGAGATCCAGAAAGAGCACCTGGCCGAGGAGATCGTCATGCTCGGCGACGACAACTCGATCGAGCTGCTCGTCAACTCGTACCGCTCCACGTTCCCCGACGTCCACTGCCTGTTCGGCGTGGTCATCGAGGAGCCCGACGAGCGCATCGCCGATGTCAAGAAGGAGCTGTGCGAGAAGATCGCCCGGAAGCACGGCGGCAAGCCGATCGGGCAATTCCTGGCCAAGGCGCACTGGGGCAACATGTTTAACCTCACGCAGAGCCTGTTTGAGGAGGGTTTCTGGCACAACACGTGCCACCTGCGCCCGATCTCCACGCTGCCCGCCATCATCGACCAGTTCCACGCCATCGCCAAGAAGCACGAGCTCAAGAAGAACCAGATCAACTGGATCATCTCCGCCCTCGGCGTGGCGCACTGCTACACGTCGGGCTGGATCACGCTGTTCTTGAAGGACAAGTCGAAGCAAGACGTGCTCGACGCCGCGTGGGACGAGCTGAAGGCCGCCGAGATGGTATCCGGAGTTCCCTACTGGACCGGGAAACTTTGGGAGCCGTACGTGCTCCCCATGACGAGCCCGGCGTTCCTCGCCGTGATGAAACGCGTCAAGGAGGCCCTCGATCCCGAAAACCTCATCCACCCGCAGGTGTTCCGCCCATGACAACGAAATTCAGCCAGCTCGAGAAGCTGGAGCACTTCATCGATATCTGCGGTCGTTGTGGAGATTGTGGTACTTCAGGCACCCAGATGTCGACCGCGAAGCGCCACGTGGACCGCCCGTGCCCCGTGAAGAACGTGCTCGGTTACGAGGCATACTCGGCCCGGGGCCGCATCATCGTGCTCAAGAACGTGCTCGGCGGGAAGCTCAAGGTCAACAAGGAGCTGCTCGACTGGGCATACTCGTGCACGACGTGCGCGAGCTGCAAGGAGACGTGCCTTGCCATCGACGGCGGGATCGACACGCCGGCCATGATGGAAGCGCTGCGCTGTGACCTTGTCGCGAGCGGCAACGTGGTTAGCAAGCACGAGGAAATCGTCGACTCGATACGCAAGAACGGGAACCCGTACGGCGAGCCCGCGGCCAAGCGGCTCGACTTCATCAAGGGGAGGCACGTGGCCGCGAAGGCGGACGTGCTGCTCTTCCTCGGCTGCACGGCGGCGTACCGGGAGCCGTCCATGGCGGCCGGCGCCGTGGCGCTGCTCGACAAGCTGGGCGTGCCCTACGCGATGCTCGACGGCGAGGGCTGCTGCGGGTCGATACTCAAGCGTTGCGGCTATTCGGCCGAGTTCGCGGCGAATGCCAAGAAAAATGTCGCCGCGATCGAGGCGTCGGGGGCGAGGAAGGTCGTGTTCCCTTGCGCCGGCTGTTATCGCACGTTCAAGAAGGATTACGCCGATATCGATGGCGCTAAAAACATTCAATTCCAGCACATCACCGAGTTCGTTAGCGAGTACATCAAGGCCCACCCAAAGCAATTCAAGTTCAAGCAGCATGCCCGCGTGTCGTACCACGACCCGTGCCACCTCGGGCGGCATGCCGGCGTGTACGAGGCCCCGCGCGACCTGCTCAAGGGCATCCAGAACGCCACGTTCATCGAGCTCGACGCGAGCCGGAACTTCAGCCATTGCTGCGGCTCCGGCGGAGGCGTGAAATCATCGAACCCGGAGCTCGCGCGGGGGATCGCCGCCAACCGCGACGCCGAGGCGGTCGCCAAGCAAGTGGACCTCCTCGTCTCGGCCTGCCCGTTTTGCGAGAAAAACCTGCGCGACGGGCTCGACGGCGCCGCGACGGTGCTGCGCGTCGCGGACATCACGGAGATCCTCGCCGAGACCATGGTCGAGGAGTTGAAGGGCAAGGTCGCCGCGTGCGGCGCCCCTGGCGGGGCCACGACCACGGGCAGCGAGTACATGGCCTACCTCGCGAGGTATCCCGACATCTTCTCCGACCTCGTGCAAGGCTCGATCATGGACTTCACGATATACAACAAGATCGAGGATCTCCAGGCGGAATGCGACCCGGTCGAGGCATTCAACGTGCTACGGACCGACAAGGGGATCGACATCACCCCGGGCCGCGCCGACAGCGCCGACCTCGAGCTCGCCTTGTCCGTGGCCGCGGTCAAGCGGCTGATCACGTGCCCCACGAAAGCGGCCTACGCCGAGCAGTTCGGCAAGTTCTACAACGAGCCCGACGAGGTCGAAGGCTGGATCGATTTCGTCCTGAACAAGCGCACGAAGACCTTGATCAAGATGGGCTATGGCAAGTTTGCCGAAGCGGCCGGAATTTTAGAAGACGAGGACTCGGTTTGAGTGGCTAGCCTCCGCGTGATTCTCCAGCAGGCTCGATAGCACGATCATATTACCTTGATCTTTTCCTTTTGGAACATGTTTTTCTGTGCCATGAGCTCCCTGGCCTCTTGCAGGGCGCCCGAGGCGTCGAACTTGAAGCGATTGTGCCACGGCGACCGCCTGGCAGCCCACTCGAGCACGCGAGCCATGGGCACGGCGATGAACCGGCTCGGGCCGCTGATCCTCGCGGCGATCTTGAAGTACCAGAGCGAGTCGTCGTCCCACCCGCCGAACAGCACCGTGAGGGGCGTGTAGATGAAGAACGGTATGACCATGAAGCCGAAGACGGTGATCGTGATGATGGCCACCATCGGCTCGCCGACATCCCTTATGGGTAGGTAGACGAACCCGTAGAACACGAGGGCAAGCCCGAAAACGCAAGCCGCGGCGCAAGCCGTGGCCCCGAACGTCTGCCACAAGGCAAACTTGAGCTTGATGATGCGCTTGTGGATGAGGATGTAGTTGATGATGACCTTGGCACAGATGGCGGGCATCTCGCCGCACGGAATGAGCCAGGCGATGGCGATCATGCCGTATCGCTGCGGGAGCTGGAGCCAGAAGAGGAACACGAACCAGCCGAGCAAGGCCAGCACGTCTTCGAGCAAGTGCATCCAGAAGGAGATGTTCGGGTGGTTGGTTTGCGTGATGACGGCCTCGCTGATATTATTATAAGGCTGCTGCAATTCCCGGCACATTTTAGGGAGGATGAACACGGCACCGAGTGCATAGTATTCCAGCCCGACGAACGTGATGAGGTCACCATAGATCATGATGATGAGCGTGATCGGAATCATGAGCCACTGGATGAAGCCAACAAACCGCCATGCCTCCGCGATGTAATACCCGGCGAGCTTTTTCTTGTTGTTGAGGAACGACTCGGATATGGCGCCGCCGAGATCAATATAGATAAAGCTAAAGCCCCCTAATGAGCCGGCGAAACCAGCAAGGGTAACGAACGTCGTGTATTGCGGGACGAGCGTGATCCATAGGAACAGCGCATAGAGGGTGACGGCGGGCCAGAACAAGTGGGGGATGCCGGTCTTCAAGCCGAAGGTCAAGATGTCTTTCACGAGTTTCCGGTCCAGGTCGTGCCCGAAGCAGTCCCGGATCTTGATGTTGTACTGCCGGAGCGCCCGCTTGAAAAACACGATGCAGACGGCCATGGACAAGAAGTCATCGACGTAGGTGCCGATGATAGAACCGATAGCGATGCCCATGATCTCGCCGACCGCGGGGTTGTTCTGGCCATACCAGCGCCCCAGCAAAACAAACGCAATTTCGATGCGGTCTCGGAAGGGATCGCATCTTGCGCCATGTCTTATCCCGGGTTCGCCGCTGCGCATAAAACCCCATGCGCCAAAGGAGCAACCATCGGAAGAAGCTGCATGTTGAGATCGATAGCATGACGGATCAAGCGGGATCGCCCGGCTCCCGGGGAACGGGCGAATTAACAACGCAAGAGCTCTGGGAAAACATCGGCTTTCACAGACCGATCGCCGGGATGTTTTACCAACTCCCGTTTGTCATCATCACGGCCATCCTCGGCTTGGCACTTATGAGTTTCTTGTACAACATTTTATACCCGTTTCCAGAATCCTTGGGCTATAAGGGTGCAGCGACCGGCATTTTCGGGCTAATGTTTTACACCTTCGATCTGGGCACTGCAAACATCATCAACCGCTTCATCGGCGAGGCGGCCATCAAGGACCCCAAGCAAATGGTCAAGTACGTGCAGTACTTTGTTCACTATCAAATGATTTCAGGCCTCGTGCAGACGACCGCAATCTCGATATACGCCTTGTATTTCGTCCCGAGCGGCCAACTCGCGTACGCCGTGTGGATCATGCTCATCTACTCTACGGTTCAATATCCGGGTTTTCTCGGCATTTTCAGGGGCATCCTGGACACGCTCCAGCAGTTCCACAAGGTCACGATACTCAACTTCATCGCGGGGGAAGTGTTTCAGCGCCTGACCGAGGTCGCGTTCGTCCTGCTGGGGCGCTGGTGGGGCATGAACGACCCCGCGGTCGGCGAGATAATGGGCATCGCCATCGGGGCAGTCATCGGCACGTACGTCGACGACTTCATCGCGACGTGGGTTTCCGCGCGCTATTTCACCAGGCACATGCGGCAATACGGGTTCACGGCAAGAGAGTGCTTCCGCCACGATTTCGACCGGAAGCTTGTCTGGACTTGCCTCGCGTGGGGCATCAAGTCCGGGATACCCAATTTCTTCTGGACCCTGAACGGCTTCATCTCGCTCAATCTCTGGCTGTTCTACGTGCCCCAGTACACGACATTCGCGGCCTTGGCAGGATTTGGCGGGATGTTCGGAAGCATCATGGGCATCTCTCCGCCACTTGGCGGCGCCATCAGCGAGGCCTATTTTAACGGGAAGAAACATCTCGTCCAGTATTACATCCACCAGTCGATCCTCATCACGGGCATGCTCCAGTTCCTCATGCTCTCCATCGGCCTGTGCATCGTCCTCGTCTTCGAGCCCTTGCTAATAGCGTTCGGCTTGCAGTACTACATGCTCAGCGTGATCTTCATCATCCCTCGTCTTATCCGGGACAGTCAGCAGCCCTACAACAACTTCGCCGAACACACGATTACCCAGACCGGCCACATTAACTTCCAGATGGCGATCGACTTTTACGAGGCCGGCACTGCCATCCTCTCGTGGTTCGTCTTCATTGCATGGCTGCAAGTTCCCCAGCAATACGGGATCGTGGCGATCGCGTGGCTCATGCCTTGCGCCGAGATGCCCGCGATCGTGTCGAAGGTACTCATCTCACTCGTGTACCTGCACAAGAAGGTCATCAAGCTCCGCGTCCCGTGGACCCGTGCATTCGTCATCCCCGCGGTCTCCACGGCCATCACGTTCGGTATCGCCTACGCTTACATAATGCTCGTGTTCCATCCCTTGAACAACAACTTCGGCATCGTCGCCGCCCTGGTGCCCTCGGTGGCGTTCCTGGTCCTGGTCATCCCCTTCTTCATCTTCTTCCCCCTCACGACGGCCCTCGGCTCGTGGGACGACGAAACGCTGACCATGTTCAAGCGCGCGACCCGCATGAGCGGGCTTGGAAAGGTCTTCATGATACCCATGGTGCGCGTGCTGACGCACGTGGCGAGACGTTCCAGGTTACACGGGCGATTCACGATGGATAACTCGAAGGCGATTCAAGAAGCAAGGGAATTGATGGAACTGAAGAACGCGCGGTCGTCCAGCAAGACAAGGGTCTTGTGACCCGCTGATGTCGGATAGGAAGACCGAATGGCTTTAAGGATGCACCGCGGATCGGTTGGTAGAGGCACGTTTTTTCGCGAGATCCACGCGGCGAGGCCGGCGACATGGACACGGATGGTCCCTTGATGGAACTGCACCACGAGAACGCGGTGCTGTCGGTCGCGTTCTCGCCCGACGGCAAGACGCTCGCCACGGGATCGGAAGACAAGGCCGCGCGCCTGTGGGATGTCCGCACGGGCAAGCAACTGCGCGCGCTGGAAGGGCACGAGGGTCTCATAAACTCGGTCGCATTCTCGCCCAATGGCTCCTTGCTCGCGACGGGATCGAAAGACAAGACTGCCAGGCTCTGGAAAATAGCGCCCGGCAAGCCCGGCAAGAAGGCGTGCAAGTTTCGCATCAAGCTCGCGCAGTGGAAGGCGGCGCGGGCACGGGCCAGGGCGAGCGCCGCGGCGAAACGGAAGGCTGAAACAGGCAAGCCCGTTCCCGTGGCGCCACCGGCCATCCCGGCCGAGGCAGCCGCTAGGCCTTCCCGGGAAGGCCAGTTCTCGGAGCGTATAACGTCGATCATGAAAGTTTCCGAGAGCTTGACCGTCGAGCAGCTCGCCGCCGCGCTGGATGTCGACGTCGCGTTCGTTTGGAAGCACGTCTTCACGTGGGCCGACCGGTTCGGCTTCAAAATAGTGGACGGGCGGGTCATCTTCAAGGATGCCGACATCGCCGGGCTGGCCGGCGAGCTCGACAAGCAGTTCAAGGAATGGGAATCCAAGGAGAAGAGCGGGGAAGGGAAAAAGACAAGCCGCAAGGATGCATAGTTTTTTCATTCTCGTCGCTTAGCACCGGTCATCGCGCGGGTCTTCGCGCGGACACGGGGCAAACAATCACGCGTGTTGAATCATGGAACACCTGCTAGCCGCACTATTGGACCACGAGACTTGCCGCAAGCGAGCCATCAACATGATCGCCAGCGAGAACCGGACCTCGCCCCTGGTACGGCTGATGCTGGCGAGCGACCTTGGCCACCGGTACTCGGACGAGCTCTACGGGGGATCGACCCACGCCCGCCGGATTATCAAGTCGTGCGAGGAGCTCTTGCAACAACTGTTTCACGTCGAGAACGTGCTCGTCACGCCCTTGTCGGGGAATTTCGCCGTGCTTGCAGCGGTGCTCGGGCTCACCAAGCCGGGGAACGCGGTCGCGAAGGTGTCCGGGGCGGACGGGGGATACCCGCTGAACCTGGAGGCGTTCCAGAGGAAGGGCAAGTGGCTACACTTCGACCACGCCACCCGGAGCGTCGACATGGAGGCCAGCCGTCCCATCGTCATCGATGACCCACCCGCGCTCGTGATGCTCGGGCAGTCCGCCATCACGCACCCGCATCCCGTTGCGGAAATGAGAAAGCTCATCGATGAGCAGTCGTTGAAGTGCCCGCTCGTGTTCGACGGGTCCCACGTGCTCGGGCTCATCGCCGGAGGGGAGTTCCAGGCCCCCTTGCAGCAAGGCGCCGACGTCCTCCTCGGCAGCACCCACAAGACCTTCTTCGGCCCGCAGGGCGGTTTGTTGCTGGCCAACGACAAGGGCTTGTTCAGGAAGATCGCGAGGTACGGGGGCTTCACCCAGGGGTCGCATGCCCTGGTCGACAACATGCACCTTCACCGGGTTGGCGGGCTCGCGGTGGCGGCACTTGAAATGCTGGAGTTCGGCAAGCAATATGCATCACAAGTCGTGAAGAACAGCCAGGCACTCGCGCGGGCACTCCACGCCAGCGGGATCCCCGTCAAAGGGAGCGCCGCGGGCTTCACGCGGTCGCACCAGGTGATGCTGGATTACTCGCAACAAGACGCGTTCAAGATCAAGGGGAAGCTGGAATCGGTCGGCCTCATCACCGACGTGCTTCTCAGGCTCGGGACGTCCGAGATCTCGCGCCTCGGGATGAAAGAACCAGAGATGAAGCAAATCGCTAGCCTCATCTCGGGCGCGATCCGAGAGGAAAGGCGGGGAGAAGACTTGCAAAAGGAAGTCGAGGAACTCGCAGCGGCGTTCCAGACGGTGCAATACACGGTCGATCCATCGGCATACCCGACGGCCAAGGCCTTGATCAACTCGTACTTCGCGTTCTGAGGCGATGGCGCCGGGATATCTTGCCAAATCTCCTCGTTACTTATCACTTTTGGCATCATCATGGATTTTTCGATTTTTTGCTGGGATTCTGCCGATCCCGTTGTACTTTCGCCGGATAGCATGACCACAGATTTTTCGACGAGGATGCAAAAAATCCCCCTGCGGCGTGTTGGCCACGGGCGAGTTGCACCTTGAAAATCCTAACATCACATGATGTTCTCTTTCTCGATGCACCGGTTCTCGTGCAAGACGGGAACCGTGGTGCGATATTCCATCCACGTGTCGTTTTCCATCTCGTCGTCCACCCGGCAACGCGCGGCGCGGGCTTAATAACAAAAAGGCTTGACATTAATAGGAACGCCGCTGTCCTACCTTTTCTGCGGGATCTCGTGGGAGCATTTTATATCTAGTTCGAGTCTTGATCCACCGAGACGATGGCTTGGATCGCTTCCGGGAGCCACGTGGCTTGCCCGGGCGCCGGCCATCAAGATACTGTACCACGCGTGTCGCAAGCATCATCTTGCAACGAGATCCGTGAGCCAGGATGGCGGAAGCAGCAGCAGCTGGAAATATAACGATCAAGAACAAGTACACGGGCGAGGTACTCGGCACGGTCCAGGCCGACACGGCCGAAACGCTCCAGAAGAAGATCAAGAAGTGTGCCGAGAACGCGGCTGCGCTCCGCAAGATGAATTTCGAAGAACGGGCTCAATGGCTTGGCAAGGTGGCGACAAAGCTACGTTTCAAGAAGAACGAGTTGAAGAAACTCATCGTGGCAGAAGGCGGGCTCCCGATCAAGTACTCCGAGTGGGAGCTATCGATCGTGTCGAACGGCTTCAAGTTCGCCGAGTGGTACCACCAGTTCGTCGAGGATAGGCCGCTCACCAATATCGATGGCGAGCAATTTTCCCGCATCATCCACATCCCGCAAGGTATGGCAGCGTGCGTCGCGCCGAGGAACACGCCGATATCGCTGCCACTCTACCAGGTTGGCGCGAACTACCTCGTCGGGAATCCCGCCATCTCAAAGCCATCCACTGCATGTCCACTCACCATGATCGAGGCGTTCAAGATGATGAGCGAGCTGGGCCTCCCCGCGCTCGAAGCATTCGACCTTTGCATCGCCCCCGGCGACTGGGTCATCGACGAGTTCATCAAGAATAACCTCGTCAAGGTGATCCTCTCGATCTCGTCGTCGCACACGGCCAAGGACATCATCGTCCAGTACGCCAAGTTCCTCAAGAAATCCATCGATAGCTCGATGGGCGTGAACATGTACACGATGCCGTTCAAGCACTTCATATTCGAGTGCGCGGGCAACGACGCGGGCATCATCATGGACGACGTGAACCTGGAAAAGGTCGCCGAGTGGAACGTGAAGGCCTCGTACACGAACGGCGGCCAGCAATGCTTTTCCATGAAGCGCATCATCGTCCACAAGAACGTGTACGGCCAGTACGTGGAGTGCCTCCGCAAGGAGATGGAGAAGCTCAAGGTCGGCGATCCCATGGATCCCGACGTCGACATCGGCCCGGTCGGCAGCCGGAAGATCCTCATGATGATGGACGTCATGACCGAGGACGCCAAGGAACACGGCTGCAAGGTGCTCCACGGCGGCACCAAGATCGACACGGGAAGCGATTTCGGCCTGTTCTTCAACCCCACCCTCGTCGAGATCCCCGCGGAGAAAGTAAACGACTTGCCGAAGGCCCCGTTCCTGTTCCGCGAGGAGGCATTCGGCCCCGTCCGGAGCATCACGAAGGCCGAGGATCTCGACGACGCGATACGCCTTGCCAACCTGAGCAACTATGGCATGCGGGCCGCGGTCTACACGACGTCCGAGGACAACATCAAGGCTTTCAAGCAGAGGCTCGAGGCCGCCAACATCTACATCAATGCACGCCCCATGATGACCGATATCTCCGTCATGCTCGGCGGCATCAAGGACTCGGCCTATCCACCCGGCGCCAAGTACTATGCCCAAGAGCTCGTGTACCAGAAGTACGTCTACGACGGTACCGTGGCAAACATCGACAAGATCAAATAGCATCAACGTGACATCATCATGGAAGCAACTCAACTGCTCGACCGGCTCGAGCAATTCTTCCCGGCCAATCCCGACCTCATGCGCCACATCTCCCCCGGTGCTTGCTGGCACTACCTCATCTACGACCGGTCGCTAGACGAGCCCGAGCCCGTGCTCGAGTACTACCTGCAGAAGCGCGCGGATGGCAAGATCGAGCTGGTGCACGATCCACCCGCTGAAAAGCCAGACCTCGTCCTCTACTTCACCGAGAAGGCCATCACGCGTCTCGTCGAAGGCTGCCCCTCGGCTGACGAGTATTATGCCCGGTACAAGAAAGTCATGGCGCATCCCGAGCCGGGCGTCGAGCTGGACAACAAGATCAACAAGTCCAAAATCTTGCTGTTCAAGGCTGGCTACCAGGCGTGGCAGCGTGATTTCAAGTTCTAGGAACGCATCCGGCTTCCCGGTTCATGCAAAAAAAATCCAATTTTGGTGGAACCGTCGATATTTTTTCTTAAGATAGGTAAGTTTTTGCTCTCCTTAAATCCGATAGCTTTGCGCGCAACCGGGCGATCTTTTCCTTCCATTTAGCACCAACGTGCATGATGATTGATATAGACGTTCTTGGCT
>Ga0172366_10002719_pt1 | contig 13905 bp, 9 predicted proteins | sample LakKivSesite69cm_FD_114533 | JGI IMG/M metagenome (GOLD analysis project Ga0172366, IMG submission 114533) | Sediment microbial communities from Lake Kivu, Rwanda - Sediment site 69cm | ecosystem: Environmental > Aquatic > Freshwater > Lake > Sediment | place: Rwanda: Western Province, Lake Kivu... | reverse complement strand
CTATTCGCTGCTGCACACCCTTACTACGCCTTTGTGTACGGGATAACCTCCTTGGTTCAATTCACCGACTTAGTGGCCTTCGGAATGGCTATGGCGGCCACATATAATCTCTCAGGAGGGAATCTACTCATACCTGCAATAATCCATGGAACGTACGACGCTTCGGAATTTTTTGACGTGGCAACGTCATTGAACTTGGGAGCGCCCTTCAGAGGGATTATGATAATGACCAGCATTCTCGTCGCAATCGTCCTTTTCATCCAGAAAATGCCTATCAAACATGCGATAACTTTCCTGAAACTGGCAGCAAGAAGAAAAACGGAGGAGACAAAAGCACTCTAGCCAGTGTAAAATGAATTCGATATTGATAGCCTAGACGACACCACTCCACTTTCGTGACTTAAACCCCTCTTTTTTTCGGAAGAAACTCAGAAAAGGTAGTGTTGCCTCAGCGTAACTCTGCGCTGGAACAGAATTTATACCATTTTTTCTGCATTTTGATTCTTAACACAGGGAAACATAATAGTCTGTCAGAAAACATGAGAGTTATCGCTGATAATCATTACAATGAAGGCATCTCCTGCAAATCTCCATACCCCCTATTTCTTGCTATACATGCGCACAATCCCTAAAGGGTGTGCTGAATGGACACGTCCGCGGACGCGATCTTCAAAATGAAAGCGTGAACATTCTGCTCGACCACATAATCAATGTTGTGAGCAAACCAGTAACATGCTGCATAAGTCGCGTGAGCATCTAAGCCTCCTATAAGTAATACTGGCCTATTGTTCTTTTCATCCCAGATCAACTGGACGATGGCCCAAGTTATGCTGGTACTATTCCGGTATTCGTGGCCATCGAGGGTTTCAATGAAGTATTTTCCATTTTCTATGCTGAAGTAGGCCCAAGAACTATTAATATTAAATTTCTGCCAAAACAGATTTGTGTCTGGTCTACCAATAATGACTAAAGGCCCTTCAACGAGATCGCTGGAAGCATATGTCGTATCATATATCGCGTACCAAATGGATGTAGGAAACAAAGATCCAAGTTTTTCACCTATCATTACGGATCCCACTATGTCGGTTTTAGGAGCATTCTCCCCGAGAACAAATGTTGCATTAAAACGTCCGTTCTTTACAAATATATCAGTAAAATTGGAAAAACATAGCCCACCTAGATGTTCTCCTCCCGCTTGAGCGAAGATGGCGTATGTCGAGAAATGTGCGACCTTCCCACAAGCCGTTAGACCGTCCACATTGACCTGTGCCAGAATCCCCGTTTCAACAAACTCGTTCTTTTGCTGGTCGTAGACCCACAGAGATAGGCGTACCCCGGCACTCCTAGGCTCGCTCAATGGGATCGTGATCGTTACATTGGTCATGAAGACTAACCCGTCTGGATGGAGGGCTGCAGCCCCGAGAAGCTTGGTCCGTGGCGGAGGCCAAGTAGGCAACGTTGTCTCGTTGAGGACTCTAACAGAGATTCTTATGTCCGCGACTAATGCGTCTGCAGGAATAGTGACGTTTGCGCTGCCGTCATAGACGCAGCCTCCACCTCTTCCAATGGTGGCTTCACCCTCAGCCACACGATATGGAGGCGGCAATATGAAAAAGCAGAATCCAGCTGCTACAACAGCAACGATGACAATCGCGATAACGGCATAAACCTTCTTTGTTGCCAACTTGCTTGAGAAGCCCTCTCTCCCCAGTGGAATTGTTTTTCTGGGGAACCTAGCTTTGATCTTTTTCGGTGTAGGCGGTTCTTCGATCCTTCTCTTTTGTGCGTTTCTAATCTTTTCTTCATACTCCTTTCTCAGATTTTCGTAAATCTTTGAGCTTACTTCCCCCTTTCTGTATCTTTCTTCAAGTTTATCCAGCAGGCCTGCATACTTTGAAACTTCGTTTGAGGACAATTTACGTAAACCCGCCTTTTTTGTCGATCCCTGTCAATCTTGACATAAGTATCAACTGATCTCCGTCTTTGATACCGAGGTTTTCAAGTGTCGTAGAATATCTTTCTCCTTCATACTCTTCTCCCTTTGCAACAAGAATATATGAGCGATCTCTTGGGAGTTCTAAGCCAACTATGAGAGAGTTTATGACTGAGCCGACAGTGTGGTAAGGCTTTACCCTGAGCGTGATCAGCTTACTTGTTGTCATGTCAAGTACTGTAATTTTCATCTCCTTTTCTTCAGCAGATGGTTCAGGGGATGTTGTTGTTGGCGGTGCGAGTATTGGCGGAGGCTGCGTATATGCTGGTGGGAATGGCTGTGTCTTGGATTTCCCGCCCCTCAAGGCGATTAAAGCGGCAACGACCACGGCCAAGACGCCTATCAGCATAAAAAGCGCGTACCATATTATGGGCTCCATTATGCTGACTGACGTAGGCATGCGATCGGTCGATGAGGCTACTAGAATGTTACCCCAATCTTCAGTAGATGGGAAACCCGTAGGCCAAGTGTAATACTTATCCTGTTTTTGATCGTAGTACTCCACCCTGATTCCGACAGTATCTCCAATAGACAGGCTGAAGTCGGACAAGGTATCTCCCGATTTCAACGGAAAGCTGAACTCAAAATAGTTATAAATTGCATCGGCTGAGGCGCTTCCAGTCCCATCGTCTGCCCTAGACACAACGTCTGTGTCTGGAGCCCAATAGTTTTTGTCAGCCCTAAAGCAGCCATCCTGATAGCAGGGAACTGTTGGGGTACCAAGGTAAAGCCAGTTGTCCCCCTGCTCTGTTATTCCATCGTCGTTGTTATCGAAAAAAATACACAGATGGTCGCCCGTATCTCCCGGTGAACCATCGCTTATAGCTACAGCTATGTAAAGGTTGTTAGCATCATTCATCACATAGATTTTGCCAGAACCATCAGCTGTGGTAAAAGTCGCGGTAGCAGCTGCTTCCCACTCGTCTAGAGCCAGAACCCCATCGATTGTTGGAGGACTAGGCGCCCAAGCTGAAAGCGTCGCTCCCGAGCCAGCCTTCACAGGAACAGCAAACGCCGCAAATATAAATGAAAACAGAAACACGAAGGCAAGAGCCTTTCTATTCAAATGAATCTCCCCATTTGGCCTCCTTTGGATCACTGAAAGGCTTTTTCGGTATAATCGTACGCTGTATCTGAAATCTTGGGCGATCGCTGTGCACATCCTTCCCGCTACTTGCGCTCCTTGACGGAATCCGTTGCAAACAAGTTTCTTTTGGCACATTCCGCAACAGTGACCGAGGCTGTTCTAGCAAAAAGGATGAAGAAAGGGGTATATGTGAAAATTCTCGATTTACGCATATACGTTCTTCTTCTCCACTATTTCCGGTCCAGGAACAACTTTAATGATCTCGGGGCCAACATGCTCCGCTGTCATTTTTACGATGAAATAGTATGCAGAAGTCAGAATCATCAAACTGGAGAATAATCCGATAAACATTATCCCCCATGGTTCACCGATTAATCTACCGATTACGGGAACACTGATGTTCATACTCGTTCCTATGACAGTTATGATAGTGAGTATTGCCCCTCCTATTACTGTAAAGAAATAAACATGTTCTTTTAGAGAGATCTTCTTGACGTCGTCTTCATCGCTTCCACGTTGATAGAAATCGTTCGCAGAATCTCTAAATGTACTGGTAAGGCTCAAAGATATGTGTCCGAATACTATGGACGTCGCAAAGAACAAAGCGTCACCGTAAGACAGTTGAGTCACCAGAAAGGGCGATAGTGCCCCTCTGAAAAGGGAATCTAGCCACTGAGAACATACTACAGAATAAGGAAGGAGTGAAGGGAGATACAGCAGAGTCACGAGCATTGAGAATCTTCCTCCGCTTTTCCTCCCGAAAATCATTGAGCGGATTCCGTTGATGCATAATAGGAATGCAAGTAGTAATAATAGATTTAGGGGATTGATGATGTCGGAAATAGGCCATAGAACAGGGAAGAACGCTATTCCCCTTTGAAGAACGACACAAAGGCCTTGCAGAATCATGTTGCCAAGATGTGATTCTGAGAAGGCAATAATCCCTATGGCGCTCATAGCGACTATCACCGTCAGTTGGAATAAGTCGTCCATAAAATTGAATGATTTCATTGTCTTCTCATCTGTCTTAATAGCACAGTATTGAGTCCTTCTCTTTTCGGATTCCATTCCAATACTGAAATCTTCATGGCTTGAAGCGTTCTCACCATTGCTCTGGTCTTCAAATAGAGAATAGCTGCCGCATTTTGGTCAAAATCTCTTTTTTGAGTGACTAGGTCGTAGGGAATGATGTCGATAAGCATAATTGGTAATCTTCGTCTTCTTCCTTTTCTGATAGTTATCAGCTTCTTCATTCCATCTACTATTTCTTGTGCACGATCCTCTTCTTCGATTTCTTTGTAGCCTAGGTCTCTGTGAAGGCATGTTATGATGATGCATAGGGGATCGTATTCTAGGATGAACCTCTTACACCTCTCAACCGCCCTCTCTAGTCCTTCATTGTTTGGAAAGGTTCTGAGTTGCGTAAAGGCTTTGTTGAGTTTGTATAGTTGCTCTTTCCCAGTGGCAGGATAGAACAATTCGCTTCTGTTGTTGTAAAGGTATGCTCCAAGGCGGTAGCCTCTATTCAGGAAATATGATGATATTGCGTTGGCCGCACGCACTACGTGTTCGAAGACGTTTTCGATACTTGACCCCACTTCTAGGCTTTTGGAGACATTAAGCATTATCCAAACAGTTTGTTGCCCCTCTTTCTCATACTCATTTACTAGGGGATGATCGATAATGTCTGCCGACAGTCTTGCAGTCGCTTTCCAGTTGATGGCCTTCAAGGGATCTCCATACACGTATTCTCTGATGTCTCTGAAATCTGTTGAAGATGCCCCTGTTTTTGCCACACTTCTAAGAGGGATAGGAAAGGGACTACGCGTAGACTTTTCCCTTATCCTCCTCAAGCTTAGTATCTTTGGTCTAACCGAGAGTTCAAAAGGAGCAACGTAGCTGCCGAATCGTGGTTGCTTTAGTCCAAGAGGGTGTCTTGATTCCCACCTTGTTCCAGGAATTGAAAATACGCCTCTCCTTGTAAGCTTGATTCGACAGGAGAAAGTGAAAGATTTCTTTCCTATTCCTTTCCAGAATACTTTGAAGTTACTACCATGAGTGACCTTGAATATTTGGGGGAGTTCGTTGAAGACTGTGACCGTTCCGATACCATCATCTATTTGGACACTTAGTGAAATATCCAGTTCCTCATCAACCCAAGCATTTTTTTTCAGGCCCATTCTCGTGATCTTTACATCTTTAGGATGATCTATTAACAACCCAAAAAGCACAATTAACAATGGAAGTAGACTAGCGTACAAAAGAATGGGGGTTGCAAGAAAGAAAGCTGCAGCAAAAAGTGCTACAAATAGTTTAATGAGGTTTGAAAGGTTGTCTGCCCGTAGGGGCATAGCCTCACCTTGGACGAAACTCTGTGGGAACAGGTATTTCTTTTACGACCTCATCTATTATCTCGTTTGGAGCGGCCCCCTCCAAAGAATACTCAACCTTCAGGATGAGTCTATGAGATAAGACATCTGTTACCAGAGTTTTCACATCATCCGGCGTTACATAATCTCTGCCATTCATCAACGCCATAGCTCGAGACAGCTTCAATAAGGCTAAGCCGCCCCGTGGGCTAGATCCAACTTCTACTTTTGGATGCTCCCTTGTGTTTCTGACTATTTTGTCTATGTACTCGATTATTGTTTTGTCTATGTAGATGTTTGTTTCCACTGTTTCCTGAATAGAACAGAACACTTTTGGCGTGATAAGCGGTTCTATGTCAGGCGTAGGATCGTCTTTTTTCCAAGCTATTCTTCTTTCCAATATCATGTTCTCTTCGTCCAGTGACCTAGCATATCCCGTAGAGAGTCTAATTGCAAACCTGTCCATCTGAGCCTCTGGAAGAGGGTAAGTGCCTTCGAACTCGATCGGGTTTTGTGTACCGAACACGATAAATGGGAGATTTAGGCTGTATGTTTCTCCCTCTATTGAGACCTGTCTTTCTTCCATCGCTTCGAGAAGTGCAGATTGGGTTTTAGGAGGTGCCCTGTTGATCTCGTCAGCAAGGATAATGTTGGTGAACACAGGCCCTTTCACCAACTCAAAACGAGCCTCTTTTGGCCTCCAAACTTTGGTGCCAATAATGTCGGCAGGCAGCAGGTCAGGGGTAAATTGTATCCTTTTGTTTTCACAACCTGTAATCTTTGTAAAAACTTTAACCAAGAGTGTCTTTCCCAGACCCGGATAGTCCTCAAATAATATATGCCCATTTGCCAAAGCGGTTCCTAAAGTCTTTTTCAACAGGAGTTTGTCTCCTACAAAGATCTTATTCATTTCATCAACGATTTTATCACAGATTTTCCCAGATTCTTCTACATTCATCTTTTTGCCTCCGTCTCTTGCAAATAAATGGGTGCAAGGTCCTCTTTAATGGATTCCATTACTGCATTAAGCGTATTCATACGTGCCTCTCTATTCTTTTTCAAAACTCTTTTCTTTTCCCAGTCAAAGGCAATCTGAGGAACATCTTTGTCTCTGTAACTGGTCAGACTATGTAATGAATAAGCTATTCCTGCTTGCGAATAATCGCTTTTTGTTAAGATCGAGATTAATGAAATGAGTAAAGGGTCACGTATTCCTTCATCAACAAAAAGCCTTTGGTAATTTCTCATTTGCTCGAGACTTGTATCCATCTTGTAGCCTACCTTCTGAACGTGTCTTTCCCACGAGGCTATGTCTACGGGGGAAGCATATGTCCTGCTTATCTTGGATCTAGTACTGATTAGTATCCTCAATATTAGAAGACTGATAATGCCCCACTCAATAAGTGGTGCAAAAGAGAAAGCTTGCACAATAGTCGGTCGAAGAATAAAGAAATAGAATCCAAAGAATGATCCGATTAGAAAAGTCCTGAGTTGTGATTCAATAAACCAGTTTGAAAGCGCGATTACTACTGGATCCTTGAGGTAACGGCTGTATGAGAATAAAAAAGCAGCTGCAACTGCTAAGAAACCGGCAAGAAACGTGGTTCCAATGTCCAACACCATTATTCTTCCAAAGATCACCCTATTCACAGTTTCAGCCATCTTCCATAAGGCTACTCCCACCACAAGAACTCCAATGCCGCTGAATAAGGACGGGGTTTGTTTAAGACTCGTCCACACGGTCACTTCCTTGCCTACACTGTGAACGGCGAAGCCTGCAATCATCAAGAGCAAGGGATTACAGAGGTTGTTGAAGCGATAAAGGAAAAGACTTTTCTCGTTAAAAAGGACGATTACAAAAAATGCCAGAGATAGACCCTTCAAGATGCAGGCTATCAAGCTTCTCTCATTCCATTCAACAAATATCGGAATGAGTTGCGATGCAAGAAGCATTAGGATTGGCGCAAGCAGTTCAATCCAAAGGTACGGCACTTTGAGATAGGCGCCAAGAAAATATAAGCCTGTTATTCCTGCAACTGTTATTAGCGTCTTTTCGAGAAGTTGGGTTCTTTTTGATCTAGGTAGTTGCTCGGTCAAAACTTCGGAAGGAGCGATAGATTCAACTTCAAGAATCTCATCCTCTGGAACTACCCCGCTCAATCTCTCATATTCTTCTTCACTTATTTCCCCTATCTCAAATCGTACCTTCAATTCTTCCATGTAGTCTTTAGGTTCTTCATTCTGCGTCATTTTTCACCAACACGCTGTTTTCCTTCACTTTTAGTACGCCAACGATAAAGCACGACTCCAATCAGGAGGTAACCTAAGTGTGAAAAGTTGGCCCCAAGCGTAGGGAGAATCCTGAAGCTGAAAGGGAATGATGCCAAAAGTAGAATCCCAACCATAGTCTCCAGATTCTTTTTGTTCAAGGTCCCAATCCTGATGAAAGCGAAGCCTGCAGTCAGTGACCAAGCCAGCTGTATCAAGTCATTGATTGACAGCAAGAAGATAGGGGTAAAAAAGAAATAAAGCAGGTTGTACAAAAGCATTCCAAGAGGAGACAATAGAGAGACGGATATTGCATAGTTGATTAGCCAGAGAGCGCTAATAGATAGCGTAATGGTTTTCAAGAGACTCGCTACTCCGCTAAGCTGCATTGTCCTCAACTTGAGCTTCTGACCGATGGAATAGAAGCCGAATCCAAGAACCGCATGACATACACTCAAGGCAATAAAAAGGACTCCGTTGATCAAGTTTACGTAAAACATATAGCTCAAAATGGATGACGCCAAGCCAAGTGCACTTGCCAGAAATGCCGAAACCGCTCCACGCATGACCCCTTTGTCAGCGCTAATAGACTGACTGAGGAAAAGTGGTAGTTCACGTGTTTCGATCTTGTCTTCAAGGGACTTGATTTTTGTCTCGTATTCTCTTCTAATTCTCTCGAAGACTCTTGAACTTACCTCTCCTCGCGTATATTTCTCTTCCAGCTTGGATATTAGTGTTTGATACTTGGAAGCTTCCGATGAAACATTTTTTGGAGTTTCTCTAAAATCTCCCCCCAGCAAAATAATGCTAAGACTCGCTTCTGCCGCACATAGAAACAATCCAATCATCCACCAAGTAGCAAGTAGTCTGGGAATAAGCGAACGAATCGCCTCCGCTATGATAAACACCAAGAAGAAGGTTCCGAGAAGAAAGACAATAACGAAGAAAGCCCTTATTTTATCCATTCACTATTCGACACCCTTCTTGACTTGGTTTAGAGAATGGAACATGATTACGTAGTGTTTTCTTTCAATATAGTGTGTACTGTATTGTGCTTCCTCGAAGCATCTGACTACTTTTTCTAATTCATCTTCACCAACTTTTCCAGCTTGCAGCACTTTTCTCTGTGTTTCTCTAGGCGTTTCGTTTTTGGAAACTTGTATTCCTTGACTCTGTAGGTATGCCAAAAAGGAGTTGAAGAGGCTTATTATCTCCTCTCTGTAATCAACGATTCTGATGAGGCGCTTTTTCTCAGACGGGGTGTAAGCATTGTCCCCTTCAAACCTGCAACCCAGTTCATATTCTCCTTTCTCACCAAATTTGTAGGAGAATAGGTTTTCCCCATCGGTGACAGTTTCTCTGATAGGTTTTTCTCCAATAGATATTTTGATAATCTTGCCATCTATGGCGTTGCCTTTGTCGTCAGCTAAAGAAAGCTTCATTTGAAACTCTTCGTTTAATCCCCAAAGATCTGGAAGAGAGCCTTCGATTTGAGGATAGATTATCTCGATTGATGTCCTGGATCGTATTTGTTTAGTATCAACAATAACCGGTTCAGTGCCCTGTAAAATTGACTTATTCGCGTCAGTTTGTTTTGAAGCGTTTTTTCTTCTATGTCTCCAAAAGAAATATCCGCCTACTATCCCGCCTACTCCAACAATCGGAATAAACGCACTCAACCAGAGAGTCTTGCTTTGTATCTGTATATCCTTTGTTGATTCAGAAGGCAAGTAGTTGCTTCCACCTATGAAAGAAACCTCAACATGAATTTTTTCTTCGGTGTAGTTCTGTGGAATGTTAATCCTGAAACTTGTCACACCGTCAGTATTTGTGTTGTTCACGAGGTCTTTGAAGCAAATGCTGGCGTTAGTGACAGGGTTGCCGAGGTTGTCAACAAGCATTACATACATTGCAAAGTTATCTCCTAAAAAAACGGTATTTGGAGTCGTGAGGTTCATAGTCGTCCTTGCTTTTACGACAATATCCTGCTCTTCCATGTAATTGAAATTGACTAAACGGTAAGTGACTGTGTGGCTACCAAGCCTCTCGTTCTGTCTAACCAGATAACTATAATTAAAGACCCCATATTCATCCGTCACTGTTTGAGCTATTGAGGTATTATCCATCGAAATCAGAACAGGTTCATTGGTTAAATTGTTTCCACCACCCCATACCCTACCACATAACCTTATGGTCTCACCTCGAATCAAGACGGGGGTTGCAATCACTCCAATCCTTATTACGGTGACTTCTATAGTTGCAATTGCATTTGAACTATGATAGAATTCGGTTCCAAAGAATTTTGCTTCCACTATGTGTTTGCCCATCTCATTGAAGATGTAGTTAACAGAGAAGTGACCATTTTTGTCTGTTATTATGTTCGCCAGAAACATTTGATCAATGTAAAATGACACGATGTGATTTGCAATAGGGGCTCCGTATTCCTCGATCAATATACCGCTCATATTGATGCTTTTTTCAAACTCAACTTTTTTGGGGACATTGATCGTGATACGAGTTGAAGAGAACACTTTTATTTGAGGGTCGCTCCATGACTCAAGATACTTTCCTACGCCCACAGAGTGAACGATGATGTGATAATAACTGACTTCTAATTCAACTGGGACAGTACAGGTTATGTTGAAGACCCCGTTCTCGGTCTTTCCCTCGCCACAGACTGTCCCGCTGGTGCCCTTTGTTTTGTTCAAAAAGACTACTACAGGCATTTCATTCACTGGTTCATTGTTTGCGGTACGTACGCGCCCCAAGATGAGGAAAGTCCGACCTTTCTCTATTGAAGTAGTGTTCACGTAGGTAATTTCTGTAAAAGTCTCATACCGTACGTTATCATTTCCACTGTTATCTCCGTTTCCACCGCCGCCTCCTTTTTCGCAACAACCGCTTGTGCCGGAGATTGCGGCAGTTGCGTCAAATGCAATCCACCCCAGCGTTTTGAATCCCACTTCTGCCCAACAATGGGCTTGGTTGGCGTATACTGTTTGCTCTTGTGCCACCGGGCTAATGGAAAAACCTGAAACTAGCCGTGCTGGTATGCCGATACATCTAGCCAGAATCACAAAGGCGGAGTTGAAGTTAGCACAGACGCCTTTTTTCCCCTCAAAAAGGAAATAGTCAACGGGCTCCCGGTCAGAGGGGGCCTTAGCGTAATTTGTATCATATTTGTAGTTGTTTTTGAGATACTCCTCTATGGCCTTTGCTTTTTCATACGGATTGCCATATCCTTTCGTTACGTCGTAGGCGAGTGCCCTTGTACGATCTGTGATTACACTTGGTAACTGTAAGTATTGTTCGTCTTCTATCGTTTTGGCATCTTCAAGCACCTTTTCATTGAAGCGGTAATGCACGGTTGTGAAGCTATACTGGTTTTTGAAGCTCTCTTTGGAGTAAAAAACGCCTTGCTCGGGGTAGTAAAGGAGCAGGATCTTTGAAGAAACTTGGATAGTGTAAATCGATGTGGGTATGAAACTTGAAAAATCGGTAAGAGGAGTTATCGTAATTGTGTCACGATCAAACGAGGAAAACATCTGTATGCCATAATCTAATTGCTCCCCATGATATTCGTAATTTTTGTCGCTACTGTTCAATTTCCAAACATATTCATCATAGGTTGAAGCGACCATATTGCTTAGATAGTTTGTATTCGCCGCACCACTTACCTTAAAGATAGGTGTATGTGGAGGAACCTCTCCTTCTGGCGATATTGTTCCTTGGGAGCAGGGGCATGTTTCTTCTCCCCCTCCTTTACTACCGTTTTCGCCAGTTCCCTCATTTCCTCCACCTTCCCCACCATTCCCGCCACCTTTTCCACTAAACCCGATAAATGGCAGATTGTCAAAAAGATTCTTCAAGAAAATGCTGGACGTTAAGATTAATATCAAAGCAATTGCAAGGAAAATCGCTTTCCTCTTCACAAAAACTCCCTTTTTACAGTCAGATTAGCCAACTTAATATCCTTTTTCATTCGCCTCAGCCTTGAGGTGATTTCGGTTTCGATCTTCTACATTGTTGATTCAATCTCTCTTCAAAGGTTCTGACTTAGACTGTTCAGAAGTTTTGAAATGTAATCTTCATTTCAATCCGGTGAGCACATTCGGCTCCTTCCAATTCTTCCTTAATCGTTCGGATGGACGCTTGTAGGTCATTACTTCGTGCGCGATAACGTTATCGCGCACGCGACCAATCGATCATTAGATTCGCTCGTTCGACACTGTGCTTCTCTGAAAGACAATTTTCGTCTACGCGTGCCTAAAAGTAGGTATTATAAGCTTTTACATACTTTCATGTGGAGATCTCACCCGCTCAGCTTCACAACCCGTCTTTTTTTCTTAATTTTCTTCTGCAGATGAGGCATCTTTAAACGCTAAAGCTGCAATGCATCTCACGAGGAAAAAAGTTGAGAAAGTATATGAAACTCTGTAGTTGGGCAGCTTGGGAGAGATTCGAACTCCTATTTATGAAGCCATTAGAACTGGACCCTATTAATGGTCAAATCCCGGGTCCGCACTAGTTGAGCCTCAGATTTTGGACCCTATCCTCAAGTAGGTTTTCCTTTGCGATTTTTGAACTATGAACAGCCTTAAATAGCAAAAAAACTCAACCAAACTATCGGTTACAAGCAAAAACCAGCAATCTTGGGTTCAGACCGCCCTTTTTTGAAAAAAATGGCGCACTATCTAAGACTAAAAGGACAGAAATAGCGGTGGAAATGCAAGATGTCGTCCTCATCAGGATTCCGTTTTCGCATAATCCTTGCGATAGCATCCTCCATTCTTGTATTAGTGGGCGTTTTGAACGGCGACTATGAACGAGTTAGAGCCTTCGTCAGATTCATTTGTAGCTCGTGTCTTGGGCTTGGTGGCTAGTTAGTGAACATCAGTAGAGCTAGGATCACAACACAGTTAGTTTCTCTTCTCGTCCTCAATCTTGGTCTTGGTTCTGTGTTAAAAACGGGACTTATTTGCCCCGCCCTGTATTGTTATGGTTGTCCTTTGGCTGCTTTCGCTTGTCCAATCGGGTTACTGCAAAACTACATTATACTCGGTAGAATCCCATTCTATGTCATTGGAACGCTCGGGATCTACGGGGTTTCCCTCGGCAGGTTTTTCTGCGGCTGGTGCTGCCCCTTTGGATCGTTTCAAGAGCTTCTCGCTAGACTGAGAAAGGGTAAATCCTTTAATCCCAAGCCTTTATGGTTTCTTAAGTATGGTATTCTAGCATGCGTCATCCTTACGGCATGGATTACCCTAGACACATTCTTCTGTAAACTCTGCCCCTCTGCAAGCCTCTTCGCTGCCATACCATCAGCGATCCTTTATCCTGAATTGCCTTTCGGCTTCTTCTTTTACTTGCACCTATTCACTTTAGTCATTTCGATCGTTCTATTCATTCTGGTGAGCCGGTTCTGGTGTCGCTACCTGTGTCCTATGGCCTCGATTTTGGGCACATTTAACAGTGTAAGCTTTCTAAAGATCGAACGAAATCTTGAGAAATGTGATAGGTGTGGAATCTGTCTGAGAGTCTGTCCCATGAACATTCAAGAAGTGGACGAAATCAGCGCCTCAAGTGATTGCATCAAATGTGGGCAATGCGTAGACGCTTGTCCTCGAGACATTCTGAAGATAAAAGTAGGTTGAGGACTTATCAAAAGAGATATAAGGTTCAGAAAAGGAAAAGACTGATTGGTAGGCAATGGCCAAAAAAGTTTTTGTTCTATTTCTCTTTAGCATGATTCTTACGTCCACCTTAACACCACTCATGAAAACTGTCTATGCAGTAGATGTTGGTGCGCTGGCAAATGACTTCACGTTAACCGATATTGATGGAAACGTCTTCTCTCTCATCGGATACAGGGGGAAGGTCGTCCTTCTAGACTTCTTCGCCACATGGTGCGGTCCCTGTCGTAGTGAGATTCCCGACCTTAAAGCGCTTGTTGAGGTGTATGGTGAAAACTTGGTCATCGTATCCATTAGTACTGACCCAAGCTATGATACTGTCAGCACCCTCGAACAGTTCAAAGCGGACAACGGTATGACCTGGAGAATTGCAAGAGATACAGCTGGAGTATCAGACAACTACGGCATCCAGTACATCCCGACGCTATTCATTATCGATCGGGAAGGATATGTTCGCTACATACACATAGGAACGACAGCTTCATCTATATTGAT
>Ga0172366_10002718_pt1 | contig 13905 bp, 6 predicted proteins | sample LakKivSesite69cm_FD_114533 | JGI IMG/M metagenome (GOLD analysis project Ga0172366, IMG submission 114533) | Sediment microbial communities from Lake Kivu, Rwanda - Sediment site 69cm | ecosystem: Environmental > Aquatic > Freshwater > Lake > Sediment | place: Rwanda: Western Province, Lake Kivu... | reverse complement strand
GGCCGACGTCGTAGATGGCGCGGTCGCGCCGGTGACGCTGGAGGCACTGGGCGCAGCCTGCAATCTGGCCGGTTCACTGGGAGCCTACGTCTACGGCGTCGAGTTGGGTGAGGGCGTAGCCGACCTGGCGCAGGCGCTCTACCAGACGACGGCTGATGGGGGGCGCGTGGCCGACCACTCTGGCCTGGCGCAGTTTGCACTGGAGCCTTACCTGAAGGTGTTCTCTGATCTCATCAAGGCGGAGCAGCCGGAGGTGGTCATCTTTGGCGCAACCCATGCAGGGCAGGAGCTGGCAGCCCGTTTGGCGCAGCGCACAGGCGGCGGGCTGATCGAACACGTGACGATGGCCAGCCTGGACGAGGCCACCCGGACGGTACAGGGTTCCTTCCCTGTCTATGGTGGAGAGTACCTGAATATCGCGGCCTGTCCCGAGGCGCGGCCGCAGTTTCTCACTGTGGAGCCGGGAGCCTTCTCCGCTCCCTTCCTCGACCCTTACCGCAAAGGGGAACCCACAATGCTCGAGGTTGAACTGGTGGAGCCAGCCGTGCGCGTGCTGGGGCCGGCTGAGGGCTTCGAGCCGCCCTGTGTGCCGTTGGCGCAGGCTCCGGTGATCGTTGCCGCCGGGCGGCAGGCGGGGGACTTTGAGATGGTTCAGCGGCTGGCATCCGCGCTGGGCGGCCAGGTGGCCGGCGACCGGGGAGCGCAGGACGCTGGCTGGATCGGCCCTGAGCAGGTCGTGGATGTGCGCGGCGTGACGGTGGCACCACAAGTGTACGTGGCGGTGGGCATCCGTGGGGACACGTTCCACAACGCCGCTATCGAAAGCTCCAAGTTCATCGTCGCCATCCATCCCGACCCGACGGCGCCGATCTTCAAGATGGCCGATCTATGCCTGGAGGCAGACCCGAAAGAGATATTGCCAGCGCTATTGAAGGCGTTGGAGTAAAGACCGCGTACAACTGTCCTGGCATCAGGTGACATCGTAGGGGCGACCTAGTGTCGCCCCTATACCTTATCAACCCCACCGCACTTGACGCTCTAACGGAAGCAGGTACAATAGACAAACAGGCAGTAGTTCGTGGTTCGTCTTGACCCCGTGGGTTGGGAGAGATCTATGGCCATGATCACGGATCAGGCAGAAAGAGCTATCCTGGATGCTATCCGGCAGGTACCGGCCGACCAATTAGCTGGTGTGCTGAATTATATCCGAGGCTTGTCAGCCAGTGGAACAGTTGATCCACAGGTTTACGCTGGCATCACGCCAGGCGGAATGAGCTTCGAAATCCCGCCTGACCAGATCATATATTTTCTGCATCTGCTCGTGGACACGCTGGAGTTAAGTCAGGTGGTCATCTCCTTCAAACAAGAAGATGGTAATTTTGCCGAACGTACCTACCGGCCAGAGGACCTTGAGAGCGGGTTAGGTGACATCGAGGTACATCTGGTAGATCCCTCATTTTTGATGGAGTTCGAGGGGGGAACTCTCTACACAGGCGGAGATGGATGTTTCTCATTGAGAACACTGCTCACGCCATCCCAGATCCAGCGCTTGATTGGCGGCGTACTCAAGTCATCGGGCTTTGACATGTACACGCAGAGGAAGATTACTGGCGTGGCCCTCTTCGACGGCAGAACGGTGGTCTACCAATGAAACAAATCGTGAAACGGACTATTGGTCACTTTGGAGTATTGATCGACCATACTCTGAGGCCCTATGAGCCTTCGCCAGAACATATCCTGGAACGAATGGTATATCCTCTGTGTCGAGACATGCACGACGTTCTTGACAGGGGTACGAAGAACGATGCATGGGACGTGATAGAGGGCTTCTCCCGCGAATGTACGCGGGTCTCGCACGGTTGATGTGCCACTCGAGAGCGCGTCGTGGGACAGACCTTCAGTCTGCCATAACACCATCATCCTGAGCCGCTTGATGGCACTCAGATTCATCATCTTCGACCTGGACGATACGCTTTACCCCCGCCACAACGGGTTGATGCAGGAGGTGGGCCTCCGTATCCAGACATGGCTGTGCAATCACCTGGGGCTGACCTGGGAGGAGGCGATCACATTGCGGCATGACTATTTCCAACGGTATGGTACCACGCTGGGCGGCCTGGTTGCTGAACGCGACGTGGATGTGCACGACTATCTTACGTTCGTGCACGATATTCCGGTGGAGGAGTACCTTGCTCCGGATCCGGCGCTGGCCGCGATGCTGGATACCATCCCATTGCGGAAGGTGGTCTATACTAACGCCACGTCGGAATACGCCTGGCAGGTACTGCGGGCACTGGGCGTGGCCAATCGGTTCGATCGGGTGATCGGAATTGAAGAAGTGGGCTTGCGTAATAAGCCCTACCTCGATGCCTACGAGCGGGTTCTGGCGCTACTGGGTGCAGCGGGATCGGAATGCATCATGGTCGAGGACTCGGCACGTAATCTGCGGCCAGCCAGGGCACTGGGGTTGACGACGATATTAGTGGGCGCCGCGCCCGACGAGCACGTGGCATACGTGGTGGGGAACGTGCTGGAAGTGGGACAGGTGGTGACGCAAGTCTTAAGATTCGCAGCCACGAAACCTGCGCTTTAAGATCAGCGTAGGGTTTTCGTAGGGTTGGCGTATGGATGGCGTCAAGTCCCACGGGACAAGATGTGGTAGAATACAATCAGAGTCAGGGGCGGTTTCTCTTCTTCTCCTCCTTTTGGGGAGGGCCGGGGTGCGGTAGCTCCGGCTCTCCGTGTTTCTAGGGCCGGTGGGCAGTCCCACCGGCTTTTTCTATGCGCCGCACGGAATTGACTTCCTCTCCATTCGGGGGTAAGATAAAGGCCCGGGAGAAAGAAAGTGGCGCATCGAAGAGGCGGTCACGCATCGTCCATACACGAAGAGGCGGTAGACACCGTTCCCATTGCCTTGCGCCTAGTCGTCATCGTCTCTTGCATCGCCGCCATCGGCGCGACGGCCCATGGGCTGTGGGGGACGCAGTTGCCCGCCAGAGGAATCGCACCAGAGACCACTCTGTCTCCGGATCTGTCCCTTGCCTCATCTACTCGTCTAGCGCCGTCCCCTGACCAATTCGTCACCCCACCCGTCACACTGTCCGCCAATCTGCCATCACCCGCCGTCCCACACATCGGCATCGTCGCCGGTCACCGGGAGAACGATATGGGCGCCGTGTGTCCTGACGGCCTGACTGAAGCCGAGATCAACCTTGACATTGCTCAGCGAGTCGTTCATACTCTGCAGGCACTTGGTTACCAGGCCACGCTGCTGGCAGAGTTCGACGCACGCCTGACAGATTACCGGGCTGATGCGCTCATCTCCATCCATGCCGACTCCTGCGAAGCCTTCCCCAACGCCCAACCGCCAGCCAGCGGATTCAAGGTCGCCAGCGTCGAGGATAGCCTGGCGCCGGAGGCAGAGAAACGGTTGGTTGCTTGCCTGGCGCAGTGTTATGCGGCCCGCACCGGCATGTACTTTCACGCCAATAGCATCACGTACGACATGACCCGCTACCACACATTTTACGAGATTGATGGCCGGACACCGGCTGCCATCATCGAAACCGGGTTTATGCTGAACGATCGCGCCATACTCACCCAACGGGCCGATCTAGTCGCCCAGGGCATCGTAGATGGCATTATCTGCTTCATTGAAGGCGGAGGGGAATGAAAGGCGTGCGCTGCTCCCCGTGCGGCAAACACGCCACAAGAACCGGCAGAACACCCGAGAGAATACGGATGGCAAGTTCATACGCGCACTGTCATCACCTCGAACGCAGGCTCGGGTTGTGGGCGTCCCTTGAGTTCCACCATGCCCACCGGCCGTGCCTCGACGTGGTTGCGTACCCGCTTGTAGACTTGCTGGCAAATCAGGACCTGTCCTGCACTGGCGCATTCTTGTAACCGCCGGCTCACGTTTACCGCGTCGCCGATCACCGTGAAACTCATCAGTTGCGGCGTACCGGTGTTGCCGACGACGACCTCGCCTGTGCTGACCCCCACCCCAAACTGGAGTTGATAGGTCGAAGGGAGAGAAGCGTGAGATTCCTTGATCGCCCGACATATTCGCCAGCCTGCCCGCACCGCTCGCAGCGCGTGGTCTGGCTGCGGGAGAGGGGCATTGAAGTAGGCCATCACCGCGTCACCCAGAAACTTGTCCAACGTCCCCCTCTCAGCCAGGATGGCTTCGGCTGCCACGGCAATGTGGCGGTTCAGAACGTTTATCAGCACCTCGGGCGACACACGGGCACTGAAGGTGCTAAAGCCACGGAGGTCAGCGAAAAGGATGGTCGCTTCCTGGCGTACCCCCCCCAGCGCGACCGCATCGGGGCGAGCAATCAGTTTTTCCACCACGCTGGGTGCGACGTAGCGCTCGAACAACCCGCGGATCTGGTTCTTCTCCCGTTCCTTGGTCTGTTCGATCTCGTGTAGCAGGCGGGCATTCTCGATCGCGATCGCGGCATAGTCGGCCAACGCCATCAGGAGGCGGCAGTCGTGGTCGCCGAAGGGGCGGGCCGTGATCTTGTTGCTCACACACAGTGCACCGATGGGCCTGCTACCAACCTTCAGTGGTATGGACAGCATTGGACCAACTCTGATCGCTTCCCCCTTGCACATCGCCTCGGCCGCTACTTCATCCTCCGTGCACTGCAATACATGTTGCTCTTGCCCTCGGACACGTTGCTTCCGCACGTACTCCCGGAGTGTGCCCGTCATCTCGTCCTCCAGCAGGACGACACCCTCATCAGCGCCGGTGACGTAAAGCCCAGCCTCCACCACCCGCTCCAGTAGCCTATCGCGCTCTAGCAACGCCGTGACCGATTTTCCGATGTACGAGAGCGTTTCGAGCTCGTACAGCCGCTTCTTCAATTGCTGATTGGCCTGCATCAGCCGGGCAGTGAGGGCTTCTTTTTCGCGCTGGAGTCGCACCTCTGTTAGCGCCCGTTCTATGGTCGCCCGCATCTCATTGGCCGTGAACGGTTTGATGACATAGTCGCGCACACCCTTGCGGAACACCTCGACGGCGATGGCTTCGGATCCATGGGAGGTCATCAAGACCACCGGAACCTCAGAGCCGCGGGCGCGTAGGGCGTCGAGCACCTCGAAACCGGTCATCTTGGGCATCTCGAGGTCGAGCAGTATGAGGTCAACGGCGCCTTCGAGAACTTTGCGCACCCCCTCGGCACCGTTAGAAGCCTCCAGGACCTCGAAGCCATTGGGTTTCAAGACATATTGGGCGACAAACTCACGCATCTCGCGGCTGTCGTCCACGACGAGCACCCGTATGTTGGACAAGGTTACCCCCCTTTCATTTGCCAGTTGTCCAAGCCTCAATATCATTATAGCACAAGTAGCAAAAAACTGCATATCGCGGTGTACTTTGGTTCTACCTGTGAGGGAGTGGCATGCACGATGGTTTTAATCAATGTCTCAGAATTTTTTCACGCTATGTGAACAGGAATGTGCTACGATGGAGAGGCAGAGTTCCTGGGATTCTAACTCCCGAACGGTGTCCTCAACACGGTTGGCAAAACGGCTCACCTGGGATATAATTAAACAGGATCATGCACCTCCCTCATTCCACGTCGAACCAGACCGAACGGTCGGCTCTGTGAGGAAACTATGTCAGACAGGGGCGGCGTTCTGACCCGGTCAGAACTGGCTGCGGCCTTACATAACTATCTACCCTCGTCCCTTGAGCGCCAATGTTTCCTCGGTGATGAGATCAAGGCTCCTCACCGTTGCGCCCAACACCTGGCTGCGCTGTTACGCGCCATCTCCACATACCTGCCTCGCCAGGTCGTCGTCCCTTTGCTGACAGACCCACAACCGGGCCAGGCCGGGGGGGGCTTCTCTTACGGCACCGTGATGTTCTCCGATATCTCCGGCTTTACCGCCATGTCGGAAAAACTGTCCCAATTGGGCAAGGAGGGGGCCGAAGAGATCACGGCGATCGTCAATCGCTTCTTCGCCGCCCTGCTGGAGGTCACGGACCATTATGGCGGCGACCTGCTCAAGTTCGGCGGCGACGCGCTCCTCGTCTTCTTCGGCGGCGAACGGCACGCGCTCCGTGCCTGCCTGGCCGCGCTCGAGATGCAGGATACCATGTCCCGCTTCTCTGAAACACCCACCTCCCAGGGAACCTTCCAATTGCGGATGACAATCGGTCTGGGCACGGGGCCGCTCTTCATGGCTCACCTGGGCTCACAAGAAGGCATGGAGTTTGCCGTCATGGGGTGCGCAATGGCTTACATGGCCCAGGCAGAAGACCACGCCGCCGCAGGTGAAGTCTTTGTAGACACAGAAACTTACCGGGCAGTCGCCGACCAGGCGCTCATCGGCGCAGTGCGAGACGGCTTCCATCAACTGACCGGCCTTCGGAAAGGTGTCCCTGGCCTGAGCAGCCTGCCAGCGAGCCCCTTGCCCGCCGTGCCTCCTCCTACCGGAGAAGATGTACACATCTGGATTGCCGGGCAGCTGCAGCGCATCCAGGCGCTGGAACTCTTCCTGCCGCCTGGCCTGCTGGACAAGATCAAACTGGAGCCGGAACGGCTCGCCATCGGCGGCGAATATCGCCCGGTGACCGTCCTCTTCACCAACTTTTACGGCATTGACGAGATCATCGAGACACTGGGCGAAGCGCGCTCCGCCGAAATCACGGCCATCCTCAACGCTCACTTTACGACGATGAGGCAGATCATCGCCAGGTACGGCGGCGTGGTCAACAAGGTAGATAGTTACGCCGTAGGCCACCGCATCATGGCCCTCTTTGGTGCACCCCGCGCCCACATAGACGACCCAGAAAGAGCCGTGCGGGCCGCGCTGGAGATGCAGGAGGCCATGCTCGCCTTTGCCGAACTGAACACCTCCTGTGGGCCCTTCAGCCTCAAACAACGCATCGGCGTCAACACCGGCCTGGTCTTTGCCGGCAACGTCGGCTCGCCCACCCGCCAGGAATACTCTTGTATGGGCGACGAGGTGAACCTCACCGCCCGCCTCATGGCGGTGGCTACCGAGGGCCAGGTGCTCATCAGTCAGAGCACTGCCCGCCAGTCCCGTGGCGCTTTCCTGCTCCACGAACAGGAGCCCGTGCGGGTCAAGGGCAAAGCGCTGCCCGTCCACAACTATCAGGTGTTGGGCCTGCAGGAGCACCGCATCCGCGAACGCCGCCCGCTGGTCGGCCGCGACGAAGAATGGCAGGCCATCCACGCTCTGACCGACCGGAGCCTGGCTGGCGAAATGCAAGTGCTCACCATCACCGGCGACGTGGGGCTGGGCAAATCGCGCCTCCTCGACGAGGTGATGGCCCATTGGGCCGAAGAACATGGGGCCTTGAGCGTCGGCGCTACCTGCCCCTCCTTTGGCCGCCACACGCCCTACCTGCCCTGGTTGGACCTGCTGCGTGCTCTGTTTGGATTTAATCCCGCCGACTCCAATCTGGTAAAACTGGAAAAGGTCGGCGCCCTCTTGCAGGAAACAGACCCAACCTGGCGTGACTGGACGGCGCTGATCGGCCGCCTGCTAGGCATGGACGTCGCCGAGACCGACCTGGTACGCGCGCTCGATGCCCAGGCCCGCCAGCGGACCATCTTCCGCGTCGTGACCGGCCTGGTGGAGCACGTCGCAAGCCGGCAGCCCGTGCTGCTGGCCATAGACGACCTGCAATGGGCCGACGACACGTCTGTCGAACTGGTCAACCACGTGGCGCGCCACGCCACCGGCCGGCCCTTGCTGCTGGTGTTGGCCAACCGCCCGGAGGAAGGGGCGGCCTCAATCCTCAAGGTCGCTGACCTCCCGTATCACACCGAACTCTGCTTGAAGGAACTCACCGACGAGGCCAGCCTGCGCCTGCTGGACATGCTCCTGCCTACCACGCCCCAGATGCCACCCCACCTCAAGCGGCTGATCCTGGACAAGGCGCGGGGCAACCCGCTCTTTATCGAGGAGGTGGCCTACTCGCTCGTCGAAAACTACCTGACGCTCGACGAAGCAAGTGGCACCTACCGTGCCCGGACCGACCTGGAGCAGATCGAGATACCTGACTCGGTCAACCGGGTGATCATGAGCCGTATAGATCGGCTGGACGAGAGCAGTCGCAACGTGTTGCGGGTCGCCTCGGTCATCGGCCAGGAGTTCGAACATTGGCTGCTCAATGCCATCTATCCCTACCGCCAGGCGGAAGGAGAACTGCACGAGCGCTTGGCCGAGCTTTCGCAGCGGGAGATCCTGGAAAATCTATATCCTGACCTGCTGTACCTTTTCCGCCACGTCCTGACCCGCGAGGTAGCCTACGAGAGCCTGCTCTACGCCGACCGTCGCCGACTGCATCGAGACATCGGCAAATCCATCGAGATCCAACGGGCCGGCCAGTTGGCCGAATACTGGGAAGTGCTGGCCTACCACTTCGGCCTGGCCGAGGAATGGGAAAAGGCGCTCAGCTACTATCTGCAAGCCGGTCGGAAGGCGCAGAGTATCTACGCCAATGAGGATGCTATCCACCACTTCCGCCAGGCGCTCAAAGCGGCAGAGCGGGAGCCGGGCAGCGGAGAGCACCAACTGGCAGCCCACGAAGGGCTGAGCGAAGTGCTGGACACGCTGGGCAACTATGACGAGGCGCTGGCCCACATTTACCAAGCCCAGGACCTGGTGATGGTGGTGGGCTACTCGCCGGAGGACACTGCCCGCCGCCTGGCCGACCTGTGTCGCAAGACGGCTGCCATCTATGAGAAAAAGAGCGATTATGATACGGCTTCCAACTGGCTGCGCGGCGGGCTGATTGTGCTGGAGGGGATGGAAGTCATCGAGGCAGCGCATATCTACCTCCTTGGAGCAGGAATTAACCAGCGCCAGGGCAAGCACGAGGAGGCCATCGCCTGGTGCCAGAAAAGCCTGGCCATCGCCTCGCACATCAAAACACGCGCGGGCCAGCAAGTCGTCGGGCATGCGTATTATAACCTGGGTGGTATCTATCTGCGGCGTGGCGACCTGGTCGGTGCAGTCGAGTATTGCCGCACAAGCGTGCAGGTCTACCAGCAGATTGGGGACATCGTCGGGCTGTCGCGCGCCCACATCAATCTGGCCAACGCCTATGCCGAGCAAGGGAACTGGCCGCGGGTCACTGAGCATTACCTGCAAGCGCTGGAGATCACGCGCAAGATCGGCGATGTGTATCATCAGGCCATGATCACCCTTAACCTGGGGGGAGTCTATGCGGACCAGGGGGACATGGACCAGGCCTCCAGTTATTATCAACAGAGCCTGAGGATGTGGCAAGAACTGAACTCGACGTATGCCATCGCCCTGCTGCATAACAACATGGGCGCAGTAGCCCTCCGACGCGACAATCCGGATGAGGCTCTCGCTCTCCTGCAGAAAAGCCTGGAGCTGTTTCAGCAGATTGGCTCCGGGGACTTTCTGCCTGAGGTGTACCGGCATTTGGCTGAGGCTTACCTGGAGCGGGGGGAATTGGGCGAGGCCCTGAATTATGCCCGGCAGTCGCTGGGCCTGTCCCAGGAGCAAGAGATGCGCCTTGAGGAAGGGGCCGCCCATCGAGCATTGGGACAGGTCTACCTGGTTCGCCAGGAACTGGGCCAGGCGGAACAGGAATTACAGGACAGTCTGCACATCCTGGAGGAACTGAACAGCCGCTACGAGATCGGTAAGACCCGCTTTCAGTTGGCCTGCTTGTACCACGGACAGGGAAAGCAAGCACAAATGCGGGAGAGTCTGGAACAAGCCATGGCTATCTTTGAGGATCTGGGCGCACGCCTGGACCTGGCGCAGGCCCAGGAGCTGGCGCCAGGGTAGGGTAAGATGCTATCTTGCCCCTGAGGCTCACATACGAGTCCAGCAGGACAAGATGCTATCTTGTCCCAAGCAGCCGAAAGGAGAACACCACAATGAAAAGCAAGCGCTGGTATCTATTGATCGTTCTTCCCCTGCTGACCGTGTCACTCGTCTCACCGCCGGTCCATGGCCTGGAGGAGTGGGAAGTAGAGAATTCAGGAATAGTAGAGGGGCCAGGTACTCCAGGGACAAAGGGAGAAGACATCTTTATGGTGCAAGGCCCGCCCAGAGAAGGATACTCCTCCCATCTTGAGGGGGCCGGCAGCCCGGATGGGTCTCATGGGTCCTGGCAAAGAGCGTCCGACGGAGCCTGGGTCACGTCTACAGACGTCCAACTGCCTGGCAAGGCAGACGCACTCGGCCCCCAGAGCACTGGCGGCCCCGACAACTATGGCTACACCTGGGACGATGCAGCAACATTAAACTGGATAGACGCCACCACTGGTACCGATACCGGGATGAGTGGGAACAGTTGGGAGCAGGCTGTAGGCCCCATCTCTTTGCCTTTCCAGTTCAAGTATTATGAGAACACCTATGCCCAAGTCCACATTGCCGCCTCAGGCTACCTGGCCTTTACCCTTGAGGAGAGCTGGCCCTGGCAATTTTATGTTCCATTTGCCGCCAGACCTAACAATGTGATCGCCCCCTACGCGACGCCACTTACCCTGGCCACCAGCGGCTCAACTGGCCGGGTGTACTACAAGAGCGGCGGCGTGACCGGCAGCCGTTACTTCGTAGTAGAGTGGTATCAGGTACAAGAAGAGGATGAACTGTACACCTTCGAGGTTGTCCTCTATGAAAACGGGGACATCGTCTTCCAATACCAGGCAATGACCTACAACGGCAGCCAGTACGCCTGCGGCGTAGCCGGCATCGAGGATGGGCGCGGGCTGGATGGGTTGGCTTACGTAGATTTCTGCAACATGGCCCCTTCCAACCAAGCCGTCCGCTTCTACCGACCAGCCCCTGCAGCCCGGGTGGGCGTTTACCATGCCTATCAGGGCCAGTTTGTCCGCGCCAGCGAGACGGGCACTTTCTATGTGACTATAATCAACACCGGCGAACTGGGCAATGATACCTACGAGCTGTTTCCCCTATCGAGTTGGGCAGTGAGTCTGTATGCCGCCGATGGCCTCACCCCACTCGCCGACAGCGACGATGACGGCGATTTGGACACCGGCCTGGTACTCCAGGGCGGCTCGTCCGGCGTCGTGGCAAAGGTCGCTGCGCCTGCCGGCGGCATCTTGGGCGACAATGAGACCACTGAACTCTTCGTATGCTCTTCGCTCAATCCAGATGAGTGCGAAATAGTCACTTTGCAGACCGCGATCCCTGCCCCTTTTGCCCAGGTCTTTCGCGAGAATACCGACGCTGCCATGAGCCTCTATCTGGCTCAACCCGGCACCCAGCGCCTGAAAAAAGTCACACCCAACTGGTATTACGGCTATGGCCTGGCTGTGGCCGAGACGCCCAATGGCTTTGCCTACTCTTGGACAAAGGGCCGCAGCATAGGTAGCGTTTATGTCTATGAGCTCGAATGCACCCTGTTGGACCGCTCCGGTAACACGCGTAGCGTGAGCAAATTGACCGATCACTCCGGCGCGACGGTGGACACCGAGGATTTCTTGCCGGCCGTGGCCGTGGCGCCGAACGGGCGCATCGGCGTGCTGTGGGGTCGCTACCGGTGGAACAGAAGCACCTCACAGTTTAACTACAACATGTACCTCGCTATTCTGGACAGCACAGGCAGCCTGGCTTATGGCCCCGTCAACCTAACGAATAACACCACCTGGGGTACGTGGAGCAGCCTGAACGTGCCTGCGTTCCTCTGGCCACACATCGCCGCCACTGACGACAATCGCTTCGTCCTGACCTGGCTGCAGGAGCATTATGAAAGCACCGGTCGAGTAGACGACGTATACTACACCGTGCGCGATACCAGCGGAACAGTGGTCCGGGGCATTACCCGGTTTACCGCCGATACCCCGGGCTCGAATGACGGATTCTACGGTCCAACCGTGACACGCCTGTCTGGGAACCGGGCCTTGCTCGTCTTTCAACGCGCAGGCGATTTCGGTGACATATACTACGCCGTGCTGAACAGTAACGGTAGCGTATTCAAGACGATGACGAACCTCAGTGCGGATGGAGACACGATTTGGGACTGGGGATGGCCTGATGCCATACAACTCAGTAATGGCCGCACGGTTGTCGCGTGGACGGCGCACCAATATCCGGCTCCTATACTGCGTTTCGCCGTGCTGGATGGCGCATACAATCGTGCCGCTGGCCCCATCGCGCTGGAGAACCCCGCCGCAGCTACTGGTGACGGTTACGTCTCCGTCACCGCTGACAATACTGGCCACGCCATCCTCACCTGGATGGATGAGAGCGAAGACTACCGCCGTAACCTGTACTATGCGCTGGTTGATTCTGGTGGTACCCAGATCACCCCGCCGATGGTCTTTCTCAGTGCCCAGGTCGTCATGTCTTACATTGAAACCAGTTTCGCCGGTTACGGCAACACCTCCTACACTTATCAGCCGCAGGTGAACGTGACCAGGTACCCCCTCATCGCTCCTTCTAATTCGTCAGCGGCGGTCGTATGGGAAGTCTCGGATGGCTCGTACGCCACTTCTACCTACGTCGGCTGGGACACCGTCTCCCGTGCCAGCACCAATGCCTATACTCATTTCACTCCCTCTCGATCAGGGCCAATGGGCACCTATACCGATACGATCCCCCTGCCCAGTTCTGGTATGGTCTACTTTAAAGCCCGCGCCACGGTGGATGGCCAGACCGTCTGGTCCTCCCCGGAGCGTGCCATCGTCATTGACCCCTACGAGCCTAACGACGACTGGACCCAGGCCTACGCGGTTACCACCGGCACTGCCTACGCTTCACTGATTGGCCACGAGAGCGACCTGGACTGGTACAAGTTCACCCTCGCCACTCCTTCAGTATTTACTGCCACGCTCACGGACCTGCCTGCCGATTATGACCTGGTCATCTTCTCCGATATCGGCGCCCCCACCGAAGCGACCCAAGACCTGGGCGAACTCCAGGACACCGAAGACGTGGACGCCACCGGGCGCATGAACGCGATTGGCCGCATGAACGCCATCGGCCGCATGAATGCCATCGGGCGCATGAACGCGATTGGCCGCATGAATGCCATCTCCGCCAACCCCGACCTCGCCGACGAGACGGCCTCAGTGCACGCCCGCCTCCCTGGCACCTACTACGTCCTCGTCCTCTCCCACAACGGTGCCTTCAGCGCACAGCCCTACCACCTGCGGGTGACTACCAGCCCCCTGCCCGACCTGCCGCCCTGCACAACCAACCTGCCGCCATCGGGGGCAAGCATGGCCGTCTATACCGGCACTGCCACCGGCGACATCCCCCTGACGCTCATCCTGCTCAACAAGCAACGGATGGACACTGCCTATGGTGCCAGCCAGACGGCTGCGCTGGTGGACAAACTGTACCAACTGGCAGACGACGTCACCGTGAAAGGCATCGTCGTGCCGGTGGAGAACGTCACCACTGTGGGCGATGCCTACGCGACGTGGGATGCGGGCAACGCCTGCAACCCTCTCGTCGCCAACCAGGTCGCAGAAGCGATCAAGCAGCAGATTGTCCTGCCATACTACCAGGTCTACTCACCCACATTGCAGTACCTGGTCATCGTCGGTGACGACCTGATGCTGCCCTTCTACCGCATCCCCGATGATGCCGCCATCGCCAATGAGTCCACCTACGTTCCCTGGTCTGGGCTGCAGGACGAAAACCCCACCTACGCCGCCCTGAACCTGGGCTTCACCCTCTCGGATGACTTTTACGCCGACCATACCCCCCTGCTCTGGCGCGGGCGGGGACTCTACGTGCCCGACCTGGCCGTCGGGCGGCTGGTCGAGACGCCCCAGGAGATTGGCGGTATGATCGGCGCCTTCCTAGAACGCGGCGGCTCACTCTCTCCCTCCACCGCGCTCGTCACCGGCTATGACTTCCTGACAGATGGCGCTGAGATGATCCGCAATTCACTGAACAGCGGTG
>Ga0172366_10002716_pt1 | contig 13911 bp, 11 predicted proteins | sample LakKivSesite69cm_FD_114533 | JGI IMG/M metagenome (GOLD analysis project Ga0172366, IMG submission 114533) | Sediment microbial communities from Lake Kivu, Rwanda - Sediment site 69cm | ecosystem: Environmental > Aquatic > Freshwater > Lake > Sediment | place: Rwanda: Western Province, Lake... | reverse complement strand
ATTGTGTAAATTACTCTATAGTCCCATATTCTGCGCCTATACAATCCTTCAAATTTGCCGTGGAGCTTCTCTCCATGCGTTGCATTTTTAGACAGGTCTTCTTCGATTTTGCCCACCAGTTTATCCTGCAAATCTACTTTTATCTTTTTGAGGTCTTTAAAGACAGATTTTTTCCAATTAACCTTATGCACGAAGGAGATTCCTCATTTCCTTGGTGGAGATAATCTCGTCAGTAGTGTCGTTTAGGCGGTCAAGCGCAATCTGATAATCAACATACTCTCTGAGATAATTATGGAGTGCTTCTCTTAAAATGTATGTTTTTGTTCTCTCAGTAAGCCTAACAACCCTATTCAGAACCTTGGATTCGCCCTCCGATAATCTTATCGCAACTGTAGGCATTTTCTACCTCCTTTTTTTCGTTTTACTTGTAATACAAGTATAATATGTAGAACATACCTTGTCAAGTAAAAAATCAAACTTTTTTTTGAAATGGGAAGAGAGATCGTGCCCCCCTATTAAATTTTACACTATCTAAATTAAAAAGCCGCATTATCCACAAAAGTGGAAACACGGCCGTATATTCCATTCTTTTGGAGCCGACGGTCAGGATCGAACTGACGACCTACGGTTTACGAAACCGTTGCTCTACCAACTGAGCTACGTCGGCTCTCGCTTCAGTTCTATATCGAGGGAAAACGATAGTTTTTTCGAGACCCCTTTTATATTTATACCATATTTTTACCGAAATCGCAACCACGACTAACGGGCGCTGAGCTTGCTCTTAGTCGTTCACAAGAAGACAAGCTTCTTTAAGGAGATGTCCCAACACTTATTTGGGTTTTTCTCCCCATTTGATTCCTTCGTTTATCAGGGAGTTCCAGGCAAACCCAAAACCAAAAGCAGCACAGAATAGCTTTATTAATCCTTCTAGTCCTGGCCCTGTTTGTACAATTTCAAACTTTGGGAAAATAAGAAGCGTAGTAATTACACTCAAGATAAAAGAAGCCACTGCTGTAAGCCAGTACTCGTTATCAAATTTCTTTATCTTACCAGTCATCATTTTTCTCAGATAAGGGATTAATGTTCTTGACAGCACGCCTAATAGAATTCCTGAAAGTTTCAGGAAAAGCTCCATCATTATACCTCCTTGGTTTGAGATTCTTTCCCCCTCACCCTCTCCCTCTCCCACAAGGGGAGAGGGAATTACATTTTATATCCTCTCCCACAAGGGGAGAGGGAATTTCTCTCTTCTATGTTTAAAGTCCGAACTCTTTTGTATTAACCCACTCGTTTTTAAGAAGAGACCACCAATCTATTGCCAGCCCTTTCAGAACATACTCATATGGCAGCCAGCCGTAGCCTTTATCTCCCCATCCTGTGCCCCAGGAGTTTCGTATAAGCAGTGCTCCGGTAGTTTCTAATTCACAAGTCGTGTTCTTAATCTTGAGTTCATCGTCGAACCCCACTGCTACAACGGCATGGCCACCAAGAACTCTCTCCCCACGACAAGGGTAGGGAATTTTTCCGTCGTCTTTGGTTTGCTCGATAGAACTAAAAACAGAAAACCCGAACATTGATGGCAGGCCAGCACCTAAGTAAGACTTGATCTCTTTCAAAAGTAAATCCTTAGGTTTATCGGGAGAGTCGAGTCTAAAGTATTGTATGGCTTGGTAGTCCTGGGCGAAGGCGTAACAGAAAGAGGTGGGTTCCTTGTCAAAGTCTACCATGACATAGGGCCAGTATTCCTCAGGGGGAACCCCAAAAAGCACCATAGCAGCCATTGTCGTACGAAGAAACGCTCCTCTATCTCCTGTCCAGTGAAGCAGGTTGCGAGTTACTTTATAAAGGAAAAGTCTGGATGCATCTATATGTTTGCCAAAGGCTCTTCGCTCATAGTATTCCACAAGTCCGACACCAGCATTTGCCGTGCAGGAACCGAGAGCACGTTGATTCTCAATAGCAGAACACCATTTTCTTAAGTCCACGGAAGTCGGTACCCTCGCCCTCGCGGGTTCGGCAACCCCCACTTTTTTGAGCATGGCTTTCACAGATTCTTTTTGCCCCAGCCTTATGAGTCTGGGGGCAAGTTCTTCTTTTTCCGCCGTGTAGTCCCGAAAATCGGGATAGTCAGGAAGCCACCCCATTCCTAATTCAAAGCCAATTCTTTCTTTTTCTTCAGCCATTTTAATTACCTCCTAAAAGTCCAAGTAAAATATTGCTTAGCTCTCCCTCTGCTTGATTGTTCAGGGTCGACCTTCAGTTCACGACGAAAAAATTATACTAAATTAAGCTCACTTAGGCAACTGAAAAATCAAAATGCCGGTCCTAATTTATTCGCTCTGGAATTCTTTACCGCAAGTCTGCCAGAATGCAATAAATTCCGATAGATGTCTATAAAGCTACGAGACTCCCTTGTAACACGAACTGAAGAGCTCTTGGAAATTTAACAAAAAATTAACATTTTCTTAACACAAACTTAACATTGTTAGAGTATGCTTAAAAAGAGGTTTCAAGAAAGCATTTACAAGGCAAAAAATTATGGTTTTTACTGCCGGAACGCTTTCACGGCTTCAGAGTTTTATCAGGGATGATAAGGGAGGAGAGCAATATGGCCAAGATAGGTAAGAGAAGTTTATCAGAAGAAGAACGAAAAGAGTACAACAGGATTATTATCAAGGAACTCTTCGGATTAGAGGTTACAAAAGAAGAAGAACGGTTACAGATAAAAGGGGACGCTGAACTTAAAAAACAGAATCATATCAATACTATCCGTTGACAATTGTCATGTCTCGACTGTCCTTTATTTAAAATCATTCAAGTAATTGCCGTGTTGCCACAAGTAAAACTTGATTTTCTCATCGGACGAATCGACATACTATGTCGTTAATTTTTATGATAGCACCCATATCATTGGACTAAAACTATTAAAATTTCATTTGCCTTCACCTGTTCTAAAGCTCTTCCATTTATCTGCAAATCCTTTCAACTTTTCGTCCACTAAATAGTTAACAGTGCCCGCTTCATAGGACCCATCCTCTTTTCTTTCGCCTGCCTCCAGTCCTGTAAGCATCCCAATGCCCTGGTCAATGGTCTTCACCGGATAGATATGGAATTTGCCCTGTTTTACAGCATCTATAACATCTTTACGCAACATCAAGTCATTAATATTTTGGTACGGTATCATCACTCCCTGGGTTCCGGTAAGTCCTTTGGCTTTACAGACCTCACAAAATCCTTCAATTTTCTGGTTTACTCCTCCGATAGCCTGTATTTCACCCTTCTGATTGACAGAACCTGTTACAGCGATATCCTGGCGTATGGGCAGTTCAGACAGAGCTGACAACAATGCATACACCTCTGTTGATGAGGCCGAATCCCCTTCTACTCCTGAATATGATTGCTCAAAACAAAGACTAGCACTCATTGCTAAGGGCTTATCCTGAGCATACTTTGAACGAAGATAGCCTGCAAGTATTAACACCCCTTTATTATGAATCCGGCCACTGAGCTCGGCTTCTCTCTCAATATTAATTATGCCCGAATCACCAACTGAAGCCTTAGCAGTTATGCGGGATGGCCTTCCAAAGGAATAGTCGCCCGTATCGTATACGGATAAGCCGTTCACCTGTCCGATTACGCTTCCTCCGGTGTCAATCATGATAGTGCCGTCTTCTATCATCTCGTGAATCTTTTCCTCAATAAGCCTTGAACGATCCATCTTATTCTCAATTGCCTTGTCCACATGATTTTCGGTAACCTGTGAGCTTCCATCCTTCTCAGCCCAGTAGTTAGCTTCTCGCAGTACATCTGCTATTGTATTAAATTGTGTGGATAGCTTATTTTGCTTACCTGCAAGCCTTACCCCATATTCAACCACGGCTGCAACTGCATTCTTATCAAAAGGTCTTAATTTTTCGTTAGAAACTATCTTCTTAGCGAAGGTAGCATACTCCATAATGCTTTCGCGCCTCACATCCGTAACGTAGTCAAAGTCTGCACGTACTTTGAATATTTTCTTGAAGTCTTCATCGTGATTGTAGAGTAGGTGGTACAAGAAGGTGTCACCAACCATGGCTACTTTCACATCGCATTCTATTGGTTCGGGTTTCAATGTCGTTATAGATATCATATAGAATGGAGAGTAGTTTTCTATTTCTATCTTTCTATTTCTTAAAGTCCTTTTGAGTACTGGCCATACTCCTGGTTCTATCAAAGCATCTAAAGCCTCAATGATGAGAAAACCACCGTCAGCGTGAAGAAACGAACCTGCCTTTATTTTGGTAAAATCGGTCCTCCAATGCCCAAATCTCTCTGGAGTCACGTCGATACTTCCAAAAAGATTACGATAATTAGGTGAAGTCTCAAAAATAACAGGTGCCTTTTTTGCTCCGAAGTTATCCACAAGAAGATTAACACGATATTCTAAGAATGGGTCACCTTCTAAAATTGGCATACCAGTTATGGAAGGGGCCTGCTCTTCTGGCTTGCTCTTGAATTTGTTTAAGTTGTCAAGAACATTCTCTTTTACCTCGTTCAAATATTCATTCACCTTATTATTTTCGTACCTCTCTTTTATCTCTTCGATACTATGTTCAACCAGAGGAGTGACAACTTCGCTATCCAACGACTTGAACTTGCCATTTACTGTCTTCTCAATATTTCTAATCTCTTTAAAAACAGTCTCCAACTTATCAGTGAGTTCAGAATGTTTCTTCTCGAGCTTCTCTAATTCACTCTGTGAAAATTCGCCCTTCTCTACCAGAGCCGCCAACTGGTCAAAATTTGTAGGTTTACCGTTGATAACGGGAACTACAGCCGGTCTGGCGAAAAGACCAATCTGCAGTTGAATCAAGGTGAAATTTTCTTTTGCAGCCTCCTTTTCAAAATTCTTGAGGAGTTCTTTCATTTTATTGTTCTGGTCATCCACAATCTCTTTCTTTTTACGCTGGTAATATTCGCTTTCGAAAATCGAGGGTATATTCCTTGCCAGGTACTCCACAAGTCCATCCATATCCTTCTTAAAACTTCTACCCTGCCCTGCTGCCAATCTAATGAGTCTTGGCATATCGGGATTTTTAAAGTTATTCACATAAAGTTTATCATCGGGGATACGCTTTGAGCGCGCCGTCTCCTCCAGCAGACAGTTTATAGCTGTTTTTCTGCCAGTCCCCACGAGTCCACTAACAAATATGTTGTATCCTAAACTTTCGATATCTAAACCCAGGCGAAGTGCGTTCACAGCCCTTTTTTGACCAATAATATCTGGACATATTTTGAGCTCATCTGTTGATTCGAAGTCCAGACTCTTTGGATCGCATCGCCATCTAAGCTTCTCCGCTGGCAACTCTTCATAATCTGAAACTTTCTTCATATTTATTGCCTCCTTTTAAATTTAATATGCTTTCTTCACCTTAGGAATCCACTCCCAGCGCGGAGGAAAATTTAGAAATCTCCAAATTAAAAAATCCACTGAAGAGCCAATTACGAGACAGAAAACCAACCCTGCCAGGCACCATAGATGTCAGCAAAAAATTCTATAGTTACCCGCAAAATTCCTAACCCACGACTGCCTTCATAATTTTAGGCTTTTTTTTATTCCGTCATTCTCCCATGCCAGGGACTTTTATTTCCTTCTTTTTCGTGGCTTTTTTTCCCTTCTTTGCTTTCTTCTTTTCCACGGTTTTTCTCCTCCTTTCTCTGGCAGTTTTCTTGGGGCTTTTTTTCTACCTTATTGCCACCACGGCCATTTTAGCCCGAGAGACATCTACCTGACTCAAACTCAAAATGTCACATTTGGCTTTGTGACAGATTTGTCATCTCTGATATTATATAACAGGACGGGCAATCGAATTCCAGCCCGCCAGACCGCCAAGGACAACAGCCAGGTCTTTCCAGCCCTCTCGTCGTAGTATACTGGCTGCTATCATCGAGCGTAGGCCGCTGCCACAAAAGATGTATATGGTACGATATTTGTGTATTTCATACAAGTGATGGGGAAGCTGGGTAATGTGGATGTGATGTGCATCAGGAATCCGACCCACTTTCTCCAATTCCTCATCGCTGCGTACATCGAGAATCCAGAGTTGCTTGTGCTCATCAAGTTGACGACAGAATTCCTGCACGGTAACCATTTTTATAGAGTCACTTTCCTGACCCGCCATATGCCAAGCCAGCATCCCGCCCGCAAGGTACCCAGCCAATTCGTCATAACCCAGTCGGACTAGAAATCGGGCGGCCTCAACAGGATTATCCGTCTCGTTGACCAAAAGTATGGGTTGGTCATAGGGTATGAACCACCCGGCAAAGCTGGGAAGTCCATTCAGCCAGATGGACAACGCATTTGGTATATGTGCGGCACCAAAACTCACCTCTATCCTTGTATCAAGCACAATGCCATCCTGCGCTTTAGTGAGAAATGTTCTTGGTGTTAAAGGCGCCAGTATGGGCAATCCATCCAACAGGGGCGCTCCTTCGAGGTTCAACTTTTCCATGCGCGTGAAATAAGGGGGCCGCTCCAGTTCTCTAGCGACATTGGAAACAAACTCATCCTTATTTCTATATTGAAGTTTGGGATTATATCGCCGCTCCAACCCGACTGTCGTCCATATCCGCGAAGCAATGGCACTCCCGCAGACAGAACCCTGCCCATGCGCTGGACACACAATAACCCCATCACCCAGTGCCAGTAGTTTGTTGAACAGGGTATCATAAAGCAGGCTAGCCATCTCCCTGGTTCGGTCCATCCCCAACAGATCCACCCGCCCCACATCACCCGCGAAAAGTATATCCCCGGTAAAAACTATCCAAGGTACACCATCGGGGTCGTATAGCAAGTAACTCATACTCCCGGGAGTGTGGCCCGGAGAGTGTATAGCTCGCAACTTGAGTTGTCCCACCTTCCATATCTGTTCATCTTTCGCCGACTGGCCATAATGGTACTCTAATTGTGCATCGCCGTGCCATATCTTGGCGCCAGTACTTGCTGCTAACCCTACCGAACCAATCAAATAATCTTCGTTTCGGTGTGTCTCAAGGATGTGCGTGATATGAAGCCCCTGATGGGCTGTTTCTTCTATGTATACATCGCTGTCGCGACGCGGGTCAATGACGATTGCTTCGTTCCCATCACCGATGATATATGAATAGTGTGCCAACCCCTTCGACTCAATGCGTTTAAAAAACATATTTCCCTTTTCTTTTTACCTATCATATTTATCGTGGATTCTTACCAGTCACTGTAGGGTTCTCAGGATAAGAAGTCCACTCGGTGAATGACCCCTCATAGATCCTGACCTCGGGGTAGGCTAGGTACCACTTGAAGAGAAGAAACTCATTAGTTGCTTCGCGGCCAGTTCCGCATGAGCAGATAATGGTTTTGTCTGGTTCGATACCACGCGCATTCAGTAAAGCCTTGATGTCATCATCAGGTTTGAGAAGTCGCTTGTTCTTATTATCCATTAGATTAGCCCACGGCAGGTTGACTGCTCCAGGGATGTGACCCGGCTTCATCCAAGGGCCCTGCCCTTCGTACATAGCAGGAGGACGAGCATCCAGGAGGATAACATCTTCGTCGTCTTTAGTTCTCTTGAACTCTTCATATTCAATAAAGTACTCGGGTCGGACTTGCACGGTGAAATCAGACTCCTCCACTCTGGGAAAGAGTTTTGTAAGTGACCTTCCCTCTTCCTTCCACTTATCAAGACCACCGTCAAGGATGTAGATGTTGTTGTGGCCAAAGCGTGCCAGGCTATAAGCTACCATTGTTTGTTCCAGACCATCGCCCCAGCCCTTGAACGCTCCCGTGCCCGTATAAACGACAACAGGAATGTTGGATTTCAAACCCAGGCGGCGCAGAATCGGCTCGATTGCCTCAGGAGGGACGTACTTGCCGGGCAACCCCTTAAAGGGAACACGCAGTAAACCCTCGCTCATGTATACAGCTCCATGAATGTGCTCATGAATATAATCGTGAATGTTTGGTTGAACATCCAGAATCATCAAACCTTTATCCTCCAAGTGTTCCTCTAGCCAGTCGGTGGAAACCCACTTGACGATTCCTTCACTATAAGGATACTCCTTTTTCATTATACGCCTCCATTCCACCAAGATTATAAGATATCCCAGTTTTTACCTCTCCCAATGGCGGTTCGGGGTCCCAGCTTGCCCAGTTGAGATTACCCCCAAGCTTTATACCAGGGAAGACTGTTCTCTCTGCTTTCGTAACAGGGACATTGGCTAATACCAAAAAGAGAATAAATGCGAATAATAGGGCTTTTTTCATTTCGTCACTTCCTCATAAATCATTCATCATGCCTGTTATTTCACCTGTCTTTGCGGCCTAATTTGCCCCTTAGGTTATCTTGAAATCAACATTTCAACAGGATAAAAAAATTAGGAAACCTTAGGTAAGCCTTTCTTACCCTGTGACCAAAAGCAAGCCTAATCCTTTGGCTTTTTGTTCCAATCTCCTCGCTAAATAAGGACTTAAAACCCAAGTGGGTAGGTAATTCTACCGAGGATTCTCCATTCTTACAATAGGTCGTAGGTACGATTTTACGAAATTTTTTGTTAAAAAAAAGACCCATTAAAAAATGGGTCTTTTAGCTAAATAAATCAAATTTTACTTAAAAAGAGAATAAAATATTTTAATCCCTGCTAATGTAATTTCTCTTCAATCCTTTCACATTTATTTTTTAACGGCCTCTTACGAATTTCCAAAAAGCCACTAATACTAAATGTCTATAAAATAAAAAAGTGCCAAGGCCCAGAATCGAACTGGGGACAACCCGGATTTTCAGTCCGGTGCTCTACCAACTGAGCTACCTTGGCACCTTTCCTCTTAAGTAATACCAATGTTAACAAAATGGAGAAAGATTGTCAAACAAAAATTATTTTCTGCGTAGCCTCCACTCTTTTTCCTCAATACTATGGTAAAGACCCATTCCCTCTTCAGGAAAGACCTTCAAATTAAACATTAACCATATCTCTTCCTCAGAAGCTATCTTTGTCCAGCTAAGTATTGCTTCCCAGCAGTGGAGGTCTCGATGGAGATGAATTCCTCGTTCCATAAGCTCATGATTATAGATATCGTATCTGGTAGCCAGTTGAACCCTCCATTTCTCGGAAATCGCAAAATTAAATCCATTCACGATGTCCAGGCGACGGGGATAGTCAGAAGTTGTTCCCTCTAAATAGGTCAATCTGGCATTAATGGACCACTTCTTCCCTCCAGGACCAAATACTGCTTCAGTCTGAAAATTGGCCGTCCTTTCCCTGTTCAAGTCGTAGCTGTGTTCAACATAGAAGCTCGCTAAACGAGAAGGGGTAAAATCGACCCGGGAGAAAAGGTTATCGAGTCTATGGTCTTTTTCACCAATAAAACTATATCCTGTAGAAGATGTAAATTCTAATAGCCAGAGAAAGCGAATTCTTCCCAAAATCGAAAGTTTATTGAGGGTTGTCTTCTTACCCTGCTCTTGCTGAAAGCTATGTGTTAAGTCTGTATCGAAAGACCTGGTAATCCAGGTCCGTAGGTTTGCTTCAGTGTGGTATATATTCTTATATACATTCTTTCGATTCCAGTCTTCATCCTTATCCTGCCATCTTTCTTGAAAACCTACCACGGTATTTAAGCTCACCCTGCGTGACAACCCCAGTTTATTCACTAAGTCGAAATAGATGTCGCTCTGATTTAGACGGTGACCTTCTTCAAATTCTCTGGTCACATAATCGTATGGTTTATTATAGAGGTTAGCGTAATTTGCTCCTAACTTGTAATAGAGGAGCCCCTCCTTAATCTGGAGAAGATTTGTTGCAAATGAAATTTGGGGAGAATAACCCTGAATGTTGACAAATCGTCCGGTCTGGTAATCCCATATATCCTTCCTTTCTCCAACTATCCTCAAAGTATAAGTGGGTCTGGAGCGGGTAAAAGCAATATTAGATTTCAGTTCTTCTTTCATTGGTATCCAGTCTTCCTCATTATATACCCTGTTAAAGTTTTGATCAGACATATAGTCGAGCTTTGTCTGAAAATAGAAGTCGCTTCCTAAATTCTGCCAGTGTTCTGCTTCTCCCCGCCACCTCTTTTCTTGAGTATCTTTCTCCTTAATGTAATATCCGTACAGGAATCCTTTTACTTTATCCTGCAAATGGTAATTATATCTGCCTCCAATGCCGACCCCTTTGCGGGTCATATAATCGAGGAGTAAAGCTCCGTTTGTCCTCTCACTAAAGATATATCCAAAATTTGTTTTGGCGAAAAAGCCTTCTTCACTATTAGAGCCCAATTTCAATCCCCAGCTAAACCTTCTTTCGCGCAATGAGCGCCAGTAGAAAGGGAGATAAAATATGGGAATTTTGCCCAAATACATCAGGACGTTATAGGCGGAAATTCTTTCTCCCAATAGAACGCGAATTTTTTTCGCTTTCAACCGATAATGGGAAGGGGAGAGTTCGCAGGAAGTAATATAGCCGTCTTCCACAATGATTTCTTTATCGTTCACTCTCTCTATCTTTGGGCCAGAGCAGTACCAGGGGTCTATAAATGATGAACCATTTTCTATAACTCCACGTCCTGTTCTCAAATCGTAAATTATTTGACTGCCATAAATGGTAGTTTCCTTATCTTGAAGGATGATTCCGCCTTTGGCTTCGATTTTCTCCTCTTTCAGGTCAAAAATAGCTTCCTCGCATTTCACGGTAACATCTCTATCTTCCATCCTAACATTACCACGGGCTAAGATTTTATTCTCTTCTTTCCTATACTCAATGTAATCGGCTGAAAGATTAATCGGGTTATCCTGTAGGGGACCTAATTCAGAAGTTCTCCCGACAACTACATAGGTACTGGCTAAACTTATATAGGATTCTTTCCCTTCAGGAAGGTAAGCACTGATAGGTTGACAAAATAAAAAAATAGCCATAAAGGCTATATAGAAAGGTAAGAATAAAGAGTAAAGTGTAATGTGAGGGAGAAAAGTTTTCGTATCTTTACACTTTACACTTCTCAATTTGTATTTCCCTGTAATGTCAGTAAAGCCGCACCAATTACTCCTAAGTCTTCACCGAACTTTGTGCGAGTAAACTTTACTTTCTCAAAAGGAATTCTGAAAGTGCGCTTTTTTATTTCTGCTTTCATCGGTTTGAAAATTAATTCTCCAGCCTTTGCCACTCCACCGCCAAAAACTATGACTTCCGGATTGAGGAGATTAATAACTCCGGATAACGCTATTCCCAAATGCTCTCCTGCCTCTTTCCAGATTCTCTTTGCTAATTTATCACCCTTCAGGGCGGCAGCCTGAATGGTCTCGGAAGTAATTGACTTCAAATTTCTACCAGCAATCTTCTCTATCAGGCTCTTCTCACCTTTTTTAATTTCCCTAATCGCCTTTTCAACAATATAATTTGAACCGATGTAAGTTTCAAGACAGCCGTAATTGCCACACTTGCATCTTTGACCTTGCGGATTGAGAGTCATATGCCCAATCTCACCAGCACTGCCCGAGGCACCATGATATATCTTTCCATTGAGTATGAGGCCACCTCCTACACCTGTACCCAAGGTTATACAGAGTAAGTTCTTTGCTTTTCTCCTGGTTTCTAAAATGTATGTTGCCCAAGCAGCGGCATTAGCATCGTTGTCCAATATCACCCTCATCTTGAACTCCTTCCTTATCAAACGAACTATAGGCACATTCTTCCAGGATAGATTGGGAGAGAATCGGATAATCCCTCTATTCTGGTCGATATCACCAGCTGCACCAATGCCTATTCCCTCTATAGAGTTCAACCGGAGACCTCTCATAACCACATCCAAAGCTTTTATGATGCGTTTAATAGTCTTATTCTTGCCCTCTTCTGCCCTGGTGGGGAATCTAATTTTTCTTACGATTTCCCTTTTTTCTGCGACGAGGGCTACAGTTATATTTGTTCCACCAATGTCTATTCCAATAGAATATTTCTTCATACTTTCAATGCACTCCTGGCTTCGCCTACAGTGTACAAGGAACCAGTAACACAGATTAAATCATCTGAATTGGCAATCTCCAGTGCCTTCTTCAAGGCTCCTTCAACGCCATCCCCTATCCTGACTCTATTCGAAGGAAGGTATTTCAGAATTTCTCTTCTAAGCAAACTTTTATTAAAAGCTCTCTCGGTTCTGGGCGAAGTCACCACCACTTCCTGGCATAGGGGAACAATTTCTGCGACCATCTTTTTCACATCTTTGTCTTTTAAGATTCCCAAAACCAGAATTATCCTTCGATGAGGGATAACGCCCTCCAGAAAGGCATTCTTGAGGCAGCGAATAGCAGCTGGATTATGCGCACCATCTAACACTACCCTGCAGTCCTTTCCTTTCCAGTTGACACAATTTAAAACTTCCAGTCTCCCCGGCCAGGTCGCTTTCTCTAAACCCTTTCTCAAATGCTTCTCCGTCACATGGATTCCTCTCAATTTTAACGCTTCTATTGCACCTAAGGCCAAACCTGCATTCTCTATCTGGTGTCTGCCCAGAAGTTTTATCTTCAAATCTCTGAAACTGTTAAAAATTCCCTGGTAATCGAACTTCTGGAAATCACAGAAATCATTATCATTTCTTCTCTGATTTACTTGCTGGACATTCATATCTTTTCCTAAAAGGAACAATCTCGCTTTTTTCTTCTGACATACTCCCTCTATTACTTCAAGGGCTCTTCTCTGCTTCACTCCCGTAATTACAATTCCATTCCTCTTTACAATTCCTGCTTTTTCTCGAGAGATATCAGAAATTTTCTTTCCTAAATATTCTGTATGCTCAAGATCAACATTAGTAATGATTGATACTAAGGAATGCTTGAATACATTTGTTGCATCTAAACGACCACCCATGCCCACTTCTAAGATGGCTATTTCGACATTGGCTTGAGAAAAGTATTGGAGCGCCAAAGCTGTCATTATTTCAAAATAGGTCGGCTTCACGGAGAGTTCTGGGCGGGTAGTTCTGGTAAGAAATAGTAACTTAGGGAAGAGTTCAACAACTCTTCTCTTTGAAATATAACTCCCATCTACTTGAATGCGTTCTCGAAAATCGACTAAATGGGGCGAAGTGTACAGGCCGACCCTAAATCCAGCTTCTTTAAGAATGCTGGAGAGGAAAATAGCTACCGACCCTTTTCCATTGGTCCCGGTAATATGGATTATCCGGAATTTCTCATAACAAAAGCCAATGTCCCTCAAGAGTTTTTTAATGTTGGAGAGACCAAACTTTATACCTAAATGCTCTGAACTCGAGAGGTAATCTAAAACTTGCTGATAGGTCATATAATAATTACAATGGATTCCCCCGACTTCATCAGGGGTTTCCATCTCATAAAACCTTCCTTTTAGAAGGAGTCCAGCTCTTAATGCTTTTTAAATCTGGAAATGAACTACGGCTTATCTGGATGAAAAAAGCTCCAATATTCTAACAACAGTGCTCTTTAAGTCTTTTCTTTCAACTATCATATCTATTAGACCATGATTTAATAAGAATTCTGAAGTCTGAAATCCCTCAGGTAATTTCTGCCTTATGGTCTGTTCGATAACCCGAGGGCCAGCAAAGCCGATAAGTGCTTTGGGCTCTGCAATAATTATATCACCCAGCATAGCAAAACTTGCACTTACACCTCCTGTAGTAGGATTAGTTAAAATCGAAATAAAAGGTATCCTTTCCCGACCCAACAGGCCGAGGGCTGCACTTGTCTTTGCCATCTGCATTAGTGAAAGAACTCCCTCTTGCATCCTTGCACCGCCAGAAGAAGAGACAATAACTACCGGAATTTTTTTCTTGATTGCTTTTTCAATTAGGCGAGTTACCTTTTCTCCCACTACAGAAGCCATACTCCCACCCATGAAGTCAAAATCTAAAACAGCCACAGCTACCTTGTGCTT
>Ga0172366_10002712_pt1 | contig 13926 bp, 15 predicted proteins | sample LakKivSesite69cm_FD_114533 | JGI IMG/M metagenome (GOLD analysis project Ga0172366, IMG submission 114533) | Sediment microbial communities from Lake Kivu, Rwanda - Sediment site 69cm | ecosystem: Environmental > Aquatic > Freshwater > Lake > Sediment | place: Rwanda: Western Province, Lake... | reverse complement strand
ATGAAATATTTTCCTAAAGATTTAGGTGAAAAAATATATTATGAGCCAAAGAATATCGGCGCTGAAGAAAAAATTAAAGAAAGATTAAAAGAATGGAGGAAAGAACAGTTCTAAATTTTAATTTTTTTTATCATATAATCATCTCTCAGCTCATATCCAAATTTTCTAAAGTATTCTCTCGCGCCTATGCCGGCGATAACGGCCATGTCTTTAGCACCTTGTTTTTTGGCAATTTTTTCCGCCTCTTTTATCAAAATTTTACCAAAACCTTGATGTTGAGATGCCAGAACAGATTTTCTGCCAAATGATAGCATTCGTCCATAAGTATGAATTTCCCGGATAATGGCTGATTTTTTTAAAACCCTAAAAATCGGTTTTTCTTTGTCTTTTAGATAAAAAAGGATTCTCAATCTTAAAAATGCTCCTAATTTATTTTTCTTTTTATCAACGATTGATAAAAAATATTCTATGCCTTTACTGGCTCTATATTTTTTCACTAGCAACTTGGGATTTTCAATGATTTCATTTTTGATTTCCCGACAGCGAACACAATTGCATTTAATTCCTTTTTCGTTCATAAATTTTTGCACATCTTCTCTTAAATTAGAAAATTTGGAACCTGATTCAATATTTTTAGCAGGAATATCGCGAATAATCCGGACAATCCGGACATAATTAGGAACGTATCGTTTAATTGCGGCTAAAGTCCGAATTAAGGTTTCTGTGTCATAAGTTTTAAATTTGCCCGCCCGTCTCGCTACGCTTGCGTTAGCGGGCAGGCCCGCTTTAAACCATTCATAAACCAAACTGCCTTTTACCACCATTAGGGGGTAAATTTTCACCTGATCTGGCCTAAATCTTGGATTATAAAAAAATAAAAGACAGGATAGCCAATCTAAAAACGGATTAGAACCAGGTAAATTAAGCATTAAATGATAGGTGACTTTAAATCCTGCTTCTTTTAAAAGATAGGTCGCTTTGGCCAAATCTGATTTTTTATGGCCCCGATGATTCTTTTTCAAAATAAAGTCAAAATAATTTTGCGCTCCAATTTCTACTCTAGTTACCCCAAGATATCTTAAAAATTTAATTTCCTGTTCATCAATCAAATCTGGCCGCGTTTCTATAGTTACACCAATAATTCTTCGTTGAGTAGTTTCATTAATTTTTTGGGCTTCTTTTAGGTTTTTGCTTTTTTTATTGTTAGCCGCGTCAAAACAACACTTTAAAAACCACTGTCTATATTTATTCGGATACAAGGAAAAACTGCCACCCAAAATAATCAATTCAATTTTATCCGTTGGATGGCCGCCGATTTCTAGAACTTTAAGTCTTTTCTTAACCTGCAAATAGGGATCAAAATTCAACATTTTAGCTCTAGCCGCTGCTGGTTCGCTAGATAAATAACTTTGAGGCATGCCTTTTTCTTTGGGGCAATACGCACACCTAAAATGACAAGGGTAAGGTTTGGTTAATACAGTAACTGAAACAATGCCAGACAATGAACGCATGGAATGGATTTTTTCTTTAATCGACAATTCGATGTTTTGTCTTTTTAGATAATCCAATACTTCAAACTTCTTAGGCATAGTAGCCATTCCAAATTTCTTGGCCGCTTTTCTTTTAGCAGATTCCAAATCCTTTCCTTTTATATATAAGGAAGAAATCTCTTGAAGAACCTTTTTGTTTTTATCCCCCACCAAATTTGTGGGAGAAAATTTAGTTTTCATTAAATTTACTTATTATTTAAAATAATTACCTGGTGATTTTGGTGGGGGATTGCACCCGATATAATAAAAAAATTAAGGAGAGGGTTTACTTTAGTCATAATAACGGCTATATTTTGTCATAAATGAAAGACAATATCAAGAAAGAAGCTATCCCGCCTAAATTCTCGCCTCTATCCGGCGAAGCGGGCGACGAGGCAAGCTGGGTAAAGAAAACGCAAAAAACTTATAATTTGATTGCTCAAAAATTCTCGGAGACCAGAAAGAAAAAAGATAAAGTTTTGAATTTTTTCTTTTCCAAATTTTCTCCTCGCGGTAAAACTCTAGAAATTGGCTGCGGTTCAGCTAGATCTGTGACTTATTTAAAAAAACAAAGATTTTTTAAAAATCCTAAAAATTCTTATTTAGGCATTGATTACTCTGCTAAATTACTCTTCGAAGCCAAAAAACAACGAGAAACAAAACTATATAAAAAGAATATAGATTTTCAGAAAAAAAATTTATTAAATCTAAATTACAAAAATCAATTTGATTCGATTTTTGGCTTAGCAGTGATTCACCATTTGCCAAAATCTTTTCAACTTTCAGTTCTCAAAAAAATTTATCAAGCCCTTAAAAAAAATGGCATATTCGCAGGTTATATTTGGACTCCGGGAGAAAAAATCACTAAAAAATGGCAAAAAATAGGGGAGAAATCATACTTTAAATTCTGGGAAGGCAATCCCAAGTTACCAATCTTCTATTATTATTTTACGAAAAAAGATCTCAGAGAACTCTTAAAAAAAGTGGGATTTAAAAAAATTAAATTATTGAAATCTGCCAGCCGGCAGAAATCTAAATTTTTCAAAATAAAAAAAAATCTATTCTTTTTTGCTTATAAAAATTGACAATCTCCCTGATGAATATAAGAATGAAGTTGTTCTAATGCTGCCTTAACAAGGAGGAGGGGAAAATGGCGAGAGTCCTATTGCTGGAGTATAACGATGCGTGGACCATTGTAATGAGACTTCTTTTGAGGGGACGAGGACATACAGTTCACCCCCTTGCAAGTAATGAGCTGACCGAAGAAGCAATAAGAAGACTCTCTGAAATATGTGAAGAAAAAGAAATCGACATCATTGTATTTCACCTTCCTGAAGATTTCTATCGCTTATTTCTTGATCAAGTCACAACTCCGCCATTAGAGAGAACCTACCTCTTCTAGAACTTTCCATAATGGCAGATATGCTTCAGTTTGACGATGCTAAACGAATTTTCTTTGGAAAGCTAACAGAAAGAGGACGATTTTGCCTTGTCCAGATGACAAAAAGTCTTGAGGAAATTCTTGCTGCATTTAACCATCTTCTCGCTTCTCAACCTACCTAAACGCTCCTTAGTGAAGCGTGTTATTTTAAAAAATGCCTAAACAAAATTTAATTAATCCAAAAAAAGAAATTATTCCTATTTATAAGCCAAAAGGTTGGCCTTCTTTTAGAGTAGTTAAAGAATTAAGAAGAATGACTGGGATTAAAAAAATCGGCTATTTAGGTACGCTTGATCCGCAGGCGCAAGGTCTTTTGGTAGTGGGCATTGGCCAGGGGGCGAAAAAATTAAAGAACTTACCTGCAGATAAATCATATTTGGCAGAAATTGCCTTTGGAATAGAAACCGAGACTTGGGACTTAGATTGCAAGACTTTTAAATTAGTTAAATCCGCCAGCTGGCGGACAAAATTAAATCAAGAAAAAATCAAAAAAATCTTAACAAGCTTTAGAGGTGAAATTAAACAACCCATTCCTTTGTATTCAGCTAAAAAAATTAAAGGTAAGAGATTGTATAAAATTGCTCGTTCCGGGAAAAAAATCAGCTTGCCTCAAAAAACAATAAAAATTTATCAAATAAAATTTTTAGATTTTAGAAAGAAAAAAATAAAATTGCTAAACAAAACAATTATTTTGCCAACTATTAAAATTAAAATAGATTGCGGTCCTGGCACTTTTATCCGATCTTTGGCTTATGAGTTAGGCGAAAAATTAAAAACCAAAGCAACTCTAATTAATCTAATTAGAACTAAAGAAGGGGGGTTCACAATAAAAAATGCAATAAAAATTACCTAGAATTTTATTAAATTTTTAGTTTGCCACTTGTACATTCACAACTTGCCTGTCGGTAAGCAGCTATAAAAGTAATATGCGTTAATAAAAAATAGCAAAAATTGAACATTTTTTGATTTTATATCTGGCGAAAAGTGTGCAATTGCACATAAAAATCAATACTGAAAAATTATTTATTATCACAAAATCTATTTGATCAAATAGATTTTACAATTTTTTAATAAAACAAAAAATGTGTTACAACAAGAAGTGCAATAAAAATTGCGAATAGAGCAAAATAACAGTTAAAGAAACAACATAAATAAGTAAATCTTTTTCCATTTTAAAACGAATTAGCAATAGCTAAAACCTGATCAACATAAGCCCAAGAATGATTATAAGAATACAAAGCTTGACGAGGATCTAGAACACCGTTAGCGGCAGCTAAAAGATGGGCGGCAGTAAAAACTGCATCATCGATATCGTAAATATTGAGTTGGCCATCTGAGTCTCCGTCAATGGCATAAGTGTTAAATGTTGAAGGCAAAAATTGCATGGGGCCAGTGGCACCAGCGCTCGAAGTAGCATAAGTCTCAACAGACTGACCAGATTCCATTGAATGAACTGCGGCTAAAATTCTCCAATCCAAACCATAGGCAGCAGCAGCTCTTTGATATAAATCATTCAAAGAGGGAGAATCTAATCTAACTTGAGGTATATAAATGGGGGCAACATAAATTTGAGCTGCCAACCTAGCAGCCTCCTCTTCTTTTCTTTTCTGCTCTAGAAGCTTTTGTTTATCAATTAAAGTGAATTTTATGTCTTTTTTCTTGACTACTTTAAAAACAGCCAATGATTTATTAAATTTCACTTCATATTTATCCTTCTTGAGGGCTTGATTATTCGGAGAAGAAAAACTCATTCCTAAACTAAAAAAGCCCGCCAAAAGAACGACTGCGGCGGAAACGAACCAAAAGCTCTTATTTTGCGATTTAGGCTCAAAAGAGCCAAAATAAAAATATGCCATAAGGCACAATATCAAGCCTAGCAAATAATTATTAGGCTGTCAAGGGAAAGTGGGGATTTTAAAAATTTATGGAATACAAGCGCTAGTTAAATAAAAATTAGGTAAGCGCTAAAATGCGGGGATTTTAAAAATTTGTTGACAAACTTTTAACTAAATTGATAAAAAACCAATCTAGTTTATAATAAAAATATGAATAATGAGTGCATTTTCTGCCAAATTGTAAAGGGTAATATAAAAACAGCCAAAATTTGGGAAAATCAGAACTTTCTAGCTATTTTGGATGTCAATCCCAACACTAAGGGAATGACTTTAGTCATGCCTAAAAAACATTATGATTCCTATGCTTTTGATTTAAATGATAATCTTTATAGCAGATTACTTTTAGCTGCTAAAAAAGTAGCCAAAATCCTAGAAAAGACACTCAAAGTAAAAAGAGTGGCTATGGTAATGGAAGGAGTGGGTATAAATCATACCCATATTAAACTTTATCCTCTTTATGGCATAGATAAGAAATTCAAAGAAATTTGGGCAAAAAAGAGGAAATATTTTAAAAATTACCAAGGTTATATTTCAACCCAACTGGGGCCACCTGCTAGTCCATCTGTTTTAGAAAAACTAGCCAAAAAGATAAAATCAAAAACGAATTCTTGATTTTATCTAAATAATTTCTTATAATCAAAAATTGTAACTTAAATTATACTGGTGAAAAAACAACCCCAAGAAAATCCAGAACAACTTTTGCGCCGATTTTTACGTACCCTACAAGATGAGGGTAAAGTTACTGAAGCCAAGGATAAAATGTTTAGAACAAGAAAGATAAATAAACGAACCCAGAAAGAAAATGTTCTTCGCCGTCTAAATTTGCAAGCTAAAAGACAAAAAGAACTTAGGGGATACTAAAAGACAATCAAAAATTAAAAAATAAAAATGTAAAATTAAGGAAAAATCGCTTTGCGATTCTTTGCTTTTATCAAAATTTTAATAAACCCAATCTATGAAAGAAAAAATACAGGACAAATTAAAAAAAGCTCTAAAAGAAAAAAATGAACTTGAGATTTTAACCCTGCGGCAAGTGCTGTCAAGTATAAAAAATGCTGAGATTGAAAAAAGGGGAGAGCTCACTGATCAAGAAGTAGGAGGGGTTATTTTAAAAGAAATAAAGAAACGAGAAGAAGCAATTGCGCTTTACAAAAAAGGGAAAAGATTAGAGTTGGCAGAAAAAGAAGAAAAAGAAATTGCTATCTTGAAAGAATTTTTACCAGAGATGATGCCAGAAGAAAAAATTGCTGAAATTGTTGAAAAAACAATTACTAAACTTTCTGCCGGCCCCCAAGATTTCGGCAAAGTGATGAGTTGTGTTATGGCCGAAACTAAAGGCAAAGCAGATGGAAGTAAAGTCTCTGAAATAGTTAAACAAAAATTAGGTTTAAAGTGAAGCTAGATTTTGAGTTCTTTAATCAATCAAATTTAAATTATCCTTCAAAAAAACTTTTTGATTTAGCTGATACTATTATCATAAAATTTCTCAAAGATAGTAATCATACAATAATCTTGTTATCAGTTTTTTTAGTCAATTCTCAAAAGATGCGTTCTTTAAATAGGGAATATTGCAAAAAAAATAAATCAACTACTGTCTTGAGCTTTCCACAAGACGAACCTTTGAAAAATCCTAAAATTGGTGAGAAAATAATCCTTGGCGATATTTTCCTCTGTCCTGAAAAAATTGGCAAATCTGAAAATGATCTTGAATATTTTTTTCTTCATGGCTTATTACATCTTTTGGGTCTAAATCATAAGGAAATAGATAAATACAAAAATTTATGGCTAAAAACTTAAAAGAAAAAAAACATACTTTATTCGCCAGTTTCAAATGCGCTTTTAGAGGGGTGGGAGAAGCTTGGATTTCAGAAAAAAGTTTGAGAATACATTTTTATTTAGCCTTTTTGGTTATAATTTTGGGGTTTATTTTTCAAATTTCACGGACAGAATGGCTTTTTATAACGATGATTATCGCTTTAGTGCTGACTACAGAAATGGTTAATACCGCAGTTGAAAAAATCCTAGATCTTGTCTGCAAAGAAGCAAATGGCGAAGTAAGATTTATCAAAGATTTATTTGCAGCCATAGTTTTAATTGCTGCTTTAGGATCACTAATCATAGGAGCAATAATCTTTATCCCCAAAATTGCTGTTCTTTTTTAAATTATAATTTTCTGGTAAGCTAAAAGTATCAGCCCAAAGCTAGTTTTAATCTAGCTTAAAACTGGTGTATAATAAAACTTATGGATAAGAGGGATATTTTAGCTAGTTTAGATATTGGTACAAGCAAAGTAGCAGTCTTAATTGCCAAATCGATTCCTGGTTCTGCTCAAATTGATGTTATCGGTATTGGCAAATCTCACATTACCTCTCTACGCAAAGGCGTGGTCGTTGATTTAGAAGCAACAATTTCTTCAATTTCAGATGCCTTGGAACAAGCAGAAAGAATGTCTGGTGTCAAAATCAATGAAGTAATTCTTGCTTTAGGTGGTGCCCATGTTGAATCACAAACTTCTAAAGGTGTGATTGCCGTTTCGCGACCTGATGGCGAAGTTACAACTCAAGATAGAGACCGAGCTATTGAAGCTGCTCAAGCTATTGCTCAACCTACTAATCGTGAAATACTACATATAGTGCCTCAATATTTCACTTTGGATGGTCAGGGAATGATTAAGGATCCGCTGGGTATGACTGGTATACGTTTGGAAGTAGAAACTCATATTATTACTGCTTCAACACCGGCAATCAGAAATTTAGAAAAATGTGTTTTCCAAGCTGGCTTGACTATTAAGGAACCAGTGTTTTCAGCCTTGGCTGAAAGTGAAGTTTTTTTGGATTCTAAACAAAAAGAAATTGGTGTCGTGCTTTTAGATATTGGCGCGGCGACAACACAAATGGCAGTTTTTGAAGAAGGCACTATCATTCATTCCGCAGTTTTGCCTTTAGGCGGCACTTTAGTTACTAATGATGTGGCTATTGGTTTAAAAACAACTTTGGAGATTGCTGAACAGGTAAAAATTAAATATGGTAGAGCTGTGCCGAGTGAGATTTCTGAAACCCAAACCATTGATTTAGGAAAAATTGATGCTGAAGAAAAAGGTGAGATCAGTAAGAAATATTTAGCAGAAATTATTGAGGCAAGATTGTCGGAAATTTTAGAAATGGTAAGAGCAGAACTAAAGAAAATTAAAAAAGATGCTAAGTTGCCAGCTGGTGCAGTTTTTACTGGTGGTGTTTCTCAAACCAAAGGATTAATTGATCTTTCTAAAGAAATCTTGAAACTGCCTTCCTCTCAAGCTAAAACTGAAATGCTTATTGGTGGACTGTATGACAAAATCGAAGATCCTTCATTTGCTGCAGCCTTAAGTCTTTTATTTTGGGCTAAGCATCATCACGAATCAGCTAGACATAAAACTTCAGCTATATTCGGCGATATTTCTGATCGTTTAAAAGGCGTTTGGAAGATTTTTAAACCATAAAAATAATTCAAAAATTAAAATGCAAATCTCAAAATGAAAATTTAAAATGTAAAATTATCAGAACTAAAAAAATAAAAAGAGAGATCAGGGGAAATGGGCGAAGGCCTATTTTTTTATTAAAAGATTCGCAAAAAAGCTTGACCCCCACACCAACTGAGCACATCTTTAGCAAAATTTTTTTCCAAAAACAAAAAGCGCCTTCTGCGCTCTCATTCCTATTTCCGCCAGCAGACGGATCAGCCTCGTGGCTGACTCTATCCCTATTTTTTTATTTTATCTTTCTTCTGATAAACGCTGGGACTTCCATATCTGCTTCCTCTTCTTCTTTTTCTTCATCCTCTTGCAGCTCTGGTTTTTTAATAAATGGTTTTGGTTTTTCTTCTTCTTTTTCTTCAGCACCTGACAAATCAACCAAGGATGTCAAAGTAAATGCCTCTTGAGATTCTTCTTCTCTTTTTCTTGGTCTTTCGTCTCCAAAACCAGTAGCAATGACAGTAATCTTGATCTCGCCCTGCATGGCTTCATCAATCATGGCACCAAAAATAATATTAGCGTCTGGATGAGCCGCTTCAGTGATTGTTTTAGCAGCTTCGTCAATTTCATACATTGACATATCTGGACCGCCAGTAATATTAAAAAGAATACCTTTAGCACCTTCGATTGATAAATCCAAAAGTGGCGAATCAATTGCTGCTCGAGCAGCTTCAATAGCTCGATTTTCACCTTTGGCTCTACCAATCCCCATTAAAGCAGAACCAGCGTCTTTCATAATAGTTTTCACATCAGCAAAATCGACATTAATAATTCCAGGAATGGTAATTAAATCAGAAATGCCCTGAATACCCTGACGCAAGACATCATCAACTACAGAAAAAGCATCAAGCAAAGTGGTTTTTTTATCAATTACTTGGAGAAGCTTGTCATTAGGAATAACAATCAAGGTATCAACATTATCCTTGAGTTCCATAATTGATTTGTCTGCTACTTCTCTCCGACGAGCGCCTTCGAAAGTAAAAGGTTTAGTCACTACGCCCACAGTTAAAGCACCAAGTTCACGAGCAATAGCAGCCACCACTGGAGCACAACCACTGCCAGTACCGCCACCCATTCCTGCTGTGACAAATACCATATCAGAATTTTTGAGGACATTATAAACTTCTTCTTTATTTTCTTCGATGGATTTGCGACCTACCTCAGGATCAGCACCAGAACCCAAACCGCCGGTAGTCTCTTTTCCGATTTGCACTTTAATTGGAGCAGAGCTTGCGGATAAAGCTTGTAAATCAGTATTAATGGCAATGAAATCAACACCTTTAATCCGAGAATGAACCATACGAGTAACAGCTGAGTTGCCACCGCCACCAACGCCAATTACTTTTATACGAGCGACATTAATTGGTTCATTTTCTACCCCTCGTGGAAAATCAAAGTTTTGTCTTGTTTCTTCTTCTGGCATTTTCTATTTTTAAATAAACCTTGTCTTTTAAAAAAATAAACTAAAAGTTAATTCTAGTTTAGGCTGATTTTTTTAAGCTGTCAAGAAATTATTCTGGCTTGATTTTGAACATTAAATTTTATATCATAAAACTACAACTGAATAGCTGGCAGCACCACGCAGCCTGGGAAACCAGTAAATGAGAGCTGGCGGCCTTCTCCAGACTGCTCCGGACGGGGGTGTTGCCAGCGCCAACTCCGCCCCGCCGGTTAAAACTGGCGGGGCGTTCTATATAGATAGCCCAAAAATTCCATTCCCATTATTAATTCTTAAATGCACTCATATTATATTTAGTATCTCAATCTGACTTAAAACTCTAAATTTAGAGTAAGTTATCCACAATTAGTGTTAAGCATTGCTTTAAAAAACACGTTAAAATAATACCAATGTAAAAAGTGGGGATCTGCTTCAATAGCCGATTAGATTCAAAAATAAAATAGCAAATGCAGTGCCTACGCCTTGACAAAGAAACTCTGGTCATAGAAACAAGAACCGAAAGGGCCTTTGCAGTTAAAAGAAGGAGAGAATGTTTATCCTGCCATTATCGTTTCACTACTTACGAACGAATTGCACCCTTAAAAATCTTTGTTCAAAAAAGAAACGGTCAAATTGAATTTTTTTCCCAACAAAAATTAACTCAAGGGTTAAAAAAAGCTTTTACTAAAAGACCGATCAGAAAAGATGAATTTGAAGATTTAGTTGAAAAAATTAAGGATCAAATCCGACAAAAAAGGAAGCGCACAATTTCCTCAAAAGAAATCGGTCAATTAGTAATGGAAAATCTTAAAAAAATTGATCAGGTAGCATATTTACGGTTTGCTTCTGTCTATCGAAGTTTCGGTAGCCTCAAATCATTTGAAAAAGAGATAAAAAAACTGAAAAAAGAATATGCCCAGTAATACAACTCTTTTGAATGGTAGGGTAGATTTAAAAAATTATAAACACCATAACACGATTTATAAATTAATATGGCAAATTAATTGTGTCAAAAGGAGATGATGTACTGGGTATGGAGAAAGACAAAATTCTAGAAATCATTAAAAAGAACTTGCATTTATCAGCTAATGCCTTAACTATTATCGAAAAACGTTATTTGCGTAAAGATGAGGAAGGCAAAATAATCGAAGTTCCAGAAGAAATGTTTTATCGTGTTGCGCATTGGATTGCTCAAGCAGAAAAAAATTATAAAACATCAAAAAGTTTCCAAAAGAAAGTAGAACAAGCTTTTGCGGATGTTCTTTCCAAATTAGAATTTATGCCCAATTCTCCAACTTTCACTGGTGCTAACACAAGACTGGGACAACTAGCTGCTTGTTTTGTCCTTCCAGTTGAAGATGATATGTTCCAAATTATGGAAAGTTTAAAAAATACAATCATGATTCATAAGTCTGGTGGCGGCACTGGTTTTAGCTTTTCTCGCCTACGTCCAGAGGGTTCTCCAGTCGGTTCATCAAGTGGTATTGCCTCAGGTCCTATTTCTTTTATGCGGATGTATAATGCTGCCACTGAAGAAATAAAACAAGGCGGCACCAGACGGGGAGCTAATATGGGAATTCTAAGAGTTGATCATCCTGACGTTTTAAAATTTGTTAATGCTAAAAAAGAAAATTCTCATCTTAATAATTTCAATATTTCTGTCGCTGTGACTGACAAATTTATGAATTGTTTGAAAAAAAATGAAAAATATGAGCTGGTCGACCCCCACAAACAAAAAGTGGTCAGAAAAATAAGAGCTAAAAAAGTTTTTGAGCAAATTATTAATAATGCTTGGTCTAATGGTGAACCGGGAATGATTTTCATTGATGAAATTAACCGTCATAATCCAACACCCCAGATAGGTGAGATTGAATCAACTAATCCTTGTGGCGAACAGCCACTCTTACCATATGAGTCTTGTAATTTGGGTTCAATCAATTTGGCCAAGTTTGCTAAAAACAAAAAAATTGACTGGGAGCGTCTAGGATATGTTACTCGGGTGGCGGTCAGATTCTTAGACGATGTTATTGATATGAATAAATTTCCTCTAGAAAGAATCGCTAAAATGACTAGGGCCAATCGTAAAATCGGTCTTGGTGTGATGGGTTTTGCTGACATGCTAATTCAGTTAGAAATTCCTTATAATTCTAAAGAAGCAGTGAGAATAGCAACAAAAATAATGAAATTTATCCACGATAAAGCCCGTCTTGCTTCAGAGCATTTAGCTCAGCAACGGGGCGCCTTCCCCAATTTTAAAAAAAGTGTTTTTGCAAGGCATGGCTCAAAGCCACCCCGTAATGCTACGCTAACTACTATCGCTCCCACAGGCACAATTTCGATGATTGCTGGTGCATCAAGCGGAGTGGAACCAATCTTTGCTCTAGTTTATACCAAGAATATTCTTGATGGCGCCAAACTTTTAGAAATCAATCCAATTTTTGAAAAAATCGCTAAGGCTGAAGGGTTCTATTCTCAAGAATTAATGGAAAAAGTAGCAGAAACTGGCATGACCAAAGGAATTGATGAAATTCCAGAAAAATTTAAAAAAATATTTATTACCGCTCGAGAAATTTCACCAGAATGGCATATAAAAACGCAAACCGCTTTTCAAAAATACACAGATAACGCCGTTTCCAAAACCATTAATTTCCCCAACGAAGCAACTAAAGATGATATTAAAAAAGCCTATCTCTTGGCTTATGAATCTAAACTTAAAGGATTAACTGTTTATCGAGATGGTAGCCGAGAGGAACAGGTGGTTGACTTTGGCAAAAAATCTTCGCCTAAAAAAGAGAGACAAGCTGAAGCTGTTGCCATTGAATTACAATCTTTGGCTCCGAGAGAAAGACCAGAAGTAATCCAAGGTTATACTTTCAAAACAAAAACCTTCTATGGCAATATGTATACCACGATCAATGAAGTAGAAGGTAACCCTTTTGAAGTTTTTACCCAAATTGGTAAAGCTGGGGGCTTTTTCCATGCCAATACTGAAGCTATTTCTCGCCTTATATCTATGGCTTTACGCACAGGGATTGATCCTCAAAAAATAATTGAGCAACTTAAAGGCATCCGCGATCCTTCACCTGCCTGGACAGAAAATGGCGTCATTCTATCTTTGCCAGATGCTATTGCTAAAGTTCTAGAACGATATTTAAAGTTAAAACAAGAACCTCTGCAACTTGATTTTCCCAAAGAAGCATCAACTGATAAAACAACTTCTGTAGCTGAAATTAAACTAGATTCTAAAATTCATTCCAATAATCCTACTGAAAAACAAATTTCTTTAGCTAATACTGGTATTGCTCCAATTTGTCGTGAATGCGGTGCCACTTTGGTCTTCCAGGAAGGTTGTTTTAAATGTCCAATTTGTGGCTATTCTAAATGCGATGGATAACTCGCGAAGCGAGAAACCCTAAATCCGAAATTCTAAATTCTAAACAAAATTTAAAAAGAAACAAAAATTTATTCTTAGTTTCTTAAGAAAGTTAGAATATAAAAATTAGGTGATGGTAAAAAACAAAAGAATTTTAGTAATCACTGGGGACGGAAAAGGAAAAACTACTTCTGCAATTGGCATCATAATTAGGTCTTTAGGTTATGAGAAAAAAGTGGCAATGGTAAAATTTTTCAAGGTTCAGACTTCTGGAGAAGATGAGATTTTAAAAAAATTGAGTGTTAAAGTTTACAATTTTGGTCAAAAACAATTCTTTAATCCTAAAAAAATCCCTCAGGCATTAAAAAAGAAAATTGAAGCCGGTTGGAAGATGGCACAAAAATTAGGTAATCAGGTTGGCGGATTAGATTTATTGATCTTAGATGAAATAAATTTAGCACTCGCAGGAAATTTAATTCCTAAAACTGACGTCAAAAATTTTATCGATGAATCTTTAGCTCATTTAGTTTTCACTGGTAGACTGGCCCCAAGATGGCTTAAAAATTTAGCTGATACCGTTTCAGAAATAAAAGAAATAAAACATATACATGAAAAAGGTATCGATGCTCAAAAGGGAATAGAGTATTAAATTTCTAATTTTTAATTTTATAAAATATCAAAAACTTGACATAGAAAAAGTTATGTGCTAATATATGGTTTATCCTGGATCGGGAGGGGT
>Ga0172366_10002711_pt1 | contig 13927 bp, 12 predicted proteins | sample LakKivSesite69cm_FD_114533 | JGI IMG/M metagenome (GOLD analysis project Ga0172366, IMG submission 114533) | Sediment microbial communities from Lake Kivu, Rwanda - Sediment site 69cm | ecosystem: Environmental > Aquatic > Freshwater > Lake > Sediment | place: Rwanda: Western Province, Lake... | reverse complement strand
CGCGCCGCCCGCAGGAACAAAGGCGCCCCCCGGCGCGGATGACCGTGTGTCCGACTTCGGGCGAAACCCCCGAGTATCCGCGAAAGATGCCTTCAGGCCCCACGAATGCGCCTCCGATCCCCGACCCAAGCGTGAGCGCTCCCAGGCTCCGGAAGCGCCCCGAGAACTCGTAGTGGTGAACTCCGAGAGCGAAAGCATCGGCATCGTTGAGCACGGTTACGGGCACCTGGAAGCTTTCCCTGAGCGCTTCCGACAGCGGGAGCGAGCGCCACGCCGTGTTCGGCGAGAAGGCGACGACTCCTTCTCTCACGATTCCACAGGTGCCGGCGCCGATGTGCTCCAGGAAATCGCCCTCTGGAATATCGGACACCATCCTCCCGATCTCCCGTTCGAGCAGAGCCAGAAACGGTCCCGCCGTTAGGCCCTGAGGGAGCGAGCGCCGTCGAGTCCGCACCAGCTCCTCGCGGTCGTTCACGAGTCCTACCGCCAGCTTGCTCCCGCCGATATCGAGACTGATGATCACACAGCACCTCCCAGAGCCGACGCGCCCCCTTCGCTCGTGTCTTCCCAGAGTGTGAACGTGAGGTCGCCAGCAGTGAACTTCACCACCCGGTGAGGTGGCAGACTCTCGATGAAGTAATCCTCGCAAGAAAGCTCCGAAGTAAGGCGGAGACGAGTCGCCAGGTGTCTTTCGGCGTCCGCCCCGTAAATCACGTCGCTTCCCACGCGCTCCACCAGCACCGCGTATGTCGCCCGCTCGAAGGGTGCCGTCAGGTACCAGACGGAGCGTGCCGGGAGCAGCTTCGTGTCGAGCACGGTGAGCAGCAGCAGCAGTTCCTCGAGGTCGTAGCTCGGCAGCGGGCGGCGGAACGAGAAAAGCGTGGTTGCACCGGGGCGGCGAATGCTGACCGAGACCGTATCGTAGTAGTAGTGCGCGGTCTGCTCGCCTTTTCCATCGTCGAGCTGGGAATCGTCCGGGGCGCCAGCTCCGCCATCCATCGGTGCTGGAGGCTCTGGAGTTGCCTCGTCCTCCTCGCCCAGTCCGCCGGCGAACTTGATCCGCATGTCTCGCGGGTCATAGGATTCCGCCTCCACTGTGAGCGTGAGCGCGGCTTCTCCCGCGAAGTCATAGCTCTTCTTCAGTGCCACCAAGTTTCGCTTCCCCGTGGCTACAGGCTCGATAACCACCCGCAGGTGACCGATGACGTCGCCCTCCGGGCTCTGCACGATGTAATGATAGCTTCGGGACACGAATCCCCGCGTCGGGTCGTCGAATTCCTCCCGCAAATACTCGGGCTTCACCTCGAATCCCGCGATTGACTCTGATTCCTGCGGTTTGAAAAGGCCTCCGGGAGCCGATTGCGCCTCGAGCTCCTGCGCCCGCCTGCTACCTGCGAACACCACGCTCAACGCGGCGAGACCCACCATGACGGCTGTCTGGAAAGTGCTTCTCATGAGCATGCGCGCATAACTAGAATGAGCAATACCACAAACAGGGCGACCAGTCCCCAGTTCCCGATCAGCGCAAGGCGACGCTCACCTGATGTGCGGAAGTGTGAAGGTTCGCGCGTGCCGCGGAAGTCAAAGCGCAGGAACTCCTCATCTCCTTCCCGGGAGTCGCACCACTCGTGGGCTCGGTCGAGGTCGAACTCGTCCAGAATCCCGCCATCCACAACAGCCTTCGAGGCCAGCGCCGGTTCCGCGGGAACGGTGCTGGACGTCCCGGCGTGATTGCCCTTCTCGAGGCCTCTGAACTGCTGGCCCAGGCGATAGAGGCGCTCATAGATGGTGGCGAATCCAGGTCGCTGCCAGCTCCGGTCGCGCCCGTCTTCCTCCGAGTACTCCTCAGTCAGCACTTCCATGTAATCAGAGCTGGCACGCCCCTTCGCGGTGAACCAGCGGAATTCACTCGCATCGAAGAATGCCTCTTTCGAGAGATTCTCTACCACCGATTTCAGGCGCTCTTCACGAAGGAGGACAAAGTCCCGAAGCCGCGGGTTCAAAACGTGCTCAAGACTGAGCTTCGCCGATTCCTTGAGCGCCAGCACCGGCAAGCCGTCTTCTTCGAGCGCAAGCGTATACAGGAAACGGGCGATAGCAGCCAGATACGGGTTCTTCTCCCGGGAATGAACCGCCTCGCTTTTCAGCGTCGCGGCGGCCTGATGAAACCGCGCCAGCATGAATGCGCAGTATCCCTTGAGAGTGGTGATGACCGAGTCCAGCTCGTCGCGGTGCCTGTCCTCTTCCCGCTCCAGGGCGGAGATCGCTGCCTCGTAGTCCCCGCGAGCGAGATACAGGTCCGCGACCAGAACGCGCTGCTCATCGCGGGCGCCGAAAAGGTCGCGCAGATGGCTCAGCACTCCCGTCTCTTCCCTCAGCTTGCCCAGCCTACCATAGACTGCTGCCAGAAGCAGAGACCCGCCGTAATAGTCGGGGTATAGCTGAAAGAAGTGCAGTCTGCTGATGCGAAGCACAAGGCGCATCGTTGGCAGGAAGCGGCGAATCAGGTCGCCGCTCCGCGCCTCGACGCTCAACCCGCGCTGCAGGCTCTCCGCCGCCGGTTCGAGGCGCTTCTCCGCCGCATGCAGCACGCCGGCGAGCAGATGCGCATCGTGAAAGTCGGGTTCTTCGAGAAACGCTTCCTTCAGAAACCGCAGAGCTGCCTCGGCGCGATACTCCTTCAGCTCGCGGCAGGCGCGCTGGAGGAGTTGCTCCGCTCGCGTCGAGAGCAGGAGTGCCGGAATGGCGAGTCCCGGGTCAAGGAAGGTGTCCACCTCGTAGGCGTCGTGTGCCGGGGGAACAAGGCTTTCCGGCAGACTGTTCAACACCAGCTTCAGCATACTCGAAGTCTGATGCGACTAATATAACAGGTTCCGGTCGCGGCTTGCTGCTTTCCGGCGACCCTCGCTTGCATCGAAGTCCTGTTTGGAGACGTCATCCGATAGTCGTCTTGCAGCCGAAGCACACGTTACTCCAGCTCGAATACCAGGGTGACCTCAAAGTCAAGTTCGGCGCTTTCGACCGATGCGGGAAAGCCGGGGAACTTCCCCACCGCCCGCACCGCGGCGAGCGCGGCCTCATCCAGCTCGGCGTAGCCGCTTCGCGCTTTCACGTTAGCCGACATCAGATTCCCCTTCCGATCAAGGGTGAACGCCAGCGCCACTCTCCCCTCATGCCGTAGCCGGCGCGCAATGCTCGGGTACCTCTTATTGGCGGCGATCAGCGAGTACACCTGTTGCCGGTAAGCCGCCAGTGCCGAGTGTCTTGCGTCGGCCGAAGGTGCGTTCTCTTCGGGACCTGCCTGCTCCCTCCCGTCAGGCGCCGGGGAGGCGACTCCGAACCCCTCACGGTCGGTGGCACCAGCCGGTTCCCCCGTTAGCACTTCGACCTTCGAGTCCACGGGCTCTCCCACCGCACCCTCGGGGGCAAGCTGCGCTTCCGGCTCATCCGGTGATAATCGCGCTGGGGAATCGGCGGGGGGACGTCCGGCTATCCGGTGACTCCTGGGCTCGGGGACTGCCTGCGCCGGAACGCCTTGCGGCGGCTGGGGGATTCCGGCCCTCACCAGGCACACAGCGAGCGCTGGCGATGCCGCAGGAGGCGCCGGGAAGCGAATGACTGAAACCACCGCCGACACGGCAAACAAGCTAACGAGGAAGAGAACGCAACGCACCCGGGATAGCCTCACTTCGGTCTCACCTCCAGAGCCACCGACTTGAGCGGCGACGCCCGGACGACGTCGAGCACTTCCACAACGCGCTTAAGCGGCACCTGCTCGTCCGCCTGTAGAACCACCGTCTCCACCTGTTGCGGGTCGACCCCCGCCAGGTGTCCTGCCAGCTCGTTGATGTTCACCTGTTCGCCCTCGTAGTAGAGGTCGCCCTCGGCAGTGAGAGTCAGCGTCACCGACGGTCGGGTCTCGGCGGCCGCCGCGCGACTCTCGGGAAGTGTCAGGTCCACCGTCGGCTGAAGATACCTGCTCACCAGCATGAAGAAGATGAGCAGCGTGAGCACGAGGTCAATGAGGGGAGCGAGCATTACCCCCGGTAGCGCGGAGTGGCGCTTCCACAAGCGGCTCTTGCGCGGAGACCTGCTCATACGATTTCGCAGCCTCGTCTTCTCAGTTCGTCCAGCCAGACCTCGATATGATTCGCCAGCTCCCGCTCATACCGCACCACCTGCGACGCGAAGTAGTCGTAGGCGATGAGGACGGGAATGGCGACACTCAAGCCAGCGGCGGTCGTCAGCAGAGCTTCCCAGATTCCGCCGGCAAGCATCGAAGGATTGACCGCGCCGGTGTACTTCTGAATCTTGATGAAGGCGCGGATGAGGCCGCTGATGGTGCCGAGAAGCCCCAGTAGCGGCGCCGTCTGTGCGATGATGGAGAGTGCGGTCAACCCGTGCTCGGCGGACTGGACATCCCGCTCCGCCGCCAGGCGAACGAGTTCCGAGTTCACACGCCCGCTTCGGACGGCGCCGAGCAGCGCGGTGAGGGTCTCCCCTCCATCAGTTCCTTCCGGTGGGCTTGTCGGGTCGCTTACCTGCCGCAGGACCGCCAGACGCTTTCGGAGCACGAAGAGGAAGTAGAAGCCGCGCTCGAGAATGAAGTACAGGCCGATGACCGCCTCCAGCAGAATCGGCCAGATGAAGATTCCACCTTTGACGATGAGGTCCACGTGCAGGGCTAAAACTTCCGATTCAGACTGAGGAAGAACTCTCTGCCCGGCTTCGGCCCATAGCGTCGGTTGACGCGGTCAAACAGGTTCTTCGCGTTGAGTATCAGGTCGCCCCACTCGGTGGGAAGGCGCCAGTTAACATCGAGGGTGTAGAATCCCGGCGCCAGCCGCGTATTCTCCACCGAGGTGTAATAAGGTGAACGTAGAGTGTTCGCGAGTTCAACCTCACCCCATCGGTTAAACCGGGCCTTGAGCGAGAGCACCGAGCGAGTGCGGGGACTCTGCGGCAGCAGATTGCCCGTATCCACATCCTCCGCCATCGCAATCGTGTTGTCGCAGGAGACAGTCAGGTCATCCAGCAGTCGCCGCTGATGATAGATGCTCAAGCCTTGGGTGCGCGCGCGACCCACGTTCACTTCCTTGAAAACCATGGGTGCGCTCGATACCCGGCTTGCCGTGATGAGGTCCTTCACCTCGTTGCGGAAGAGTGTAAACTCCCAGAGCGAGTCCCGCGACGGCGCGTAGGAAAGCGTTGCAGTCACGCCGTCCGCAATCTCGGGAGCCAGGTTGGGGTCACCGCGCACAGTATATCCGTAAGGCGAGTTGTAACTGAAGTAAAGCTCCTTAAGGCTCGGCGCACGAAAGCCATGACCATAACCGATGCGCAGCTGAGCCGCCGGTGATAGCTGCTGCCAGAAGGAAAACTTCGGCGAGAAGTTCAAACCGAACGAAGAATGGTCATCGGCTCGAAGACCGAGCGAAACGGAGCTTCTGTCGCTCAGGAAGTGCTCCCAGTTTGCGTAGAGGGAGTCTGTATGCGTGGAAGCGCGTCCGTCGAAAACACGCTCCGAGGTGATATCGTCACGGCTATGGATTAGGCCGCTCTGCCAGAGGTCGCTCGCGGTGTAGGATTTGAGCGTAAGTTCAGTGTCGGAAAAGCGCTCGTTGAACGAGTCTTCGCGCAAACGGTTAGGAGTTAGCGTCTCAAAGTAGGTGCTCACGTGATGGTCGTAGGAGCTTTCGTGGTGACAGAGGGAGCAGCTGAGATTGGCGCGTGGATGATAGGTCAAAGTTGAAGTCGTGTCGACGCGCCGAGTATCGAAGTCGTTACGCTGGGGCAGACCACCGAAGGCGCTCTGGGTGTTGTGCGAGAATTCATCGAAGTAGGAGCCTTGGAAGGCGAAAGCGAGATGCGGCGAGAGGTTCAACGAGCCACGACCGAGCAGGTGGCTGCTGTTGTAAGCGTCCCCGTCAGTCTCCGGCGTACGCTTGTTCAGGTCGATGGTGTTGCGCTGACCGCGGCGAAAGGACAGGAAGAACTCCCCGCCCGAAGATGCCTTGCAAACTTCCAGGCTCTCCGAATTGAAGCCATGGCTTCCCCCCCGGAGCCTCCACGCTCCTTCCAGCTTCTCCTGCGGACGGCGGGTGATGAGGTTCACCACTCCTCCAACCGCGCCCGACCCGTAGAGCGGCGAAAGCGGCCCCCTGATAACCTCAATGCGCTCGATCCCCGCGAGTGGAATCTGCGCTGCGTCTATCTTCTGGTCGATGAATCCGGAAACGCGCTGCCCGTCCACGAGTATCTGTGTGAACTTCGGGTTCAGCCCCAGCAGTGAAATGGCGTTTCCGCCGAAGTACTCCTGAACTGTTACCGAGGATGCTCGATCAAGCGCCGAGAGATCCTCCGCCGCCGCCAGCTCGAAGTCCTCCATCGACAGGGATTCAACCGGCATCGGCTCAGGCAGCAGCCGTCCGGAGAAGATGCGTGCCGTCACTTTGATCTCTCCAAGCTGCTGCGTTTCCTCCGCCTGGTCTTGCTCTTCCGTTGATTCTTCCGTTTCCTCGGTCTCGGTCTGGGATGAGTCCTCGGCTTCCACTTCAGTATCTTCTTCACCCGAAGTCTCGGCGCAGCGGACGCTCGCGGGAGTTCCTAAGGCCACCAGTGCAGCGGCCACCAGCAAGAGCACAAAGGCCCGCAGAAAGCGCATCCTCATACCACTATAGCACTACTCGAGGAGCGAGGGGTCGGCGTCGAAGTCTATGCCGGTGACATCCGGGTGCTCAACGGTTACTTCCGCGGTCCCGGAGTAGGAGCCGAAGAACTGCGCAGTGTGCGTCGCCATCTCGTAGGTGAAAATGCTCACGAGATAGCTTCCGACCGGAAGGTCGGCAATAGTGTAGGCAATCTCGCCATCCACCACGTCATCCGCCGTGACTTCAACGAAGCCTGTCGCCGGCTGGTCTATGTCCGGGCAGGCACCCACGTAAACATCCTCTCCGGTCGGGAAGTCACCAAGCAGCGTAACCGTGCCGGAAATGGAGCAGACCGCAACGGGCGCTTCCGGGAACTCGACGCTGAAGTCGAAGCCGGTGACCGTGGGATTGGACTGCGATACAGTGATGGTGCCCGGACCGTAGAGTAAGGTAGGCGGGCCCTGCACCGTATAGGCGACCGCGACGCGGTAGGTTCCGAAATCGACGCCCTCGAAGCGGTAAGCCCAGAATCCCTGCGCAAGCGCATCGGCAGGGACCGGCAGATTCTCGAACGGCACCGCGCTATCCGGGGGCAGCAGGGAGACGAAGACCTGCGCCCCTTCCGCCGCTGAGTTGGCGAAACTCACCGTGCCTTGGATGCTGCCGGTATCAGGGGGCAGAGGAGTGGGTCCGATTCGACCACCTCTCCCACCGCACGAGACGAGAAGCGCAACCGCTGCTAAGAGCAGCAGAATACGAGTTTGCGACATGGTTACCTCCTCGTGAAGTTCTTGGTCCCCATCAGGAATGAAGCGCAGGCCGGGGACTTAGCTATATTAGACTCCCTCCGGCGAGTTTTGTTCCATCTGGGAATCCATGTCTGCCGATTCGTATCAGGAGCAGTGCATCGAATCGCAGGCCGTTGGGGGAACCGAACTATCGCCCACTCGCTTGACCAAGTTGGCCTGACGTAGTATTGTGCTCGCCGGATACAAGGAACGCGGCCGGCCCCCTCAGCCGCCACCCTGAATGGAGTGCCCATGTCTCAAGAAGCGCCAACACCGTTTCTGATGAGTTTTGGCATTACCAGCGAGTGCGACCTCAAGTGCCCGCACTGCTACAGCGATTCCGGGGAGAAGGACGAGAACGAGCTATCGACAGACGAAGCCAAGGATGTGATCAGGCAAGCTGGGGAGCTGGGCGTGCACTTACTGATTCTCGACGGCGGCGAGCCCACACTGAGGAAAGACCTCCCTGAACTCGTGACCCACGCTCGGGATTGTGGAATCCGTCCCGTGCTCGGTTCCAATGGCATGTCTTTGAGCCTGGAACTCGCCGGTAAGCTCAAGAATGCCGGTTGCGAAGCGGTGGCGATAAGTCTCGACGGCATCAATGTCAAAACCCACGACGACTTCAGAGGCGCCGAGGGTGCTTGGGCAAAAGCAGTGGAAGGGGCGCGGAATTGCGCCCGCGTGGGCATGGGCTTTCAGATTGCCCCGCTGGTTCACCGCGGGAACTGGACCGAGCTTCCCGCCGTCGCCGCCTTCGCCAAGGAGTTGGGAGCGGGAGCGGTGGAACTGTTCGACTTCGTCGCCGCCGGACGGGGAAAGCAGCACCTTGAATACGAGCTTGACACCGAGCAGAGGCGGGGAGTTATCGCCGATATCATCAAGTGGCAGCGCAGCGACGACATCATCTACCGGGTCATCGGTCTTCCGCAGTACTGGCCAGCCGTGGAGCGCGAGGTGCCGGAGGACGAGATTCTCGCCAGGTTCGTCCGGAGCTGCTGCGCCGCCGGCAGCAGATATATCACGGTCCTCCCCAACGGCGATGTGATTCCCTGCATGGTGCTGCAGGTGAAACTGGGCAACATCCGCGAGATCGACCTGAAAACCATCTGGCACGATTCGCCGGAACTGAAGGCGCTGCGCAACCGCGACCTTCTCAAGGGAAAGTGCGGTCGCTGCAAGTACCGCTACGTATGCGGCGGCGCGAGGTGCAAGGCTTACGAGAAGACCGGCGATTTCCTCACCGAGGACCCGACCTGCTGGTTCAGCGAAGAAGAGATTGCAGAGGGCGGCTAGAGATGGCTGAACTGAAGAGCATGCCATGGGATGAGCGGGTCTGGAAAGCCCTCAAGGCGGCGATTACCCCGATGCCGCCGTTTGTGCGGGGAAAGGCACTTAAGAAGATCATCGCTGCGAGCGAGGAGAACAGTCGCCGCAGGGATTCTGAAGCAGTGGAGGCTCAGGATCTCATCAAAGCGGCACGGGAAAACGTCCGTCCCGCGATGCTGCAGGTGCTGTTACAGTCGCTGGCGGAGCACGGAGTGAGTGAGCATCTCTGACCTCCGGCATCGCGGCGACTAACCGAAGAAGTAGGTCACGAAGCTGACCAGCGAGGCCAGCACGAGATAAGCCGCGAAGTAGCTGAGGCGCGCGCGCTTCAGAATCGCCAGAAGAGTCCGAATGGCGAAAAGCCCGCTGATGAGCGCGGTGAAGAACCCGAGAATGAGCGGGCCAATGTGCCGAGCGGGCAACGGCTCACCTGCAAGCTGCATCCCAGCGTAGACTGCCGCCACCAGCGCCGCGGGGATGAAAAGGAGAAAGGAGAAGCGTGCCGCCTCTTCGCGGTTCAGCCCGCCAAGGAAGCCCGCGAAGATTGTGGAGCCGGCGCGCGAGAGACCCGGAATCGCCGCAATCCCCTGGACAAGCCCGACGAAAACCACCGGCATCCAGGAAAGCGAGGTGACCTCCGGGGCTCGGAGCCGCTTCACAAGTAGCAGCCGGTCGGTGAGGACCAGCAGCAGCGCCGTAGCCAGAAACGCCCAGCCAACGACCGGAAGTCCCGATCGTCCGCCGGCGACTTCCTCCAGCCAGTGCCGGAAGGGATAAATTACCGCGAGCGTAACCACGGTTGCCAGCACGAGGTACCACAGATAGAGCCCGGGACGACGCACCGAACGGGTGGGGCGAACGGAGAGGATGCTCACGCTGTCCCGCAGATAGTAGATGAACACCGCCGCCAGCGTGGCGAGATGGAGCACTATATCTGTGAGCACCCGCGGGGGAGCGAAGCCGGTCAGATTCTGCACCACCACGAGGTGTCCCGAGGAGCTGACCGGCAGGAACTCGGTGAGTCCCTGCAGGACTCCCAGGATGGCGAACGCCAGCCAGACGTTCACCGGCGCGGCTTCCCTTCGCGGGAGTTCATCTGCTGCACCAGAGCGTGCGGGTCCAGATAGTCAACGGTGCCCACCACCGTCGGGTTCAGCCCCAGTTTCTTGAACACGAAGCGCTGGAGCGCGTTAGCCAGATTGTTCTTAACCTGCGCTCTGTACTCTCGCGCACGCAAGCGGTTGTGGAAGAAGGTATCGGCCAGCATCTCGCAGAGCTCGGCGTAAAGCTGAGGATTCTGCCGTTCCTGGGGGAAGCCTCGCGCGCTCAGCTGCGGTCCGGACAGAATATGCTCTCCCTCTTGGTCCACGACCAGGTTGAATATCAGAATCCCGTCTTCGGCCAGCATTCTTCGTTCCTGCACCACGCGCGTGGACACGCCTCCCACGCTGATGCCGTCGATGTAGGTGGCGCCTGCTTTCACGCGCTCGCACGTCGCCCATCCATTGCGGTCCATCTCGACGACATCGCCTATCCCCATGGTCACGATGCTGCCGGGGTCATACCCCCAGTCTTCCGCCAGCTTACGGAACATCATTTGGTGTCTGAACTGCGAGTGCACGGGCAGCAGATACTTCGCCCTCACGGTCTCAACCATCTTCTTAATCTCCTGTCGCGAGCCGTGTCCGGATACGTGCACTCCCGAGTCAAGACCGTACACGACCTCGGCTCCCAGGCGGAACAGGTCGTTGATCACGTTGTAGATGTAGGTCTCGTTGCCCGGGATGGGAGAGGCGGAGAAGATGACCAGGTCATCCTCCCGGATGGTCACGAAGCGGTGCTCGTCGCGACTCATCTGAGAAAGCGCGGACATCGGCTCTCCCTGGCTTCCCGTGGCTAGGACCACCAGTCGCTTGGGAGGAACCGAATCCAGCTCCCCGGGCTCGACGATGAGATTGGGCGGGATGCTCAGATACCCCAGCTCTCGCGCCATCTCCACATTCTTCAGCATGGTGCGTCCCGCCAGAAACACTCGGCGACGGAACTGCTGCGCCAGGTCAATCGCCTGTTGGACGCGATGGATATTGGAGGCGAAGGTGGTGACGAAGATGCGTCCTTGGTGACGGCGGTAGTGGTCGGCGAGTGCCGGCCCGACTTCGCTCTCCGAGCCGGTCCATCCCGGCCGCTCTACGTTCGTGGTGTCTACGAGCAAAGCGAGCACCTCATTCTCGCGAGCCATCCGCTCGATGCCCTCCATGTCCGTTGGCAGGTGGTCGACAGGTGAACGGTCCAGCTTGAAGTCTCCGCTGACGAACACCACGCCCTCGGGCGTGTGGATGGCCAAAGCCAGGCCGTCGGGAATCGAGTGGGCGACATGGAAGGTTTCGACCCACATCTGAGAGTCAATCTGGATCCTGTCGCCTGCCTTGATGGCTTCCAAGGGAATATCGTCGGTGATGTTGTACTCGGGGAATTTCGAGCGCAGGAGGCCGAGGGTCAAAGGTGTGCCGTAAACGGCCCGGGGCACCATATCCTGAAGTAGAAATGGAAGCGCTCCGATATGGTCCTCGTGTCCGTGCGTGAGAATAACCGCCTTGATCCGGCTTCGATTCCTCAGCAGATACGTGAAGTCGGGTACCACCAGGTCAACGCCAAGCAGATGAGCGTCGGGGAACGTCAGCCCGGAGTCCACAACCAGGGCGGTATCGCCGAACTCCACCAGGTTGCAGTTCTTGCCGATTTCTCCGACGCCGCCGAGGCAGACGACTCGCACTTTGTTCTTCTTGGCCATCAAACCGGGCGCCTAACGCGGTCTCACTCTTCCTCGGGGAGGACTCCTCCCTGGACCTGGACGCCAGACGGGGAAAAGAGGTAGAGATTCGGCGCCACTTCGTAGTGCTTGCCCTCAAGCGCCTCGGTGACACCCGAAAGGAAATGAACGATCTTCCGGGCTTCTTCGCGATTGCGGCTCACGACCCGGCCAACGTCCACGAGCAGTATGCATCCCTCCCGCAGGTCCTCGGTGTAGACGGAAAGGGAGAAGCTCACTCTGCCGGTGCGGGTGAGCTGGGGACGGGCGATGACGACTTTCGCTTCCCGTCGTGTGGAAGACACCTCCTCACGAGCGCGTTCATATACCAGCATACGGTCTTCGCCCGCCTTTGCTTCAGCTCTCTCTTTGGCCTTGTCGGGGTAGTCAAGAATCTTGTCCTCATCTACCTCGGCGAGTCCGAAGAACCGCAAGACTTCGTGGAAGAAACCCATGTTTCGTTTCCTGAGACCGGATTCTGATTATACCACCTTACGCTGGGGCGTCTCCTCGGGGACCTCGCGCGCGGCCAACGGTACCTGGGAATCGGAGCCGGCTGGGGCTGCGACTCAGATATCGAGATTCTTGACCCGTCGGGCGTATTCGGTGATGAACAGCTTGCGAGGAGCGACTTCGGTTCCCATCAGCCGGACGAAAGTGTCCTCCGCCCGCCGCAAGTTCTCTAGCGTAATGCGAATCAGCGTGCGCGCCTCCGGGTTCATCGTCGTCTCCCATAGCTGGGTGGGGTTCATCTCTCCGAGGCCCTTGAAACGCGTCACCTCGACATTCCTCCCCAACTCTTTCACTTTCGCCTGCATTTCCTCCTCGGTGAAGACGTAGTGGTTGCGGTTGCCCTTGCGTACGCGAAACAGAGGCGGTTGCGCCACGTAGAGATGGCCGCGCTCGACCAGCTCCTCCATATGGCGGAAGAAGAAGGTCAAGAGCAGGGTGCGGATATGCGCGCCGTCCACATCCGCATCCGTCATGATGATGATCTTGTGATAGCGCAGCTTGCCGATGTCGAAATCCGACCCGATCCCGGTGCCGATGGCGGTGATGAGCGTGCGCACCTCCGGATTGCCGAGGATCTTGTTCAATGCGCTCTTCTCGACATTGAGGATTTTGCCGCGCAGCGGCAGGATCGCCTGGTACTCCCGATTGCGTCCCTGCTTGGCATTGCCTCCGGCGGAGTCGCCCTCCACAATGAACAGCTCGGCGCTCGCGGGGTTGCGGACCGCGCAATCGGCGAGCTTGCCGGGAAGGGAGGAGTCGATGCCCGCGCTCTTGCGGGTGATGTCGCGGGCTTTCTTGGCCGCTTCCCGCGCCCGTGCCGCCACCATCACCTTGGCGAATATCCGCCGTGCTTCGGTCGGGTGCTCCTGGAGGTAGCTTCCCAGCATCTCGTTCAAAGCCGACTCGACCAGTCCTTTCACGTCCGAGTTGCCGAGCTGGCTCTTCGTCTGTCCTTCGAACTGAGGATTCTCCAGCCAGACCGAGATGGCTGCCGTCAGCCCCTCGCGAATGTCCTCGCCGGACGGCTGTGCCGAGCCGTTCTTGAGCAGGCCGAAACTGGTGGCGTAGGCGTTCACGGTTCGGGTCAGGGCGGCCCTGACGCCAGTCAGGTGGGTGCCGCCATCCTTCGTGTAGATGTTGTTCGCGTACGAGAGCATGTATTCCTTGTAGGAGTCGGTCCACTGCAATGCGCAGTCGATCCGCACTCCGTTGGTGACTTTGACGAAGTGGAACACTTTGTGGAGTGGACTGCGCTTTCGCGTCAGGTACTTCACCAGTTCGGCAAGTCCGCCGGAGTACTTGAAGACCTCCTGGGTTTCTTCCTTCTCGCCGCGCAGGGTGATGGTCAGGCCGGCGTTGAGAAAAGCCAGTTCGCGCAGGCGTTCTTCGAGCACCGAGAACTTGAACTCGGTGGTCTCCAGAATCTGTTCATCGGGCCAGAAGCGGACGAGCGTGCCCCGCTTTTTCTTCACACTTCCGACAAGCCGCAACGGCTCCACGACCTTCCCGCGCTCGCAGGCCAGAGAATAGCGGTTGCCGTCGCGGAAGATATCGACCTCGAAGCGGCGGGAAAGCGCGTTGACGACCGAGGAACCGACTCCGTGCAGCCCTCCGGACACCTTATAGGCTCCCGAGCCGAACTTCGCACCGGCGTGCAGCGTGGTGAAGATGACCTCGGCAGCGCTCATCTTCTCGGACTCCATGAAGTCCACCGGCACCCCGCGTCCGTCATCGAGTACAGACACGCTTCCATCATCGTGAATGGTAACGGTGATGTGGTGGCAGTGTCCGCTCATCGCCTCGTCGATGGAGTTATCCACGATCTCGTAGACGAGATG
>Ga0172366_10002709_pt1 | contig 13930 bp, 7 predicted proteins | sample LakKivSesite69cm_FD_114533 | JGI IMG/M metagenome (GOLD analysis project Ga0172366, IMG submission 114533) | Sediment microbial communities from Lake Kivu, Rwanda - Sediment site 69cm | ecosystem: Environmental > Aquatic > Freshwater > Lake > Sediment | place: Rwanda: Western Province, Lake Kivu... | reverse complement strand
TTGGGTCTAAAGCATACCTGGATATTCAACATTGACAGGACTCAGCCGCCCTACAGGTTAACCAATGACATCTATGAAGATTAAGAACCAACCTTGACCGGGCCTTGTGCCCACACGGGGTCAAATCTTCTTTGAAAAGTGTCAAGCGGTAGTTTTTCGATACTACCTCCCAGGTAATTTTGATTTAACTATTGCAAATCAAATCGCCATGTATATAATTTGTCACTTATTCTTCTTTCGATGCCTTGACGCATATTATACAGGCATTGAAGAGCCGGTTCCCTATTCTCTACCAGAGCCCAAAAGGCTAGATTCGACAGAGGGCAACCGGGCCAATCCCGAGGGCGCTGGAACATTTCAGCGGCATCCTTGAGAAACAGCTGAAAAGGGTGGAAGCTATTAAGCATGCCCAGGACTGGATTGACTATTCCAAAGTCAAACCGATAATCGTTGGTTTTCTGGGCGGTGACGGTATTGGACCTTATATCACCAATGAAGCAAAGCGCGTGCTCGGTGAACTGCTCAAGGACGAACTTGCGAGCAAGAAAGTTGAGTTCCGGGTGATAGAGGGGTTGACCATTGAAAAGCGTGTAGAGGAAATGCGACCCATACCCGTAGACGTGCTGGCTGAGATCAAGAAATGCCACGTGACAATCAAAGGTCCGACCACCACGCCGAAGAAAGGCGACCCCTGGCCTAATATCGAGAGCGCGAATGTCGCAATGCGTAAGGAGCTGGATCTTTTTGCCAATGTACGTCCTGTGCGCGTTCCTGCGCAGGGACTGGACTGGATGTTCTTCCGTGAAAATACGGAAGACCTTTATGCGCTGGGACCATTTGGCATTGAGGTGACCCCGGATATGGCGATCGATTTCAAAATGATCTCAAAACCGGGCAGCGAACGTATTATCAGGCTCGCCTTTGACTGGGCAAAGAAGAACAACAAGAAGCGCGTGACCGCAGTGACCAAGGCGAACATCGTGAAGACTACGGATGGATTGTTCTTGAAGACGTTTTACGAGATCGCCAAAGAATATCCCATGATCAATGCCGACGACTGGTTTATTGACATTATGACAGCCAAGCTTGTGGATGCAAAGCGCCGCACCGAATTTCAGGTTATGGTATTACCCAATCTTTACGGCGACATTTTAACCGACGAAGCGGCAGAATTCCAGGGCGGCGTGGGCACCGCAGGCAGCGCGAACATCGGCAAGCAGTACGCAATGTTCGAGGCAATACACGGCAGCGCACCGCGCATGGTCAAGGAAGGCAGGGCGCAGTATGCGGATCCCTGCAGCGTTATCAAGGCTGGAGCAATGATGCTGAACCACATAGGCTACGTCGAACTCAGCCGCAAGCTCGAGATGGCGCTTGATGTGTGCGGGCAGTACGAGAAAAAACTCGTAATGACCGGCCGTTCCACAGGCGCGACCTACCAGCAGTTCGGCGATTATATACTGGAGACGATCAAGGACCCGAACCTCGAAAGCCGCTGGAACGAATACCAGAAGCAAGGATAGCAAAACAGATAATCATCAGTATAGGGGTTGGGAAGCTGGTTTTCCAACCCCTTTTTATTATGTAGTGGCAGTCCGTCACACCCCAAGGTGGATTACTCCACTAATAGCTGTATTCTCTCTCTCCCTCTACCTATTTTTTTCTCGCGTCATTGCGAATATGCCATATAGTTTGGCGGAGAGGCAATGACGTCTGTGTTTACTCTTCGAGCGACCGCAGGGAGTCGAGAAGCGCCTTTCGGCATTCTCCAGATTTTTTCCCCGGAGCAGGACTTCAGTCCCGTATAATATATGAAAAAAATTATCTTCACATTTGGAAAAAATTAACGGTTAACGCCTGCCCTCTATTGGCCAGGTTTCACCTCGTTTCATCGTCTTGTCATTCCACGGCTTGACCGGGGAATTCATTCTTACCTCACCTTAATCACCTTACTTGTGATCTCACCGTTAGCTTCAATAAAGTAGATGCCCGGTTGTATCCTACTCGGTTCCACCATCCTTCCCGTGATGTCAAAGACGCGGCACTTCTTACCCGCGGGCAGTTGCAGGGGTCCGCGGAAGATGGTGGGAAAGAAATGATTCCACGGTAATTTCGTTGTTTTGCATTCTTCTATTCCAGTTACATCACGGATTACAGAAATGTTGAAGCTGTTTGTATTAGCGACATAGGCCCGGTTTTGTAAAGGGCTATGGCAGATGGCACTTGGTCCGTCACCAACACCGATTGTGCAGACGACTGAATCCGATTCACCATTGATTATATGGACGGTATTGGTGTAATAATTTACGCAGTAGACTGTATTGCTGTTTGGATTGTAGTATAGAGTTCCACCATCGATGGGTATAGTCGCAATGGCTGTATCCACCACGCCATCAATTATCGTTACGCTGTGGTCATTCGCACAATAAACCTTATCGTTCTGGGGATTGTAGCAGAGAAAAAAAGGTCCTGATCCGACCGCGACTGTTGTAATAATTGAATCGCCTGCGCCGTCGATCACAGTAACTGTGCCTAAGGAATGATTTGCGCAGTAAACCTTATTGCCCAAGCAGCTGTAGCAGAGAGCATCTACACCTGCATGAGCCGCGACACTAATGCTCGCGAGCACGGTATCGGTTGCTCCATCAATTACGGTCACGCTTTCATTCCAATTACTTGCACAGTATATTTTGTCGTCATGGGAATTGTAGCAGAGCGGACGTGGATGGCTTTCACCTACAGGAATAGCTTTTATAACTGTGTCTTCTGCGCCATCAATTACGAAGACGGTTGTATCATAGACATAAAGTGCCCCACGCGCGAAATAAATCTTGTTATCCTGCGAGTTGTAACAGAACGAAGGCCAGCCGATGTGGCCTACAGGAACCGTCGCGACGATGCTATCCGAGATACAATCAATGACTGCTATGCCGGCGCCAGATGGCCAGTAGATCTTGCTATCCCGGGAGTTGGCGCATAGCGCTGAGCCAGAGCCCCCAGACCAGAGTACTCCGACCTGTTGATTCGAGACGCTGCTCAGAATCGTCATACTGCCAATCTTGCCGGCGCAATATATCTTATCACCCTGCGGACTGCAGCATAATGCAACCGGGACATCGCCGACAACAATGTAAGTCAATGCCTGATTTGTCACACCATCAATGACGGCAACCCGCGCGTCGAGCACACTCCAACCCAAACCACCACAGCTGCCGCCGGCGCAATAGATCCTGTCGTTTTCGGCCGCATGACAAAGCACGATTGGACCGCCGATAGTTGGAACGGTCGCAACCACCTGGTTCAAATCGCAGTCAATCACGTACACTTCTTGGCTACTTTGACACACGCAGTAGACCTTATTGTCAAGCGAATTATAGCAGAGGGTAAAGGGATAGCGATAATTCCCACCACTAATGGGAATAGCGGCGATGATTGTGTTCGTTACTCCATCTATTGCCATCACGACACCATTACCGGATCCGCATACACAATAAACCGTATTGTCCTGCGAGTTGTAGCATAGGGCTTGAGGTAGCCCAGTAGTAGATATGAATGCAATGACGGAATCTCCGGTGCCGTCAATGACAGCTATGCTTGCGCTGTACAAATTCGCACAATAAATTTTATTGTTAGTTGAATTGTAGCAAAGAGCACATGGATTTATGCCAGTGGTTACGGTAGTAATGATCTGGTTCGTAGTACCGTCAAATATGGTCACGGTTGAGTCGTCAATGTCATACCATCCGCAGTTTGCACAATAGACCTTGTCGTCCTGCGGATTATAACTGAGAGCTTTGGGTTTAGTTCCGACAGGCACCAAAGCCTGAACAGTATCCGCTGCGCCGTCGATTACTGTCACGTTGTTACTAAGTTCGTTTGCACAATAGACCTTGTTATTCGTTGGATTATAACAAAGCACAGAGGGACAGTCGCCTGCAGGTACGGTCGTAACAACTGAATTCGTCGCGCCATCGATCACAGTTACATCGTTGCTGCTAGAGTTCGCAACGTAGATTTTATTGTTCTGCGAGTTATAACAGAGGGCAGCGCCGTTCGAGCCAGCGGGAATCCGGGCTATCTTCTGATTGGTGATTGCGTCAATCGCAATCACGTAGTCACCCTGACCGCCTACATAGACCGTATTGTTGACCGTATTAACTGTAAGACAAGATGGCGGTACAAGTCCGCAGAATGAGTCAGGAACGTATATCGTCGTCTCCAGCCACTGCGCCGTCAAGAGCACGGGGCAGAGGGCTAAGAGCAGGGCGCACAACAAAGATTTCTTCATTTTTCCTCCTTTCTATAGCTGCGCTATAGCAGATGCAAATAGATGTTTGCGGATGCAAACGGATAGCAGAAAATATCTCATCTCACTTTAATGATCTTGCTTTCAATCTTTCCGTCTATCTCCACAAAATACACCCCCGGCTGCATCCTGCTTGGTTCCACCATCCTTCCCGTGATGTCGAATACGCGGCAGGTCTTGCCTTCGGGTAGTTGCAGAAGCCCGCGGAAGATGGTGGCGGATAGAGCCAGGTGGTTCCCAGCGATGTTTTCGTGCTGTTTCTCTGCAACGCTGGTCAATGGATTCTCATACCACGACACAGAATTGGCGCCCATATCAGTTGCAACTATGTCAAAGTCGCCATCATTATCCATATCAGCTGCATATACAAAAACAGGGTTTAAGCCGCTTGTATCGATAATCGTTCTTGACCATATTGTATCGCCTGGAAATGGGTTTTGATAGTAAATGATCGTTCTGTCCAGATAGCCTGTGGCAATCATGTCGCACCACCCATCATCATTAAAATCATTAACCGTAAGATAATATGGCCCATTCATCAGGTGATCAATGCAGTGTCTTGTCCATGCCGGAGCTTCATACCAGACAATTGAATCCGCATAACAACCAGTTGCGAATATATCAAGGTCGCCATCGTGATCAATATCACTGGTTCCTACTGCCCAAGGGCCGTTGAGATGCGGGTCAATCACGGTTTTCTGCCAGGTGGGAGCTTCATACCAAACGACTGCATTGCCGTTGACCGCCAAAGCAACAATATCCGAATCATTATCATTATCAATGTCACTTGCTATCGGACATCCGGATCCGTACAGCGCTAAATCAATATATGTTTTCTGCCAGGTGGGTGCTTCGTATAATGCAAGTGAATTCTCACTATAGCCGGCCACAATTACATCAATGTCATTGTCATTATCAATATCGCAAACCCACATGTCACCTGCCCCAGGAAGTGAATAATCGATATAGTGTTTTGTCCACGATGGATTTTCATACCATACGACATGACCATACAACTGTCCGGTCGCTACCACATCATTGTCACCATCCTGATCCATATCTGCAATACACACATAGAAAGCCATGCCCAAATTGCCATCGATCGTGTGAGGCGTCCAGGTGGGTCCTTGATACCACCGTACTTCGTTTTCATAGTAGCCTGCCGCAACAACATCAATAATGCTGTCGCCATCAATATCAGCAGCACAGACGCCCCACGGGCAGTATAGGTCAGAATCAATTACGTGCTTTGTCCATAAGGCACCGAGAGGAGAAAGAAATCCAGCTGCCAGCAAAATGATCGACATTATCCTGAGATGGTATGTACACATATTGCCTCCTTTTGCAGCCTGTGGCTGCATCGGTTTTGATAAACGGGGACAGTCCCTTTAATATCGCAGAGGGACTGTCCCCTTGCACTCATCTCACTTTAATCACCTTGTTTTCAATCTTGCCATCAATCTCCACAAAATATATCCCCGGGCTAATGCTGGCTGGCTCCACCTTACGCCCCGTGATGTCAAAGACGCGGCATTTCCTGCCCTTGGGCAGGACCAGGGGACCGCGGAAGATAGTGGGGTGAATGAAATCGTGGTTTTTTACTGTTTTCACAATTGGAGTTTCTTCGACACCCCAGTGTAACATCCATGGTGTAAAATCAACATAATTGCTGACCGGGCTGCCAAGACCACCAGGATTAGAATCCGGATGATACGGTCCTGTTGCATCACCCCACCAGTTGTCTTCGGCATTAATAATGATATTTGCGTTCTGATTCAACACTCCGTAAAGGCTGTTATTCTCCAGATTAGAATAATTTATGATTGCGTTTGACGGTATCATAAGATTTAGACCAATCAAATGATCAGTAATGCTACATTGCCATATATTGACTTCACTGTTATTACGGCAATTGATACCTTGAGAAATGGTTGGGTTCGAGACCGTACAATTGAACAAGTCGGCAAAACAATTCTGCCATAACTGTATGGCTGTTGGTTGTGAATTATTTATGACTGTAGTATTGGCAATTTTTAGAGAACATTCGTAATAGGCAAATACACCAGACCCTCCGTAAGTAGCATAATTATCAAACACAGTGCAACTGTCAATCAGAGGTCGGCTATAATAGTTGGTGTAGATGCCGCCGCCATAATTTATCGCGGTGTTGTTGTATATTTCATTCTTGATTATTTTCGGACGCGAAACCGGAAACCATTGCGCTACCCCGCCACCCCAAACAGCACTATTTTCTGTAATAATGTTATCACGAATAACTGGTGAAGCGCCATTAGCAGACAAAATTCCGCCGCCCATTGAATCAGCGACATTATTCGTGATAATGTTGTCAACAATTACCGGTGAAGCCAAGTCGTTGCAGTAGATACCGCCTCCCCACCAGTCATAGCCCGGATAACCGTGTCCGTGCCCGTGTTGGATCTTAAATCCTCTGATAATGGTTGAGTTATCAATAATGTTTCCTTCCAGGCGCACAACCGTACCTGTATCACTGCCGTCGATTATCGTCGCCTCCGCACCCAGCTCGCTTATCAGGTGTATGCCCTGTTTGCTTGGCCAAACAATATTTTCGTAATATGTGCCCGGTGCGACCAGCACGATGTCATTGTCCGCGCAGGTGTCCAATGCGGATTGAATAGTATTTAGCGCTGAATCCGGGTGCACGTACCAGACCGTGCGGTCCGCGTGCAATACACCACACAGCAGTAATGCTGCGGTCATAGCTGTCCATACTTTCATTTTTCCTCCTTTTTATAGCTGCGCTATAGTAGATGCAGACAGATGTTTGCGGATGCAAACGGATAAAAGAAAATATCTCATCTCACTTTAATAACCTTGTTCTCAATCTTCCCATCGATCTCCACAAAATAAACCCCCGGAGCCATCCTGGCCGGTTCCACCACCCGGCCCGTGATGTCGAAGACGCGGCATTTCCTGCCCTTGGGCAGGACCAGGGGTCCGCGGAAGATGGTGGCGGATAGTGCCAGGTGGTTCCCAGCGATATTTTCACGTTGTCTCTCTGCAACGCCGATAAGAGGATTTTCGAACCACATGACATCAGACGAACTCAGATCCGTGGCTACGACGTCCAAAAACCCGTCCTCGTTCATGTCAACTACCCAGATATACTGCGGTCCTGAGGGGCACTGGTATACGGTGTCCTTAAGCCAGGATGAATCCGGTAGCGCGTTCTTGTACCAGTACCAGCCCGTGTCAAAGAATGCATTTGATACGATATCGTTACGGGCGTCGTTATCCATGTCCGCGATCCAGACAATACATGGACCGTCCAGATCCCGGTCGACGATATGCTTCGGCCAGGATGAATCCGGCAATGCGTTTTCGTACCAGACCAGCATGTCGGCATCATGGCCGGTTGCCGCGACGTCTTGGTCGCCATCGCCGTCAATATCGGCCGCGTACAAGGCGCCTGCATGGAGCAGATCTTTATCCAGATAATGCTTTGTCCATCCCGGCGCTTCGTACCAAATCACGTCATCGGACGCGAACGAAACGGCAAGCACGTCGATGTCGTTGTCCCCGTCAAGATCGACGAGAAATGGATTATATGCCTGTATAATATTTGCATCGATCGTATCCGGTGTCCAGGAAGGATTCAAGTAGCACACCAGTATCCCGGTCTCAAATCCGCAGACGATGATGTCGACATCGTTGTCGGCGTCAATATCACCCGCAACGATGTCTCCCGGGCCGAAGAGATCCACGATCGCATGCACGGGCCATGATGTATTGGGGAGAATATTTTCGTACCAGACAACAATGTCCGCCAGATATCCCGTGGCAATAACATCCGTATCGCCATCATTGTCAACATCGGCGGTATACACGCCGTATGCATAATCGAGCGAATGGTCTATGTCATGTCTTGACCAGAGGGTATCGTTGACATGCTCATACCAGACAATATCATCCCCGACCGTGGCGCTGGCAACGATATCCATGTCGCCGTCATTGTCAATATCCGCGGCACACACGCATTCGGCGCCAATTAACATGTTGTCGATGTCGTGCCGTATCCACATGCCGTATGCCGGCAGCAGGATTCCAAGTACGAACAACATAGTGAGATACTTACTCGCGCATCTGTTTGACACGTTGCCTCCTTTTGTAGACTTCATCTGCACATGACTTTTGTATTATCAAATTCTGCGCCTTCGTTTCTTTTCTAGTTTTTGGAAACGAAGGATTGCCAATAGTTGTATCTTATAAATTATATAGCAATAATCGTGCCAGGTGGTTAGAACGAAATAGATTGAAAAATCGGAAGATTTAATTGGTGTAATTTCGCTTTATTTATGCGAATTGACTAAATATGATTGATGTATGATTTATGCAAACAGATTTGAAATTTCAATTGTTACTTAACCAAATATCGCCTATATTAATGTGTGTATTGACGATATACCGTTATTTCAATTTCAATTTCTTCATCTTTCCCTGCAATGTTGATCGCGGTATACCCATGATCCTTGCTGCCTTTGCCTTGTTTCCCTTTGCCTGCTCAATGACCTGCCGGATATACTTTTTCTCAAGGTCTGCAAAACTCAATGCAGTGGATATGATGTCAAACCTTTTCTCTAATGCTGAAGTTTTATGTTGTATTTTTTGCGCAAGATCTTCTAATTCTACTGTTGCACCATTCTTCATAAAGACACTCAACCGTTCAATCTCGTTTTCCAATTCACGCACATTATTATCAGCCCAATCATATTCAACCAGGGCACTAAGGGCTTCTTTGCTGAACCCGTGGCACTTTTTATTCTTTTCCTGGCAATATTTGTGGAGGAAATGCTCTGCCAGCAGGGGTATATCTTCTTTATGCTCTCTTAGCGGAGGGACATTGACTGTTACAATATTTATACGATAGAAAAAATCTTTTCGGAATTTATCGTCATTGACCGCCTTTTGCAGGTCTTCGTTGGACGCACAGATCAGTCGGACATCAACTCTGACCGATTTAGTGCCGCCAACGCGGCGGACTTCCCTTTCCTGCAGAAATCTTAACAGTTTAACCTGCATTGCCTCACTGGTATGGTGTATTTCATCCAAGAAAACAGTTCCGCTCTGTGCTGATTGCAAGAGCCCTTGTTTGTCCACGGCGCCGGTAAAAGCACCCCGGACACTGCCAAAGAGTTCTGTTTCTAATAGTGTTTCGGGCAGGGCGCCGCAGTTAATGGCAATAAACGGCTTGTCCTTGCGGATACTGCTAAAATGCATTGCTCTGGCGATTACTTCTTTTCCTGTACCAGATTCACCGGTAAGCAGGACAGTGCTGTCGTCATTTATGATCAATCTCATCACAGCCAGAATCTTCTGCATTGCTTTTCCCTGCCCGATAATCTCAGCAAGGCTGTATTTCTTGCCGACTTCTTCAAGAAGCTGGACCCTTTCTGTTCGGAGCTTTTCCATCAGGCTTGTGTTGTTGATTGCTATTGCCGCGAGATTGGCAATACTCTCAAGAAAAAGCACATCTTCATCTGTAAATATTTTTTTATGAATTCGCTGATCAATGTACAGCGTTCCCAGAGGCCTCTCTTCTCCAACAATTTTCAGCGGAACGCATATAAAGGACAGGATATTCAGGTCATGAGCACTCTTTATGTTTTTGAATTGCGCATCCTTGGTAAGGTCAGCACTTTTTACTGTCTGGTCCCTGTCAAGGACCGTTTTTACAATGCTCCTGCTGAATGACAGCGACCGGTCGCTGAACGACTCGGATGCGACCACATGCAGTTCTTCTCCGCGTATATCTGTAAGAATGATCAAACCGCGTTCTGCCTCAAGGTTAGTGATTACAATGTTCACTATTTCGTGCAGCAGCTCTTTGATTGTATTAATGCTATTTATCTTCTGGCTTATAGTGAACAATGCGGCGAGCCGTTTCTTGGATAATGGAAGTGCGGATGTCTTTTTCTCTTTCCTGTCAGGGATATCAATCATTATTCACCCCTTTTTTCAAGTGACCGGATATTAAAGAAAAGGTCTCTTGCTTCTTTTTTGCGCAGATATTTTGCTTTCCATTCAGGCTTGAGCTTTTTACTCAAACGGTTTACGATTGCACCTGCTTTTCGGAAATTGGCATACGCCTTCTGGTATTCCCTCTGCTTCATATATGCACGACCTATCAGGCCGAATGCCTGCCAGAGTGCTTCACTCATACCGCATTCCCGGGCAAGAAATACTGCTTTTTGACCATGTTCAAGAGCCAGAGCAAAATCTCCTTTTTCAAGCGCAATGCGCGCCAGAAGAATATGCGCAGTCGTTTGATCCGGTTTCCTTCCTTTTTCGGTTGCAAGACGCAGAACTCTGTCAGCATATTTTTGTGCGGTTTTCACATTTCCTTGCGCCATCGCCATTTCTGTCGTGACAAATAATCCATAGACGATTTCACCAATCGTATTCCAGCGTTTCAGGGTTTTTAACCCGCGGTGCAGTTTGCTCATTGAAAATCCTTTGCATCGACCCTTAAGAAGTTCATACAGCGCCTTGTCAAAAACGGCGGAAACACGTATTTGTTTTGTGTTGATCCTTTTTGCCAGGCACAGAGCTTCGTGGAGTGCCTTTATTGCCCGGGTTTGTTCGCCCAGATCACGCCATAATCTGCAAAGTCTTATTTGCGCATACCATTCAATATCTCGTAAATTGCACTTTTTCGAAATGAGTGCGCTCTGTTTCAGATATGTGTATGCCTGTTTATATGCCCCCCGCATGCATTGCACCTTGCCTAAATGAAACAAGCAGACCGCAGGGATCCTCAATAATCCAAGCTTTTGCGCCAGTCTTCTGATTTCTCCTAACATAGAAAGCGCGCTTCTGAAGTCTCCCATCTCTTCATGCAAAATACCCTCACTCATTCCAAAGTCAGCAACGAGCTTCATCTCATTGCGCTTCCGGGCTTCGGATAGCAATGGTTTGTATATACTGAGGGCAGTTTTGTATTCACCGCGAAAGCGATGCACAGTTGCGGCACCCATTTGTGAATAAGCCAGATTGTGTTTCTCGCCAGAATTTTTCAGGGCATCAATTGCCTTATTAAAGTACTTGAGTGCATTGTTATGATCCAATTTGAAAAGGTGGCACCAGCCGATCTGGCCCCAGGTAAAAGGAAATTGATATTCATTTCCTATTTCTTTGTTCAGTTTCAGCTCCTGCTTCAAATACTTAAGAGAATCTTTATATTCTGCTGCGAACATACAGACCGTGCCGATATTATATAGAACACGGGCAAGATTTTCCTTGTCGCCAAGTCGTCTACTGATCCGTAATGCGGGTTTGAGGTATGCCATTGATGTTTTTAGATCTCCCATTAACCAGTAATTAATGCCGATGCTCATCAGGTTATAGCCTTCATAATCAGGAAATCCTTTAGCCCGGGCGAGTTTCAGTGCCTTTGAATGGAAGCGGTTCGAAATCCTGAGGCGGCCATCCTTTCTCCAGAGATTACCCATGCCGCCCAGCGCCCAGAGTTTATCTTCTGTCTTTGAAATATTTTCCGCAATTTTCATGATGCGCTTTGCATCATCCATTGCCTGTTTATTATTACCGAGTGTAGAGTCGATGTGCATTCTGAGTTTGAGGATCTCCAGTTTTTTTGCGTGCCGTTCCTCTGATGGATAGGGGCAACTTCCCTCATGCAGAAGTTTCACGGCCCTATTGCAATAATCACAAGCCTCGATCAAAGAGAAATGGCGTTGTGCAAACTGTGCAGCAGGGGCAAAATACGGCAGGGCGTCCTGGGATTTGTTTGCGCGCAAGAGATGTCTGACAATAGTGCTTGCGTATTTATCATCATCGGGATGATTTGCTATATAGTACCTGGCACAGCGCCTATGATATTCTTCTCTTAGTTCGGGAATCAGGTTTTCGTATATTGCCTCCTGGATTTTGCCGTGGTCGAACTGATACTCATGTTCCATTGCGTGAATCAGATAATGGGAAGACTCAAGATTCTGCAAAATACGCAACACTTGAAGGCGGGGCATGTTAAGGCAGTGACATATTGATTCAGACTGAAATTTGTGCCCTTCCACTGAAGCGACATCAATGACCTGTCTTTCCCGATGTGATAGACGGCGCAGCCTTCTGGCAATGACATCGGCAAGCCGTCCGGGCAGTTTGAGTTTTACAATATCACTCGTTATACGCCACGATCCATTGTCTTTGCTGACCAGTTTTTCGTCCATAAGTGCTTTCAGAATTTCCACGATAAACAAGGGGTTGCCTTCGGTCTCCTGGTGCAGAGATGCGGTGAAGGCTTCGGGTATGTCTGCGTTCTTGAACACTGCCTTCACAATACTGCTGGTGCCGTGCTGGTTAAGCCGGGAAAGCGGGATATGAGTGAATGTACCCTCTTTGTCAATGTCGGGTATGATATTTTCTATGAATTGTGCGGACTTTCTATAATTGTTTTGAATATCCTCGGGTCGGTATGTGCATACGACGCACAGTCTCTCTCTATATGTATTACTGATCAAGTAACGCAACATTCTCAAAGTTAACATGTCAGCCCATTGTATGTCATCCAGGTGAATGACGAGTGGTTGATCCCTTGCCATCAACTTGATAATCTCGGTTACTGTATCATACAGCTGTTCCTGATCGCGTGATATGCTGCTTTTTTGTTCTGAAGGAAATAGAATATTGTTTATGATTTTATTACGTAGTGAAAGTCCTGGTGCATTGCCATCTATATACCCAACAAGTTGCTCGCGATTTGCTACTCCTTTAAGAATAAAATAGTCGCGGATAATGCTGAAGAATGGCTGACTGGCAACACTCCGGTCATCAAATAAACAACGGTACATAAGATATCGGGTGCCAGACTGTTTTGCGCGCTGTCCGAACTCCCATGCCAGACGCGATTTGCCGATTCCTGCCTCGCCACTGAGAAAAACGACCTGGCGTTCGTTGTTCTGTGCTTTTCGCAAACGATTTTCGAGCAATGCTATCTCTGCATCTCGGCCAATAAGCGGGGCATAAATACCGCGTGGCGTTTCCTGGAATTCTTTTTTCATTGCAATCAGTGGTCTTGGTTTGCCCAGAATAATATCCTGCAGACTCTTCAGGTCTGCATTAAAATCCAGGACTGCGTGATAGCGGTTCTGTGGTTGCTTTTGAAGTGCCTTGTATATCACCTGTTCAATTTCTGCCGGAATATCCGATCGCAGTTCTCTAATTCACTGAGGATTAGCATATAAGATTGCATGTATAAGCGCGGCCACATGGTCACCTTGAAAAGGAAGTCTATTTGTAATCATGTGATATAGCGTAATACCGAGGGAGTAAATATCTGTGCGGCAATCCACTTTTTCACCGATCACCTGCTCCGGCGACATATAGTACAGAGTGCCGATAACCTCGTGTTTATCAGTCAATGAGGTCGTGTCCACAACCCGTGCCAGACCAAAGTCCATGAGCTTCACTTTGTCGCCCGTGACCATAATATTACCAGGTTTGATGTCGCGGTGAACAATGCCCTGCCTGTGCGCAACAGCAAGGGCATCAGCAACTTGCTGAGCAATAGCAATTGCCTGTCTTAAAGATAATGGCGTATGTTCAATAAGCTGTTGCAGGCTTTTACCCTTA
>Ga0172366_10002705_pt1 | contig 13950 bp, 19 predicted proteins | sample LakKivSesite69cm_FD_114533 | JGI IMG/M metagenome (GOLD analysis project Ga0172366, IMG submission 114533) | Sediment microbial communities from Lake Kivu, Rwanda - Sediment site 69cm | ecosystem: Environmental > Aquatic > Freshwater > Lake > Sediment | place: Rwanda: Western Province, Lake... | reverse complement strand
GGCAACGGCTTCGGCGCGGCCCTCGTGGTCTCCGATCTGGTGGCGAAAAAGACGATCTACCTGTCGGGCTCCTTCGAGGGTGAATACGTCATCCTCGGCTCGCACGATGGCGTGAATTACGTCCCCATCTGCTCATTCGAGGGCCAGGAGGCCCGCTTCGGTACGTCCGGTCCGCAGACCGTGAGGCGAGACATTGACTTCACGTTGCTCGATGTGAAGGTCGACCGCGCGGCCAACAAGACCGTGAACATCTCCATTGCCGGTCAAAAGACCTGCGCGTGCTCGTAACACGGTTCAAACGAAACGCTCTTCCTTTCCCAGACCCCCATCCTCCAAACCCCATCGGGCAGACCCCCTCTCCCTGAAACGGAACGCAACCCATGTTCGCAAACACTCCCTCTGAATTCGGCGGTCCCGCCGTTGCTCCACTTCCGGCTCCTTCCGGTCAGCAAAACTTGCCCGGCCAAACGCCGCAGCAGGCCTTTGAAGCGCAACACCCCGCGCAGCCCGCGCCCCAGGCCGTAAACCCCACCCAGCAGCGCCTCGAAGTCGCCGTACGCCAGTTGCGCCACATCAAGAGCGAGTGCCAACAGGCCACGAATCCCTACACCATCCGTGACCGTCTCGTGCAGGTCATCGAGGTGATGGAGTACATCCTTGCGGGCAATGTGGCTACCGCCGAAAGCAATCAGGTCCCCGGCCATGCGCCGCAGCCCGATCCAAATCGTGCGCGAGTTCAGATCATCGGCCAGGTTGTCACCAACGAAGGCGGTCCCTTCGTGCAGCCCCAGCCGTCCGCCCCCATCAACTCCTCCGATGTGAAGTTCATCCCAGCGCCAAACGGTAGCTTCTCGGTCGAAGGCGGCAGCGGCCAGGCCGTGCAGTTCTACGACGGCCCTGCCGGTTCGCCATACGCTGGTGGCGGCAATGCCGGACAGCGCGTGGAGTTCTTCGATGGTCCTGGCGCGACTGCTCCTGCCGCCGAGCCCGCCCCCATCGCGCCCCCACAGGCTCAGGCACCCGTCAGTAATAGCCCCGCCGCCACCTTCGCGCCCACGGCGCCCACCCTGTCCACCGAGGCCGGTGGTGAGGTGCCGCCCATGGGCGTCCCGAGCGCAGCGTCGTTCGCCGAGGCCATCGCCGCCCGTCCTCCGGCCATGCCGATTCCAACGCTTTAATCCGTATCGCAGCAAACCAAAAAATCACAGGGAGTTGCCCAATGTTCGGAAAGAAAAAAGAAAAACTCGCCGTCGAGCCCTGGCTCGAAAATGACGAGGCTTTCCTGAAACATTTCGACATCTCCCATGCCGACTTCATGACGCTCCTCGATACCCTCGGGGAAGACTACGGCGACAAGTACGAGAGCATCTACGCCGTTCACCCCGAGGCCGCCGTCCTGTGGCTAATTCATGAAGGCAAGCAGCACGGCATCGTCAAGACGGTGGCGTAGACATTATCGTGAAAATCACTCTCCGGAAAGGCGCCTTCGACGCCATTCCCGAGGCCAAACGGGCCGAGCTGTTGGCCGAGATAGAAAAGCTATTCGCCAATGACTTCGTGAACCCGCTTGCACCCCGTCCGAGTTCAGCGTTACACTGTTCTCCGTTCCCCGTTCGATAGAAGTAGGCAACCCCCTCACCTGCCGAAATCGACACGCCCTAACCAGCAAGGACAGGCAGTGTCGCGAAAAAATCCTAACTCTTTGCAAAAATCGTTCGAGCGAGCGCTCCGCGCTGTCGCTCCGATTGGCAATGCCAGCGGCTCACGGACTTCACCACGCCCCCGAACCGAAGTACGTTTGACGGCAGAGAAGGGCGACTCCCAGCGCCGCTTCATCGGCAAGAGTCAAATCGACATCACCTACAACGGCGTCCGCTCACTCCCCAACGGCCCCGCCGTCCCCTGGTACATCGTCACCATCGCCGTCGGCAAAATCCGCCACAAGTTCTCCCTCGGCGCGCCCGCCGCCTGGCACAAGGCCCACAAGAGCCCCATGGACCCAGCGCTCGTGGACGCCCTCGCCCAATCCGCCGTCCGCTTCGCCATCGACGAAGGCGACGACAACGTTCCGGATCTGGTGAGCGAAGTTGTCACCCAGGCCACCGATGGCCACCGTTTACCTGATGGTTCCTACACCGTACGAAAGAGCATCACATGAGCGACAAGAAACTCGAAAAACTGTTCAAAAAAGCACTCGGCAAGGCCAAGCCCAAGTCAGCATTCGGCTACGAAACCCCCAAGCCCGCCCCCGGTCACTCCGAACGCCTCCGCACCGCCCGTACCGCGATGTCGGCTGCGCGCAAGGAGAACATCGCACGCTTCGGCTCCGCACGCGCCGCCAAGAAGGCTGGTTTCTACTCGAAGGCTCATCCTCCGGTCAAAACCATCAAGCTCGCCCGCGTGAAGGGAGATTGGTTTCAGCCTTCCAAGGTCCTCACCGATCCACATGCGTATGAGCCCAAGAAAGCCTGGTTCTTTGGTGTGGGGAATGGCTATTCCATCACGGGCGTCATGGTCAAGTCGGACAACGAATCAAATGCAGTGGAGGCCGCCGAAGAAAAGTATCCTCACCTGTTCTTCACCAAGCTCTTGACCCACAAGCAGTACGCCAAACTCGAAGAAAATCCCGGCGACGGCTGGGAGGAAAACCCCGAGCACTATCGCTACATCGAAGGTGTCAACAAGTTCGGTCTCCCCGAAGAAGACATCCGCATCTTCGCCAAGGTCGAAGTCTACGTCCCGTCTGCCGTGAAGGTGGATGAATTCTCGCGTGAGGCCATTCTTCCAGATGGAACCAAGGTCGAGTACACCGTCGCCTGATCGGAAGGAAGAGCCATGAGCGACAAGAAAACCGAAGAACTCTTTGAAAAAGCCATGGACGCGACAACCAAACGTCGTGGTCCGAAGTTCTTCATGCGCGCAGAAAAACCTGACGGCACCATTGTAAAAGTCGAAGTGCCTGATGCCAGACGCTTCTCCGCCTACATCTCAGGCGTCAGGGACAAATCAAAAACACAACACTGGTTCGCCTTCCACAACAACGTCATCTCCCACTGGGATTCCGGCATGCGCGTCATGAGCTGGCATCCACCCTTTGGCTACAGATATGACTCCAAGGATGCCCGGGCAGCCATCGAAGCCTTCAACAAGCGCGTCCCCAACATGGCCGATGTCATCAATGATGCCATGGCGAAACTCTCAGGATAATTTCCAATGAGCGACAAGAAAACCGAAGTCCTCTTCGCCAAAGCCCTCAAGGCCAAGGTCGTCAAACAACCCTCCGCCCTCCCCCGAAGCTACCAATTCGGCCAACCGAAGAAACCCCTGAAAAACGGCGCGATGATCGACGTATACATGGACATCGACAATCGCTGGGCAGTCCTTGTGTATGGACACATGATTGGCGGTTCCATCGAAACTGTCAAAGGCCATCCAACAGCGGTTTTCGACCGAATAGACGAAGCCTTGGCATTCGCGAATGCAGTGAAGAACGCAGACCACCAAGCCATCCTTGAAATGCGTCGCAACCCCAAAATTCTCCATCAAATGACGGCGGATGCAAGAAGGGGCCGTTCAGTCCTCGGCGTCTCCAAATCCTCTCTCTCACCATTCAGCAAAGAAGATGAAGAGCTTATGCAAAAAGGTGCCGAGGCGAGAGTACGGGCGAAAGCACGATTGGAGGCTAATCGTAAAGCCCCTCTTTTACCATCGCTCGCAGGTTACTCCGGCCACATCCGCCCCTACGATCTCTTCGAGCTTCAACAACGCCTCGCTGAATTCTGCTGGAAAAACTCCACCACCCTCAAACAACTCCAAACCAAATACCTGTCCTCCGGCTTCTCCCCCACCCGCTTCCGCTTCGACCTCTACAACGCCGCCATCGTTCCTCTCTACGACACCGCCAAAGGCAAAGACGAACTCTCCCACCGCTTCGCCTCGTACGCCGATGACTCCGATATCGACAAGGCCATGGCCTTCATCATCGCTCGCAGCTAAGGAAAATCATTCATGGACAAGAAACTCGAAAAGCTCTACCGCAAAGCCCTCAAAGAAGTTGCGAAAGACGCACGCGAAATTAGCGGCGGAAAGATTGCTCCTCACCTGAGAGTCGCCACAAAATCTCACGCAGAACAACTCGCCAAGTCCCGCCTTCGACTCGGCCTCGGATCGCCTTCGCCGTCCGCATATGACTTGGGTCGTCGAAAAGCGAAAGAACACATCGATACCTATCTTCCTCACTCCAGCGCTGATCAAGCCCGCTGGTTTCGTGAAAACATTCGAGATTCAGAAGAAACTCTCAAAATCAGAGATAAGAAAGGTCTCCCGACCCAATTTGAAAGTGCATTTCTGAAAACCTTGATCGAAGCAGAAAAGAAACACACCTTCGGTTCTCCCTTGCCTTCCACCAAAAGTGGCAAGAAGACCGCCAAGACCTGCAAACATTGCGACGAAAAATCCCTCCCAGGCCTCAAGATCACCCCCGGCCTCTGCCAGTACCACTGGAATGCCGGAAACTGGGGGAAAGAATGGGCCGACAAGTGTCGTACGGATGCGCAGGGCAAGAAGCCCAAGGCCCTTGGCTATAAACACCCCGGCGCCTCACGAGATTTCCTCGACGGCTACCTCGAAGCCGCCCTCTGGTCATCCTACGACAACAGCGACGACTCCGGCGGCGAACCCCTTGACCGAAACTACTCCCTGGACGATTTCACCAAAGAAGCTCTCCGCAAGGCGAAGAAGGACTGCGACGCCTTCGTCAAGGACAACCAATCTGATCTCAACGAAACTGGCGCCTCCGACTCCCGAAACGGCCACGACTTCTGGCTCACTCGCGAAGGCCACGGCGCTGGCTTCTGGGATCGCGGCTACGGCGCCATCGGCGAACGCCTCACCAAAGCTGCGGAAGTGTATGGCGATGCCAACATCTACGTGTCACGCGGCAGAGTTCACTTCGGATAACCCAACCAGCAAGGACCCACACCCATGAGCGACCCCAAAACAGAAAAACTCTTCCGCAAAGCCATCTCTGCCGTCAAGGCCCGCAAGGGACGCAGTCTTGTCTTCGGCGCACGGACCCCCATCACCCCCGGCATGCGCGTCGCCTCCGGACACGGCCCCGACCGCGACACCGGCATCGTCGAATCCGTCGACGGACCCGTCTCCAGAGTTCGATGGGACAGCGGCGCCACGACTCCCGCTGACACAAAAGACCTGCGCCCCACCAAGGAACGCTCCAGCGGCGGTCATACATTTGGCGCGAGCCTGACCATCCCCCAGCGCATGGCCGCCATCGGCGTGGATGCCAAACGCATTCCTCTTGGCATCGGTCGCAACGGATATGCGTACTACGCTGACGAGTCTGGCGAATGGTACTGGATCTCAGAAAAAGACGCCAAATACGCTACAACTTGCGCGAAAAAATACGACATTCCCGATGCGTATGGGCATTGGTGCGCAGGTACGATCTCCAAACCCGTGCCAGAGAAAATCCTGCGAGAGCACGGCCTGATTCGCTGAGACACAAAGGTCCTGTTTGACTGAATAATCCCTCGGAGAAAACCCATGAGCGACCCCAAAACCGAAAAACTCTTCCGCAAAGCCGTCTCTGCCGTCAAGGCGAAGAAGGGACGCGCCTACGGTATCAAGACCCGCACCATCAACATCTACTCTTTCGATGAGTTGTCGGCAAAAGCCAAAGAAGTCGCGAGGAATTGGTTCCGAGAAGCATCCTCCAATGATGAGTGGTGGGATTTTATATACGAAGATGCCGAAAGAATCGGCCTCAAAATCACAAGTTTCGATCTCGACCGTCGGCTCCACGCCAAAGGAAAGTTCATAAAAGACGCCTTTTATTCTGCCAATGCGATCTTGAAGGAGCACGGCGAAGACACTGAAACTGCCAAGGATGCCAAGGTTTTCCTTGGAGAATGGAAGGAATCCAAGAAATCGTATCACAAAGAAAAAAGAGACGTTGATGGCGATATGAACCACGATGTCGAGGATTTTGAGGACAGCGAGGTGGCGGAAGAATTGGAGGCGGCATTCTTAAAGACTCTGCTCGATGACTATGCTCGCATGCTTCAGTCAGACTCCGATTACAGAGACTCGGATGAGTCTATTGATGAAAACATCAGAGCCAACGATTACGAATTTTATGAGAACGGAAAGATAGCGTAAGGACCACACCCATGAGCGACCCCAAAACCGAAAAACTCTTCCGCAAAGCCGTCTCTGCCGTCAAGGCAAAGAAGGGACGCGGGCTCGTCTTCGGCAACTCAATCCCGAACGACCACGCCGACATGAACAAGGATGCCTTCATCAAGATGATCCTTGCCAATGTCAAAACCGGCAAGTGGCTGTCAGGTACATTCCGAGTTGAGGGTCATCAGATTGGCGTCAAGGCATATGGGTTGTGGGTCCAGCGCTTGGTACGTCCCGATCTCAGTTCCGCATACCACGATTCCGGGATGTTCATCAAAACCCAAAAGGCGCTTCGAGAATGGCTCGACAAGTCACTCACTCAACTCGGGATCGGCGGCGGTCATACGTTTGGCGTAACCCTGAGACCCCGCAAGATCCTCCAACTTGCTGCTCAGATGGTGAAGAATCCATCCACAAAATCATGGCTACGTAACGACGAATACGGTACCTGGGAACGAATGGCCGAATCTCTCATCGAGAGCACAACTATAAAAGCAAGAGAACTAAGCCTCAGCGAAGAACAATGGGATCGAGAAATCGCCAGTATTCTGGGTCTGCGGGCGCTTCAAGCTTCTCTTGAACATGTAAAGAAAAAAGGCAAATGACCATGAGCGACCCCAAAACCGAAAAACTGTTCCGCAAAGCCGTGTCTGCCGTCAAGGCGAAGAAGGGACGCGGGCTCGTCTTCGGTTCAAGCAGGCCGAAAATGCAGGGACCTTGGAATACGTATTACGAGGTAGGCCCGATTGAAAACGTACAAAGCATGCGTTCGTTTTTTAACACCAAAAAAGAAGCCGTGGCAAAAGCAGGCGCTCTTTCTCTCTCCACCAAGGGATATGTCACCGTTGAACGAAACGGAATTGAAGTGGAGTCATGTTACGACGGACAATTGGTTCCCAAGCGTTCCAGCCGCAAACGCCGCACGCTCGGCTACCAACCCTATCGCAGCGAACTCGCCAATCTCGTCGACAGCCTCGGGTGGGGGCCGACTCTCGCTCCCGTCGGCGCGGCACGGGCCAAACAAATCTTGGCTGCGGCGCATCTGCCCAACGTGAAACTTCCCCGGCCCGGTCAGGAAATCCTGGTCGACAAGTACAAGGATTCAGATCCATGGAGCCGTGAACCCGTCATTAGCCTGTATCTCGAAAACAATGCCGGACACTACCGCCTCAAAGTCCTCGGCGGTCAGATCGACGACTACCTCGAACCCAAACAAGTGTCATCGCTCATCCGTGAGCGCATGACGACTTCAGCATAAAGGAAATCACCATGTTCCCCATCGCCATCTTCGGCGCTCTCGCAGCGCTCATCGCCTGGGCCGCCAAGCCCCGGGACTCCCTCAGCTTCTCCAAGGAGGCGCCCACCCCGCGCCAGCAGGAACGGGAAGCCTTGCTCGCTGGTCCACCGACCTCCCTCTCCATTGTCGGCGCCGTCAGCGCGCCCCCGGGCCGCTACGTCGACGACGACTCGGCGCCCGGCATGTTCGGGCCACCCCTACAACCCCTTGAAGAACGCCTCCTCTCGCTCCTCATCCTGTGGGGCAAGGACAAGAAGTACCCCGCCCTCAAGAAGCGCTACCTCAACCGCACCCTGCTCCTCGAAGCCGTCAAGATCGCCAAACAATTGGGCCTCCGTGGCACCGCACGGGCGCTCCTCACCGATGGCCGCATCCCCGCCTACGAAAAAATGGGCAACCGGGGCGTGACGGTGATGCAGGCCGTGATGGCGTTCTCAAATGGAAAGAAATCGGCGTAAAGTATTTTGAATGTTGCAAAATACCGGACAGTCTAATCCCAGGGTATCCAATGAAAAAACTCTCTCTCAGCCAACAAACCGACGAACTTTTGCAGCGCTTCGAGCGCGCCGCGAAAGCTGAAAAGGCAAAGAACATCCGCGAGGGTCACGTCCCTGAGCGCGTCTTGCGCTCGAACCCCCACGTCGAGGCTCTCTACCAACGCTCGAAAACCCTCGGTCGCAACGCCATCCTCGACCAACTCGGAGATACCGACTACAGCTCCAAGTTCAAAGTCGCCAAGTACAACGTCCCTGTCAGCATCCTCCAGTTCATCCCCGACGTTTACAGGAAGGTTTCACACAAGCTCTCTGCCAATTGGCCGCAAAATCGGGAAGAGCACCTCCAGCGAGTCGAGTTCTGGAGCGGCGCCGTCAACCGACTCACGGAAGAAGTCAACCGTCTCCACAACCTTGGCGAGAAATACTTCGGTGGCAACCTCTTCACCCACGGTGCCCCTGTGAGCGGTGGCTTCTACCCACACTGGCCCGAAGAACTGAAAGATCGCATCCGTTTTGCAGTCACGGGCAAGCAAGATGCGCAGGATGCCCTGAATTTGCATCTGAGGATTTTGCATCCACGCAAACCCCAGAAGGCCCGCAAGTGATCTTGGAGATGGTGTTGGCCAAGGTGCTTTTCAAGAAACGAAAGACGAAAGATTTTCAAATATGGACAAGAAACTCGAAACGACATTCCGTAAGGCGTTGAAGGCTGTGAAGCAATCGAAGACTCAAAAGACCTTCGGTACAAGCATCACGACCAAGCCCTACGGCTACATCATCGCCACCGACTCCTTCATGAGCGGATGGGGCATGGCTCCCGGTCGCAGCCTATACGCCATCGAAGTTCACTCCCCCCAGGAAGCCGACACCGTCGAAGCCAACATGAAGTCGCGCTCCGAAATGAAGCGCGTTCGCTTCGCGAGCAAACTGCCCCGCGTTGGCGCTCGCGACCATCTCTCGGTCAAAGGTCGCAAGGAAGCGGGTCGCTTCTTCCTGCCTCCAACCGAAGGCGGATTCGCCACACCCGATGACGAAGGCTACAGCTCTCATCCACCAAAGTTCCGGACTGGCGACCGCGTCGTCGAGTCCTTCTATGGCGAAGGAACCGTCACCTTCGTCGCGCCGTTCAGTCCCGCCAAGGGCGGTGTGCGAAAATACAAGGTGATGTTCGACAAGTACAGCGGCGAAGGAGAAGCCTTACGAGCGTACTTTGTCAATGAGCCCAATCTTCGCAAATCTAAGTAAGGAAAATATCGTGCCCAAATCCGATCTCAACAAGCTCTTCCGCAAAGCATTGAAGGCAAGTGCCACCAATCCCCGACGTGGACCTCGCCGTATTAACTGGGAGAAAAGTGACACGATGGGTAGTTTGGCGGGGAACCCAAATGCGTACACTGCATACCAGCGAGGCTACGGCTCTCAGTCGATAAAAGTCCCCAGGCAGAAACTCTTCAGAAGAAAAGCGCACAAGCTCAAAGCCCTCGGCAAAGAAAAGCTGAAGGAAAAATTCAACGTCAACGAGCTTGCGGAATTCTTCGACATCCCCACCTGGGAAGACATCGACGAAAATTTTAGCGACTACTCCGCTGACAATGACATCTGGGGCTACGCCCATAGAGAAGCTCTCGAAGAGGGCAAGTCCGAGGAAGAAGCCGAAGAGATCGCATTGCAGGCTGAGTCCGACGCGCGCGATGAGTATTACACCAAATGGCATGACGCCATGATATCTGCCGTCGAAAAGACAATGGCTCACATCCACATGGACCTCACGCCTGTCAAACCCAAGGACAGCAAGCCCGGCCTACGCCCCTACGAATACAAGGTCTCCCCAACGAAGGACTGGAAAGACTCCGCCGATCAAATCCGAGACATCATCAATGGCGTCGGCATGTTCGGTTTCGACACCCTGAAAGAGTTCCTCGATTCAGGCCCGTACACCGCCCGCGAAGCCGTCCTGTCTCATCTGCATTACGCCAACTCGTACGCGGATGTCTACGGAGACCGCAGCGCAAAGGATATTTACCATCGCGAGATGCGTTAGACTTTTGAATTTTACAAAATACTCGACCGTCCAAGGACAATATGGCAACCAAGAAATTTGACGTGCTCTTCCACAAGGCCCTCAAGCAAGCCGCCAAGAGCACCCGTGAATACGACCCAAAGCTCAACCGCGAAACCCGCGTCCCGGCTCCCTTCCGCCCCCTCGTCAAACAGCGGGCAAAGTGGGAGACCATGGAAGAGCCGAAACGTGGTCAGCACGTTTACCTCAAGTATCAGACCACGCTTCGGCCTGTCCGAGATCTCATCAGCCAACTCTCGAAGGCCGATATCAAAAAATGGGAGAAAGCCCACTTTGAGCCGTCTCTCCTGGAGCGTGAAAAGGTCGGCAAGATCGTCTTTGAGCAATACAGGGATGTCTGGCATCACCATCCTGTTGACAGGAGGGGTGAATCAACCCGCATCAAAATCATGAGCGTCGCCGGAGACATTATCCGTCACTTCACGATTGATATGAAGGACCACTCCATCTATTCCATCAAACGCGAGATGGAACGTGTCCTTGGCGAAAAACCCAACGACATGCGCCACTACAAGGCCATCGTCGCCGAGGCCGAACGCATGGGAATGCCACAACGCTTCACCGACGACCTGTTTGTCCACGACAAGCACGAACTCAAGTACAAGGACCCCAGTCTTCCCTTCGGATGGGTTCTGCGGATGAGCGGGACCCACATCATCGACCCATACGCCAAATCCAATGGCGAGGACGCTGGTGGACTCATCAAAGCCCTCATTGGCTTCTCATCCAGCGAGAACACCACTTTCTACATCTGGAGCGGCAACACCCTCAAGAAAACCACGCCTGAACACATGAGGACATGGTTGAATCGACTCCACCAACGATGACGAATACAGGCGCAACCAAAAGCACGCCTCTCTACAATAACCCGTCGGAGACAAAGCCCATGACGACAACCTTTGAAGAATCCTTCCTCGCCGCCCTCGACGCCGCCAAACCCGCACATCCTCGGATCAAACGAAGCGACGACCACAAATACGTCTCTTTCAGTACCGAATACGGCGAGTACCAATTCGGCCACCGCGACACCCGCAAGGGCGGATGGCAAGGCGGCGGGACCATCTACATCAACGGACCCACCTTCGGTCGCACAGGCAAACTCCGCTCCCCCATGAGCGTTCTTGGAACCTTCAACCTCGGGACCGGTAAACTCACCTACCAGGTCTCCGACAAGATCACCAAGGACCGAACCCGCCACGCCCTCGACTACTTCCTCGCAGAATACGGCGGAAACGAACCCGACTTTTTCGGCTGGTCCATCAACGAACGCGAAGGCTGGGGCATCATCACCAAGTCCCCGAACGACAAACGCAAGTTCCACAAGGAAGTTGCCATCTACGCCGCCCAGGCTCCCGGCAGCAAACTCGAACTCTACACCCCCAAGGGCGACCGCAAGCTCACCTACGAAGAGCGACAGAAGATCTCACCGAGAATCCTCGTCTACATCGACGAGAAGCTCCGCCGTGAAGGCGTCTACAATGACCTGGTCCAATCCTACATGCGAGTCGGTCGCCCCGTGAATGCCTGGGAAGACGGCCCCGGCGAGAAGTACTTCAGAGCCCACGGCATGAGCAAATCCGGTCTCGGCGAATCCATCGGCGACAAAGCCAAACGCCTCGCCACCGAACGCTACGAGGCCGGGTTCAAGGCCGGTGCCGCCACCGCTCGTCGCTCAGGCTCAACCACCCATGTCCCGCCCCAGGCCGAACGCAACAACGATTTCCGACGCGGATACCAGGATGGCGTTCGCGGAATCAAGTCTCGATAAACCAAGTCTCGATGTAACCCAAACCTCGACAACGCCCCATGTCCGACCTCAAAACCGAAAAGCTTTTCAAAAAAGCTCTGTCCGCCACGCGCACGCATGGCGGCAAGCGCCGCGCTTTTGGAAAATCTTTCGTTGAAGTGGAGGACATCCCATACGACTCAGAAAAATACATCACCCCTGATGTGATACGCCGCGCTCGCAAGGCTGGTGCCAAAGGTAAACTCAAATTCGTCGGCGTCGGCATGACTTCAGTCGTGCTCACCGACGAACAAGGTCGTTGCTGGAAAGTTGGTCGAGACACCAGCTCAACCATTCGAGGTATGCTCGCCGACGAAGCCGAGTACCTGCAAAGCGCCTCTGGTAGCTCCGCCAAGAAAAACATCGCCAAGATCTACCGCTACCACCCAGGACCCGCTGTTATCGAAAGAGCCTGCGTGACCGGTCGACCTGGCCGCTGGAGCGACGGAACCATGCTGCAAAAACTCCACTTCGATACGATTGCTCCCGCCATGCAAAAACGTGGTTGGCTGCGTCCTGAATTCAAAGAAAACTCCTACATCATTGACGAAAAAACCGGGACACCAATCCTCGTCGACGCTGGTTTCACCCAGCGCACAGGCAATCGCCTCGTCGAGTACATTCAAGATGTTCTCGCTGGACGCAGGAAAACCAGGGAATCAAAAGAAGATCTGGCGTTCGCCGTTCGTATGGAACGAGGCCAATATATTCCAGAGGATGTTGCCGATAAACTTCTGGAGAAGCTCCAGACCAAGACCCGTTGAGCCTTACCATTTCCAGCACAAAGGAAAACACCATGTCCGACAATAAAACCGAAAAGCTCTTCACCAAGGCCCTCACCGCCGCTCGCAAGGGCAAAGGCCGCAACGTTGTCTTCGGCTCCAAGATTCCAAGTGCGCGCAGTCCGAACATTGCAGAGTACGAGCGCAATTCCGAAACAACAATCCGTCGTGGGCATCACTTGATCGGAGCAGGTCCGGCACGCTTCGGTTACGCCGCAGTTACGGCTGCCGGAGACAAAACTTGGATGGGTCGTACGCTTTCCGATGTTGAAGCAAAGATTGCCAGCAAAGAAGAGAAGCGCAAGACCGTCTTCGGCTCCCGCATCCCCACCCAGGCCGAATACGAAGCCAACGAGCGCCGCTCAGCCCACATCGCGGAAGAGCGCGTGAACAAGGCCCCGCTCGACGAGCGCAAGGAAAACGCCAAGGACCTCTCCGTTGCGCTCCGCGATCCGCGTCTCATGCAAGAGCGTATCGAGTGGCTCATCATTGGCAATTACGGCAAGGGTCCGCAGCTCATGGCTGAAGAAGTCTTGAAGAGCCCTCGCACCAACAAGTATGCCGGACTCACGATGCTCATCGGCGTGCATGAGTGGCGCGTACCCCGGGTCATGACCGCCGCGATCTGGAAGAAGCTGTCGCCGTCTGAGAAGAAGGCGCTCGATGCTGCCATTGACCGGGCGATTGCATCCGCACAAAGCGAGTAAAACAAAAAGAACCGACAACAGAGGAAATAAGAACATGTCAGACACCAAGACCGAAAAGCTCTTCACCAAGGCCCTCACCGCTGCTCGCAAGGGCAAAGGCCGCGCCCTCGTATTCGGCTCCAAGCTTCCAAGTACAAAAGCCGCCAAGGACGCCAAGCCCGAAGAACGCCAGGGCGCCTTCTGCATCCACATAGACCACGAAGGCGTCATCAAGGACAATGCTCACGAGCGCTTCAGTACGAGCTACGGCGACCCCGACGAGCGCGCGAAATTCATCAAGCTCGGTTTCATCAAGGACGATGACGACGGCACCATCTCGGGCGAGGGATGGGATCAGCTCGTCATGGACATCTACGAACTCGAAGGCAACTCCTTGGCCTGGCTGGCAAAGACCTTCAGCTACGCCAAGGACGACGGTCACGACAGCCTGGGCGATCTGGTCGGTCGCTTCTGGTGGAGCCCCACCAATCGCAGTCAGCTCGAAACGCTTGAGATCGGACTCCGTGAGCGCATCGACATGAGCGACTCCGGCTACGGCGATCTCGCCAACAGCGTTTGGAAAGGCGTGAGCGACTTCGGACAATCCGTACTCGGCGGAGC
>Ga0172366_10002703_pt1 | contig 13956 bp, 17 predicted proteins | sample LakKivSesite69cm_FD_114533 | JGI IMG/M metagenome (GOLD analysis project Ga0172366, IMG submission 114533) | Sediment microbial communities from Lake Kivu, Rwanda - Sediment site 69cm | ecosystem: Environmental > Aquatic > Freshwater > Lake > Sediment | place: Rwanda: Western Province, Lake... | reverse complement strand
CAAAATTCCAAATTATAAATTACAAATTATAAATTTCAAATTCCAAATTATAAATCAAAAATTACCCATCACCCATTATAAATTTCAAATTCCAAATCTCAAATTTCAAATTATAATACCTCAAGATTTGAAAAAATAGTTTGCGAAGAACTTTGGGAATTTCAGCCAAAAAACGAGGACGAGCTCTTCCCTTAATGCGAAGGAATTTGGTGGAGCGAGCATTAGAATTTTTAGCCAAAAATCGAAGAAAAGAGTTTATCCGAAACTGACCGAAGGGAATTTCGGTAAACTCCTGAGATTTTTGGCGGTGCTCGGAGAGCAAAAAATTCTTAGCGAGCGAACCAAATTCCGAAGCAAAGCTATTTTCTTTTCAATACTTTCTCTACTGCTTTTATAATATCGAATCGTGTTAAACCAAAAAGCTCCATTAGTTCCTCAGGACTTCCAGACTGACCAAACCGATCTTTAATTCCCACCAATTCTACTGGTACGGGAAATTGTTTCGCCACCACTTCAGTCACCGCACTGCCAAACCCGCCAGAAAGTTGATGTTCTTCAACAGTAACAATAGCGCCTGTCTCCTTTGCTGCTTTAAAAATTATCTCCTCATCAATAGGCTTCACTGTATGTAAATTGATAACCCGCACCGAAATTCCCTTTTTATCCAGCTCATTTGCTGCTTCTAATGCCTCATAAACCATAATCCCGCAAGCAAAGATTGTCACATCTTTACCCTCCCGCATTGTTATTGCCTTACCAATAAGAAATGGAGTATCTTGCGTAGTAATTACCGGGACAGGTGGTCTGCCAAATCTTATATAGACCGGCCCAAATACTTCCCCTGCCTGGATGGTCGCCTTTCTTGTCTCAATAGCATCACAGGGGACAACCACCTTCATATTCGGTAGAACTCGCATAAGAGCGATATCCTCAAGAGACTGATGGGTAGCACCATCAGCACCAACCGAAATTCCTCCGTGACTTCCGCCTAACTTTACATTTAGATTGCTATAACAGATTGTGATTCTAATTTGATCCCAGACGCGGCCAGAAGCAAAAACTCCAAGACTGCAACAGAAGGGAATTTTGCCAACTAAGGATAATCCGCCCGCAGTACCAATCATATCAGCTTCAGCAACTCCCATTGTGAAGAACCTTTCTGGAAATCTCTCCTTGAACATCGAAGCTCTCGTGGAATCGGTAAGGTCGGCTGATAAAACTACCACCTGAGGATTCCTTTCTCCCAGAGCTACCAATCCCTCTCCATAACCATCTCTTGTTGCTTTCATCTCAAACATTGATTGTATTCCCCTTTTTTATTATCGTTGATAAAGACTGAAATCCCGGTTTTCAATCGGGAACTATGGAAGGACTCCAACCTTTCTGATAAGGATAGATAGGAAGAGTACTCAGGAATCTTCTAAATCTTTCAAGGCGACTTTAGCTTGTTCCTTCGAAGGCGCTTTCCCATGCCATTCAACCACATTCTCCATAAAGGAGACACCCTTCCCTTTTATGGTTTTTGCAATGATAACTGTTGGTTTTTCTCTAATTCTTTTCGCTTCAGTAAATGCGTCAAGGACCTTTTCCATTTTGTTTCCATCAATTTCTATAGTATTCCAGCCAAAAGCTTTCCATTTTTCAGAGATGGGGTTTGGACTCATTATTTCATCAATTGGTCCGTTTATCTGCAATCCATTATTATCAACAATTCCACAGAGATTATCTAAGTGGTAATGGGAAGCTGCCATCGCTGCTTCCCAGATTTGTCCTTCCTCAATCTCGCCATCACCCATCAAGCAGTAGACGCGAGCATCTATTCTATCCAGCTTTAGCCCCAAGGCAATACCATTTGCGATGGAGAGACCCTGTCCAAGTGACCCAGTTGAAACTTCTATTCCGGGTAAGCCGTCGGTCTTAGAAGGATGACCCTGGAGCCGGCTACCAAGTTTTCTTAAGGTTTTAAGCTCTTCCAAAGGAAAGTATCCAGCTCGTGCTAAGCAAGCGTACATCGCAGGACAACTATGTCCCTTAGAAAGAATGAACCTGTCCCTCTCTTTCCATTGAGGATTTTGAGGGTTATGCCTCATCACAGAGAAATAGAGAGCTACCATAATATCACATGCCGAAAGAGACCCACCCGAATGGCCCGACCCCGCCTCGGCAAGCATTTCAATGATATCTTTCCTTACCTGTCTTGCCATCTCTTCCAGTTTCTTGATTTCCTCATTTCTTTTCATCTTCTTTTCTCTTTTCAATTAAATAATTAACGCGTTTTAATAGGTGCTGGGCCTCGAAGGGCTTAGTTATGTACCAGTCAGCCTTCTTCTCTAAGGCTTTTTCAAAATCCGGACCGGTATCAAGAGCGGTTAGCACTATAACGGGTATCTCTTTAGTATTTGAATCAGCCTTCAAAGTTTCACACACCTGATATCCATCTATTTCCGGAAGCATCAAATCAAGAACGATCAGATCGGGTTTCCTCTTTCTAGCCATTCGTAATCCCTCTTCCCCATCTTTTGCAGAGATAGTCGAATAGTGGTCTTTCTCTAAAACAAATTTAATTAGTTTCACTGTCTGAGGATCGTCTTCTATAATTAAAACTTTCCCTTTCGACATTTTCCCTCCTGTTTTCTAACAATTTACTCTTTCACTAATTTCGCTTTTATTTCGTCAAGTAACTCCTTGGGACTAAAAGGTTTAACGATATAGCCTGAAGCCCCCACTTGTAACCCTCTCATCACATCCATCTCTTGTCCTAAAGCTGAAAGAATTATAATAGGGATATCCTGAGTATTCTCATCTTCTTTCAATTTCTCAATAGCCTCGATTCCGTCCATCTTGGGCATCATAACATCCATCAATATCAAATCTGGTTTCTCTTCTCTAGTTATCCGCAAAGCTTCTACTCCATTATAAGCAATAAGAACTTCAAAGTTATTCTTCTTTAAAAGAAACTCAATCAATTGCACAGTAGTAAGGTCATCCTCTACTACCAATATCTTGGCCATTTCTTTTCCTCTCAATTATCCCTTAACAAACTTAATATCGCGAAGCTTCGCTACTCCAAGATTTGAAAAAATAGTTTGCGAAGACTTCAGGAATTTTAGCCAAAAAACGAGGACGGCACATTCGCTTCCAAGCAAATCATTGTCCGACGAGCGAAGCGAGGAGTTTTGATTTGCGCCCTGCAAAGTCCGAAGTTTTTTGGCGTCAAGAAATTCCTCAGGGATGAGCAAACTATTTTTCAAATATCTTAACGGGTTCGATGAATCGAACCCCTACAATCTGAGATTTTTGGCGGTGCTCAAAGAGCAAAAAATTCTCAGTGAGCGAACCAAATCCCGAGCTACTCTCACTATTTCGGGAAAATTTCCTTGTGCCTTACCATGGCGATATCGAGAAGCATATTTAGATATTTGTACCTTTTTTTTACATCACTAAAAGGAATGAAATGAAGAGAAATATTTGCATCACCCAAGATTGCTCCCAGCATTCTTGAAAACTCATCCGTTGATAAACTACTTCCCGGGTGAGGTCCTAAGACTACAGCAATTCTCACTTTAGCTGTTTTACAAAGTTCAGCAAACATCCCATAATTTATTCTCTTTTCGGCTATATATTCTTTCTCAAAAACTGCCTCCAAGTGGAATTTCAAGTTATGTTTCTTTAATACCTCATCAAATTGCGTCTTAAGTTCTTCAAACTCCTTGTTGTAGTCTTGTGGATAAAAGTAGGCTACTTCTACTTTCCGTAAAGATTTGTCAACTGGCGCTGGCTCCACGGGTGGGGGTGAAACTTCCGGAGCAAGTTCGGGCTCCCTTACCTCTTTCACTTTTCTTTCTTCAGTAAGTGGTGAAATTCTTTCCCTCTTAATTTCCTCAATTTCTTCTTCAGTCACTTCTTCCTTTGATGGAGGAACTTCGGGAACTACCATTTCAGGAATTTCTTGAGGAGCATATTTTTTGCAATTATGGCAATACCACCTATCATATTTTTCAACATACGTAAGTTTCCGTCCACAAGTCAAGCATTTTCTCTCCTCCTCAACTTCTAATGGAGGGGGAGACGGTCTCAGTTTTTCTTCTAATTTAGGCTCTCTTGTTTCTGGTGGTTTTACTTCTACGAACTCTTCTCTTTCTCTCTCGGGCAGGAGATCGTTCATCAATTCTCGAACTAAATCTATGGTTATCTCCTGTTTGGTCAATTGACCATAAGCATTAATTCGCTTCAGGAAACCTTCGAGTTCGCGAATGTTAGATTTCAATTTTCCGGCAATATATACAAGGACGTTATCACCAAGGTCTAAGTGTGCAATCTCTTCTTTCTTCTTAAGAATAGCAACTCTTGTTTCTAAATTGGGGGACTTAATATCAGCAATCAAACCCCATTCGAATCTCGACTTCAATCTTTCCTCTAAAGTGGTTAGCTGTTTGGGAAGCTTATCTGAAGTAATTACAATCTGCTTATGAGCATCATGAAGCACATTGAAGGTATGGAAAAACTCTTCCTGGGTTGACTCTGCCTCAACCAAAAATTGAATGTCGTCAATTAACAAGAGGTCTACTTGCCGATAGCGCTCTCTGAACTCTTCTATCGTTCCTTTACCAATGGCTTCGATAACTTCGCTCATAAATCTTTCAGTAGTAACACAGAGTATCTTTGCCTTGGGTCTTTTATTGTGGACGTAATGTCCAATCGCATGAAGTAAATGAGTTTTCCCTAAACCCACTCCGCCGTAGATAAATAGAGGATTATAAATTTCTCCCGGACTTTTTGCCACAGCCTGAGTAGCCGCGTGGGTGAATCTGTTAGAAGGACCGACCACGAAATTCTCAAAAGTATATGCAGGATTCAACTTGAGCTCTCCAACTGCTATGATCGACTCTTCAACCTCTGCCTCTTCCGGCTTTACGCTCACCTCTTTCTTCTGAATTTCCTCTGAAGCTTCTCCCCGGGAAACGGCGGCTTTGTGGGCTTCTATAGATTCATCCATTATTTTGATTATTTTATCCTTTAACTTGGGCTCAACATTATAAACATAGAAGGCCCAGTTGTATTCCTTGTCCCGAGGAACAAAAGGACGACTGCAGATATTTCCAATCCTGCCCATTAATTCGCTGACATCCTTCTCGTCTCCCCAGAGTCTTATCTTGTATCTATTTTCTCCCCTCTGAGTTGGAGAAAAACTCATGCTCCAACGTTCAATCATATTAACCACCATTAGAATAGCAAAGCACAGCTTCGCAATTATAGCACGGAGCTATCGCTCCCTTACTCCCTTATCGGGCCGACCAAAGTCAGCCCCTACGCAACTTACTTCCCAGGAAAAGTTGGTTTGTGAGGAGTACTTAATTTCTTGCGTTACTAAATCTTTGCGAGCGAAACGGTGAAATTTCAATTGTCTGAGCCCTGATAAATCGGGGCGAGTTTTTGAAATTTAGTGTAGCTCGCAATAGATTTTGTTAGCAAGAAATTCCAGCGACGAGCAAACTAACTTTTTTCCTCTTCCAAACGCTCCGATGAATCGGAGCTACTCCTTAACATTCGTTTCAATTCCAACTTGCCAGGACTTTTGAACTACCGTTTTCACTTCTGCTTTAAATACTTATTCTCAATCTCCTTAATCTTGTTTATCCTCCGGAGATGTCTCTCCCACCCAAAAGGAGTGTTAAGCCAACTGGTAACTATATTCATTATTCTATTTTGGTCAAGATTAGAACTCAGGCAGATAATATTTGCATTGTTATGTTCAGATGCCAACTTTGCCATTTCTTCATCACAAACTAAGGCTGCTAAAACTCCAGGAACTTTGTTGGCGGTAATGCTCATTCCTATCCCGCTTTTACATATAAGAATCCCCTTGTTATAATCTCCACTGGCAACAGCTTCAGCAACCAGTACTGCATAATCCGGATAATCGCAAGAATCTTCTGAGAAACAGCCAAAATCGCCCACTTCATAATTTAATTCTTGAAGTTTCTCTTTCAACTCCACTTTTAATTTGAATCCTTGATGGTCAGAGCCAATAGCAATTTTCATCTTTATATCTTTTGGTCCGGAGAAACACCAAAAGCTTCACTAATAGTATATAATCTTTACGAAAGATTCTACATTTAGACTTGCTCCACCCACTAATCCTCCGTCCACATTTTCACAAGACATTAGAGCCGAAATATTATCAGGATTGATGCTTCCTCCGTATAAAATTCTGATTGCCTGAGCATTCTCCTCTCCAAACATTTGACCTAACAATTTCCGGATAAATCGCTGTACCTCTTCAGCCTGGTCAGGCGTAGCTGTCTTTCCAGTACCGATAGCCCAGACAGGCTCATAGGCCACTACCAATCCCTTCCCTTCTTCCTTTGTCAATCCAGATAATCCTGTTTTAACCTGTTTTTCTATTACTCTTAAAGTTCCCCCTTTTTCTCTCTCCCGAAGCGTTTCTCCCACACACACAATGGGAACAAGACCTGTAGAAAAAGCTATTCTCGTTTTCTTATTTACTGTCTCATTCGTTTCACCAAAATATTGGCGTCTCTCTGAGTGACCTAAAATGACATAATTACAGCCGATATCCTTCAACATAATTGGCGATACTTCCCCAGTATATGCTCCGAAAACTTCCCAGTGCATATTCTGGGCACCTAATTTTATGGAGGAATGTTCAATTACTTCCTTTACTGAAGAAAGAACGGTGAAGGGTGGACAGAGAACTACTTCTCTATCTGCAATAGTTCCTACCCTGTTTTTTATTTCACGGGCTAACTCCACTGCTTCCGAGGTTAACTTGTTCATTTTCCAGTTACCAGCGATAATCGGCTTCCTCAATTTTTATCTCCCAAAAATATAATTTAGCAAATTTAGCAACATTAAACAAGCAAAAAATAAATCTAACCCAAGAAATCCAAAAAGACCTCGAGCAGGATTATTATAATGCACATTCTCCATAGTGTCAAGGAAAAAGGTAAGTATATTTTCAAAATCGTTTGAGAAAGAAAAAAAGACCCCTTGTCGATAAAACCAAATTGCTGGAAAATTTCGGATCTTTTACACAGAATTATTAATTTCTCCACCAAACCCGAGAGTTACACCAGCCGCTTCTCTGGAACACAGAATACCAGCAATTGTCTCTCAACAAGGGGTCACCTTGCAGTACGAAATTTTGAGCCTATTAATTATCTCTTTTTCTTCTTTTTTGCTTTTTTCTTCTTCGCCATCTTTTTCCCCCTTTTTCTGGCAGTTTTCTTTTTGGCGGCTTTTTTCCTCTTTTTACCGCCGCGGGCCATCCTAGCCCGAGAGATATCTCCCTGTTTATCGAGGTAATAAAGATAACCAGGAGCCTTTTTTACACCAACTCTATCAACTTTTACAGGGCTCCCTCCTTTCTTGCCACCGCGGGCCATCTTAGCACGAGAGACATCTCCTTGGCTGTCGATGTAATAAAGATAACCCTCCTCTCTCTTTACACCGACCCTTGCAACCTTTTCTCCCATCTCTTTCTCACCTCCTCCGTTTTAAAAATTTAATAACTATGGGACCACTCAATCTTCCCAGTCTCTTCAAGTCCTCACATCTTTTTTCTTTTCCGGCGGGAGCTTTGCCTGGGACTCTTCAGGTAAAGTAATTATTTTCTCTTTTATCCAAGCATCGATCATCTCTTTAGAAAACTTATACTGTCTTCCAATCTTAGAAGCCGGAATTTTTCTCTGTCGGATTAATTGATAAATTTTCGATTTGCTGAATCCTATATATTGGGACAGCTCTTTGGTACTCATTATATCTTTCATCAGATTCACCTTTTTAGAAATTTTTAGAGATATGTTTTATTATTAAAAATCTACACTTTGTTTTAATTATAATATATTTACAGAAATTGTCAAGTAAAAAATTTAAAAATTTTTTAGTAATAACTATCCTCACCTATTTCCATTTAATATCATTAAGTACGATAAACACCGAAATTCTATCATAAATAATCTTCTGGTTATTTCTTGTATTCTATTTTGCTTTCCAATTTTAAGAAAAAAAAGCGAAAGCTCCGATTTATCGGAGCCTTCGCCGAAAAATCTTACCGAAATATAAATCTATTCCTGATATCTTATATTTTGGGCAAACTCAGCTTTATTCCTGGACCCATTGTTGAGGAGACGCTTATGCTCCTCAAGTATTGACCTTTAACAGTAGGTGGTCTAACTCGTTGTATTTCTCCTATTACAGTATTTATATTCTCCACCAGTTTCATCTCATCAAAAGAAGCCTTACCCACACTTAAATGGATAATTCCGTAACCATCAGTTCGAAATTCAACTTGACCAGCTTTAATCCTTTTTATCGCATCAGCTATCTCAAATGTGACAGTACCTGTTTTGGGACTGGGCATCAATCCCTTCGGTCCAAGTATCTTTCCCAGCTTACTTAAGTCACGCATACAATCGGGAGTAGTTATTAAAGCATCAAACTTAATTGCCTCCTTGGCTATCTTTTCAATCAAATCTTCTCCTCCCACAAAATCTGCTCCTGCTTTTTCTGCTTCTTTTGTTTTCTCTCCCTTAACTACAACGGCTACTGTTTTACTCTTTCCTGTGCCGTGTGGTAATACGACAGATCCTCTTACTATTTGGTCTTGCCGCTTGGGGTCAATTCCTAACCGCAGGCACAATTCGATAGTCTCATCAAACTTGGCATTGGCAGCCTTCTTAACCAACTTTACTGTCTCTTCTACACTGTAAACTTTATCCTTCTCAATTAATTTAGATAATTCGCGGTACCGCTTACCTCTTCTCATAATCTCCCACTTGTCCCGATGAATCGGGACTTACAAAATTTCTATTCTATTTCTATCCCCATGCTCCTTGCTGTTCCCTCTACCATCCTAATCGCCCCTTCTATATCGGTTGCATTTAGATCGGTCATTTTCTTTTCTGCAATTTCGCGTACTTGCTGCTTACTCACCTTAGCTACTTTCGTCTTGTTGGGTTCTCCCGAGGCTTTCGCTATTCCCGCGGCCCTCTTCAACAATGCAGCTACTGGAGGAACCTTGGTCACAAAGATGAAACTTCTATCTTCGTATACAGTAATTACAACCGGAACAAGCATTCCAGGCTCCTGAGTAGCCGTTCTCTCATTGAATGCCTTACAGAACTCCATAATATTCACTCCATGTTGTCCTAAAGCGGGTCCGACTGGAGGAGCAGGATTGGCCCCACCTGCGGGTATCTGTAATTTTATTATACTTTTTACTTTTTTAGGCATGAGAAATCTTCCTTCCTATATCTTTTCCACCTGTAAAAAATCGAGCTCTACTGGAGTAGCTCGTCCAAAGATTGTCACCATTACTTTCAGCTTACCTTTCTCTTCATTGACGTCTTCCACAACACCAACAAAATTTTCAAAAGGCCCCTCTATAACTCTCACACTCTCATCTTTTTCAAACATAACTGCTGGCTTTGGTTTTGCCTGCGCTTCTTGTTGAGTGAGGACAATAATACTATCCAATTCTTCTTGTCTAAGAGGCACGGGTTTCACCCCACCGAGGAAACCGGTTACTCCAGGAATATTGCGTACAGCCCAGTAAGTTTCATTATCGATTACCATTTCAATTAAAACGTAACCCGGAAAAAATTTCCGTTTGCTAATCCTTTTCTTATTCTTTCGGATCTCTACAATTTCTTCAGTGGGAATCAATATATTTGATATTTTGTCTTTCATTTCCCCAGAGATTATCATCTTTTCCAGATATGCTTTAACCTTATCCTCATGCCCTGTATAAGCATGAATAATATACCATTTTTTCTCCATCAGCTTTTTCCTTACTTAATTGTTGACTATTTTATTAATATTCCAAGAATTATGGACAACCCAAAGTCTACCAGACCCACAAAAATAGCCACTGCAATAACTAAAAGGATCACAACCATTGTAGACCCGATTGTCTGTTTCCTATCCGACCAGGAAACCTTCCGCAGCTCTTCTATAACTTCCCTCAAAAACTGAATCGGCCTTTTAAACACAATTTTCACCCATCAAATTCATAGATTATTCTTTATAACAAAAAACTAATGTATCTGTCAATTAAAAAAGTATCGGCACAATTTCAAATTGTGCCGATACATCTTGCATGGTTAAAACGTGCCTATAAATCCCCGGAGTGTAAAACGTCCCGACGAGTCGGGATACTCGTCCCGACAAGTCGGGACACTCCAAGAAACGATTGTAGACACAGATTTAATCTGTGCAAACTATAATTTACTCTTTCCCGTCATCGATTAACTTGTAGCCTACCCCTTCTACAGTTTCGATCATTTCCCCCAGGGGGGCCAACTTTTCCCGGAGTCGTCCGATATGAACATCAACAGTACGGGTAGTGCCAAAGTATTCATAACCCCATACCGTTTCCAACAAGAAACTCCTGTTAAGCACATGCCCCTTCTTTTTTATCAAAATGTGAAGTAAACTAAACTCCATAGGTGTTAAATCAATCTCTTCTCCTTTTATGAAGACAGTATGTTTATCCAAATTCAAAAGGATATCTCCATACCTTAAAATTTCTTCTACTTTCTCCCCTCCACCAGCTCGACGCAGCACTGTCTTCACTCGAGCAATCAATTCTTCTTGATTAAAAGGTTTAACAATATAGTCATCAGCACCCATCTCCAATCCCGCAACAGTTGAGGATTTTGTAGATTTGACAGTGAGCATTATAATTGGAATGTCGCTTACATTTTTATCCTTCTTCAAGGTTTGACAAATTTGAAAACCATTCATATCGGGCAACCTCAAATCTAAAATGATTAGATTTGGCTTTGAGCGATGAACTTTCTTAATTCCTTCTTCACCACAACTGGCAGTAATTACACTAAATCCCTCTTCTGTCAAGACATCACTGACTAGTTTCGAAATTGACGCATCATCGTCTATCACTAAAATTCTTTTCTTTAGCATCGCCGCCTTCCTTCATAATAAAAATTTGCCTTTTTAATCTTCCCTTTTATCTACAACGTAACCGCTCCCTTTTTTGAGCTTAGCATATCTCTTCAGTTCAGCACCCACGTCGCTAATCTCTGCAGGGCTGATGAATTTCCTCGACTTATTTGTAACTACTCCGATAGAAATAGTCATCAACGGGAAATTCATAGTTTTATTGAGCCTATCTTTGGTTACAATATATTCTCTCTTTCTATCTTCTTCATCGTAGAGATTCGGAATCTCTTGGTCAAAGTCTTTAATGATACCTCTACAGAGGACATCAACTTTATCGGGGGTAGTAATTATGATGAAGTCATCTCCTCCAATGTGACCAATGAAGTCACCTGGATTGCCCTTCTCCTTAATTACCTTAAGAATGATTTGAGCTGTGGTGCGAATAACTTTGTCGCCTCTGAGATAGCTATATTTATCGTTAAAAGCCTTAAAATTACTCAAATCCAAATACAAGACAGCAAATAGATGGTCCTGGCTTAAACACCTCTCTAAAGCCTGAGTGAGCGGAATGTTACCAGGCAATTTGGTTAGAGGATTAGCCGAGATGTCACTGGCAGTGCGAGTCAAATGTGTCTTCACCCGCGCAACAAGTTCTTCTGCTTGGAAAGGTTTGGTAACATAGTCATCAGGAGCAAAGCTTAATCCAATGACTTTATCGGATGTACTGCCCTTGGCAGTTAACATGATTATGGGAATATGGGCTAAAGAAATATCTTCCCTGATCTTCTGGCAAACCTGATAGCCGCTCATGCCAGGAAGCCTCAGGTCTAAAATCACCAAATCCGGCGTGATCTGATGAATCTTTTCCAATGCCCATTCCCCATCATAAGCGAGGGTCACTTCGAAACCCTCACTTTCAAGAATATCTTTAACCAGATTAGCGATGTTCTCTTCGTCATCTATTACCAAAATTTTTTCTTTGCTCATCTTTTTCTCCATATATATTATACATTATGCCTTAGGTAAAGTGAATATAAAATTGCTTCCCTTATCGAGTTCACTTTCTACCCAAATCCGACCGCGATGTGCCTCCACGATTCCCTTAACGATTGCCAGCCCCAGCCCTGTCCCTTTCACCTTTTTTATCTTACCTCCAGATGGCTTAATCTGTTGGAATTTGTCGAAAATTTTTTGCAAGTCCTCTTTGGCAATGCCCACTCCGGTGTCTTTGACAGCAATCTCTACGAAGTCTCCCAATCCGGAGTTTTTCGCTTCTATAGTTACTTTTCCTCCCTCAGGGGTAAATTTGAAAGCATTGCTGAGGAGGTTTGTGAAAACCTGTCTAATTTTGTCCGGGTCTGCGGAAACTAAAGAGACATTAATGGGAACGACTGCCTCCAGTTGGATCCTGCTCTCTTCTGCTTGGGGCCTGAAGAATGTAACCATTTCCTCTATGAGCGGTGGAAGTTCTAAAGCTTCCTTTCCAAGCTCAAAACGCTTGGCTTCAATTTTTGCTAAATCGAGGATGTCGTTTATGAACGTCGCCAGGCGAGATGTATTGTTCTTGACAATTGTTAAATATTCTACGAGCTTATTATTGAGCGGCCCGGCCTTCCCCCTTAAAATAAAATCGACATAGCCTTTAATGGAAGTTAGAGGTGACCTGAGCTCGTGAGAGACACTGGAAACGAAGTCATCTTTCATCTGGTCAAGCTCTTTAAGCTTTTTTGCCATCCTGTTAAATTCACCTGCTAAATCGCCAAGTTCGTCTCTACTTTTGACTAAAATCTTCTGTTCCAGATTTCCCTGTCCGATAGCTTTTGCGCCCTCGGTAAGCTTCTTGATCGGACGACTCATCAGCTGAGCCAGAATAAAGGCGCCAAAAATCCCGAGGGAAAAGGCAACACCTGTTACAACGAGAATACGGTGACGGGTCAGGGATAATGTATCTTCAACAATTTTATTCAAAACTACTTTAGAAAATCCAATTCGGGCAGTACCCAATCTATCCCGTCCCAATAAGACAGGAAGTGAAACATCAACGAGATCTCCCCCTTCCTTCCCTGTATAATATTGAATCAACAAGTCTTTTGAGTTCTGCGTTTTTATTCCTATAGGATCCCGATACACATAACCAAGGAGATTAGTATCTGTGTGCACCACCACTTTCCCTTCATTGTCTACGAACATCGCATAAATTACCCCTGTAGTCCTCTTAACTACCTGGACGTAATTCATGAGAAGCAGATCGTCTTCGCTAATTATCGCCTCCTTGCAGACCTCTGCCAAACCCTTTATGGCATTTACCTGGCTTTCTTTCAGTGACTGCAAAAGATGTCTCTTTTCAAAAATGAAAAGAATCACGCTCATTCCCAGTAAAGCTACCACCACTATAAGAATAGCAAAGAAGCTGAACTTTGTTCTGAGACGCATTCCGCCTCCCAATCATCCATCCTTTTTCTTCCGTCTTAACTCTTCCAGATGGTCTTTCACCAGGTGCTTTGGACCAAAATGTTTGTATTCTCGGAGCACTGCCCGTATTCGCGCCAATAGTTCTTGAGTGTCAAAGGGTTTCAGCATATAGTCATCCGCCCCACCATATAATCCCTCAACTTTATCAGAAGTTTTCTTAAACTTGCCTGTTAACATCATTATAGGTATATGTTTGCACCCTTCATCACCTTTTAGTATTCGACAAACCTCAAACCCGTCTATGTCCGGAAGTTGCATGTCCAGAATAATTAGGTCAGGATGGGATGTTCGAGCCTCCCTTATGCCACCTTCACCGTCCTCAGCAGAAACAAAATCGAACCCTTCATCGAGGAGAGTCTCCTTTACCAGCCTGACAATATCTGGATCATCGTCAATGAAAAGAATCTTCTCCTTCATATATAACCTTTCTGAAGTTCTAACTTTCCAGAATATAGTTTACCACAAATTTGTTACACTAATGTTACAAAAATGTTAAATCTATGTTAACTTTTTACTCTTCTTCCACAAACATATAACCTTTTCCTTCTACAGTCTTTACCT
>Ga0172366_10002695_pt1 | contig 13972 bp, 9 predicted proteins | sample LakKivSesite69cm_FD_114533 | JGI IMG/M metagenome (GOLD analysis project Ga0172366, IMG submission 114533) | Sediment microbial communities from Lake Kivu, Rwanda - Sediment site 69cm | ecosystem: Environmental > Aquatic > Freshwater > Lake > Sediment | place: Rwanda: Western Province, Lake Kivu... | reverse complement strand
TTCCCAACCTGGTGGGGCTTGTGTTTCATGATGACCAGCTGGGCTTCCTGGCAGGCGCATTGGCGGCCCAGGTGACCAAAACCAACCTCATCGCGGTGGTGCTGGATGCAGAAATGGCACCAGCAGCGGTAGCCCTCAAGGAAGGCTTTGAGGCGGGAGCCAAATACATCAATACGGAAATTGGCATCATCTCCGCGTATTACCCAGGAGAGGGTGAAACAACATCCATGGAAGCCAGATGGGGGGCATCCGCCACCGCAGAGGCAGTCCAGAATGGTGCGGACGTGGTCTTTGCGGCGGGAAGCAAGGTGGGTAAGGGAGTGTTGCTAGAAGCGGCCAAGCACCCGGGAATCTATTGCATAGGAGCTAACGATGACCTGTGGAATATCTACCGTGAAGCAGCCCCCTGCCTGATCTCGAGCGCCGTTAAGCAAATCAATGCTGGGGTGTACCAGCTGGTGAAGATGGCGAGGGAGGGCGCATTTCCGAGTGGCAATTATTTCGGAACACCGGGAATGGGCCCTTATCACGATTTTGAGAGCCTCGTACCACCACCGGTGAAAGAGCGAATGTCCGCCATCATCACCGGGCTCGAGGAGGGAACCCTCAGTACAAACGTGGCAAACCCCTGAAGCGCTCTGAAACTGGGGTGGCATGCCTATACAGCAGGTTAGTTAAATGTCAAAACCCGTTGACTTAACTGCAACGGGCTTTGTTTTACGAGGATTTTCTTAATAGAAGCTCACTGTTTCACGTAAGGGGTGCCATCGGCAGCCGGCATGCGTGAACGCCCGATAAAGCCCGACAGAACAATCATAGTAGCGATGTAAGGCGCCATTCCCAGCAGGTCCACCGGGATACCAATCTGTAACAAAGACAGTTTTTCCTGCCATGAGTCGAAGAAACCGAAAATGAGTGATCCCAGGAAAGCACCGCCTGAATTCCAGTTTCCGAAAATCATGGCAGCCAGCCCAAGAAAGCCTTTACCAGCGGTCATGCCTTCATTGAAACGCCCTGCTGAACCGATGCTCATGTAAGCCCCAGCCAAACCAGCGATAGCACCGCTAATCAGCACGCTGATATAACGTACGGTAAAGACGTTTATGCCCAATGTATCAGCAGCCTTGGGATGCTCACCCACAGAACGCACTCGCAAGCCCCATTTGGTTTTGTACATCAATACCTGGGTGAATATCACCAGCAAGATCATGGCGTAAATGATTGGGCTCTGGTTGAATAACAGGGGTCCCAGAACCGGGATGCGCCAAAGAACAGGGATTGCCAAGGCGGGGATAGCCGGGCCGGGTGAATTCAATGCCGGATTGGTATTCAAGAAGGCGCGTTGCAGATAGCTGGTGAGACCCAAAGCCAGGATAATGATGCCAGTGCCGCTGATGATCTGGTTGACGCGGTAGCGAATGGAAAGCACGGCGTGCAGGAGTCCCATCAGCATCCCGAAGGCTATTCCACCGAGAATACCGATAAACTGGTTGTGGCTCACGCTGGCGAATACAGCTGCAACGAAGGCACCCACCAGCATCATGCCTTCAATTCCAATATTCACCACGCCTGAACGTTCGCTGTACAACCCGCTCAAAGCGGCGAGCCCAATCGGCGTAGCCCGAATGAGACTGCTGACCAGCATTCCAGTCAGATTGAGTGAAGCACCTGCCGTAGCCCAAATCAGGAATCCGATAACAGCGAGGCTCGCTCCCACGATAATGACAAAATTATCGCGTTTAAAACGACGCACAATCTGCGAGAGGCCCAACAATCCTGCAATGCCACAGAAAATATATAGCGTGATAGCAGTGGGTAGCACAAGATCGGGTGCGGCAATTGTCACCCCGGCACGCTGACTGGTAAGTACAAACGTGGAAACCTCACCTTGTTTATTCAAACCTAATAACAATAAAAATATGGCAATGATTATAGATACTATTCCGATGACCAGGGCTCGACGACTGCTGCGTTTTTTCTGGACGATTGCGATTTCAGCCATGTATCACTCTCAAAGTTCTTCAGTTGGTTGGGCCACTACCGGACCGGTCTTCTTGACTTCCTTCAACCGGTATAGGCTGCGGATGATCTCCGGGGCAGCGACGAAAACGATGATTAAGCCTTGGATAATACGAATGATCTCAACCGGTATCCCTGCTACCGATTGCATACGAGCCGCTCCACCGCGCAGAAAACCGAACAGCAGCGAGGCCAGCACCACCCCCAGAGGATGGCTGTTACCCAACAATGCCAGGGAGATTGAGTCGAAACCATAGCCAGTGGAAAAGGCGCGCACCAGGCGGTGATCCACTCCTAATACCTGGTTGGCACCTGCCAGGCCGGCCAGAGCGGCACTCAATGCCATCGTCATCACAATCACTGCGCTGATATTAATACCGGCGTAGCGTGCAGCATGTACGTTCTGCCCGGTGATGCGAATCTCCATGCCGCGCGGTGTCTTCCACAGGAACCAGTACACCAGGTAAGCAGCCACCAAAGCCAGGATAAATCCCAGGTGAATACGCATGGGGGACCCAAATAAGAGGGGCAAAGAGGCGGATGGTTTTATCTCTGGGGTGATGGGCAAACCATCCGGGCGGGCCATGGGCCCCGTAAGCAGAAAATCCGTGAGGCGAAAAGCCACGTAGTTCATCATGATCGTATTGATCACCTCGTGGGCTCCGGTCTTGGCTTTTAGATACCCGGGGATAGCACCCCAGATGACGCCTGCCAATATGCCTGCCAATAATGCCAGAGGCAGGTGGATGATCATTGGCAAACCACTGATCGAATAACCCACGAATACCGAAGCCAGGCCACCCACGAATATCTGCCCTTCTGCTCCTATATTGAAGAGGTTGCCCTGGAAACCCAGCGCCACACCCAAACCAGCGAAGATATAGGGTGTGGAAATCACCAGGCTTTCGCTGAACGGACGCAATGCAGAACGTAATGGCAGACTATCACCGGTAGTGAACCAGGTCTTGAATCCCGCCACAATATCGCGTGGGCTGCCGAATGCCCCCTGGAACAGAGAGAGATAGGCATCTCGAACTGTGACCCAGGTGATCGAGAAAGCGTTGCCAGGTGCACTCAGAAAATTTCGCCAGGCATCAATGACTGCCGGTGTCGATACTAAAATAATAATGGCCCCAATCACCAAGGCTGTGAAAACCGCCAGGATTGGCACCAGGACTGTCGAGCGTGCGCCCTGCCTGACAAAAATGCGTTGGAGCAGGGAACGCTGCTTTTTAGGGATTTCGTCTTTTTTCTCGGTTGAGGCCTGCTTTTTTGGGCTCAATTCGACCTCCAGATTTTATCAGACGGACAAGACTGAACGATTCCCATCACCGGTAGAGCCTGTCAGACTGCCATCAGGTCGTGGGCGCATCATTAACTTTATCTTGCACACCTGCCATTAGTAATCCAAGCTCTTTGCGGGTGGCTTGCTGTTGGGGCAGGATATCCAGGATTTTTCCTTCATACATCACGGCGATGCGATCTGACAAGCTCATCACTTCGTCCAATTCGGGCGAGACCAGTAATACGGCACAGCCATCATCCCGTTTCTCGATTATGCGCTTATGGATATACTCGATAGAACCTACATCCAAACCCCGGGTGGGCTGGGAGGCGATCAGCAACTTGATCGGGCGAGAGAATTCACGCGCTACGATCACCTTCTGCTGGTTGCCGCCCGATAAATTGGATACGGGAATCGAGATGCCAGGAGTACGCACATCGAATTGTTCTACGCGCTCGCTGGCAGCCTTGTTGATCTCCTTCGCCTGGAGTATCTTGCCTTTGGTGAACGGAGGTTGGTAGTATGTATTCAATACCAGGTTATCCGCCACCGAGAGAGTGAGTACCAATCCGTCTCGCAGACGGTCCTCAGGTACGTGGGCTGTCCCTGCTTCAGTAATCTCACGTGGGGAAGCCGTGGTGGTTTCCTGCCCCATGAATTTTACCTGGCCGCTTTCCACTTTTCGCAAGCCGGTGAGTGCTTCAACCAACTCGGTCTGCCCATTACCCTGCACACCAGCCACCCCCAGTACTTCGCCCGCCCTGACTTCAAATGAAGTCCCATTCACTGCCAGCAGCTGGCGATCATCGCGGACATGCAAGTCTTGCACTTCCAGCACCGCATCACCAACCTTAGCCGGCTGCTTCTCCACTTCCAGGATAACTTCCCGTCCCACCATCATGCTTGCCAGCGAAGCCTCAGTAGCCTGGGCAGGGGTGGTGACGCCGACCAGCTTACCATCCCTCAACACCATGATACGGTCTGCAATCGACAATACCTCATTGAGCTTATGACTGATGAAAATGAGGGATTTACCCTGTTCGACCAAAGAATGGAGCACAATAAACAGGTCGTCTACTTCCTGAGGAGTCAGCACAGCAGTGGGCTCGTCAAAGATCAGGATATCTGCCTGGCGATACAAGACTTTGATAATCTCAACGCGCTGCTGAGCACCAACCGACAGGTCTTCGATATAGGTATTGGGCTCAACTTTCAAGCCGAAGCGTTCGGAAATTTGGTTAATTTCCTGAGCCACCATCGCTCGATCCAGAAAGACGCCGGCCTTAGTTGGCTCAATGCCGAGCATCACATTTTCAGTAACCGTAAAAACCGTTACCAGCATGAAATGCTGGTGCACCATGCCTACGCCCATGTCGATAGCATCACGTGGAGAGTGGATGGCTGCTTTCTTGCCTCGGATGTAGATTTCCCCTTCATCCTGCGTATATAAGCCATACAGAATGTTCATTAGCGTGGTCTTGCCAGCACCGTTTTCCCCTAATAAGGCGAGGACTTCACCCTCGTTCAGGGTAAGGTCGATATGGTCATTTGCCAGAACGCCAGGAAAACGCTTGGTAATACCATGCAATTCCAGGATAGGCGTCATACATCTCTCCTCGGTTTAGAAAAGGGAGAATCTTATATTCGGTGATAACATTTTTTCAGCAGGCGGTGTCTGTTTTATTACCAGACACCGCCTGCTCAATGCTAGCAACTAAATTCTACGGGTATAACCCCGCGGGGCACCAATCTGGATAAGATACACAACCAGTATCGGCAATTTCACCAGACGCAATCTTTGCCCTCAGGTCATCGACTTCCGCTTGCAGGTCGGCTGGTACTGCGCTAGCCAAATCGTGATACGGGGCAATGCCCACGCCATTATTGGCGATGCTGCCGACATAAACGCCACAACCATCGAAGTTGCCATCCATAGCGGCTTTAATCACATCGAAGACCGAGTTGTCCATATTCTTCATTACGCTGGTGAGGAGAACATCGCGAGCCTCAGGCAGCAGGTTGTAGCCATCAACGTCCACCCAGATGCCATAACCGCCACGCTCACGAGCAACATCGAAACCGGGAGAACCGATCAGGCCACCAACGCCCATGAAGATATCTGCACCTTCATCGAAGAGTGACGCTGTGGATTCCTTCCCCTTGTTCAGGTCAGAGAAGTCACCCGTGAACAGGCCTTCGCCGGTCTTGTTATCCCATCCCAACAGGGTCACACTCGTGCCATGCACCTGATTGTAATATTCCATACCAGCCTGAAAGCCGACACCGAAGATGGTCACGGTGGGGATTTTAGCGCCACCAAAATAACCGAGCTTACCGGTCTTGGACATACCGGCGGCTAAATAACCCGCCAGAAATGCTGCCTGGTCAGTCTTGAAGACCTGTCCCTGAACATTTGGGATGCACTCTGAATTGCCCACAACACCTTCGGGAACACCGAACGGGTCAGGATAGGAATAGTCCACAATGGAAAACTTGACGTCGGGATATTCGGCGGCAACTTTTGCCAGGTCTCCACCGAGGAAGAAGCCAGAAGCAATTACAAGGTCATAGCCTTGGCTGGCGAACTCGGTCAGGTTTGGGGTATATTGAGTGGCTTCATCCGACTGGATGAATTGCGCCTTTATACCAAGCTGCTCTTGCGCCCTCAAAACACCGTTCCATTGGGTGGTATTGAAGCTTTGATCATCAATGCCACCGGTATCGGTTACAAAGCCTACACGATACGGCTTTTCGGTCGGTGGTGGCGGTTGGGTAGGCTCTGTGACAACTTGCGATGGTGTGGTGGTCGCAGCTGGCGCACAGGCAGCCAGCATCACGGAAGCAATCATCAATAGGGCTAAAAATGTAGATAACTTCTTCATGCGGTTTCTCCTCTTATTAGATTTTGTTTGAGTCAGGTTGGCTAAACGTGATATCAAGTTTAGCACACAGATAAAAAGTTTGCAATGTGATTTTTTTCTTATTATCCCTTTTCCTATCCCCGATAATGCCTACCGTTTGTTACTTTTTCATTAAATCCCCGGGGGTGAAGGCTCCTGGCAGTAATTCGGAAAGTGTAATTTGCTGCTTCAGGTTGCCTTGCGAGTCAGCGATGAGCACAATCATGTCCAGGCCAAATTCTGCCATCACCTGCCGGCAGGCGCCACAGGGCGTGCCACCATTAGCGGTGACGACCGCAAGAGCGACAAACTTCTGCTCGCCTTCCGAAACCGCCTTGAATATCGCCACCCTTTCAGCACACATACTGGTGGGGTAAGCAGCACTTTCCACATTACAGCCGGTGAAAATCCTGCCTGAGGCGGCTAGCAATGCCGCACCCACCTTATAGCCCGAATACGGGGCATAGGCATTCTGACGGGCAAGCCTGGCCAGGTCGATCAGCCGGGTACGAAGCTCATCAGTTAATTGTTGATTCATCTTGTTGCTCCTGTAGAGGCGGTTCACTCAGTTTCCTGGCTCTCACCTTGCGGATGCGCCGGCCGGTGACCTGCTCGATAATTAATTGAATATCGCCAACCTGCAATGTTTCACCGCTAGTGGGCACACGGCCTATTTGCTCGTAGATGAAACCGCCCAGTGTATCAGTCTCTTCGATAGGCAGCTGGGTGCCCATGACCTCGTTGAAATCCCTAAGATCCACCCGGCCCTGGAACACACATTCGCCATCGTTGATCCTGGTATAGGGTGCTTCCTCACTCTGGTCATACTCATCCTGGATCTCACCCACGATTTCTTCAAAGATATCCTCCAGGGTGACGAGGCCGGCGATGCCGCCATACTCGTCCACGACCATGGCCATGTGGAATTGCCCGGCCTGCATTTCCTGCAGCAGCTCATCCACCTTCTTTGCCTCGGGTACAAAAGTGGCGGGACGGAGCAGACTGTTCAGTGATTCGACCTGCTCAACCCGATTCGATACCTTCAGCAGGTCCTTGGCATACAGCAAGCCCAGGATATTGTCGATCGATTCCTGGTAAACCGGGAGGCGTGAATGTCCCGACTTGATAAAAGCATCCACGGCATCTGAAAGGGATGTGGAGATCTCGAGGGCATTGATATAGATGCGCGGCAGCATAATCTCTCGCACCAGGGTGTCGCCCAGCTCAAAGATGGAGTAAATCATCTGTCGCTCTTCCGTCTCGAGCACACCTCCCTCGTGCCCAGCGTCTACCATGCTCTTGAGCTCTTCTTCAGTGACGGAGCTTACCGGTTCCTGTTGATCGCCCTTGCGCCGGCTGATTGCCAGCGGTATCAGCAGGATGGGAGAAAGGATCACCGTAGTAGTGCGCACGGAGCCGGCCAGGCGCATCGCCCACGCTTCTGGGTGGCGAGAGACCCCCCTCTCCACCAGCCATTCCAGCCAAAAGACCACAATGGCAGCTAATAGTAATATGCCCAGCAGCACCAGCATGGATGTTACGGTGATCTCTCGGGGGAAAAACAGCGCCACCAGCAAACTGGCGCCTAAAAAACGAGCTACAAGCTGGAGTAAATTGCTGGCAGCCGACCACTCTTGCGGGGCGTGCAGCAAGCTGATGGTGCGGTTTACCTGCGTTTTCATCTCTTCCCTGAGGGAAAGCAGGCGCGCCAGGCTGGAGTTCAACAAAGAGCTGCGGAATGCGATGGTGTAGATGTCGATGCAGAACAGGAGCAATAAACCCAGGATAATCAGGTAATGGCTCACTTTTTCAGCTCACGGATCACCCTTGCAGGTACACCCACGGCGAGCGTGCCTGGGGGAATATCCCTGGTGACCACCGCGCCGGCACCGGTCTTGGCCCCGGCACCCACCTTCACCGGCGCAACCAGCATGGTATCGGAGCCGATGAAAGCCCCTTCGCCAATCTCGGTGGGGTATTTGTGCTGGCCATCATAATTACAGGTGATCGTGCCAGCGCCAATGTTCACGCCCGCACCGACGGTGGCGTCACCCAGGTACGAAAAATGCCCCATCCTGGCACCCTGACCGAGGGTAGAATTCTTGACCTCGCCGAAATTACCCATATGCACGCCCGAAGCAAGATGGGCGCCCTTGCGCAGGTGGCAGAAGGGACCCATCTCAACGTGATCTTCGAGCACTGCGTATTCAAGCACAGAGCACAGCAGAGTACAGTGATCACCCACGATGGTGTCCTTGATAAAGGTGTTGGGGCCGATGACACAGCCCGCACCAAGCTTAGTATCGCCGTGCAGGTATGTGCCAGGCCACAACACGGTATCCTGCCCCAAGGTGACGCCTGGCTCGATGTAAGTGCTGGCAGGGTCAATCATGGTCACGCCGGCGAGCATCCATTGGGTATTAATCCGCCGGCGCAGGATGGCCTCAGCCTGAGCCAGATGCACACGGTTGTTGATGCCGATAACTTCTTCGACGTCTTCCATGGCAAGTGTAGCGATGGTGTAGCCGCTGTCAACTGCCATCCCAACCAGGTCGGTGAGATAATATTCACCCTTGGGTGATAGTTTGATGCGATGTAACGCCGGCCACAGCCAATCGGTTTTAAAGCAATATACCCCGGGATTAAGCTCACGGATATTAAGCTGCTCAGGGGAGGCCTGGGCTTCCTCCACCACCGCGCTTACCCGCCCATGCGGGTCGCGCAAGATGCGCCCAAAGCCGCGTGTATCAGCGGCGGAGACGGTGAGCATGGTGAGAGGGCCGGAATGCGATTGTGCCAGGTCAACCAGCCTGGCGAGCGACTCAGCGGTCAGCAATGGCATGTCGGCATAGGTTACCAGAAGCAAATCAGCTTTGCCGGTTAATAATGGCTCTGCCTGCATCACGGCGTGCCCGGTGCCAAGCTGCGGCTCTTGAACGACATAATTTGCCTGGCTGCCCAGCACCTGGCGCACCCGGTCTGCCCCGTGCCCAATCACCAATAACGGGGGGTTGCCAGTGACCTGCCTGGCTACTTCAATGGCATAGTGGGCTATGGGCATACCCAGCAGCAGGTGGAGCACCTTGGGCAGGTCAGATTTCATGCGCGTACCCTGTCCGGCGGCAAGAATCACAGCGGATAGATTCATCACACCTCCATCAAATTAAAAACGCAAAACCAGAACAGTGTGACCAGCAAGCGTTTCTACACTCCAGTGGTTTTGCGTAAGTCTTATCAGCGATCATTTTTAGGTACTAGCTGGGGCATCCGGACTCGAACCAGAATAAACAGATCCAAAGTCTGCTGTGCTGCCATTGCACCATGCCCCAAATTGAACGTCCTGGTTTGAGGGCGTGTGGTATTTTATCATATTTTTCAGGCCATTCCTGCCAGGGGCGGTTAACTGTCGTCCAGTGCCTCACCGACCGAATTTTCACCCGGTGCCAGGCCCAGGTTTCGGGCCTGCTCATAGGAGAGGACATCCTTACGATCTGAACCGTATAGTGGTCCATTTTCGCCAGCCGACTCCCAAAAGTCGTCCGCCAGCTTCTTACCCACTTTGTTTGTGGGCTGAGAGAAGATGTTTTCAACCTCGGCCAGGGTTTCCTTATCTATGGTTACCTCCGCAGGGAGCTCATTTCGGGCATCCAGCGTTTCCTTTTGGGAGGCGGCTTCATTTTCTATGATAGCCTGGATATCGCGGACCGCCAGGTGGACGGCGTGGTAGATGGTACCTAGTTTATCGGGGCCAAAGTAACCGACGGTAACCACGAGCAGTACGTGTTTCATTCCTACCGGGGTCATATAGATGCACTGGCGTGGGGCAACGAAATACTGCAGGCTCTCACTGGTGCCCCTGGCCATGGCGTGAGATACCTGCAAGCTGGAGCGGAAAGCATGCATCAGTGCATTTAGCAAGGCAGAGCCGGTGGTAATTTCTGCGGCGGTACCGGCTTCTTCCACCACCTGCCCGGCATCATTCACCAGCAAGGCAGCCACGGCTCTCACCTGTTTCTTCAATTCGGATAAACGCTCCATCAGGGTGGGTAAAGGGCCACTCGAAGCTGATTTTTCTTGCTCTATAAGCGGGGCAGGGTGCCCAACGGGGCGGGTGGGAGGCGAGATATTGACCGCTCCTGTTGCGCGAGGCGATTCCAGAGCAGTTTTAGCAGCGGGAGCAACCAAACAGCGCTGGACTGCCTCCAGGAAGGCAGAAATCTCAAGCGGCTTGAAGAAATATGCATCCACATCCGCTTTAGACACCAGCTGGCGCATGGCGGCATCCATCATGCCTGTGACCAGGATTATTTTCGTGCCCGGTTTGCGCTTGCGCATGCGCGTAACCATCTCCAACCCCGACATACCGGGCAAGCGGACATCCAGAACCATCAAGTCTAGCGGCAGAGAAGCATTGATGACCAGCGCTTCCTCGGCCGACATGACATCCATCACGTCAATTTCATCGCCAAGCGACTTGATACTGGCGGTGACCATGCGCCTGACTTCGTGATTGTCTTCGACCACCAAAACCCGGTATCCAGCCATGTTGGAATCATTCTATCATGATTTTGAATTCTGGATTTGCAATGAAAATTACGACCAGCGGTTGTGAAACCACCTCTCGTGGCCGGCAGCTTTAACGGCTGCGTAACCGGGGGTTCAGGATACTATCCAGGGCAAACCCAACAATTGCAAAAGCCAGGCCGGTGAGGATCATCAAGGTGACGGGCTCGAGCACCCAATAATAATAACCGTGGTAAACCCCACGAGTCAGTGCATCGTAAATTACTTTGCCCCAGGTAGGTAACACCGGATCACTCACATTCAGGTATGCCAGGGTAGCTTCGAAGAAAACATAACTGGGAACCAAAATCACCAACTGAGGGATCAGCAAAGGTATGATGCGGGGTACCAAATAATTCTTGATGATGCGCCAGTTACTGGCACCATAAGATAGGGCAGCTTCAATGTAAGGGGCTTCCTTCACCTGTAAAAAGGCGGAGCGATAGGTCTTGATGGAGGGACCAAATATGCTCAGGATGATGATCACACCTAGAATCATCCAAATACTCTTGGAATATAGGTAATAAATCATAATGGCAATGGGCAGGACGGGCAGTATCATGTTTACTTCGGTGAGCCGCTGAATCACAGCGTCAACTTTGCCCCCAAACCACACCCCTATTGCAGCAATAACCATGGAGAGTACTCCGGTGGCAATGGCGCCTAAAAACCCGAAAGCAAGCGCGATGGGTGTTCCCCATAATAATGGCAACAGCAAGTCACGCCGCATGTCATCGGTGCCTGCGATCCCATATACCTCACCGTAAAGGATAAGCTCGGCATCCAGGTTGGAATTGGGCTCGAACAGGGTGGTATCAATCTGCAGCGTATATGTGCCCTTCAATGCTTTGGTCAGCATTGCCGCGTCCGGTTCATTGAAAAGAACCTGCACTGGGGGAGCGCCTCCCTTCCCAGAGAGCATTACGCGCGGCATGGCGACACCTTTACCAATTACATACTTATCAGGGATATCCTCGGAGACCAAATATCGTTGCGTGGATACGACAGAGAAATTTCCCAGATTGAATTCCCTGCCATCCGGCGTCGTCCAGGTTAGAATGACAAATGGTTTCTTTTCGTACTGCCCATCGAAGACGATCAACAGATCCTTGGGAAAATCTCCATATGGATAGTTGATAGTGTATGTAATCACCTCACTGGTCAGTCCTTTAGACTCAGGAGTAAACACTTTGACGGCTTCGCCTTTGGCGCTATCCTGAATGATGGTTGCGGGTAGAGGATCTTTCCTGAACAAGTTGACCCATTCCGGCATGGCATTCTTTGGAAGCAAGTATTTGTCGGGGGTTAGTGGAATCCAAGCCCGAACGGCTTGCTGGTAGGGAATGGCGATAACGGCATAAATCGAGACCCCGATCATAGCAAGAATGATGATCACCCCCAGCACCGCGCTTGGATAGCGTAATAATTCTCGCAATGGGGCGGGGAATGTTCGACGGTTTCTACGAGAGTGTATTAACTGGCGTGATGAAAATTCTGTTTCAGCGGATGCACTCTGCCCAAGGGGAGCTGGCAGTAACCTGGGGCAATCATGGTGAGCGGCGGTCCGGCAAACCTGCAACTGGAAAGTACTGGCAATTCGCTCAGGATGATTGTGGAGGTAACATCGGCAGCGCGAGGCCGGAGCTTGCATGACAAAGGGGCGATTATTATCCAACCTTAGATGTGGGCAGTAGCGCCGGTCAGCTATCCTGGCGGATGACCCGGTGAGGCGGATTTGATTGGGGGAGGCAGTATGAATAACTACTCCCTCCAATATGGAGAGGGGCGCGGCAACTCGATTAACCAGGCTGTTAAGGCGCTGTCGAAGATTGAGAGAATACAAGAAAGACCTTGATAGTGAGGTGAGCCCATCCTTCCAAAGGCTCACCGGATTAATGCTTTGGCTGCTACCACTTACTTTTATCCGGGGGTCAACCAGAACGTAGATAATATCTAAAAAGAAAATAGAAATACCCAACAAAAAAGCGAAAGTGGCCACGATAGCAGTGGTTACCTGCACTTGCCTGCTTGTAACCGCTGTCATAAAGAGCTGACCCAGGCCAGGCCAATCAAAAAATACCTCTAAGACAATAATCCCTTGCCAAAAGGTGATGATCATAATGGTGAAACTGGTGATTAAATAAGGCAGGGTTGGTTTAAGGACATAGCGACGCTCGATAACCCGCTCTGGCAAGCCCTTCGCTTTTGCCATTTCCAGGTAATCTTCACCGGAGTGGATCAGGAAAAAAGTCCGCCAGGTGTATACAATGGAGAAGAACATGCCCAGGAAAATGGCTGTTACTGGTAAAACCATGTGCCTGAGCACAACCGGGATGTATCCAAGTTTCGTAGCGGGTGGGAAAGTATCGTATAAACCATTAAATGGTAGAAGATGAAGCTGTCCAGCAAAAATTACAGTTAATATGGCCCCATATACCCAGTTCGGAATCGATGATAATGGTGATAGCGTGACCATCATCCGGTCAGTAAAACTGCCATATTTCTTGGAAAGGTTTACGGCGACCAGGATGCTGGCAAAGAAAAGGATAATGTTGGTACTTCCTGCCAGCAGCAAAGTGTAGGGCACGCGCTCCAAGACGATCTTCGTTACCGGAGTTTGACCTGAAGTGAAAGCTTGAATTCCAATGCGATATATAGTTCCCCAGTTAAATGTCAGGGTCTGGTACCACCATCGGATACATCGAAATAGGAAGGGCTCATGCAATCCATAGGATTCTTCCATCGCCCATCTCAGCTGTTCGGTTCTCTGAGCAACTTCTTCTAGAGATGCACCCCGCATGCCCAGTGAAACATAATTCAATGCCTCGTTTATTTCCGCCTGATGGATATTGTCAATGTACCCACCATAATTTACGATAACAATGGTGAGAAAAATCCCAACTGCAACCATGATGAACAGGACTACTGCCCTCAAGGTTATATATTTAATAGTCCTGGAAACTGTATCGGAAGCAGGATTTTGCGTGGATGCATGCTCATTTGATGGAATCATGGTTTAAGCCATCAAAATTTGAAGCCTGCCTTCTATAACAACCAAATGAAAACAGGCTTCAAAAATATATACCTAGCCACCATACACTTTGGTGTTTCATCTGTAAACACAAAGGTAAACCGGACAAGGAATTGAATTTATCAATTGACGTTCGATAAAACGCAAGCCGATTTGGAAAATGCTCAAATCTCG
>Ga0172366_10002694_pt1 | contig 13972 bp, 9 predicted proteins | sample LakKivSesite69cm_FD_114533 | JGI IMG/M metagenome (GOLD analysis project Ga0172366, IMG submission 114533) | Sediment microbial communities from Lake Kivu, Rwanda - Sediment site 69cm | ecosystem: Environmental > Aquatic > Freshwater > Lake > Sediment | place: Rwanda: Western Province, Lake Kivu... | reverse complement strand
CGACGCCGACCGTGAGCGCGTCCGGATCGTAGGTCTCGAGCTCCCGATCGAGAGCCTCGAGGAGAAGGTCGAGGCTGCGGCCGACCTCGGAAGGCGACCGGCCGACGAGGCGGGCCTTGTGCTCATAGACCGCCGGGACGAAAGGGACCATGTCGGCGGGCTCGAGCGCCAGGGTCCGCTCGATCCGTTCGCGCTTGGTCATCCCGTTCAGATGAAGACGGAGGCGAGGGTGTAGACGGCGAACCCGACGAGGGCCAGCCCGAGGAAGAAGAGGATCCGGCGGAACGTCTCCTGCCTGATCCGGTGATGATGCGAGCAGACGAAGCGGACGAGGCCGATGTACCAGCCGAGAGAGGTCGCGCCGACGGCGAGGGCGAAGGCGACCGCCGTCCACGTCCCGTAGGTGACGAGCTTCGTCCCGAGGAGGTTGTGCCCGGTCACAACGCCGGCCACGAAGATCCAGTACATGTACAGGGTCGGGTTCGTGAAGTAGAGGAGCATGACGCCGAAGATCGGCTTGGGCGCGGCCGACGGGATGCGGTCGCGGTCCTCGGGGATCTCGAATGTCTTCGAATCGATGATGAGCTTGCGGGCCAGCAGAAAGAGGATGAGGGCCGCCACGACCTTCAGGACGGACATCGAGTAGGGCGGCAGATGGACCTTGATCTTGAAGAAGCCGGCCAGGGCGACGAAGCAGAAGGAGGCGTCCAGGAAGGCGGCCGTGAGGCCGGCCAGGAAGCCGTGCAAAAAATCGCGCTTGAGGGCCTGCGAGGCGACGAAGAAATTGACCGGTCCGAGCGGGACGGAGGCCAGCAGGCCGAAAAAGACCCCGAGCAGGACGAACATCGCTCTGGTAATTTATCTAAAACGACCCGCGGGAGTCAATCGCGGGGGTTCGGGAGGGCGGGATCCGCGGCGGGGCCGCCGCCGCGGTGGCGGATGAAGGCGCGCGGCCTCACATCTTGGCGATCGAGGCCGCCTCGTCGCCCGATTCCTCCTCGGACTCGAGCTCGAGGCCCAGGAGCTTGGCGGTCCCCTCGTAGACCATCTTCAGGGATTTCTTGGATTCCTGGAGCTCGGCCAGGCGCTTCCGGACCTTCTGGAGTTCCTTCTCGACCTCTTCGTCGAGATGCTCCAACTGGTGCTTCACCTCGGCCATCGTCTTCTTGTAGAGATCCTCTTGTTCCTTGCTGAGAGCCATCGGCAACTCCTTACGGTCGCATTATATCATTTATTCCGAGGCGCCAGGGCCTGTTCTTTCGGCCTTGAACGAAATGACGAAGGATTTCCAGACCTTAACGGCGACGCCGTCCTTGCGGGCCGGCTCGAACTTCCACTTCCGGAGGGCCGTTTCGGCCGCCTTGCCGAGGCCCTTGTCATCCTGGATCCCCTTGAGGATGCCCGTGTCGATGACGTTGCCCTTTTCGTCGATCAGGGCATTGACCGTGATCGACCCCTCGACGCCGAGCTGCTGGGCGACCTGGGGGTACACGGGATTGACCCTCTTGACGAGCGTCGGCGGGCTGGTGACTGAGCCGAGGTCGACGAGGTCGCCTTCCTTGGCGGGGGGGGCGGCGGGTGTCGAGACGGTGAGCCCCGGCTCGGCCGTCTTCGGAGGCTCGGCGACGGCGCCCGCGGGCGGTTCCGCTTCCGTCTTGGCCGGCGGGACCTCTTCGGCCTTGACCGGAGGCGCGCCGGCCGTGTTCTCGGCGGCGCCGGCGGCGTTCTGGGTGCCCCCCGCGCCCGTCCCGTTCGCCTGGTCGGAGGCGAGCGGCAGGGAGGCGGAGGGGGCGACAGAGGGGAGGATCCCTTCGGCGTAGGCCGGTTCGGGGTTGGCCTTCTGGGCGGCGGGCTTGGGCTTCGGCTTGACCGGCTCCTTCTTGACCTCGGGCGAAGGTTCCGTCACGACCGGCGGGGCGGGGACTTCCGTTTGGGTCACGGCCTGAGACGCGCGCTGGTCCTCGACGGGCTTCGGCGCGGGCTTGGGCCGCAGGAAGAGGAACGCGGCCACAGCCACGGCCGCGACCCCGATCACGACGCCGACGAGCTTCGGGAAGCCCTTCTTCGATTTTTCCTCGCCGACGTGGGCGAAGATGTCCCGGTGCTGAAAGATGTCGCCGGAGGGGGTGGGTGAGATCTCCGGGATCTTGACCTCGGTCTTGACGGGTTCGGTCCGGACGGGCTCGCGGCGGACGGGCTCGGACCTCGCGGGCTCGGGTCTCGGGGGCTGCGGACGGACCGGCTCGGGCTTGGGCTTCTCGGTCGGCTTGAACATCTTCGCCGGCGGGGCGGGAGCGGCCGGGGACGTCAGAGGACGGACCTTGGGAGCCTCCCGCGGAGCCTCGGACTTGGGTTTCCCGGGAGTGAAGAAAGGCGAGATGTCCGATCCCGGATCGCCGGGCGTGAGGGTGTTCTTGGCCGGTTCGGCCATGGAGAACCCGTATTCCGGGACCGGAGCGTGCGAGGGCTTGGGCTTCTCGTGGGCCGGCTTCTCGATGAGGGGCTTCTCGACGACCGGCTTGGCCGCGACCGGCTTTTCGGGCGCGGGCTTCTCGACCGGGGAAGAGGCCTTCACGACGGGCGGCGCGGGCGGGGGAGAGGGGGGCGCGGGCTTTGGCGCCGGGACCTTCACCTTTTCCTTTTCGAGGTCGAGGCCGGCCAGGGCCGACTTGAGGAATTGGTCGATGTCGGCGGTCTCATGGCCGTTGCCGTTCCCGCCGTTGGTCTTTTCACCGGATTTCTTGGGCGCCGGGACGGGTTCGACCACGACCGACTTCAGGAGCTCGTCGGCGAGCGACTCGAACCGGGCCTCAGCGTCCGGCTCGCGCCGGGCCGGCGCGGGCTTGCGGGCCTTGGGGATGTCCCGGGCCAGCCGGTCGAGGTCGGCCGGCAGGGCGAAGAGCTCCTCGTCCGAGCGGGGCTTCTCGCGCCTCCGCGGCTCGACGAGAACGGCCTCGGGCCGGATCACCCGGACCGGCTCGGGCTCCGGCTCGGGCTGGGGCTGGGGCTTGCCGAGGACGGCTTCGATCGAGCTCATGAGCTCGGCCATCTTGAGCGGCTTCTCGAAATATTCCGAAGCCCCGTACGTGCGGAGGGCCTCGGTCCTGTAGACGCGGTCCTTGTAGACCCCGGTCATGATGAAGACGGTCGCCTGGGAGTTCCGTTCCGAGGTGATCCGCTGGCACAGCTCGAAGCCGTGGACCTTGGGCAGCATGGCCTCCATGAGGACGAGATCGGGGGACTCTTTGTTGTATTTGTCCCAGCCCGCCTGGCCGTCGCCGGCCGTGACCACCTCATATCCCTCCTTGGCGAGGACCCCCTGGAGGGTGACCAGCGAGTTCTGATCATAGTCGATGATGAGGATCTTTTTCATGGCCATTTTCTTACGGCTTCCCGCCGCCCGCTCCGCCGTTCCGGCGGAGATCTCCGGCCGGGGACGGTCGTTCGGACAGCGCTCTCGTTCGCATGGACCCATTTTTTCCTCACCCCCCGGCGGGGTCAATCACCCTTTCCGGTGATTGCGGGGATGATTTCCCCCTCCCCCCGAGGGGAACGGCCCCTTATGGCCCGCGCTCGGAGGGCTCCTTGCTCGGGGTATTCCCTCCGTCGGCCGCGAAGCGGTTCGGAGGACGGCTTCCCCCTCCGGACGGGGAGCGGAGTCTTCGGAGCGGACCTGCAGAATTGGGCTGAGCACCCGAAGCCCGATTCTGCGGAATATCTTAGGCGAGCGTCTTTCCGAAGATATTTCCCAGAAGCGCTCCTCCGAGTCGCTCCGTCGCGCTTCTGATGGTCGCTCCCCGGAGTCCGCTCCCTGCCGTCCCTCGCCCGCCACGCGGCCCGGCTGAACTTTTCCAATGTCGGGTTCAGCCGCCCTCCTCGCCGCTCTGAGGCGGCTTCCTGTGGGAACAGCCCTGCGCGTTCGTCCTCCTTGCTCAGGCCTGGCGGGGGGTGAACCCGAGGGGGCGGGATGCGTAATCATCGAATAGAAGTAGAAAGGAGGGGACGATGGAGGAGACAAGAACGCGGGGCCTCGGGTGGATCCCGGACTATCCCGACTTCCGGGATTACACGGAGGGAACGCCCGACGTCCGGGCGGTGCTCGGGCCGACGGGCCTCGGCGCGCCGGACCGCGGCGGCCGGGGCCCGGAGCCGCTTCCGGCGGCGGTCGATCTGCGGCCGTGGGCCTCTCCCGTCGAGGACCAGGGCAGCCTCGGCTCCTGCACGGCCCAGGCGGGCGCGGGCGTCATCGAATATTACGAGCGCAAAGCTTTCGGCCGCCACATCGACTCCTCACGCCTCTTCCTTTATAAGACCACACGGAACCTCATGAAGGCGAAAGGGGACTCGGGCGCCTACCTCCGCCTGACCATGGGGGCCATGGTGCTGTTCGGAGTGCCGCCCGAAAAGTACTGGCCCTACACCGACACCGAGGAGGGCTTCGACAAGGAGCCCCCGTCGTTCTGCTACGCCTTCGCCCAAAGCTACAGGACGCTCCTCTACTTCCGCCACGACCCGGCCGGCGTCTCCCGGGCGGCCGTCCTCGAGCGGCTGAAGACGCATCTCGCCGCCGGCCATCCGGCCATGTTCGGCTTCACGGTCTACAGCTCGATCGACCAGGCCGAGACGACGGGCCGCGTCCCCGAGCCGTTCGGCCGCGAGCGCATCGAGGGCGGGCACGCCGTGGCGGCCATGGGGTACGACGACGCCCTGTCCATCACGAACGCCTCCGGCGGTGCGCCCTCCCGCGGCGCCCTCCTCATCCGCAACTCTTGGGGCAAGGGTTGGGGCGAGGCCGGCTACGGCTGGCTCCCGTACGCCTACGTCCTGCGCGGCCTGGCCGAGGATTTCTGGTCCGTCCTCAAGAAGGACTGGGTCGACACCGGAGAGTTCAAAATCTGAGCGGAATCCGCTATAATTCTTTTTCCTTGATCTTCGAAGCTCCGATCATAACGAGGAGGAACCGATGAACCTGCGCCGCACTTGGGCGATCGCCCTTGTTTTCGTCGCCGTCGCGGCCGCGCCCGCGCTGAGCCAGGAGACCGAGAGCACCGTCGCCGAGCTTTCGGCTTTCCACGAGGTCATCTATCCCATCTGGCATACCGCCTATCCCGAGAAGGACATCGCCATGCTCAAGAGCCTGGTCCCCCAGGTCAACGAGCTCGCGGCCAAGGTCTTCGAGGCGAAGCTGCCCGGCATCCTGCGGGAGAAGCAGGCCAAGTACGACGCCGGCCTGGCCGAGTTCCGCAAGTCCGTCGAGGCCTACAACACCGCGGCCAAGGGCACGGACGACAAGGCCCTGCTCGATGCCGCCGAGGTCCTGCACGCCAAGTACGAAGCCCTCGTCCGGGCCATCCGGCCGGTGCTCCCGGAGATGGACGCCTTCCACAAGGTCCTCTACGTCGTCTATCACAAGGACCTCGCCGACCAGAAGTGGGACGCGGTCCGGGCGGCCGCTCCCGATCTCAAGGTCAAGGCCGAAGCCGTGGCCAAGGTGGAGCTTTCGGCCCGGCTCCAGCCCAAGGCCGAGGCCTTCAACGCCGCGGCCGCGGGTCTCGTCGAGGCGGCCGGCGCCCTGGCCGCGCTGGGGCCCCAGGCCGACGGCGCCGCGATCGAAGCGGCCGTCCTGAAGCTCCACGGGCGCTACCAGGCGCTCGAAAAGATCTTCGACTGAGGCCGGGGCGGGCGCCGGTCACTTCGCCTTCCGGTCCTCGATGAGGACCTGAAGGACCTCGAGCTCGTCGGCGTCGAACCAGATCTTCGAGCACGACAGGCATTTGTCGACCGGCACGAAATACTGGTAGTTGTACGGCCGGGCGGCCATCCGATAGCCGCAGCTCGGGCAGGCGACCGCCGCCCCGAGGGCCGACTGGATCTTCTGCTTCTTCAGCGGATTGAGGAGGACCGTCTCCCGGAACCGGCGGGCCTTCTCGACGAGCGGCTCCGAGAACGCGAGCTCGCGGCGGGCGACGATCCGGTCGACCGAGGCCGCGTCGACGAGGCGGCCGCGGCAGCGCCCGCAGACGCGGACCGGGACGCCCTCGTAAAAGGCCTCGGCCAGGGGGATGCGGCAGCGCGGGCAGAGGTTCGCGCGGCCCGGCGAGAGCGGCTTCTTCCGGGCCAGGTTCTGGAGGGCCGTCCGGATCTGGGGGAACTCGCGGGCCCGGGCCTCGATCCCTTCCTGGGTGTTCTTGATCCTCATGATCGCCGAGAAGCGCGGCCGCGACAGGAGCTCGGGGACCGTGAACGGGCCTTCCCAGGGCCCTTCGGCCGGCCCGGCCAGGAGCCAGACGCGGGCTTCGTCCTCGGGAGCGGGGAGGGCCGCCGGTCCGGGGGCGGGCGGGAAAAGCTCGAGCTGCTCGGCCCGCAGCTCCTCATAGGAATGAAGGACGCCGCGGGCGTCCTCCCGCGCTTTCTCCTCTTCCCAGACCGCGTGGATGAGGGCCTGTGGCTTCTTCCGGACCATGGCGGCCAGGACGCCGAGCCGGGTCATGAGCGGCGGCTGGGAGCTGAAGAGCCGTCCGGCCAGCGTGTCCGGGGTGTCCTTCGCGTCGGGACGGACGATGAAGAGAGGGGCGTAGCTCAGCGGGAAATCGCCGACGAACGAGTTCTTGACGTGGGCCTTGTAGACGATGCGGCCCAAGGCCTCGGGAGCGCGGCAGAGCTCGACCGCCGCGGCGTCGGCCAGGAGCTCGCGCTCCCGGCTGACGAGCATGCTGAGGAGGCGCATGACCAGGGCTGAGAGGGCCACGGCGGCGGTGAAGAGCACCGGCGGGACGCCGGGGCCCCTCGCGCGGCCGGCGGCCGGAGCGGCGCCGTCGTCGGCGTCGGGCTCGAGGGCGTCCTTGAACTTCTCGAAAAGGTTGGCCAGCGAACAGACGAGGGTCAGGTAGAACGTGTCGCCGCGGGCGATGTGGGCCAGCTCGTGGGCGGCCACCGCCTGCAGCTCGTCGCGCGTCCCTTCGGCGAGCAGTCCCTCGGTGACGGCCACGGCCGGGGTGCCGTCCTCCTCGATGACGGCCAGGGAGTTGACGGCGAAGGACGGCAGGACGTAGACGTTGACCCGCGGCAGGCCGGCGGCGATGCGGATCTCGTCGACGGTGTTGAGCAGCTGGACGTGGTAGCGGTCCGCGGCGTCCGGCGTCATCGCCTGGAGCCGCCGCAGGATGAAACGGGGGCCGTTCTTGCGGGCGTCCTGGAAATGCAGGACCGCGGCGACGGCGGCGACGATGAGGTCGGCGAGGAGGAAGCGCGGCCAGAAGCCCGGCGACGAGAGAAGGCCGCCGCGGAAGACCAGCCCGACGCTGGCCAGGAAGGCCAGGCCGACGAGCCCGAGGGCGAGGACGTAGAAGAGGACGACCGCCCCGAACAGGGGCAGGCTCTTCCGCCGTTGACGCGCCTGGACCTCGTAGAAGTCCCGCGGTTTGATCGCCATGTCCGGGCGGAATGATAGCCGAATCCCGGCCCGCCGGTCAATGCGTCGGAGAGGGGGACACGTACGCGGCACGTGTCTCCATTTTGGCGATTGACCGCGCGCCGGGGCCGACGTATCATGAAGGGACTTTCCGTCCCCAGGAGGTCGTCGTGAAGAGATCCCACCATCGGCCCGTTTTCATGGTTTGCGTCCTGGCTCTTTTCGCTTTCGCCGGCCTGACCCGGCTCCCGGCCGTCGACACGTCCGACACGAAATTCCTGACCCAGCCGGCCGTCTCGGCCGAGCGGATCGCCTTCGTTTACGCCAACGACATCTGGACGGCCGACCTCGAGGGCCGGAACGCCCGGCGCCTGACCTCGGACATCGGCGCCGAGATGATGCCCGCCTTCTCGCCCGACGGCCGCCTCGTCGCCTTCAGCGGCCAGTACGACGGCAACATCGACGTCTATGTCGTCCCGGCCGGGGGCGGCGTCCCCAAGCGCCTGACCTGGCACCCGTCGGCCGACCTCGTCCAGGGGTTCACGCCCGACGGCAAGTCGGTCCTCTTCGTTTCCGGCCGGTTCTCCAACAACCGCGCCTACTCCCAGCTCTTCACCGTGCCGGTCGAGGGCGGCGAAGCGACGATGCATAAGATCCCTTACGCTTACAAAGCGGCCATCTCGCCCGACGGCCGGTCGATCGCCTACAACCCCTTCCCCGAGGCCTTCCCCCAATGGAAGCACTACCGCGGCGGCCGCTTCTCGCGGATCTGGATCTTCGACGACAAGACCGAGTCGATTGTCAAGGTGCCCCAGCCCGAGGGGCGGTCCAACGACGTCGACCCGATGTGGTTCGGCGGGCAGCTCGTCTTCCGGTCCGACCGCGACGGCGAGTTCAACCTCTATGCCTACGACGCCGCTTCCAAGTCGGTCAAGCGGCTGACCGAGTTCAAGGACTTCCCCGTCCTCTCGGCCTCCGGCGGCGCGGGCAAGGTCGTCTTCGAACAGGCCGGCGTCCTCCATCTCTACGACGTCGCCCAAGGCCTGGCCAGGCGCCTCAAGATCGGCATCGCGACCGATCTCCCGGAGCTCCGCGAACGCTTCGCCAAGGGCCCGCAATGGGTCCGCGGCGGTTCGGTCTCCCCGAGCGGCGCCCGGGCCGTCGTCGATTTCCGCGGCGAGATCGTCACCGTCCCGGCCGAGAAGGGCGATCCGCGCAACCTGACCCAGACGCCGGCCGTCCACGAGCACTCCCCCGCCTGGTCGCCCGACGGCAAGTCCATCGCCTACTTCTCCGACGCCGCGGGCGAATACGAGCTCCACGTCGCCGCCCAGGACGGCAAAGGGGCCGTCAAAACGTACAAGCTCGGCGGCGCAGGCTTCTACGGCTCGCCGGCCTGGTCGCCCGACAGCAAGAAGATCTCCTTCTCCGATAACGCCCTGACCCTCTTCTGGATCGACCTGGCCACGGGCGCGACGAAGAAGATCGGACAGGAATATCTCTATCAGCCCGGCGGCCAGGCCCGGATGCGGTCGAATTGGAGCCCCGATTCCAAGTGGATCGCCTACACCCTGGGCACGCCGACCTTCTTCCGCCGCGTCTATGTCTATTCACTGGACCAGGACAGGTCCTATCCCGTCACCGACGGGCTGAGCAGCGTCGAAGAGCCGACCTTCGACGCCGAAGGCAAGTACCTCTGGTTCCTGGCCTCGACCGACGCCGGCCCGGTGGCCCAGTGGTTCGACATGTCGAACGCCGACCTCAGGCTGACGGATTCGTTGTACCTGGCCGTGCTCCGCAGCGACGCTCCCAACCCGCTGGCCAAGGAGAGCGACGAAGAGAAGCCCAAGGAGGAGAAGAAGGAAGCGGCGACGCCGCCCGGGAAGCCCGGCGGAGCGCCGCCGGCCAAGGAGCCGCCCAAAGCCCCGGCGGGCGTCCGCATCGACTTCGACGGTCTCGAGAACCGCATCGTGACCGTCGGCATCCCGGCCGGGGTCTACGACAATCTCCAGGCCGGCGAGGGCGGCAAGATCTTCTACCGCAAGAGCGAGCCGCCGCTCAGCCCGACCGCGGCCGGGCCGGGCGAATCGTCCATCCGCGTCTACGACCTGGCCACCCGCAAGGACGAGGCCTTCGGGCCGTCGTGCGACGGCTTCGAGCTCTCGGCCGACCGGAAGAAGATCCTCGTCGCCTCGCGCGGCTCGATGACGATCATCCCGGCGGCCGGCAAGCCCGAGCCGGGCAAGGGCCGGCTCAACCTCGACGCGATCGGCGTGCGCGTCGTTCCCGCGGCCGAGTGGAAGGAGATCTTCGACGAAGCCTGGCGCATCAACCGGGACTTTTTCTACGATCCGGGCTACCACGGCGCCGACTGGAAGGCGATGAAGGCCAAGTACGGCGCGTTCCTCGCCGACCTCCCCTGCCGGACCGACCTCAACCGGCTCATCCAGTGGATGTGCTCCGAGCTCGGCGTCGGCCATCACCGCGTCGGCGGCGGCGACACGCTGGCCCAGCCGGCCCGCGTCCCGGGCGGCCTGCTCGGCGCGGACTACGCCGTCGAGAACGGCCGCTACCGCTTCAAGAAGGTCTACGGCGGGCTCAACTGGACGCCGGAGCTCCGCGCCCCGCTGGCCGAGCCGGGCGCCGAGGTCAAGGCCGGGGAGTATCTCCTGGCCGTCGAAGGCCGGCCGCTCGTCCCGCCCGATGATCTTTATGCCCGGTTCGAGGCGAAGGCCGAGAGGATCGTCGAGATCACCGTGGGCCCCGATCCCGGCGGGGCGGGCTCGCGGACGATCAAGGTCGTGCCCATCGCCGACGAGGGGGCCCTGCGCAACCGCGATTGGGTCGAGGGCAACATCCGCAAGGTCGAGAAGGCCACGAACGGCCGGGTCGCCTACGTCTATGTCCCGAACACCTCGACCCTCGGCTTCGTCTATTTCAAGCGCTACTTCTTCCCCCAGGCCGACAAAGAGGCCATCATCGTCGACGAGCGCTTCAACGGGGGCGGGTCGGTCGCCGACTACTACCTCGACTGGCTGCGCAAGCCCGTCTCGGCCTACTGGGCCATGCGCTACGGCGCCGACCTCAAGACGCCCAGCGCCTCGATCCAGGGGCCCAAGGTCATGATCATCAACGAGACGGCCGGGTCGGGCGGCGACCTTCTGCCCTACATGTGGCGCAAGTTCGGCATGGGCAAGCTCGTCGGCACCGCGACCTGGGGCGGCCTGGTCGGCACGCTCGGGTTCCCCGTGCTCATGGACGGGGGCGGCGTCACGGCGCCCAACCTGGCGTTCTGGGACGTCGGCGAGGGCTTCGGCATCGAGAACGTGGGCATCCCGCCCGACCTTGAGGTCGAGCAGACGCCCAAGGACGTCATCGCCGGGCACGACCCCCAGCTCGAGGCGGCCATCAAGGTCGCGATGGACGAGCTGAAGGCCAACCCGCCGGCCAAGCCCAAGCGCCCGGCCTATCCGATCCGGGTCAAGAAATAAATTAAAAGCGGGGACACAATACCAATTCACCCATTTTCTAATTGGGGAATAGGTATTGTGTCCCCGGTTTAGTCATTCGACAGGTCAGTCGCCGCCTTTGATAACCTCTCTGACTTTGTCAACAAGTTTGCGGACGAAGGCCGCGTCGGTCTTGCCGCCCTCGGGCGCCTCGACCTTGAAGGTCATCGTGCCCTTGTCGGCGTCGTACGTCTGTTCGGCGATCTTATAGCCATCGGGAAGCGCCTTTTTCAGGGCGGCGCCGGCCCGCCCGAACGCGGCCTGGCCCGCTTCGCCCTCCTGGCCCGTGAAGACCAGGCTGATGGCCCGGTTGTCCTTTTCGCCGGCTCCGACCATGACCCTGGCTGTCTGCTCGGGGGCCGCTTGGCCCTTCTCGTAGACCCAGACGCCCCCCTTGCTAGCGGCCTCGCCCTCGCCGATCCTCTTGACGATCTTGAACTCGCCGGGGACCTTGTCGAGCTTGAGCTCGATCTCCTTGAGCTTCTCCTCTTTCGCCTGGAGCTCGGCCTCGAGCTTCTTCAGCGAGTCCTCGAGCGCGGAGAGGTCCATCTTCTTGGCCTTGATGGCCTGGACCTGTTCTTGGAGGGCCTTGATCTTCTCCAGCATCTCGCCGCCGTCCTTCACCGTCCAGGCGATGGCCGGCCGGCCTTCTCTCACGACCGTGACGGCCTCTCCCTCCTTCGCGTCCTTGCCCATCTTGACGACGACATTGGGCCGGGCTTCGACGACGACCTCGGGCCTGGTCTCGACGACGACTTCCGGCTTGACCTTGCCGACGTAGACGACCTTCTGAGCTTCGTCGCCGCCTTCCTTGACGATCGTGACGCCGCCGCCCTCTCCGATCTCGACGGCGCCGCCTTCCTTGACGACCTGGAGCCCGCCCCCCTTGATCTCGAGGCGCAGGGGCTCGCCCTTCAGGACCTGTAGTTCCTTGCCGTCGACGGACAAGACGAGGGCCCGGCCGTCCTTGCCCTTGGTGATGGTCAGCGGCTTGTCGAAGACGAGCGTCTTCGTCTCGCCGCCCTCGGTGACGACGACCTCGACGGGCCTGCCCTCGGCGCCCTTGGGCGAGATGACGATCGTCTTTGCGACGGCGCCCTTGTCCTTCTCTTTCTCTTTTTCTTTCTCTTTGACCTTGACGGCCGTCGCGTTGACCTCCTGACCGGCCGCCGGGGCCGCGAGGAGCGCCGCTTCGAACGCCGCCGGGGCGGGCGCGGCCGTTTCAACGAGGACCGTCGCGGCACCGTTCGCCGCGTTCCCCGCGACCGGCCGGGCCGTGCCCACGATGGCCACGGCCAGCCCCAAAGCCAGGGCCAGCATGATCTTTGTCTTCATTTTGACCTCCGTAAGGATGAGCTTCTGTCTGAGGATGGCCGCCAGGCGCTCCTGGAACGGCGCCCGGCCCAAGAGGCCGAGCAGCGCGGCCGAGGGGTTCCAGCGGAACGCGGCCGACCGCCGGAACGCGAGGAGGCTCGCGGCGTACGATGACGGTTTGATGCCCGCCCGCAGGACCAGCTCGTCGCAGGCGAGCTCCTGTTCCTTGAGAAGCTCGCGGTAAGCGACCCAGCCGAGCGGGTTCCACCAGAAGAGGGCCAGGCTCGCCCGAACGAGCAGCATGACGGCGAAGTCCAGCCGCTTGATGTGGGAGAGCTCGTGGAAGAGGGCCGAGGAGCGGTCCTCCTCGGACCACTCATCCGCCCCTCTCGGCATGAGCACGGTCGGCCGGCGCCAGCCCCAGGTCAGCGGGATGAGCACGCCGGGATGGCTCTTGAGCCGGACCCTGCGCCGGAGCGGGACGAGAACGAGGAAGCGCTCGAGCAGGGCCCGCCAGGAGGGGCCCCCGAGCGGCGTCCCTTCCCGGCTGAGACGGAGCGCCCCGGCCAGGCCGATCCCCAGCCGGAGGGCGAGGACGGCCATGCCGGCCGCCCAAAGGAATACGAGGACGAGGTCCACGGCGCGCCGGCCGGCGCCGTTCGACGGCGCGACGGGTTGGGCTGGCCGGACGGGAACGACTGCCCGGCCGGCGAACGGAAGGGCCACGGCATCCGGATCTTCGGCATGAGTCTCGGCGGCGGGCGCGGCGATCTTCTGCGTGGATGTGTCATCCACGAACATGACCCGGTTCGCCTCGACTCCCGAAGTAGGTCCGGGTTCGAACGAGGTCGCTCCGGCCGTCGCCTGCGTTCGGACCGCGGCCGCCGGGGCCATCCACCGCGGCACGAGCGGCGATCGCCATCCGACCGGGGCCAGGGTCAGGAAGGGGAGGAGCAGGAGTCCGATGAGCGCCGCCGACAGGATGAAATGCCTGACCGCGGCGGGGCAACGTCGGGCCGCCGCGGCTGCGGCGAGGGCCAGGGTCAGGACGACCGTGGTCCTGAGGAGATACCCGGCCAAGAACCCGGGCATTCCCGCGGCGGCGGCTCCGGTCATGCGTCAGCGCCCTTCTCGCCGGGCCTTTTCGATGAGCTCGGTCAGCCGGCGATAATCATCTTCCGCGAGGTTCGTTTCCGAGATGTCGAGCAGGGTGGCCACGACGCTCTCGGTCGAGCCATCGAAGAACGTCCTGACCAGGTGGCTGAGCGCGTTGCGCCGGGCCTTGTCCTTGGGCAGGCGCGGCGTGTAGACGTACCGCGGCCCGTCCTGGCGGTGGACGAGATGGCCCTTCTGTTCGAGGACCCGGAGCAGGGCTCGCACGGCCGAATAGCTCGGCGGTTCGGGAAGACGCTCGAGGACCTGCTGGGCCGTCGCTTCCTTCATTTCGTAGGCGATGTCCATGATCTCCCGCTCCCGGCGGCTCAGGCTCTTGTCGGTCTTCATGCGCGACTCCCTGGGGCTCCGAAGCCCTCTCAGCTTGTTATGCTAAAATAATAGCATGCTAAATAATAAGCACCAGGAGGGGCCCCTGTCAAGGCTTTTCTGCTATTTTTTTAACATCCACATCTATCCCAACGCGGGCCCCCCGGCAAAGGTTGCACGACCCGCGCTTTTTCCGGGCCGATTTCTTGACCCTGTCTCCCGGTGCGACTAATATATGGCGACTGATATATGGCGG
>Ga0172366_10002690_pt1 | contig 13983 bp, 9 predicted proteins | sample LakKivSesite69cm_FD_114533 | JGI IMG/M metagenome (GOLD analysis project Ga0172366, IMG submission 114533) | Sediment microbial communities from Lake Kivu, Rwanda - Sediment site 69cm | ecosystem: Environmental > Aquatic > Freshwater > Lake > Sediment | place: Rwanda: Western Province, Lake Kivu... | reverse complement strand
CTGCGCTGGCATCTGCGCCTCATAGAAGGCGGTGACCTCTTCCACGCTCTTGGTGGTCTGGTAGCTGACCACGCCAGAGACAGCAGTGAGCTCGGTAGCGCCGTCCATGACGGGGATGTCCTCTGGCATAGCTGGCTTCACGCCTGCGGGCGCCTGGATGGTGATGGGCTTGTTGATGTCAGTGAGGTCAAAGGCCAGGTCAAGCACGCCTTCATCGCCACCACCGATGGCCAGATTCTTGCCCTCGTAGTGCACTGCGTACTTGACGACCACGTTGAACTCCGGGGATACCCACACATCGCCCTTGGCTGTGGCGATGGCGCCCAGGCCAAGAGTTGCTCCGAGGGTGCTCTCGTCAAAGACATAGTGGTTGGTGGAAACGCCATTGACCATCACATTCCTTTCCACCAGCTTCCCCCGGTTACCAGAAACCACGTTAAAGGGGTCGCTCAGGAAGGGGTTGCCCTTGAAGATGTCCGTTTCAGTGGTGGTCATGGCCATCCAGCCTGAACCCGCGTTCATGTAAGCCTGTTGCCCGATCTGGATCAACTCCAGCTTGCTCTCCTTGTCCTCTGCTCCAGCGCCGGTGCTGGCCCACACGAAGCGATGTGCTGGTGGCTGCCGCACGAACTCGGCCAGCACATCCCAGGAGCCGGTCTCCTTCTGGCCAGCCTTGATGCTTTCCCACTTGAAGGTGTAGTGCGTGCGGTAGCTGTTCAAACCAGAAAGGTCAGCCGCCTGGTCAAAGTGGTATTCCTCAGCCGCGGCCGTAGCCGTGGGTTGGACAGCAGCCGGGGTATTTGTCGGTGGGGGTGCAACCGGTGTGCTAGTTGCCTTTGGAGATGGTGGGGAAGTAGGCTTCTGGGGACCGCCACCACAAGCCACCAGCAGCAAGGACACAACCAGAATTAGCGTGCTAAGAACTCTTATTTTCATAGTTCATATCCTCCCAAGTCTGCCTCGATAGCACAGATTTTAACGCAGAAACTACAGCGCGCAAATTTGCCCCCAGAATGCCAAAGAATCTCATGTCGTATGGGCAGGGGTTGCATTGCCCCCAGCTTGTGGTAAATGATTGACTTTGGCAAACAGGCTGTTTCAAACTATAATTGCTAGCCTATCTTTAACGAGCCTGTTGATCACATGGCTCTGAACAGGAGCTGTAATGATACCAACCTTACCTATCCAGATCACCTGTCCGAAATGCGGTACCAAGTACGTCGCCCAGGTACAAAGCATTATTGATGTGGGTCAGGATCCCCAGCTCAAGTCCGTGCTCTTGCGTGGGCGGCTGAACACGGTCATCTGCCCATCGTGCGGCACCACTGGAGTCGTCAGTGCCCCCTTGCTCTACCACGACCCGCAGAAGGAACTGCTTTTGCTGTTCATCCCACCGGAGCTAAACCTGCCCATGGCGGAACGCGAACGGCTAACAGGCAATCTGGTGAATGCTTTGTTGAACACCACGCCGACAGGAGAGCGCAAGGGTTACTTCCTGAACCCACGCGTCATGCTCACCATGCAAGGCCTGATTGATGAAATCCTCAAAGCCGATGGAGTCAGCAAAGAGATGTTGGACCAGCAGCGTGCGCGGAGCCAGTTGTTACAGAACCTGCTGATGGCCCTCGACGATGAAGCTCGACTGCAAGTATTGATCGAGCAGAACAAGGAGAACATTGATTATCCGTTCTTGCTGACCCTGGCAGCGGCTGCTGAGGGCAGCGCTGCCACTGGCCAAAAGCAACTCACCGAGAATCTACTGAAACTGCGCAATATCCTGCTGGCTCGCGTAGCCATAGCCCTGCCGGAACCATTGCCTGCCGACACGCCACCGGCGCAAGTTGTGGACAGGCTAATAGCAGCCAGAGACAAGGAAAGCCGCTGGGCTCTGGTGTTGTATAATCGCCCCTTGTTGGATTATGCTTTCTTCCAGGAACTGACCGGGCGCATCGAAAAGGCTACCCCAGAAGAAGCAGAATCCCTGCGCAACCTGCGCACAGAGTTGCTTGAAATGGTAGAGCAACTGGATAAAGAAGCCCAGGCCGTGCAGGAAGCCAAGATACAACTGCTGCAGGATGCACTGGCTAGCCCGGATCCAGCCCAGACCCTACGCGAGCGAAAAGAGGAGTTAGATGCCCTCTTCCTGGCTATAGTGGGTGCCGCTCTGCGCAGTGCCCAACAGAGTGGGGAAGCAGAAGAGGCTCAGCGACTGCAGGCCATCAACGAGGCCATCCTGACAATTCTTCAGGAGGCTCTCCCGCCAGAACTCCGCCTCGTAAACGACCTGCTTGCTGCAGATTATCCACAAGGAACGCAAGAACTGTTGCAAGAGCGTCGGGCGGAATGGGGCGCCAAGTTCCTGGAGATTTTGAGCGCGCTGGCAGAGGATCTGGAAGCACAGCAGCAACCACAAACTGCACAACGACTGAGAGAGATACGCACGCAGGCAGAAGCTGTCCTACAGTTAACTATGCCCCCCACACAATAAGCCGGGGTTCAAACGGACAAGGCAGGTCCTCGTGGCGAGGCAGTACACGTATCGTGTATCCACATAGTCCGCTGCTTTGACAGCGCGTCCTGCCCACGAATAGAGAAATACCCCTTTCAACGCCCGTATATGACATGGGCGTAGCCCGACCCTGTACAATTTCCTGGTCCCTGTCTAGAACTCCCTCGTATAGCTCCACCGAGACGTCATCTGGGCTCAGTTGACCAAGCTTTACGCTCGCCCGCACCTCCAACTCGGAGCCTACGACGACCTCGCCATCAACATCTGTTTCCACACCGACAATTTGAACCTCTGGCCAGTGCTGACGTACGTGTGCCTTCCACTCTGCCAAGCGCCTGGCATGCTCAAACTTGCCGGCAGACAGGCACTCATAACGCCTGTTGGCGGGCAGGCAAAGGCGCTCCACATACTCCATCACCATACGGTTTGCGTTATACAAAGGAATAATGGTACGCATCGTGTTCTTCATCCGCGCAATCCAGCCCCGGGGCAAGCCATTAGACCCACGGTTATAGAAGAGCGGCACAATCTCCTTTTCCAGCAGGTCATAGATAGCGTTCGATTCCACCTCGTCCTGATAGTCCAGATCCTCGTACACTTCACCACGGCCAATGGCCCAGCCAATATCCGGGTGATAAGCCTCGGCCCACCAGCCATCCAACACACTGAGGTTCAAGGCCCCATTAGCCGCTGCTTTCATGCCGCTGGTGCCGCTTGCCTCCTGCATCAGGCGTGGATTGTTGAGCCACAGGTCTACTCCCTGCAACAAGTAACGAGCCACGTTTGTATCGTAGTCCTCGATAAAGACCACATTTCGCAAACCGTTGCTCCGCGTCAGGTGAATGAGCTGGCGAATGAGTTCCTTGGCCGGATTATCCTGTGGATGCGCTTTACCAGCAAAGATAACTTGCACTGGTCGTTCCTTGCTGTCCAAGATCTGCGCTAACCGTTCAGGGTGACGCAGCAACAGCGTGGCACGCTTGTACACAGCAAATCGGCGGGCAAAGCCAATGGTTAGTGCTTCCGGGTTTAACTGTTCTGTGGCCTGCGCAATCTCTGTGGGTGGAGCTCCGCGCTGCTCCAGTTGTGCACGCAGACGCTGGCGAGCAAAGGCAACCAGGCGTGCCCTCCGCCTCTCATGCACGCGCCACAGCTCTTCATCTGGAATCTCATCCACGGCTTCCCAGACTGTCTGGTCTGCCGGGCGTTCCACCCAACGCGGGCCCAGATAACGATCAAAAAGGCTGGCCATGTCTTGTGAGATCCAGGAACGCGTATGGATGCCATTGCTGATCGAGACAATGGGCACTTCCCGCTCTGGTACACCCGGCCACACATTCTGCCAAAGCCGGCGCGAGACCTGACCATGCAACTGACTAACGGCATTGGTTTGTCCCGCCAGATGCAAAGCCAGGATAGCCATGTTCAGTGGCTCCTCAGGGTTAGCCGGGTTCTCGCGTCCTAAAGCGAGAAACTGCTCGCGGGTAATGCCCAAGGCTTCGTAATAGTAGCCCAGGTATTTGTCAACCAGATAGGGCGCAAAAAGGTCAATGCCCGCTGGAACCGAAGTGTGTGTGGTGAAGATATTGCTGGCGCAGACCACCTCCCGTGCCTCGGCAAAGGTCACGTTGCTTTCGTCCATTAACTGGCGTATGCGTTCGATCGCCAGGAAAGCAGAATGTCCCTCATTCATATGGCAAACACGGGGCGAGATGCCCAGCGCACGCAAAGCCTTCAAGCCGCCTATACCCAGCATGATCTCCTGGCGGATACGTAACTCGTTATCACCGCCGTACAATTGATGAGTAATGTGCCGATCATCTGCTTGGTTTTGCGGGAGGTTCGTATCCAACAGGTAGAGTGGCACCCGACCCACCTGCACGCGCCAAATCTGCGCCATCACACGACGCCCAGGGTAGTCCATGTCAGTTGTTACAGGCACCCCATCGCGCTTTTCGAGTTGCACCGGCATTGTATAAAAGTCATTCTCGGGATAAAGCTCACCCTGCCAGCCATCCGCGTTGAGATACTGTCGGAAATAGCCTTGCTGGTACAGCAATCCTACCGCGACCAGTGGCACTCCCAGGTCGCTGGCGGATTTGAGATAGTCACCGGCCAGCACCCCCATGCCGCCGGAGTAAATGGGCAAACACTCGGTGAGGCCAAACTCAAGACAGAAATAAGCAATAAAGGGGTCTGGTGGTGGGCCATGGTTTTTGTGGTACCAGGTCGTCGGTGCAGTCATATAGCGTTTGAAGTTAAGGTGAACGCGCTCCAGATGAGCCAGGAAGCCATCATCGTGTGCTGCGTTCTCGAACCGAGCCTGATCAATCATGCCCAGCATACGCACTGGATTGTGGCCGGACTCCTCCCAGGCCTCGCGATCCAGGCGGCGGAATAACTCGATAACGTCCAGATTCCACGACCACCACAAGTTGTAAGCCAGTTCCCTGAGTGCCACAAGGGCAGGAGGCAGAGATGGAACAACATTGATCGAGAACATGGGCCGCATAGGGGAATCACCTCTGATTCAAAAGCTATACGTAAGTACGACGCAACTTACGTAAAGACTAGCCGTTCCTTTTTTCTTCTGGCACTTTTTGCCGCCAAACAGTGAAGCCACGAAGGCTCGAGCCACCGATGAACTCGCACAAAATGGAGTTGGTCGGAATCAAATCTACTGCGCAAGGCAGAAACCAGCGCAGCAGGGCCAATAACCGCCGTGCCTCGACGTACTCAGGTACGTTAGACTCGATCTGAAAGAGCAACGGCTCCGCCAGGGGCTTGAGTGCCGACAATTCGTAGACCAGCGCCGAGTTGAACATTACATCAGCGTGTTCCTGGTAAGGAAAGATCCAGCGCTTTTCACCATCGCGAACGCTTTCCCAGCGGCGCAGTGTATCGAGGGCAGAGTATCCCCGTTCGCGAGCGTCACGGACGATGCGGCGGATGAGACGCGTATCGGTGGTCGGCACACGGTTATAATGGTCCAGGTTGAGCTGCGTCAACGCGGAAACATAGATGCGATAGATGCGCTCTTTGGGCACACTGGGCACCAGACCTGGATTCAAGCCGTGTATGCCCTCTAGCAATATAACATGTTCCTTGCTGAGTTTCAGCAACTCCCCTTCTTCACGCCTGCCCTGCGGAAAGTTGTAGCGAGGCAAGCGTACCTCGCGACCATCCATGAGTTTGAGAAGCTGGTCATTGAGCAAATCCAGGTCTACCGCCCCAAGGTGCTCAAAATCATACTCACCGCCCTGGCTAAGGGGTGTCTTCGCGCGATCTACAAAGTAGTTATCCAACTCCACAGCTACGGGACGCAGGCCATTGGCCAGCAATTGGATAGCCAGACGCTTGGAAAAAGTGGTCTTGCCCGAAGCGGATGGGCCGGCGATCAGCACCAGACGCACCGTGTCACGCCGTTTGGCGATCTCGGCCGCAATCTGGGCGATGCGCTGCTCATGCAATGCTTCGGAGACTAGAGCTACCTCTCCGCCACGTCCATCAGCCAGGGCATCGTTCAATGCACCCACATCGTCTATACCTAGTATGCGCAACCAGTGCCCGTATTCGCGGAAAACAGCCACAAGCTTGGGATATTCCACTACTGGCTGCAGCATAGTGGGCTGTTCATGACGCGGATAGCGCAAGATAAAGCCTGTGGAATAATGCTGCAGGGCAAAATGGTGTAAATAGCCGGTAGAAGGCACCATGTAGCCATGAAAGTAATCATCCAGGTCATACAAGCGGTAAAGTGTAACGTAATCCCTCCGCCGGTAACGCAGCAAGCGCACCTTGTCTTCCTGGTCGCAAGCCTGGAACAAGGCAATGGCTTCTTTCAAAGGCACATATCTTTTGTGGATCGGAGCATCCTCTGCAGCGATCTCTTTCATCCGCTGCTCAAGGAGCTCCACTTCCTGCGGCGTAAGTGGATCTCGTCCATACACCTCGCAAAAGAGCCCGCCGAAAGTCAGCGAGTGATCCACATATACCTGCGCGTCCGGGAACAGTTGGTGCGCGGCGACCACGAGCAGAAAGGTCAACGAACGACGATAGATGCGCATGCCATCGCTGTGACCCATGGAGATGGGCGTCACCTCTACGTCATGCGTCACAGGATACGTCAGCTCGTACAGCCTGCAGTTGATCAAAGCAGCGACAATGAGAACCGGGTCGTCGTTGTACGCGGCGCGAATGAAGGACTCCAGCGGCGTACCTACTGGTGCCTCGAAGATACGGCCATCGGGAAACCGTACCAATGCCGTCTTACGAGGTCTGGATAGTCGGGGCAATACGACCGGCCGGGCTACTTGCACCTCTTGTGTTTGAACCAATTGTTCTACCTTCTCGACCATATTTCTTCCACAGTATTAACGTACCATATTAGTATAGCACAAGTCCCTAATGTAGTACAAACTTGGTTAAGTGCAACAGGCGGACCCCGGCTTGACTTTGACACCAGTGGGAAGCCATGTTATATTACTGCTGACCACGCCGATGAGAACAGTACAGCTCACTGCACCTGTAACTATGATGATACGCCTTGGCCTGACGCAGGTTTCCTGGTATCAGATACTTCTCAGCGTGGCCTTGCTGCTAGCAGCAACGACTGCCTGTCTGTGGGCAGGAGCCAAGATATTCCGCTTGGGCCTGCTGATGTACGGCAAGCGACCCAGTCCGAAAGAAACCTGGCGCGCGCTGCGTCAGGTATAGAATAACCACGGAGAAAACTTAAAATGGAAATGACTGCGAAAAGGGACCTGCAGCTTGCATCCTGCCCCACTGTCAGCTAGCCGACAGGGTGACGTCAGGCAAGTTGCACCGCACTGTGGTAAGATATGGGTGTAAAATTGATTGTTCTCCCGCAGGTTGGGGTGTCGGTAGAGAACCAAAATAACGTTGCGCTGGAGTGCTTTGAGAGAAGAATCTGCGGGAGGATCTACTCTAAGGAGGAGAAGAGATGGGCATTCTGGACCGTATCAGCACAATTGTGAAAGCCAACATACATGACCTGCTGGACAGGGCGGAAGATCCGGAGATCATGCTGGATCAATACATCCGCGATCTGGAGAGCGGCGTAAACGAGGCGCGCGAGGAATTGGTCAACGCCATGGCTGACGAGAAACGCCTGGCGGCCAAGCTAGAGGAGCGCAAGCGCCAGGCCAGGGACTGGGAGGAAAAGGCCGAACAGGCTGTCCGGTTGGGCAAGGACGAAGCGGCACGCTCAGCCTTAGGTGCGGCTCGTGCCTATCAGGAAGAAGCAAATGATACCACCGCTGCCTGGCAGGCACAGAAGCAGAAGGTCGCTGACTTGCAGGAACAGTTCGAACAAGTGGAGAAAAAGCTAGCCACTATCAGAGGCGAACGCGATGCACTTCTCGCCGAGCATAAAGCGACCCGCGCCAAGGAGAAACTCACCACTGCACGAGCCAGTGCCAGCAAAGCCACAGCAGCGATCAAAGGCATCGAGCGCATGAAAGAGCGCCTGGAGCAGGAGGCAGCCAAGACTGCCGCCCGCGAGGAAATAGCAGCGATGAGCGCAGAGGTGCGTGAGGCCGAGCAGAGCCAGGCTGACATCGAAGTGGAGGCACGTCTAGCAGAGCTCAAAGCCAAGATCGCGGCAGAAAAGAAATAGCACCATCGAATGACACACAGGCAGGGGAAGGGCAGACCCTTCAAGCCTTCCCCTGTTTCGTTCATGAAGGAACAGCAAACGAGAACCTACTTGCCTGCACTCACAGCCCGCCGGCGATCACTGAGATCAGCGAAACGATGTCGCCCTCGCTGAGTACAGTGTCCATATTATTCAGCAGGAACAGGTCTCTGCCATTGATCAAGACGCGAGTATGCGGTGTCGCTATGCGGCCTTCGCTGTCCGTCACCAAATAGGCAAATGCGTCTCCGTATTGTCTAATGAGACAGCGGAACAGCGTTTCTATCGTTGCTCCTTCCTCGAGTGTGATATCTAGCTCCGCTGCACCTAGAATACGACGTATTGAACCGATCGTTCGCACCTGAATATTGATCACGTTTCTAGCCCTCAAGGCGAAAGCAAACCCATATGCTCCAGCACCTTGGCCGCATTGTCCAAGCCTAGGTCAACCAGCCGTTTGCGAGTCGGGATGCCGTTCTGGTCGTAGCCATAGAGCTCGTAGTATCGGTCGAGCATGTAGTCCTGGTCTTTGCGACCGGTGCGCTGGCCCTTGGATGCCCCGGCCTTGAGAGGCTCGTTGGTCAGACGGTCAGGAAGGTAATCGTCCTTGCGGTTGAAACCTTCGCGGGCATTGAATGCACGCCCGAGGACATTGACTCGCTCACCGACACGTGCGATCTCGGCCGGCGTAAAGGGCAGGCCAGTAGCGCTGGCCAGCATATCGGTAACGGTCACAATACGTGCCTCGGTGTCAGCTTGCGACAGGCCCTGTGGTGCTGGATCCAGCAAGGCACCTGCAGTCAACAGAAAAGCACAAAACGTTGGGCAATCGCAGAGGGCCATTTTCATGTCTTGATTCCACTTGCACAGCTCAGCTTTGCCTCCGATGGCGAACCGATCCACGGCCACAGGTATTCTTGCGCCAAAAATCTCCTGAGCGGCATAGCCCCGGTTGTGATCGGCCCCCACGTAAGTGGTGGCATAACTAAGGCCATGTGCCTTAGCGCCGCGTACGTCATACCCAGGCAACTCCAACCCTTTGATGTGCATCACGTATTTCTCGGAGCCACGGCCAATGCGCGCTGCTGCTTGCCGCGCGCCATCCGCCAACACGCTCCCGAATCCCTGGCGATATGCTATCTGTTGGATTAATCTGATCATAGCTTCGTGATTGCCAAATCGCAGATCCAGTCCGCCGGTATCTTCCTGGGTCAAAATGCCACGCTCATATAATTCCATAGCAAAAGCGATGGTCATGCCTGTGGACATCGTATCCAATCCCAGCTCGTCGCACAAGCGATCCGCCGCATACAGGGCAGGAAGGTAGTCTACACCAGTTGCACCAGAAAAAGCCCAAGAAGATTCGAACTCTGGCCCTTCAGTAAGGAAGCCTGCGTAAGGGCCATCTCGGGCCAAACGGACCTGGCTACAAGCAACCGGACAATTGTGGCAGGCAGTGCGCCGAATAGTATCGCGGAACTGAGCCTCGCTCCCAACCTTGTCAGCAGGCTCGAATTCGCCGGTGCGGCTATAGTTCATTGCTGGGAAAATACCTAGGGCACATGTGACGTCAATACATTCCGAAGTACCGACTTTGCTGAGGCCACCATACACAGAGGGCGTGTCTTTGAAGAGCTTTAAGAGGCCGCTACGAGCGTCACTGAACTGCTGCCGATCAGCCACTGGGACCTGCTGAGTACCGTGGATAGCGATGGCTTTCAGATTCTTGGAGCCCATCACCGCACCCAAGCCCTTGCGTCCAGCAGCACGTCGTTCATTAATGATGCAGGCAATGCGTGCCAGGCGCTCGCCAGCCGGCCCAATGCAAGCGATCCGCGCGTTCTGTTCTCTCACTTCCTCCTTTATGAACACTTGACAATCCAAGGTGTTCATGCCCCATAGCCTCTCTGCGCGTCGAAAGGATACCTGATCGTCGTTGATCCACACGTATACAGGAGAAGCTGCGCGCCCTTCTATGACTAACACGTCATAACCAGCGAATTTCATTTGCGCCGGGAAATGCCCGCCTGATAAAGCCATGCCCACTGCTCCAGTGAGGGGCGACTGTGCTGCATAAGCCATGCGGCTACTGCACGGAGACTCCGTGCCCGTGAGGGGGCCTGGCGCAATAATGAGCTTGTTGCTGGGCCCCAGCGCGTCTATGCCATAGGGCACCTCATCAAAGAGCAGCTTCAGGACAAAACCGGTCCCTCCTACAAAGTTGCGGGCCATTTCGACTGGCAACGCCTCGGTCTTGTAAGTCTGGTTCGTCAAATCTAGGCGCAGGATGCGTCCCATGTATCCACCGTGGTACATTGCACTCACTCCTCCTCAAAAGGGTATACGCCTCGCTCCCAGGTGCGTGCCAGCATGTTTGCATTCGGCATGCCGGATGAACCAGGAACAGCATATCCCAAGTGATAGCTAATCGCTGCTGCCGCGGCCTTGGTCAATGCGGCCCAGCGAGGTTCAAGGGCCTCGTTGGCTTGGGCAGCCGGCAAGGCAATGCTAATAGCTGCTATAGGTCTGCCCCGAAGGTCACGGATGGCACTGCCCACAGCAAATATACCCAGATTCGATTCTTCCCGATCATAGGCCACTCCCTCTTGTCGGACTCGATGCAAAAGCAAGAGCAACTCCGCTTTGTCGGTTATTGTGTTCGGTGTGCTGGGCGGCAGATAAGGGCTGGGATACAGTAGGTCAAGTTCCTCGGGAGGCAATAAAGCGAGAATAGACTTACCTAGTCCAGTGGCATGTGCGGGCAAGCGCGTTCCAACTGGATTGAAAACATGCAGTGTACCCCCTGCAATCCTCTTGTGAATGAAGACAACCTCATGGCCTTCTGGCACGGCGAGGCTTACAGTCTGGCCACAAAGCTGGCTGACCTGTTGCATAATGGGATCGGCTATGCTTACCAGTTCCAGACCATCAGCAAATGCACGAGCATATTGACAGAGTTTAGGGCCCAAGCGGATAACCAATTCGTCATCGCGCACAAGATAGCCGCGGCGTGCCAGTGTCTGAACGAGAGCGTGTGCACTGCTACCGGGAACTCCTAAACGCTTGCTGATCTCGGTCAGTGAAAACCCTCTAGGCTCTTGCAACAGCAGCTCAAAGATATCCAGTACACGGGCAGCCGACTTGACCGCTTGGGAACCCCCTGTTCCGATTCTCCTCTTAGAGCGTCTCATATGACACCAGTTTACCCTTCTTTTGCTTACTTCAAATCCAGAAGAGCCGCTGGATTAGCCATTATCATTTGGTAGATACTCTCCTCAGGTAAACCTCTCTCATGCAGGCATTGAGCAAACACGCGCAAGCTCTCGACGGGCATGGGATTATGGCGTTGCCCAGCATCGCTAATCAGGACACAATGAGCAGGACCCAGGGCCTCGATTGCTGCCTTGACCTTGTCAATCGTGGCATAGGCCCACATGGGCGAGACACTACAGTAGCCAAACTCGGCAAAGGCACCTAGCTTTATCAGTTCCACAAGTTGTGCCAGGTTCAGAGCGGGCACTTTAAAAAAGGGATGGGTGACCAGAATCTTCTGGACGCTACGTTCTCGCGCCCCTTTCACCAGAGCCAAAATCTCCTCGAACGATAGGTGTGCTGTACCCAAGATAGCATCGTACTGAGCAATTAGATCCAACACCTGCCAGGTTTCTGCGCTGAGCTTTCCGTCACGCAGGACTGAAATGCCTTGGGATGCACCCTGGCGCTCCCCCGAGGTTTGGACATCATAGATGCCTGTCCTGCCACCGTGCATGAGTGCATGGTAGGCAGCATCCACGGTAGGCATCCAGACCTCCTTAGCGCCACAGCGAAGAGCCGCCTCGACTGCTCCTGGGTTGATACCGCCTACATAGCCATTTAAGACAATGCCTCCGAACACAGATACCCCCGGGCACAAACCATTGAGCAGGTAAGCCCGGCCCGCCGTGCTCTCGTGATGGCACTTGAGCATGATCGCTTTCATACCCGTGGCAGCCGCGCTTTCGACCATGGCTCGGTCATCCGCAATGCGCGGGAACAAGCAGGGATAAGAGTGAATATGCAAATCTATGGCACCACGCACAGAAATCATCCCACTCATTGCGGTTCCTCCAGACCCAATGCACCCACTGGGCACATCTCAACACATAGGCCGCATCCGTCACAGTGACTGGTGTCAATCTGCAAATCGCCGTCCAAATGGAGCGCATCATAAAAACAGATTCTGCAGCATAGGCCACATTCGGTGCACAAGTGTTGATCCACGGCAGCAACCTTGCGCGGTTGGCGAGCTAATTGCTCGACCGTGGTCACATATGGCAATGCGACGCCTCGAAAATCTTCGATGCTCCTATAACCTCGCTCCCGCATGAAACGCTCCATGCCATGCAGCAACTTGCCAAAGGTTCCCAATCCGTTCCACATCACAGCACTGGCAACCTGGACCGTGGTTGCACCCAGCATAATATACTCTACGACATCCTGCCACTTGGTTACTCCTCCTATTGCGGAGATCGGCAACTTGCAGGCTTGGGTAGTCTCAATAACTAGGCGCTGAACGATGGGTTTGATAGCCGGGCCCGTGTAACCCCCGAAAGCTGCCAAAATGGGCTTGCCTGTATAGATGTTGACACCAGCGAAAGAGCGCACCGAGTTGCTCACGGAGAGGCCGTCAGCGCCAGCCTCCTCACAAGCGCGTGCAACCAGGCCGATGTCTGAGATGTTGGGCGTCATTTTCACCAGAAGTGGCAGAGATACGCGCCCTCGCACCGCTTTGACTTGTGCGTATGTCTTCGCTGGGTCCTTGCCAATATGCATGCCAACGGTAGAGACTGGCATGGGGCAGGACACATTCAGTTCAAGAAAATCCACCAGACCAGTGGCCTCGACGCGAGCCGCAAGCATTGCCGTTTCTGTGGGGTCTGGCAGCGCCAGCACACTGGCAATAACCTGGCCGCCTCCCTGCTTGGCGATGGCTAAATCCTGTAGTAGCCAGTCATCTACGCCCTTGGTAGTAAATAGCTCTAAATTGATCATGCCAATGGGCTTGTTGCCGACTTTGACCAAATGTAAACGCCCATTTCGAGGATGGGCAGCCCATTCTTCTGGAGGGCCGATCGTCTTGGTTACCACAGCACCAGCACCAGCAGCCAGCGCCTGCTGCAAGCGTTTTCCATCCCATCCGGGAGTAGCAGAGGCAAGAATGATAGGATTGGGCAATGTTACCCCTGCAAAGTTCACTGATAGAGGATTGACCATTTCAGATTCCTTTTATTGTTTTCGATGTTGTCTTCCAGAGCTATCTGATCTTGACTTGTGTGTCAAAGAACATATGCAAAGCCTTGAGGACTGCCTGATTGCTGGTGACACAAGGCACATCAAACTGATTCTGGAGCAGTGGCAGCGCATCTACGGCGCGAAAATTGGTGCAGGAGACGAAAAGGCAATCCATCTGGCTGCATCCTAGCCTCTCAAAGGCAAAACGTGCGATGGACTCTGGTTTCACCTGTGCAATCTGGAAGTTAACTGTGATGCCCAGCCCGTGGATGGCGACAACCTCCAGCCCATCAGCCTCCAGGCTGGTCTTGATGGATTGGTTGAGTTCGTCAACATAAGGCGTGATGACTCCGATGCGGCAAGCACCGGCAGTGACAAGTGCCTGCCGTACTGAGGCAATAGTGCTGATCGTTGGTACTCCAGTGACATCGGATATGCGAGCACACAACTCCGCATCGTACGTATTGCCTCGCAGTGCCCCTGCACTTGTGCAGCCAAAGACCACCACGTTCGGTCTCGCTGTGGCCACATCACGGGCAGCAGGCAT
>Ga0172366_10002689_pt1 | contig 13991 bp, 10 predicted proteins | sample LakKivSesite69cm_FD_114533 | JGI IMG/M metagenome (GOLD analysis project Ga0172366, IMG submission 114533) | Sediment microbial communities from Lake Kivu, Rwanda - Sediment site 69cm | ecosystem: Environmental > Aquatic > Freshwater > Lake > Sediment | place: Rwanda: Western Province, Lake... | reverse complement strand
GCTCGCTCATATCCAGACTGCTGGATTTCATCAATCTGTCAAATTATACCGGGCGAAAAGCGGCTTTCAAGTGGCATTTGCGGCACTTTTCCGGCATTTGCAGGTTCGGATGAGGGCTTTCCCGCCTTTCGACAGGGTTGAACCTACGTGAACCCTGAACGGCCCGCCGCGGCCCGATGAATCCCGGCTCGGCCAGCCGCGGCCGCACGAAGATGATGCCGCGCGGGCCGCATCCGAAGTTGCGCAGAACTCGCCGCAGGTCGTGCCGAAAAGACTACGTAGCCTACCGCAGGCCCCGCCGCCCCGGCGGGTGCGGACGGGGAGAGAGCATCTTCGAATGGAGGGAGAGGGAAGACCATAATGCTCAAGTGGCCGCGCACCGTCATCCGACTCGCGACATTGTCGCTTGCCGTGGTCGCCGGTGGTTGCGGCTCTCGCATATCCTCTGTCGCCGAGATCAACGCCTTCACGCAGGCGGCACGTTCCATCGACGTCGACCGCAGCAAGCTGGTGCAGGGCCGCGTGCCCTCCAGGCCCTACCGCGTGGGGAAAGGCGACGTGCTCAACATTCGCCTGGTCAACGTGGTCAACCCGATGACGGAGATCGCCTGGCAGCGAGACGAGCCGGGCAGCGCGTTTCGCTGCCGCGTCGACGAGACCGGCAGCGTCGTGCTGCCCTTCATCGGCAGGTTGCCCGTGGAGGGCAAGACGGTGAACGAGGTCGAGGCGACGGTGTCGGACGCATACTACCCGCGCTACGTCAGCCACGATCCCAACATCTACGTGCAGGTGGAAGAGTACCGGACGACGGCGGTATCGGTGATCGGCGCGGTGGACAAGCCGGGCATCTGCGAGTTGCGCCGCGACGAGATGACGCTGGTGTCGGCACTCATGAAGTCCGGCGGAATATCCAACACCGGAGCGACGGCCATCCGCATCTACAGCGATCGCGAGGACGGCGCAGAGCGCAAGATCGTGCTGCCGGTCCATGGGATGAACACTCCCTTCACGGACGTGGCCCTCGAGCCCGGCGACGTGATCGAGGTCGAGCGCCAGGGGCAGGACTACTTCCTCATCACCGGGCTCGTCAAGAAGCCCGGGGCCTACATCTATCCGCCGGACCGGACCTACACCGTGGCCCAGGCCCTCGCGTTCGCGGGCGGCCCGAATGACATCTCGCCCGGGTTCATCACCGTGTACCGGAGAACACGCGAGGGGACCATCAGCACCATCAGGGTCTCCAAGGAAGGATCGGATGCGACCAGCGCCTCGCGTGTTGCGGTGAAGCCCGGCGACATCATAGAAGTCGAGCAGACCTTCGGCACGAAGACCCGCACCACCTTCGGCAATATCCTCCGCGGCGGTCTGTTTGTCGGTGCGAACTACGACCTCGCCCAGTAGCCACGCGCGGGCGGCACTGATGGGAAGGAGAGACGATGACAGACGACAATCAGGCGGGGGTCGAACAGTCGGGCCAGCCCCCGCAAAGCCCCCAGCCCGAGGCGCAGGACCCGCTGCTCCAGATCGCGTGGCGGCGACGCTGGACCGTCCTCGTTTTCCTCCTCGCTGCGGTGGCGGTGGCAGGCATCTACCTCAAGAAAGCCATCCCGCTCTACACGAGCACCTCGCGGCTCTACGTGGAACAGGAGGGCCCCAGGATCATCACCGACAACCAGGGCGTGATGACGCAGTCGAAGAACTACCTCTTCACCCAGTGCGAGCTGCTCAAGTCCACACCTATCCTCGCCACCGCTGTTGAGCGGCCCGGAATCCGAGACCTGCCGGCCCTTGCCAACAGCACGAACCCGGTGAGCCTCCTCAAGGGGTCTCTCCACGTGCGGCTGGGGCCGAAGGACGACATCATCGACGTGTTGGTGGACTCTCCCTCGGCCGAGGATTCGGCTCAGCTCGTCAATGCCGTCGTCGACGCCTACATCGACTACCACTCGAAGCGCAAGCGGTCGACCGCGGCAGAAGTGCTGAGAATCCTCCAGGCCGAGAAGGTTCGCCGCGACAAGGAACTGGCGGACAGGAACCGCGGGGTGCTCGAGTTCAAGAAGGCCAACGGCGTGCTGTCGTTCGAGGATGACAACGTCAACGTGGTGACGCGGCGGCTCCACACGCTGAGCACGGCCCTCACGGAGGCGCAGCTCGGCAGTGCCGACGCGTGGGCAGCCTTCGAGACGGCCCAAGCCGTGGTGAAGGTCAAAGGCGGGGACGACGCCGAGCTGGTGATCGGGGCGGTCGAAGGCGAGCTGGGCAACCGACTTCGCGACGCCCAGCAGAAGATGGTCGAGCTCCGCAGCAGCTTCACCGACGAGCACCCGCTGGTCAAGGCCGGCAAAGAGCAGGTCGAACTCCTCCAGCGGCAATACGTGGCACAGGTGCAGGACCGCCTCAACATCGCACGGAAGCGCGAAGAGCGGATCCAGGCTCTTTTCAGCGACGAGCAGGTCATCGCGGAGAAAGTGAACATTGCCGCCGCGACTTACCAGATGCTCCTCACGGAGGTCAAGCAGGCCGAGGATGCCGTGGACCTGCTCAACAAGCGAATACAGGAGCTGAACGTGACGGAAGACGTGGGCGCCCTCAACATCAGCGTGCTCGAGACCGGCCGCGTCGAGGGCGTGCCCACCAGCCCGAACCTCGGCAGCGCGCTCGGCGTGGCCCTGGTGCTGGGGCTGGTCTTCGGCTTCGGCGCGGCCCTGCTGCACGACCGCGTGGACCAGAGCATCCGGTCGCTCGACGAAATCCCGGCCCTCAGCGGATCGCGCGTCCTGGGCGTGGTGCCGTCGGCTCCCGGCTCGCCCATGCCGGAGCTGCTGGGCCAGCAGATTCACATCGAGCCGCGCTCGTCCGCGGCGGAGGCCTACCGGGCGATTCGCACGGCGGTGTTCTTCGGCGTGCGCGACGGCCGGGGCAAAATACTCGTCGTCACGTCTGCCGTGCCGGGAGAGGGCAAGAGCACCCTCGCCAGCAACCTCGCCATCGCGATGGCCCAGAGCGGCCAGCGCACGCTGGTGGTCGACGCCGACTTCCGCAAGCCGACGCAGCACCGGATCTTCCAGACGCACAACGAGAGCGGCCTCGCGGATGTCCTCCAGGGCACGCTGCAGGTGGACGACGCCGTGCAGCACACCACGCTGGGCAACCTCGATGTCCTCCCCTGCGGTCCGGTGCCGTCCAACCCTTCCGAACTCTTCCACAGCACCGCCTTCGGCGACATCCTCCTGCACCTCGGAAAGAGCTACGACCGCATCCTGATCGACTCGCAGGCGGTGGTGCCGGTTGCCGACGCCCGCGTGCTCGCCGCGATGTGCGACGCAACCATCCTCGTGCTGCGGGCCGGCAAGTGCACGCGGACGCAGGTGAAGCAGGCGTGCGGATACCTCCACGCCGTGGGCGCGAGGCTCCTGGGCGTTGTCATCAATGCCGATCCGCGCTACAAGGAGCAGTTCGCCCGCTACTACGGCTACTACGCATCCACCTACGGCGGCTGGGAGGAGGAGCTGGAGCCGGGGATGGAAGTGCCGCTGGTCGTGCTCCCGCCCAAGGAGAGCATGAAGGGTGAAACTCCCGGCACCGGGGCGGACTGACGAGCTATGGTCGCGAAGCCCGCAGAATGGCACGTGCCGACCGCGGCCGCCTTGGACGCGGCGGTCTTCTGGACGGCCCTGGTGCTGCTGGGGCTGATGCCCCTCGCCGTGCCCGGCTTCGAGAGGAGCAAGAGCCTCGCGGCGCTGCTCCTGAGCGCGTCCATGATGGTGTGCCTCGCGCTGCGCGCCGCCCTCTCGCCCGAGCCGCTCGTGCGGACGTGGGCGTGCCTGCCCGCCGGCCTCTTCATTCTGCTGGTCGTCATGCAACTGGTGCCGCTGCCGGTGGCCGTCGTCGGCGCGATCTCCCCCGGAACTCTCGCCGCCAAGAGCGCGCCCATCTCCGGCGAGGGTGGACAACTGCGCTCCGTGGCGCTCAGCCTCTTCCCCGCGGCCACGCTGCAGGGCCTGCAGCGCCTGCTGGCGGCAGCAGCGGTATTCGCAGGTGTGGCGAACACCTGCTCGGATCCTGCGAGAGTCAGGCGGCTCCTGTCGGTGGTCTGCAGCATCGGCGGCCTGGTCGCAATCATGGACCTCGTGCAGCACCTTGCGGGCGACACGCTTGCGGGGGTGGTTGCGCCGGCACAGGGCGGGCGGGCGCAGTTCATGAACCTCTCGCTGGGTGCCACTTTTGCCCTGGCCTTTGTTGTTCTCCATGAGGGATTCCGCACGGCCCGCTTCACCTTTGCCAGGTTCATCGAGCACCTGGGGTCTGGTCTCCGGCCCCTCTGGAGGCTGACCGGCATCGGGATCATCCTGGGGGCGAGCGTGTTCATGTCGTTCAACCGGGCCGGCATGCTGGCGATGCTGCTGGCCGCGTGCCTCACGGTGGTGATGCTGATCGTGGGGCGCGGCCTCAGCGGCCGGAACTGGCAGATCACCGTCACCGCTCTCCTGGCCGTCGCCATCGTGCTCTACACCGGCTTCGCCTCCTTGCGGGAGCGCGGGAGATTCCAGGCTCCACCGGCGGCCGACGCCGGCCAACTGGTGAGAGAGCTGACAGATTCGCTGAGGAAGTACCCGCTCGCCGGGTCGGGCCTGGGGAGCCACCTGGCCGATCCCCGCGGCGGGCCCCGGAGCGGCGCCTACGGCACGGCGATCCGCGAGACGGGCCTCGCGGGCCTCGCCCTGCTGCTCGCCTTTGCGGGGCTGGTGTGGCGCGAGCTGGTGCGCGCGGTCGGCACGGGGCGCTCGTCCGGCCGAATGGCGGCGTTCGGTATCGGCTTCAGCATCGTGGCCGCCACGGCGCAGAGCCTGGGCGATGCTGAGCTGCTCCTCCCGGCGAACATGACCCTGTTGGCGGGGCTGTGCGGGCTGCTCGCGGGCCTTGCCCGCGCCGGCGGCGGAGCGTCAAAGGGGGTGGCATAGCGGCAGCCGCCGGGGTGCACCTCGTGTCATGGCGGTGCACCCACGGGGACGGAGTGCGCCCTGCGGGAGCGAGGCAATGCTGAAGTGTTGTGAGAACCCGCCGATCCTTTCCCCATCGACCGGTTCGCTGGCGGAATTTGCAGGCGACTGGTGGGTGGCCTATACCAGGGCGCGAAATGAGAAGGCCCTGGCCTGGGACCTGCTCTCGCACAACATAGCCTACTTTCTGCCGCTCGTGGAGCGGCTCAGGTTTTCGGGCGGGCGCCGCCGCCGCGTGCTGCTGGCGCTGTTCCCGTCGTATGTCTTCCTGTGCGGCGACGCGGCCGACCGTCACGCGGCGATGGCCACCAACCGCGTCTGCCAGACCATCAGAGTCGGCGACCGGCCGTCGTTTGTGCGCAAGCTGCAGTCGATAGAGTGCGCCCTCAACCGCGGCGCGATGCTGGACCTCTGCACGCAGCCGGCCGTGGGGGCGAGATGCCGCGTGGCGGCAGGGCCGCTGCACGGTTTGGAGGGCGTGGTCATCCGGCGCGCGAAAACGGCGCGCCTCGTCCTCCAGGTGAGCTTCATTGGCCAGGGAGCCGTGGTGGAGATAGACGCCGACCTCCTCGAGCTGGTCGATTGAGCCCGCCTGCAGGTGCTTGCGGGAATCCGATCTTATGGGTCTCTACCTCGCTGCGTATCTGGTCGCCCTTGTCGTGAGCTTCGCCCTGACGCCGCTCGTCACGCGCCTCGCCCACGCGCGGCGCTACGTCGACGCTCCCGGCACGAGGAAGGTGCACGATGTGCCGATCCCGAGGATCGGCGGCGTTGCCATCATCCTGGCGCTGCTCGCGGGGGCTGCGGTTGCTTTCGTGCTCGTCCCCGCGGCTGCGGCCGTGCTGCGTGGCTGGCGCACGCAGATCCTGGCCGTCATCGCCGCCTCCGCACTGATCGGCGTCGTCGGCCTCGCCGACGACATCCGCAGCATGCGGGCTCGCACCAAGCTCGTGGCACAGCTTGCCGCGGCCGGGGCCGTCTGCCTCCTCGGCGTGCGGGTGGATGTCCTCGCCGCCGACGGGCTGGGTGTGCTGCACCTCGGCGTGTTCGGCTGGCTGCTGACGATCGTCTGGATCGTCGGCGTCACCAACGCCGTGAACTTCGTAGACGGTCTCGACGGCCTCGCGGGGGGCATCTCTGCCATCGCGGCGACGGCTCTGGGGCTGTTCGCGATCAGGACCGGCCAGCCGGCCGTGGTGGCCCTCACGCTCGCCCTCCTGGGCAGCCTCACCGGGTTCCTCGCGTTCAACCTCAACCCGGCCCGGATTTTCATGGGCGACTGCGGGAGCATGTTCGTGGGGTTCTGCCTGGCATCGCTGGGCGTGCTGTGCGCGAAGGGGGCGTCGAACATCGTTGCGATGGCCGTGCTCGCGCTCGCCCTGGGGATCCCGATCTTCGACACGCTCTTCAGCATGCTCCGCCGGTTCCTCGAGCGGCGGTCGGTGTTCTCGCCGGATCGCAACCATCTGCACCACCGGCTGCTCGACTACGGCCTCGAGCACCGGCACGCCGTGCTGGTGATCTACGGGGCCACGCTGGGGGCGACGGGGCTGGGGATGTTCCTGATGGTGACGCGGGGCGCGGCCACGATCGTCGTCTTCTGCTGCGTGTGCGTGCTGCTGGTGCTGCTGTTCCGCGTGGTCGGCTCCGTGCGGCTCAGCGAGAGCGTGGGGCGGCTGCGGCGGAACTTCGCCATTGCGAGGGAAGCGAAAGAGCAGCAGAAGGTGTTCGAGCACGCCCAGTTGCGCATCCGGGAGGCCCACGACTTCGACAACTGGTGGCTGGCGGTCTGCGCGGCCGCGCAGGACATGGGCCTGTCGCGCCTCATGCTGAAGCGGATCGACGGCGGCGGCCCGGGCAGCGAAATCCTCTGGCGCAACAGCGTGGAACTCAGCCGGCGAAGGATCATCAGCACCACCGTCCCCATCATCCTCGGCGACGACGCCCAGCCACCCCTCCAGGCGGAGGTCGACGTGCCCGTCGATGTGTCGCTCGAGGCCGCCGCGCTCCGCGTGAAGCTCTTCAGCAGGCTGATCGACGAGAACAGCCCGGCCGCGCTGCCGCTGGCAGGCACCGTGCTGGGCGGTTCCGTGCTCAAGGTGAACGAGATACCGCCGGGCGGCCCGCCGCAGGTGGTGTGCTGAACGATGCGAAAGCCCCTGGCCTCCTTGATCATTCCTGCGCACAACGCCGAGCGCTTCCTCGGCCAGGCGATCGAGTCCGCGATGTCCGCCATCAAGCAGTGCCCGTGCGAGATCATCGTTGTGGACGACGGCTCGCGCGACCGCACGGCCAGCATCGCGCGCTCCTACTCGCCGCCGGTGAAGCTCATCCAGAAGGACAACGGCGGCGCCGCCAGCGCCCGCAACGCAGGCGTCCTCGCCGCCGAAAGCGACCTGGTTCTGCTGCTCGATGCAGACGACACGGCCCTGCCCGACCGTGTGGACATGCAGGTAGCCTACATGCTCGAGCATCCGGAGATCGACGTGACCTTCGGCAACATCATCGTCGACAGGCGGCCGGGCCTCGACTACCTGCGGACGGCGGGCCTTGCCCCGAGCGGGAGGTTCACGCGGCTGTGGCGGCCGCTCCAGCGCCTGCTGTGCGACGGCAACGTGGTGCCGAACAGCACAGCCGCGATCCGGCGGTCAACCTATCTGGCCGCCGGCATGGAACGGGAGGATGTGTCCTTTGGCGAGGACTATCTCATGTGGTGCAGCATCGCCGGGCGCGGAAACTTCGCTTACACTACGCGGTCGCTGGCGTGGTACCGGCGGCACAAGACCAGCGCGTCCAACTCTGGAGCAGCTTACAAGTGGATGCCGCTGGTGCTGGCCGAGGTGCTTGGCAGGCACGCTCAAGCCTTGCGGCCCTCGGAGCACCGCGAGCTGCTGCGGCGGTTTCAGCGCTCTGCGGATATGCTCTGCCGCCACGAGTGGGCCAGCAGCGGTCGGCGGGCCGCTCTCGAAAGCATGCGGCAGCACCATGGATTGATCCCGCGAGGCCAGTGGATGAAGTGGTTTCTCCTCACGCTGGTGCCCGGCGCCCTCCCGAGAGGCTGCCGCTGCGTGCTGCGCAACTGCCGCGGCCTCGGATCCGCCGGCTGCTGAGCTGCGGACCGGAAGGAGCAAGACCTGTCTTCGCCAATGCTCATACTCCACGTCGCCCGGACGCCCAAGTCCGGCGTATGGTCGCTGATGACCAACCTCGCCACGTGGCAGGCGCAAGGCCCGGACATCGCAGCGATGCGGATCATCACGGACAGGACGTGGCCGGAGAGCCAGGACCGCGAGTTGTCCGGCCTCGACCTCGACACCGGCACGCGGCGTCTCCCGTGGATGTACTCCGGGACGGCGAACTTCCTCTCGCACCTCGCGCTCAGCCCGCTCCCGCAATGGATCGCCGAGCTGGAGCGTCGCCACCGCCCCCGGGCGGTCGTGGTGCACTTCCACGATGCGTGGCGCGCGGGCGCGTTCCTCCCGATCAGGTCCAACGTGAGCCTGCCGGTGAGGACGCTCGCGACGTTTCACGGCGTGGGCGCCGGGCCCACGCTTCGCAAGCAGCACTGGCGGCGGCGCATCCACGCGTGGATGGCCAGCCGGCTGCTCGCGTACGGGTGCAGGCTTGTCTCCGTCGATGCGGACGGCGTCGACACCGCCCACGAGCTGTTCGGCCTGCCGCGGAGCTCGTTCACCATAGTGCCCAATGGCGTGGCACGCTGCACAGCATCACCGCAGCCGCGGCCGCCCGGGTTCATCGTCGGATTCGTGAGCCTGTTCTACCGCGACAAGGGCTGGCACATCGTGGCCCAGGCGGCGGCGATGCTCGCCCAGAGATGCCGCGACGTCCAGTTGTGGATGGCCGGCACCGGCCCGGACGTGGACGAGGCCCGCGCCTGGTGCGAACGGAACAAGTCCTTCGCGAAGTTCCTCGGCTTCGTGCAGGACGCGGGCCGCACGATCATCCCCCAGCTCGACGCCCTCGTGCTGCCGTCCACGCACGAAGGGCTGCCGATGGCGGTCCTCGAGGCGATGGCAGCCGGCGTGCCGGTCCTTGCCACGCCGGTGGGGGGCATACCCACCGTCATCGACGATGGCGTCAACGGGTTCTTCATCAGGCGCGACGAGCGCGACGTGTCCGACAGGCTCTGGGACCTCGCGGGCGACCCGGAGCGGCACAGGCGGATGAAGGCGAAGGCCCTTGAGAAATACGAGAGGGAGTTCTCGATGGAATCCTGCGGACGACGCTACCGGGAGATCTATGAGGCTCTCCTTCGCGATGCGGCGAAGGCGGCCGGCAGCGCGGATGCGGCGAGGGGATGACGAATGGCAATGCGAACTCGGCGGGGCTTGCTGCGGACGACACTCACGCCCGGGACGCTGCTCTCGGCCGCGTGGCCGCTGGGCATGATACTCGCCAACTCCCTCGCCTGGACGGAAGCGGGGGGCGGAGGGGCGGAAGCGCTGCTGTTCGGAGCACTCGTGCTGCCGCTGCCGCTGCTGGCGTGGCAGGCGAGGAGCCTCCGCATCAAGCCGATGGCGCTGTTCGAGCCTCTCCAGGATTGGCACTTCCTGTTCCTGTTCGCCTCGTGGCTGGTCGGCTCGGCGCTTGGCGTCGCCATCTGGGAGGCGCTGAAGTTCTCCGTGCTGACGATCCTCTCGTTCGTCATCGCGTCGATGTACGTCCAGGCGGCGTCGACGCGCGAGCTGAAGAGAGGCCTCGTGCTGTTCGGCGTGGCCGCATCGGCGGGCCTCTTCCTGACGGCCTTCCTGAACAGGACGACCGGCCGCGGGCTTGCGAACATCGACCTGAACCCCAACGCCTTCGGCTTCTACGCGATGACGGCAGGGAGCTTCGCCCTCGCCGCGAGTAACAGGCTGCTGCGCTACGCCCTCGTCGCCGCGTCCATCTTCTGCATAATGGTGGTCGACTCGCGGGCAAGCCTCGTGGGCCTGGCGGCGGCGATCGGGTGCATGTGGCTGATCGGCCAGCCGCTCGAACGAGCCGTGCGGCGAGTCATCTTCGGCGGCGCGGCCATCGCGCTGGTGCTGTTCCTCTTCCTCGCTCCCCTGCTGGGCGGGCTGCGCGAGATCCTCTCGGTGGACGACCCCAACCGCGGCATCGGCTCCGGCTTCACCGGCCGAGCCGAACGTTGGTCGATGGCCTGGCAGGCGTTCGAGAGCCACCCCGTGTTCGGCGTCGGATTCCGCTGCCATGAACTCGTGACTGGCGAGAACGCCCACAACGGCTTCCTCGCCTACCTTGCGGAAACGGGCGTGATCGGCGGGGCGGCGGCATTCCTGCTGATCAGCGCGGCCGCCGGCCGGTCGTGGCGGCGGGCCGTGCCGGAGCCGCTGGATGCGCTTCTGCTGTGCGCATCCGTCGGCTACCTCCTGCACTCGGTGTTCGAGCGGTTCATCTTCAACGTAGGCAACCCGGGGTCGCTGCTGTTCGTGCTCTGGATCGTCTGCTCGATGAGGAAAGTACCCGTCCGGGCGGTCCGCCCGGCGCTTGGCGGCGGCCTGCGGAGGTAACGCGTGCGCATTCTCAACGTCATGCAGTGCACCAACCTCGGCGGGATGGAGCAGGCCTCGCTGCGGCTGATGCAGGGGCTCAGGGAGCGGGGCCACGCCATCCGCGTCGTGTCGGTCAACCCCGTGGGAAACCTCGGCCCGCTGCTCGAGCGGAGCGGCATCCCGGCTGCGGGCGTGCCGTTTGCGGGGCGTTTCGGCTGGCGGGGCCACCGGCTGCTGCGGAAGGCGATTCGCTCGGCCGCGTGCGACGGGCTGCTCGTGACGGGTCCCACGCTCAGCGGCATCCTGGCGCTGGGTCGCGTGTGCCGCGGCCGCCGGGTCCTCGCCGTTCACTTCCACCACGAGGGCGTGAAGCCCCGGTGGCAGTGGCGCCGGCTCTACGCGTTCGTTGCGAAGCGCTTCCAGGCGGTGACGTTCCCGTCCGACTTCATCCGCCGCGAGGCGGAATCGATCTGCCCGGCGATCGGGCCGATCGCGCATACCGTGCCGAATCCGCTGCTGATCCCGCCCGAATCGACGCCGCAGGACCGGGCCGCCGCCCGCCAGGCTCTCGGCCTGCCGCCGTCCGCACCGGTGATCGGAAACGCCGGCTGGCTGATCCCGCGCAAGCGCTTCGACGTGTTCCTCCACGTCGCCGCGCTGGTGCGGCAGAGCCTGCCCGACGCGATCTTTCTCATCGCCGGCGACGGGCCCGAGAGCGGCCGCCTGCGAGCCCTCGCCGAGAGGCTCGGCATCGGCCCGAGCGTGCGGTGGCTGGGCTGGCAGCAGGAGATGGGGCTGTTCTACCGCAGCCTCGACGTGCTGGTGTTCAATTCAGACTGGGACGCCGTGGGCCTCACGCCGCTGGAGGCTGCCAGCTACGGCGTGCCCGTCGTGGCGTCGGTCGAGAACGGCGGGCTGGGCGAGATTCTCGACAGGAACAACTGCGGCTTTGTGCTGCCGGTGCACGATGTGCCGATGCTCGCCCACCGGGCGGCGCTGTTCCTGACGGACGGCGAGTTCGCACGCAAAGTAGGCCGGGCCGGGCGGGCCCGCGTGGCGGAAGTCTGCTCGATGGCGCGCTGCGTGGAGGCGCACGAATCGCTGCTGGGGGTCGGAAGAGGATGACGCGCAAAGGCACGTGTCGCGTGGTCGTGATGTGGCCGGACTTCGGTGAGTACCACGTGGCCCGGCTCCAGAGCGCGTCCAGGCTCTGCCCCGAGCTCGGCGTCGCCGGCATCGAGACGGTCGGCGGGCACGGCAGCGAGCAGCGGCTTCCCTTCAGGACCTCCCGTCGGTCCGAGGTCAGGATCGAGACGCTGTTCCCGGAATCGGACTATGCCGATCTCTCTCCGGCGCTGGTGCAGGCGCGCGTGACGCAGATGCTGTCGCGCCTCGATCCGGCCGCCGTTGCGGTCTGCGGCTACGCCTTCTGCGAATCGCGGATCGCGATCGGCTGGTGCAGGCGCGAGGGGCGAGCGGCGGTGCTGATGTCCGACAGCAAGCGCGACGATGCCCCGCGCTGGAACCACCGCGAGCTCTTCAAGCAGCGGATTGTGCGGCTGTGCGATGCGGCTCTCGTGGCAGGCGCCCCGCACCGCGACTACATCGCGAGCCTGGGGATGCCCCACGAGCGCATCTTCGAGGGCTACGATGCCGTCGGCAACGACGAATTCGCCCGTGTGGCCGAGGCCGTGCGGCACAACGGGCCCCTCGACGTGTCGCGCCTCGGCATCGGGTCCAACAGGTTCTTCCTCGCGTGCAATCGTTTCATCGCCCGCAAGAATCTCGCGGGGCTGGTGGCCGCCTACGCGAAGTATCGAACAGTTGCAGGTTCGGGGGCATGGGATCTGGTGCTGCTGGGGGATGGACCAGACTTCGAATCCATCCGGCGGCAAGTGGCAGACGGGCGCGTGGATGGCGTTTTCCTGCCGGGCTTCCGAGGGATCGACGAGCTGCCGCTCTACTACGCGCTTGCCGCGTGCTTCGTGCATCCTGCGCTGCAGGACCAGTGGGGATTGGTGGTCAACGAGGCGATGGCCTGCGGCCTGCCGGTGCTGGTCAGCCGCACCGCGGGCTGCCGCTACGACCTGGTCGAGGAGGGGCTGAACGGGTTCACGTTCGATGCAACATCGATCGACGACATGACATCCGCGCTGCTGCGGATGCACTACATGCCGGACGAATGCCGCATCGAAATGGGGCACCGCAGCGAGCGGATCATCGCGCGGTGGGGGCCGGACCGGTTTGCGAGGGGCCTGCAGGGGACTGTCGAGGCGGGCGTCGGCCACGCCCGCTCGCGGCGGCGGCGGCTGTCGCTGTTCGACCGGCTCGTCCTGCGGCCATGGCTATGATGAAGGTGCTGCACGTCACTTCGAGCCTGTCGCGCCTGGGCGGAGGGATTCCGCCGGTGGTGTGGGAGCTGGCCCGGCACCAGTCGGCCGCCGGGGCGGCGGCGAGCGTGGCGGGCCTGCAGGACCGCTATACGGCGGAGGACGCGCGTACTGATGTGCCATACCGGGCGGCGGTGAGCACCGGTCCGGCGGCGTTCGGCTACTCGCGCGAGCTGGGGAAGCTGCTGCACGACCATCGGGCGGACGTGGTTCACTCGCATGGGCTCTGGATGCACCCCGGGATCGAGGCTCGAAGGCTCGCCCGCCGGTCGCGGGCGCCGCTCGTGGTCTCCCCGCACGGGATGCTCGAGCCGTGGGCGATAAGAAGGTCGCGGCTCAGGAAGCTGGCCGCCGCGTGGCTGTTCGAGCGCTCGAACGTCCGCTCCGCGGGCTGCGTTCACGCGCTGTGCAGGCAGGAGGCGGCCGGGATTCGCGCGTTCAGCCCGCGGTCGGCAATCGCCGTGGTCCCCAACGGCGTGGACCTGCGCGACTGGGCCACCATGCCGTGCCGCGAGGCGATTGCGGAGCGTTTTCCGGAGGTCAACGGCCGCCGCCGGGCGTTATTCCTCTCGCGCATCCACCCCAAGAAGGGCCTCGCGCACCTTCTCGAGGCCTGGGCGAGGCTGGGCCGGCTCTCGGACGGCTGGGTGCTCGTCGTTTCGGGACCGGACGAAGGCGGCCACCTGCGTCACATCGAGAGCCTCGCCGAAAGCCTGGGGATCAGCCGGTCCGTGGTGTTCACCGGGCCGCTCTACGGCCAGGCGAAGCTCGAGGCGCTCGCCGGTGCCGACGTGTTTGTGCTGCCGTCGTTCAGCGAGGGCTTCAGCATCGCAGTGCTGGAGGCCGCCGCTTGCCGGCTGCCGGTGCTGCTTACAGCGCAATGCAACTTTCCGGAGCTGGCTGCGGCGGGCGGGGCGGTCGAGGTCGAGCCTACCGCCGAAGGAACGCTTCGCGGGCTCCGGCTGCTGGCGGGGATGACCGATGCCCAACGGATGGAAATGGGCGCGAACGGGAGGACACTGGTGGAGTTTCACTACACTTGGGATGCAATCGCGACGAAGATGGTCGACGTCTACTCGTGGCTG
>Ga0172366_10002688_pt1 | contig 13991 bp, 13 predicted proteins | sample LakKivSesite69cm_FD_114533 | JGI IMG/M metagenome (GOLD analysis project Ga0172366, IMG submission 114533) | Sediment microbial communities from Lake Kivu, Rwanda - Sediment site 69cm | ecosystem: Environmental > Aquatic > Freshwater > Lake > Sediment | place: Rwanda: Western Province, Lake... | reverse complement strand
GATGTCTGGGGAACCCGTTATTCCATAGGCTTTGACACCGCGGTCTCCATAGCGGTGGAGGCACTTGACCGGCTCCACACAACCGCTGAGTCCCACGACCGGGTCTTCGTTGTTGATGTGATGGGAAGGGCAACGGGCTGGATTGCCATACACGCTGGCATAGCCGGCGGCGCGGATGTCATCGTCATCCCGGAGCACCCCCTGAGCGAGGCCGAGGTCATCGGGATAGTTGACGAGAGGCGCGGGAGGGGCAAGACCTTCTCAATAATCATCGTCGCCGAGGGGGTTCACTACACGGCCATGAAGGAAGGAGACAATGTTACCCGGTATCTCGCTAAAAGGGTTGAATCCGAACTTGGCATCTCGGCCCGGACGGTCAAGCTGGACTATGTTCTCAGGGGAGGAACCCCCACCTCTTACGATCGCCTTCTCGCTACCAGGATGGGATTCACTGCAGTTGATCTCCTTGTCCAGGGCAGGTTCGGAACCATGACAGCGCTTAGGGGAACGCAGATAGCAACGATCCCAATTGAGAGGGTTGTCGGCAGGATAAACAGGGTGGACGAGACCCTCTGGGCCATGGCCCGGACCTTTTTCGGGTGATGGGTGGTATTGTTGCGCCACCATAGCCCCGCACATTAAAATTAGGGCCTTAACTTCCGTGGAAAGGATTGCCATTCTGGGAGCAGGGAGCTGGGGGCTCACCTTGGCCAGGCACCTTTTCGGGAAAGGGCACCGCGTCGTGGTCTGGGATGCCTTCCCGGAGAGGGTCTCCGGCCTGGCCGAAAAAAGGGCCGATGAGCTCCGACTTCCTGGTGTGCGGATACCCGACGGGGTTGTTTTCTCCTGTAAAATCCAGGAGGCCCTCGCGGACTCCACCGTGTGCCTCGTGGTCGTTCCGTCCCACGGATTCAGGGAAACCATCAGGGCCGCGCTGGCTCACCTGCCGGGGAAAATAATCTCCGCGACCAAGGGCCTGGAGCTGGGGACGGGCAAGACCATGTCCGGGATAGTCGCGGACGAAGCCCCGGAAAGCCTCTACGCGGCCCTCACGGGCCCCTCCATAGCCAGGGAGGTGGCCAGAGGGCTTCCCGCCTCGGTCGTCGCGGCCTCGGAAGATCCGGAATATGCCAGGTATGTCCAGGATCTCTTTTCCACTGACAGCTTCAGGGTTTACAGGGGCTCTGATGTCCAGGGAGCCGAGCTGGGTGGCGCGCTGAAAAATGTGATAGCCCTGGCGTGCGGCATGGCCGACGGCATGGGCCTCGGATACAACGCGAAGAGCGCCTTGGTCACAAGGGGACTCGCGGAGCTCATGCGCCTCGCGGTCAGATCGGGCGCAAAACCAGAGACCCTGTCAGGCCTGGCCGGAACAGGAGACCTTGTGGTGACCGCGTTTTCGCCGGATTCAAGGAACAGGACGCTGGGCGAGAAGGTGGGGCGCGGCCAGGAACCTGCCGAGGCCCTGGCTTCAATGGTGGAGGTTGTGGAGGGCGTCAACACAGCGTCCGCGGCAAGAGAAATGGCGAAATCCCTTGCTGTGGAAACCCCCATAACGGACGCGGTGGACATGATAATGAAGGGAGAAACAAAACCACGGGATGCTCTCAGGGGACTGATGACCAGGCCCCTTAAAGAAGAATTCTACGGAATAAAGGAGGCAATATCAGATGGCAGATGAGAAGAAGCCCAAGATAAAAGTAGCGGGCATGAGCATAGAGGCCAAGGGTTCAATGGCCAAGAAGGAAGAGCCCGAAGCCAAAGCCAAGGCCCCCGCGGAGAAGAAGGTGCCGGACATAACGGCCAAGGATGTGGCGGCCAGGGACTTCACCCAGCGCGTGAAGGGATACGATCCCCAGGAAGTGAAGGAATTCCTGGAATCAGTGGCAGTGAAGATGGCCGCGCTGGAAGAGGAGCTGAAGACGGCCGCGGCAGGCGGAGGCGGCAAAGGCGCGGAGCTCGCGGCAGAGGTAACCGCGCTCAAGGCCAGGATAGAGGCGCTTGAAAAGGAGAACGCGGAGCTCACGAAGAAGGCCGCGGAAGGCATGAGTTCAGGCGAGGCCTCTGACATGGCCGCGAAGATAATCAAGCACGCGGAGGAGCTCGCGGAGAAGATAAAGTCCGAGGCCGAGGACGAGGCAAAGGGCAGGCTCAGAGAGGTGGAGCTGGAATTATCCGGGCGCAGGAAGGAGCTGGAGACCGAGCTGGATAGCCTCAAGAACGAGACCGAGCGCCTGTCGCACCTGAAAGAGGACTTTATAGGCAGGGTGGAGCAAACCCTCCGTGAGTTCAACGACATCATAACGAGATACAAGGCCAAGTAACATGCTCGCACTCCTGGCCGGGCTTTTGGTCGCGCAGAAGCCCATCCTTGTCCTCGCGGACAGCGTGGAGATTGTTGGATACCAGGTGAAGGTGTATTCCCTAGCCCTGGGGGAGACCGAGGAAGCCGATGTCATGGGCACAAGGCTGTTCCTGCTCAGGGACGCTGACACCCTTGTCGCCCTCGGGGATGACGAGTGGCCATTCCTATTCCTGGATAAGGACACGGGCGAGGACATAGACGGCGACGGGAATCCGGACCTGGTGGTGGTCATGGCCGGGGAAGACAGGATGAAGCTGGTTGCCTACTCCCTTGCCCCGGTTGGCCCCAGGGAGATAGTTTTCTCCATACCCGGCTGGGCCGAGATAGTCTCATACGAGGATGTGAACGGCGACGGCGTCCCGGAGCTACTGGTTGCCGATACCAGGGTGGCGGGTTTTGAGGATCTGGAGGTGCCGCAGGTCACGGTTGCCCTGAGAAAGACCAGGGGCGGCTACTGGGAGGAGTATCCCGAAGCCTACACCGAATACTATACCTCGCGCCTGGAGGGTCTCCTGACCAGGATAAGGATGGAGGCCAACCCCTTCAAGAAGAGGGCATACGCCACGGCTTACGCAGCTTACCTCTTTCACATGGGAAAGACCCAGGAGGCCTGGGACGAGTTCCTGCGCCTCTCGGAGGGGGACGAGACCCTGCTCATGAAGCTAAAAGAGCGCATGCTTTTCTGGGAGGAAAAGTGATAGCGGCCTTTTTCCTCAGGCCATACATCGGCCTCCTTGCTGGCATGGTGCAGGCCTCGGACGGCTCTGGCCTGGGCCTCGGCATTGAAGGAGGATTATCCGCCAACATGTCCAGGACTCGCCTTTCTTTGATGGCTTCGTATTCCAAGCTTTCCTCCGAGACCACCGTGGACACCGTGGCTGGCGCCTCAGGCGGAGAATACACCCCGGGCCAGGTCCCGGCCACCCGGTCCCTTGACGCGCTGAGTTTCGCGTTCGGGCCATCGGTAGGACTTGGACACTCGGAAGTTGGCCTCTGGCTGGGGACTTCGCTTCACACCTCTGACAGGGCTACCGACAACGCTGGCTACACCCTGGAGGAATATCCGAGCAGATGGGTCTTCCTTTGGGGCGGCGGCATGGGCTGGAACTGGGAAAAGATGGGGCTGTGTTTCCTGGTTGACAGGCACATGGGCGAGGGTGGGCTTTGGCTTTTCGCAGGGAAGGTGAAGTTTTTCCCCTAGACCGAAGTATATAAAAAGGAGCAAGAAATGAGCGAGATAGAGATGGATCCAAAGGCTGTGGAAGAAGGCAAGGGTCTGGCATGGCTCTCTTACCTGGGCATCCTGTTCCTGGTGCCCTTGTTCAGTCAGCGCCAGAACCCCTTCACCATGTTTCATGTCAGGCAGGGCATTGTGCTCATGGGGGTCTGGATCGTCGGTATCATCCTGGGCATACTCCAGATAATCATCCACATCATCGTGTCCATGATTGACATTCCCTACGCGTCCTGCTGCGTTGACGCGGGCCTGGGCCTCGTCCAGCTAGCCATATACATCCTCGCGCTGATTCTCTCCATAATAGGCATCGTGAAATCCCTGTCGGGCGAGCTCTGGAAACTGCCCATGCTGAGCGGCATAGCGGAAAAGATAAAGCTGTGAAACCTCTGGTTGTTAGTTCTTGGTTGTTAGTTGTTAGCAGCTGCTCGGTAGAAACCAAGAACCAGGAACCAAGAACCAAGAACTAAAATATATGCCTTTCACGGTTCTGGTAGGACTGCAGTGGGGTGACGAGGGAAAGGGCAAGATAGCCGATTACCTCTCAGGAGAGTTCAACATAGTGGCGAGATTCCAGGGGGGCGCCAACGCTGGCCACACGGTCAATGTCGGAAAGAAGAACTATGTTCTCCACCTCCTGCCCACCGGACTCCTGCGCCAGGGCATGAAGGGCGGTGTTGGCGCGGGCGTCGCGATTGACCTGGAAGCCCTCTGCGCGGAGATAAAGGTGGTTGAGAAGGCCTCCGGTCCCCTCCGGGACAGGCTCATAGTGGACGAGAGGGCGCAGTTGGTTTTGCCATTTCACAAGCTGGAGGACAGGAGGCTTGAGGAATCCGAGAAAACTGCCAGGATAGGCACGACCCAGAGGGGAATCGGCCCCTCCTACAGGGACAGGTATGCCAGGTATGGCGTTAGGATAGGGCTTCTCAGGGACGAGGAATTGCTGACGAAAGCTATTGAGCGATCCCTTTCCTTCAATAACCCCCTCCTTGAGAGCATGTTCGGCCAGGCCCGGTTTTCCACCAATGAGGTGATTGACGCGGTGGTGCCACCAGGGAAGGAGATCCTGCCCTATCTGGGTGATCTGTCGGGATTCCTCTGGGAGCACAGGAACGAGAAGATCCTCCTGGAGGGCGCGCAGGGAACCCTCCTGGACATTGACTTTGGCACCTATCCATTCGTGACCTCCTCGCACTGCATCGCGGGCGCGGCATCGGTGGGCGCTGGCATTCCCCCATACCTGATAAACAGGGTCATCGGGGTCACAAAGGCCTACACCACCAGGGTGGGGGAGGGGCCTTTCCCCACCGAGATGGAGGAGGAGCTGAACTGCGAGATAAGGGAGAAGGGCGCGGAATACGGCGCTGCGACCGGAAGACCGAGGAGGTGCGGGTGGCTTGACCTGGTGGCACTGCGCTACGCGGTCAGGCTCAACGGCGCCACCGAGCTCATGATGACCAAGCTGGATGTCCTCTCTGGATTGCCAGAGGTCCAGGCCGCTGTTGCCTACGAGACCCCATCGGGCAAGTCCAGGGATTTCCCCCTCTACGGCCTGGAATCCGTCAAGCCGGTCTACAGGTTAATGAGGGGCTGGGGCATATTCACGGGCGAGCGCATCCCACACGAGGCCCTTGAGTTCATAAAGATGGTTGAGGAGGAGGTGGGGGTTCCGGTGACACTCCTTTCCTACGGCGGAGACAGGGCAGAGGTGATAAGGCGGAGGGTTATTGTTGATGAATTCTGAGGATCAGGGTGTCGGGTTTTCCCGTGGTGTCAATGTTTACAGCTGTCCAGTCGTTCCTGCGATAGGGTCTTAATCAGGGATTGGATTCCTTCTGTCCCGGCCTCCCCTTTCCTAGGAAATGGTAATAAACATACGATCCTGACGCGAGAATTGCCAGACCAACGGTTATCCAGAGGAAAATCTCGCGCCAGGGAAAGTTGACCACATAGGCTACGGAGAGGACGCCGAAGAAAAAGCCGGTCAGCTTTCCCAGCAGGTTTGAACCGGATATCTCAATGCCCCTGCGTAAGAGGATGATCCCCACCGTGGATGATATCGCCTCCCTGGCAAGGAACAGGGCCAGCATCCACCAGGGCATGCCCCTGAAAAGGACCAGGAGCAGGATTATCCCGACCAGGACGAACTTGTCAACCGCGTGGTCCAGGATCTTTCCCAGGGTTGAAGCCAGACCCCAGCGCCGGGCTAGCCAGCCGTCCAGGACATCGGTGGCGAATATGAGACCCATCAGGGTGAGTATCAGGAAGTTGTTGCCGATGGGAAAGGCTATGAAAAGCCCTGGCAAGAGTATGAACCTGGAGACCGTCAGGATGTTCGGTAGGTTGACCGGGCTCTTTGCGACAGGGGCCTCCCTGTTCTCGGTCCCAACCATTTAACCACCTTCCCCGTGGGCTAGGAAAATATGGCCCAGCGCGTCGTCCACCTCGTCCAGGGGCACGAACTCCATTTTGCGCCTTATGTGCTCCGGTATCTCCTCCATGTCCCTGGCCAGGTTCCACCGGGGCAGGAGTATCTTCTTCACCCCGGCTCTGGCCGCGGCCACCACCTTTTCCTTTATCCCGCCAACGGGCAGGATTTTGCCAGCAAGGGTTATCTCCCCTGTCATTGCCACGGTCGGGTCTAAGGGTTTCCCGGTGAAAAGCGAGACCAATGACGCGAATATCGTTATGCCAGCGGAGGGCCCGTCCTTCGGAACAGCGCCGGAGGGAACGTGTATGTGGACATCGTTCCTGTCGTAGAAGTCCTCATGGATGCCCATTTTTTTTGCCCTTGCCCTCAGGAGGGTCAGGGCTATCTCGCAGGATTCGCGCATCACCTCCCCGAGCTGGCCCGTGATCATCAGCCTCTTGCCGCCGGGAACCTTCTCCGATTCAATGAACACGACATCCCCGCCAAAAGGCGTCCAGACAAGGCCTGTCGCGACCCCGGCCTTGCCGCCCATCTCCGACATCTCCGAGTAGTAGACCGGCGGCCCCAGGTATTCTCTGAGCCTGTGCTCGGTGATCTTTATCCTGTGGTTCTTCATCTTACCCCCGGAAACATCCACCGCAACCCGCCTGAGCACCGCGTTTATGCGCCTGGAGAGCTCTCTGACCCCGGATTCTCTGGTGTAGTCCCTTATTATTTTCCTGAGTATTTTTTCCGAGAAGACCACGGAGTAATCCGCGAGGCCCGTGGCCTCGGTTTCCCTCTTGATCAGGTAATCCTGGGCTATGCGCAGCTTGTCCTCCTCTATGTAGCCCTCTATCTCTATGGTCTCCATCCTGTCCAGCAACGGGGGAGGTATGGTCGCTATCGTGTTTGCCGTCGTTATGAAGAAGACCTCCGAGAGGTCAAAAGGAACCTCAAGGTAGTGGTCGGAGAACTCGTGGTTCTGCTCAGGGTCAAGGACTTCCAGCAGGGCGGACGCCGGGTCACCCCGAAAGTCAGTGCCAAGCTTGTCCACCTCGTCCATCATGAAGACCGGGTTCCTCGTCCCGGAGTCCCTTATTGCCGAGATTATCCTCCCGGGAATCGCGCCCACATATGTTCTCCTGTGGCCCCTTATCTCGGCCTCGTCCCTCATCCCGCCCAGGGATATCCTGATGAACTTCCTCTCCATGGCCCTGGCAATGGACTTGCCAAGGGAGGTTTTTCCAACGCCTGGCGGCCCCACAAAACAGAGTATTGAGCCCTTCGCGTCCTTTCGCAGGCTCCTGACAGCGAGGAATTCAAGTATCCTGCGCTTCACCCTCTCCAGGTCGTAGTGATCCTCGTCCAGGATGCGCCTCGCGTGGCCCATGTCCAGGTTATCCTGGGTCCTCTGATTCCAGGGAAGGGATATGAGCCACTCCAGGTAGTTCCTGGAAACCGTGTATTCCGGAGAGACCGAGGGTATGGTCTCAAGCCGCACAAGCTCCCGCTCCGCGGCGACCCTTGCCCTTTCCGGCAACCCGGCCTTCTCCAGCTTTTCCTTCAGCTCAGCTATCTCCTGGCCTTCCCCTATGCCAAGCTCCTTCTGTATCGCTTTCAACTGCTCCCGCAGGAAATATTCCCGCTGGCCCTTGTCTATTTCCTCCTTGACATTGTCCCTTATCTTCTGCGAGAGCCTGATTATCTCCGCTTCCTTGTCCAGGAGGGGCAACAGAACCCTCAGCCTGTCTATGGGGTCTATTGCCTCAAGGACGCGCTGCTTGTCGTCCACGGACAGGTTAACAAGGGTCGCGGCGATGTCCCCGAAACGGCCCAGGTCCTCTATACCAGCGGCCATTGTAACCTGCTCCTCGGCCAGGTTTGGCGAATCCTTTGCTATCTCAAGGAGCGCCTCGGTTATGCCCCTTTTCAGGGCATGGGCCTCCATGTCATCCGGGTCAACCTCCGGTTCCCTGACCACCTCCACCCTCGCGACCAGGTAGGGTTCCTCCTTCACCATTTCCTTTATCCTGATCCGCTCGACCCCTGATAGCAATAGCCGCATGGCGTTCCCGTCGGGCGACCGGGACATCTTCAGGATTATCGCCGCACAGCCTATCTCGTAAATGTCCTGGGGTCTTGCGTCCTCCGGGGTGTCCGGCCTCTGGGTCACCGCGGCCAGAAACTTCGGCTCCCCCTCGTGCGCGAGGACATCGTCCACTAGCTCCCGCGACCTTTTGGTGGCTATCAGAATGGGCGAAAACAGGTGCGGGAAAACCACGCCTCCCTTTATCGCGAGGACCGGCAGTATCTCAGGCACTGGCGGGGTTTTTTCCTCGGCCAAGGCTAATCCTCCCTGATCCCTATTTCCCTGGGTTTTACCTTGGGTATCCTGATGGTGAGCATTCCCTCGGTGTAGGTGCTCTTTATGCCCTCAGGGTCAATCTCCGCGTTGATGATTATGCGCCTCTCAAATGGGCCCAGGGTTATCTCTATCAAATGGTAGCGCTTTGACACCTCCTCCTCTGGCTCCAGGCGTTGGCCCTGGATGAGCAATGTCCCCGCCTCGTATATGACCCGCAGGGATTCCCTGTCGGCCATGGAGACCGCCACCATGACCACGAACTCGTCGTCGGTCTCGTAGAGGTTGGTGGGAGGGTGGTAAGCCCTCGTGGGCCTCCTGACCATGATGAAGCCCTCCCAGAACTCTTCTATCTCACGCCATTCCACGGGGGAAAATTCTAAAGCTGGCCCAGAAGGCCGTGCCAGGAAGTTGATCGGATGGACGCGGTCATGGTCCGGCAGGGACAATTTGCTAATTGCCCATGCAATCTCTAATAGTTTAGGTGGATGCCCTTGTGGCCGGTTTTCAGCCGCCAACTGACAACCGGCTACCCTTTCCCCAAAGCCCTCTTCACGCCCTTTGTGTCCGCGGGCTTCAGGGTGGTTGATCTCCTGAGCCTCCGCTTGGTCTTCCTGGTCTTGTTGAACTTTAGGTGGGAGGTCTTAGCGCGGTTCCTCTTCACCTTTCCCGTGCCGGTGAGCTTAAACCTCTTGGCCGCGGCCTTCTTGGTCTTTATCTTTGGCATATCTTTTTCTCCTTACACAGGGCAGGCACAAGACTGCCCCTACAAGCCTTCCCTCCCCCACACGGGTCACCCTCACCCTTGCCAGGGAACCCGGCGCGAGGCCCTTTACCCGTAGCCGCAGGTAATTCCCAGAAGTGGCCAGGGTAATCCTGGCCCTTCTCGTTTCCCCCACGACGACCAGTTCCTCTCCGACAAAGCGTTTCGCAAATTTTAACCTGTTGGCCTGGTCCACGGCAAGGAGCGAGCTCACCCTTTCCTTTACGATCGCGGAAGGCATCTCCCCCAGGGAAAAGCTCCGGGTGCCTGGCCTCCGGGAATAGCTGAAAACATGCGCGTATGCGAACGGGAAATCCGCGAGGAACGAGAGGGTTTCCCTGAAATCCTCGTGGGTCTCGGTCGGGAATCCAGCTATGACATCCGTGCCCAGGGCGAGGGTCGGTATCGCGGAGATGGCCGCCATAGCCCTTTTTTCGTATTCCCTCAGGGTGTAGGGCCTCCCCATTTCCCCCAGGACCCTGTTTGACCCGGATTGCACTGGTAGGTGTAGGTGGTCAGCGACGCGCCAGCCAGCGCTTGCTATCACATCAACGAGATCCGGGGTCAGGTATTGCGGTTCAACCGATGAGAGCCTAAACCGGACCCCGGCTATCCTCTCGAGAAGTTGCGCCAGTAGCCAGGCGAGGTCGTGGCTTCCCTCGTGCCAGTCCCCGGTCTGGGTTCCCGTTATCACCAGCTCTTTGAATCCAGCCGCGGCCAGGTTTTCCGCCTCGGAGAGTATTTCCCCGAATGGCCTTGAGATTGACTGGCCCCTGAGCCCGGGAACGACACAGTAGGAGCAGGAGAAATCGCACCCGGACTGAACCATGAGATATGCCCTTGCTCTGCCAGCGAAGCCTGAGATCCCTCCTGGCATTATAACTCCGAGCTCACGGGCGAGCTCCTGATATGTCATCACATCTGCTCCCATGGCTAGAACGCTCTCGCCTGGGCAGCCCGTCACGATGACCTTTTTTGCTCCGGCAAGAGCTTTTCTCACGGCCCGTCTGGTATCCCTCTCTGCCCTCCCGGTTACCGCGCACGCGTTCACCACCACGAGCTCCGGTTCTGCCCTTCGGGCATCATATCCCGCCTGCTCCAGCATCTCCCGGATGAGCTGGGAGTAATACTGGTTCAACCTGCATCCAATGGTGATTACCCGTGCTCCTGGCGGGGATTCTTTCGTGGCCATACCGATCGGATGCTGAGGGGTTAACGCCCCGGGTCAGGAGACCCAGGCCTACCCACTGAACATCGGGCCTGAGGGCCGCACCCTAGCCCTTCTCGCCCTCTTCTTTGAGCTCCTCCAGCCTGTCCAGCTCTGCCTTGAGTATCTCGCCCAGGTTGAGCCGTGCGGGCTCTGGCTTGAACTTCGCGGTTATCTCCTCCTTGCGCTCGGCTTCCTTTGCCTTGTAGAAGTTGCGCTCGGAGAGGACTATTCGCTTGCGCTCAGGCTCAACCTCCAGGACGATCAGGTTTATCTCCTGGTCAGGGGAGTAGTTGTCCTTGGGGTTGCCCCTCTTCTGCAAATGGGACTGGGGCACGAACCCCTCCAGGCCCTCGTCTATCTTGATGGTGACGCCACGATCCGTGACCGACGCCACCAGGGCCTTTATCTCCGAGCCCTCGGGCATGCGCTTCTTTATCTCCTCCCAGGGGTTGGGCCTCGCGTGCTTCAGGGAGACCTCCATCAGCCGGGTCTTCTTGTCCACATCTATGACCCTGACCCTCACATGCTGGCCCTTGCTCATCGCGTCCGATGGCGAGGAGAAGCGCTTGGTCCAGGATATGTTTGATATGTGCAGGTAGCCCTGGATGCCCTTGTCTATCTCCAGGTAGGCGCCGTAGTTGTCAAAGTCCTGGACAACACCCTCCACCTCCAAGTCAACGGGATACCTCTTCTCTATGTCTGCCCACGGGTCAGGCGTGGCCTGCTTCAGGCCAAGGGATATGCGCTGCCGGTCAATGTCCACATTCAGGACTATGGCTTCCACCTCGGCCCCGACCTCAAGGACGTCCCTGGGGTGGGCCGGTGGCCTTCCCCAGATCATCTCGGAGATGTGTATGAGGCCCTCAACGCCTGGCTCCAGCTCAACGAACGCCCCGAACTCCACCAGGCTTGTTACCTTGCCTTTTACCTTGGAGCCTATGGGATACTTCTCGGCTATGCGCTCCCACGGGTGGGGAGTCATGTGCTTGAGGCCCAGCGCGAGCTTCATGTTCTCCGGGTCCACGGAAAGGACCTTTACCCTCACCCTCTCCCCTGGCGCAACCACATCCTTGGGGTCGTGGACGCGCGTCCAGGAGAGGTCGGATATGTGGATGAGGCCGTCTATGCCGCCCACATCAACGAACACGCCGAACTCGGTTATGGTCTTCACGATGCCCTCCACGACCGTGTCCGGCTGTATTTCCATTAGACGGGCCCTGGCGCGCTCAAGATCCTCCTCCATGACCTCCTTCCGGGAGACCACGATGTTCTTCCTGAGCTTGTTGAGCTTTATGACCTTCACGGGTATGGACTTGCCCAGGAACGCGCCGAAGTTGCGTATCTTACGGAGGTCCACCTGCGAACCGGGCATGAACGCCTCCACCCCGAAGATCTCCACGATGAAGCCTCCCTTTACCTGCCTTATCACCCTGGCCTCCACCGTCAGGTTGTCCTGGTAGGCTTCCTTTATCTTGTCCCAGGCGAGGAGGAAGTCCGCCTTGTCCTTGGACAGCTTTATCAGGCCCTCGCCGGACTCCACGTATTCCACATAGACCTTCAGCCTGTCCCCGGGGTTTATCTCCTCGTCCTTGAACTCCGACAGGGACAGGACGCCCTCGCTTTTTGCCCCTATGTCCACGAAGGCCTCTGTCCTGGTAACCTTCACCACCGTGCCCTCAACGACCTCGTTCATCCTGAGGGCCTCGGTTGCCGGCTGGTCTTCTATGAGCTTCATGAACTCATCATCTGATATCGCTCCTGGTTCTTTTACAGCATCCTTTTCATCTGGCATGTCAAGATAGGTCCTCCTTTAAAGGGATTTGTTTCTCGTTAATCATCGCACTCCCCCTCTTGCCTTTGCTATCTCCTCTATGTGCTTCACCACCTCTTTCACCACATCCGGCGGGGTTGAAGCGCCCGCGGTTATGCCTACCTCCTGGACATCCTCCAGCCACTTCGGGTCTATTTCCTCCGGCCCCTCTATGTGGTAGGTTGGGACGCCCATGTCCGCGCATATCTCGTATAGCCGGGTGGTGTTGGAGGAATTCCTTCCCCCCACCACCATCATCAGGTCAACCTGCCGCGCTAGCTCCCGGGTTGATTCCTGGCGCCTGCGGGTCGTGTAGCATATCGTGTTGAACGCCCTCACCTCTCTGGCCTTCTTTAATAGTTCCGAGACCACCTCAGCGAAGATCTCGTATCTCATGGTGGTCTGCGCGAGGACGCCTATTCTCCTTGAGAACAGCACCCCGGAGACCGCGGCCGGGTCGTCCACCACCGTTGCCCTGCCTCCCGCGTGGCCAACCAGGCCCATGACCTCGGGGTGATACTCCTTGCCCACGACCACGACCTGGTAGCCCTCTGATGCTAAGAGTCTCGCCACATCCTGCGCTGTCTTGACAAAGGGGCAGGTGGCGTCAATTATCTGCGTTCCCCTCCTCCTGGCCTCCTCGTAGACCTCTGGGGGAACGCCGTGGCTCCTCACTACCACATATGGGGTTTTTGCCTCGGAGAGATCATCAATGCTCTCTATGCCTTGCCTTGAAAGGCTCTCAACGACCTGCGGGTTGTGGATTATCGGCCCCAGGGTGGCCAGCTCCTTGCCCTCGGCCCTTGACCTGGCTATGATGTCCAGGGCCCTCTGAACGCCAAAGCAGAAGCCTGCCTCCTCGGCTATCCTAATCCGCATCCGCGAGACCTCCCAGTTCCAGGATCGCTTTTCTCAGATCCCTCGTGATCTCAACCATGCCCTTTCTCCCTGGCGGATAGCTCTGGGGCCACAGGGCATCCCCGAACCTGTAGACGAGCTGCGGCTTTCTCATGAGCCACCTCACCGGTCTCCAGGGAGTTTTGTGCCGGGTGGCATAGCACGGAATTATTGGCGCGCCTGAGAGTTGCGAGAGGAGCGCTGGCCCCAGCTTGAACGGCAACAGGTGTGCGGGGGTCTTGTTCCTGGTTCCCTCTGGATACATGACCACGCAACCGCCTTTTTTCAGAACAGAAAGCGCTTCCTCAAAAGCGCCCTTCGCGCCTGCAGAGCGTTTTATCTTCAGGGCGTTGAATGTCCTTATCAGCCATGAGAGCCACCACACAAAAATGTCTTCCTTCGCCAGGTAATAGAGCTCCCTTCTGGCCGCGGCTCCTACCATGGGCGGGTCCCACATCGTTGTGTGGTTGGGGGATATGATGCACGGGCCTCCCGGTATGTTTTTTCTCCCTTCAACCTTCAGCCCCCAGATCATGTAGGAGAGTGGCCAGCTCAGAAGCCAGCCTATCCTCCACCTGATGCTGTCCCTGCGAAACCTGCCCAGTTTTCTCTCAAGTGCCCTGATTATCGTTTTCACCTGCTTTTCTATTGGCTCGTCGTCGGACGAGAGGACAAAGGCCCCGTCCGGAATTCTGAGGGGCGAATCCCTTCTCTCCCTGTCCCTCCTGTCCCTGGCCTCGGTTTCCACCAGGACCTCTTCAAGGCTCTTTTCGTTTAGGCCGGCCTTCCTGTAGTCCAGGAGCCTTCTTTTTGCCCTCTCGCGCGGGCTAGCGTCCAGATAGACCTTGAAGTCAGCGTCCGGGAATATGACAGTCCCAGCGTCCCTGCCCTCCGCGACCACACCCTTCCCCGCGAGCTCTCTCTGCAATTGAACCAG
>Ga0172366_10002686_pt1 | contig 13993 bp, 13 predicted proteins | sample LakKivSesite69cm_FD_114533 | JGI IMG/M metagenome (GOLD analysis project Ga0172366, IMG submission 114533) | Sediment microbial communities from Lake Kivu, Rwanda - Sediment site 69cm | ecosystem: Environmental > Aquatic > Freshwater > Lake > Sediment | place: Rwanda: Western Province, Lake... | reverse complement strand
GTAACAAACCTACCCCTGAACGCTTGCCCACGATATTCAATTGTTCTATTTGAACACCCCCTTTTGGCTATCCGATAGTGGGCAAGGCTATCGGCTTCGCCTAGTAGTAAGCTCCCGATAACCCGCTACCCGCTGGCATTATCGGTGCTTCCACTATATATATCGGTAGGACGGCTTAAATCGTGAGAATTAAAACAGGCTTTTTTGCTCTTGCCGTCGCCAATAGCTGAGGTATTGCCTATCCTTATCGTTTAGAGCTTCCCCTCTATGTAGCTTTAAGACTATTGCCACCAGTCTAGGCTTGTAGCCTAACTGCCACAGGTAATCCCTGTCCCAAGCGTCAAGGTCTAGGCTTTTTGGGTCGGCTATCAGCTCTCCAAGTGTGGTAAGGTTGCCCTCATCATCCAGTATGGGCTTGTCTAGGCTTTCCAGCCTGACAGCCTTTGGACACTGGGTATAGAGGTCATCCTCTTTACATTTACGCCGTTGTGTCTGGCTACAGCTACCGCAATTTAAGCCGTTGTTTATCTGGTAATGCTGTCTCCAGTAGTCGGCTACGCATCGGCTGGCTATCCTGTTCATTGTGCCGATGGTAAACGGCTTGTGTCCGTTATTCCCCTCGGCTACGGCAAGCGTCAAGATTATGGTATGGAGTAAGTCCTCTCTATCCTGTGCCATAGCCTTGTTAGCGTGCCTTAACGCTACCCGATAGCGGGTTAGCCATTCGCCGTCTAGCTGGTCATAGCCGTTTCCGTTATGGTCGGCTTGCCTTTGATTTCGCCTTCGGCTAGACTTGATATGGCGGGGCTTTGCTCCATTGGTTTGACAGCTTGCGGGCTTTCCACACCACTGGCAAATGCCCTGCCTTTCGTTTAGTGTCCAGACCTTACCGCATCGGCTACAATGCCCTTGTGGTCGCTTGTGGTCGCCATTTGGTGCTGGTGCTGATGTGGCTGTTACCATCGCTTCACCCCCTTTGAGCTTATTTGCCCAAATGAGGCAAGCGGTCAGGTTAGGCTCTGCTATTCAGTTTTTAAGGTGCTTTTTTGTGTTTTACAGCTTCATCATCACACAAAAGCATCAAAAGTAATACGAGATAACCTAGCACGTCTATGGTCTCCCCCTGAGGCGGGGTGGAAAGATTCACGCAAAGTGAAAAACCAGGAACTAGGAGTGGGTTACTTGACATGCGTATACAATTGGTATACACTAACAAGTGAGCAAGGGAAAGATTAATGTTACGAATTGAATCCCTGGAGATTGATGACCATATACTCGACAAGATTGAGTCAAAGCACGGCATTTCCTTTGCGGAAGTGGAAGAAGCCTGTCTATCAGAGAAGCGACATATGAGGAGGGGCAAGGAAGGGCTGTATAAGCTGTTTAGCCAGACGGTGGCTGGACGCTATATCCTGGTAGTGCTGGTAAATCTGGGAAGAGGCTGCTGGAAGATAGTCACTGCCAGGGAGATGACTGATAGCGAGAGGCGGCTCTACAACAAAGCAACCGGAGGTAAATAACATGGCCGATATAGATAAGGAAATGGAAAGAATTGAACAGGGTGACGCCTGGGACGAGAGTGACGTTGTCGTGGATGTAGAGGTAAAGAAACCACTGGACAAGGTAATTCCCGTCCGGCTCCCTTCGGACAAGTGGGAACAAATCAGAGAAGAGGCGAGGGAACTGGGTGTCGGTCCAACCACACTTGCCCGCATGTGGATTCTGGAGCGTCTCCGACAGCGAGTGAAAGCGTAAACCAAACCGGTCAGGAATATTTCAGCCTTCCAGTGGGTCTGCATACTCCGAGCAGTGGTAACAGGGGAAACTCATTTCTCAGTTGGGACTTTCAAAAATCGAGCAATCATATCCAGTAAGTTCTGTTGGCTGAACGGCTTGGTTATGTACCCGTCAGCACCCATTCCTCGAGCAAGTTCCACGTTTAGTTCATACCCAACGGCCGTGAGCATGACTACAGGGATTGCTCGTGTAATGGGACCCATCTTGATTGTCTTACAGGCAGTATAACCATCCATCTTTGGCATCATAATATCCATTAGGATAAGGTCTGGCTTGTGGCGGCGAGCCATATATATCGCTACCTCGCCGTCCTCTGCCTCGATTACAGTATTTTCTTTGCTCACCATACTGCGCACCAAATGCCTAATATTCTTCTCATCGTCGACAATGAGTATTTTCCCCCCTTTTCTTCTGGCCATTTTTCTATCTATTCCAGAGTGTCTGCGGTTCGATTCAAGTACGTTGATTATTATGAAGGGTAGCCCGCCTATCTTATATACGGTCGTTGGTGCGGCGTAGCTCTCCCCTGGTGCGCCTTAGCGTAGCCTGTACGCGAGCAACAAGCGTGCGTGGTGAGAATGGTTTTACAATGTAATTGTCTGCACCAAGACCTACGCTGCGTTCTATTGCGGACTCTCCACGTACCGCAGTGAGCATGAGAACCGGCACATCAGAACTCTCACGGATGCGTTCGAGAACCTGATAGCCATCGAGCCCTGGCATCCTGATATCTAAGAGAATCAGGTCCGGCTCCTTTTCCGCCAGCATATCAAGTGCCGAACCGCCGTCGTAAGCAACTGTGACGACATATCCAGCATCTTCCAGAGTCCTCTCAACCAGTCTTGTCACATACGGCTCGTCATCCACGACCATGATATGCGTTTTCTTTTCCATACTTGCCTCCTCGTGCCGATTCATCAGCGTGAATCGTTGGCACCACACATATTCTACCCTCCCAGCGTCAGCTTGCTCTTCACCTCTTTCTTTAACTGCTCAATATCGAAGGGTTTGGTGATATAACAGGCTCGGATCCGGGAAAAGAAATCCATGGTATCCGGCCCCATAACGTCACCGGTGATGAAGATTATTCTCTGTGCGTCCGTCTTATCCAGATGTTGATGCAACTCAATGCCGCTCATATCCGGTAGCTTGATATCAAGCAGAATGAGCGCATACTCTCTACTCTCAATCAGCCTCAGGGCTTCCTTGGCTTTGCCTGTAGCTCTCACCTCATAGCCTTCATCGGTCAGTGTCCGTTTTATGACCTGGACAATCGTTCGCTCATCATCCACTACCAGTATTCTAGCTTTGGCTGTTTCTACTGCTTCGCCTGTGTCTGATTCAGACGGCTTCGTCTCTTTCCCTCTCTGTTGCCTTACTATCGGAAGCTCCACAACAAAAGTAGCTCCTTTGCCCACCTTGCTTTCGGCATATATTCTGCCATTATGTTCGGCAACAATACCGTGGCAAACGCTCAAGCCAAGCCCTGTTCCTTCCCCTACCTTTTTGGTGGTAAAGAAGGGTGTAAAAAGCTTCTCCATATTCTCTCTTGATATTCCCGGGCCGTCGTCTCTAACTGACACACGGATAATATTGCCCCTCTTCTCCGTCTTAATCAGAAGGTTACCGCCTCCATGGTACTGAGTCATCTCATACTCGGCGTTCATGATAAGATTAAGAAACACCTGCTGTAGCTGGCCAGCATCGGCCATTGTCCGCGGTAGTTCAGGGTCAAGCTTAATGATAACCTTGATGTTGTTTGTCTTCAAGTGGTAACCCCTGAGCTGAAGGGTCGATTCAACAACTTCATTAATGTCGCACAGTACGCGCATGGGCTTGCTCTGGCGGGCAAAAGTCAGCAGTCTCCTTGTGACATCGGCCGTTCGCCTGGCGCTATCATAGATAATCTTAAGGTCGGATTTGATGTTTTCAGGAAGCTCTTGCCTCATGAGCCTTTCAGTAAACCCGAGAACTGGTGTCAGCGGGTTATTTATCTCGTGGGCGATACCCGCCGCCATTTCCCCGATAGATGCTAAGCGGCTAGCATTGTGAGCTTTGCGCTCCAATTCCAATCTCTCCTCTTCCGCCCGCTTGCGCTCGGTGATATCGATACAGGTACCAACCCACTCACGTACGCTTCCGTCTTCAGTGAACATGGGGACACCGCGTGCGAGGAAATAATGATAATTCCCATCGTAGCGGCGTAGACGGTATTCAGTCTCATATTTGGTTTTTCCCTGAACGGCTTTCGTCCACACCTGTACCGTATGCTCGAGGTCGTCCGGGTGGATAGCCTTTGACCACCCCCAACCCTTGCTCTCTTCGTATGATTGACCGGTAAATTCCCGGAATGAAGGTATGTCTTCCACCACCTCACCGTCAGCATTGGTTGTCCAGGCGAGCTGTCCGGTTACTTCAATGTAAGACCTGTAGCGCTTTTCCGAGGCGCGCAGCGCCTCCTCTACCTGCTTGCGCTCGGTGATATCTTGATATATCGCCTGAAATTGTCTCTTACCATTCCACACTACCTCCTTTCGGAACACTTGCAAGTGGCGAACTTGGCCGTCCTTACGCATGATACTTATTTCGTAAGAGGACGGCACAAACTCTCCTTGTTGTCTTCTTCTTACTCTTTCCTGGTGCTCTGCGTAAGCTTCAGGAGTATAGCGTTGCTTTGAAGGGGTATCTTTCAGTTCGTCGAAACTACTGTAGCCATAAATATCCAGCATAGCCTGATTGGCGTAGAGAAGCTCGCCGTCCTCAGTAATGATGCGAACTCCTAGAGGAGAATCATCCAGAGAGCGACGGAAGTTTTCCCCCGCCTGCCGCAAAGCTTCCTGTGCCTTGAGGCGCTCGGTGATATCCTCCATAATTCCGTCAAAATGTATAATTTGCCCGGCATCATTTCTCACAGCAACCTTTGTGTCGGACACGGTGATTTCAGTTTCATCCTTTTTTCTAAGGCCGATCTCTCTTGTGGTCATGCCCATAGCTGAGGCAATTTCCTCAAGAACTCGTTCCCTTTCCTCTGGATGCCGATACAAGTCAGAAACATTCATCTGCAATAGCTCTTCCCTAGAGTAGCCGGTAATCCGTTCCATGGCCGGGTTCACTTCCAGGAACCTGCCCCGTGGTCCGGGTGTGCTTCTGAATATCCCCAGGCTGATATTGTACACCAGACCCCGATACCTCTCCACGCTTTCCTTGAGCGCCTTCTCCGCCCGCTTTCGCTCGGTGATGTCACGCCCCTCTGCGACTAAATATTCAATCTCTCCTTCTTTACCATAAATTGGGTGCATACTGTACTCAACCCACATCAGTGAGCCGCCAGCCATCTGGGCTTCGATGTCGTGTACCAGTGATTCCCCTGAAGCGCATCTTTCTACGTCCTTCTTGATGGTTTGCCTCGCTTCTTCAGAGTATGCCCACCAGTAGGTGTCATAGAATATCCTCCCAATAACATCTTTTGATTCGATTCCAGCAGCTTCCAGAGGCGTATTGTTCGCAAATATGACCTTTCCGTTTGGCTCCAGAACACCAATAAAAGTGAGCAGATTGTTCAAAGTGCCAGAGAAGAACCTCCTGCTCTGCTCCAATGCCTCCTCTGCCCGCTTGCGCTTGGTGATATCCTGTAGCACCACAAGTTGTTCTTCTTCTTCTTCTTCTTCTTCTTCTTCTTCTTCTGCAACAATCATTCCCCTCGCCGTGATATTCAATACCCGGTCACCCAGCTTTTCCGATTGATAGTGCAGTTCAAAATTCGAGAGCATATCTTCAGTCCCAAATAACCTGGCTAGCCTGGCACTGAGCTTGCCATCTTTGTCTCCTAATATATCGGCAATGTCTCTACCTATTATCTTTGCGCGTCCTGTTTGAAATAACTTATAAAAAGAGCGATTAGCGCTCTTTATCCTCAACTCTCTATCGAGAATAAGCATGGAATCCGGGATTGTAGCCATTACGTTTCGTAATAATTTACGTTCTTTTTCTAGCTCTTTTTCTGTTTCAAGATAATCTCTCTTAGCCATCGCGGTCACCTCCTTTGCCTGGTCCAATCTGTATTCTGCACACTTTTGGACTCATGTAATTGTATTGAGGTGAATCTCCGTATGTTGAAACAAACAGGTCATAGAACTTTTTTTCCTCATAGTCCCATCTCTGCGCAACCTTCAGATAGCGAAAAACGCAAGCCCTTTCCTGGATGATTTGCCTTATACCACCATTCTTACCACTTGAACTTAAATGGCTAAGTAGTCTCTTACGAAGGTTTTTGGCGCTTCCAATATAAAATGTATGACAGTAACCTGTGGGATACTCTATCACGCTATCGTCTACACAAAGTTCATAGACCCCTGGGCTGGCAGGAGCATGGTCTTCTACCGACCGAGCCGTGAATGGGTAAACCCGAGAATAATTCGCCGCTAGAATGTGATACATATATCCATTTCTCTCCAGGTAAGGCAGTATCCCAAGTTCCTTTCTGCAATATGACACCTCTCTTCTGGTTACTGAAAGACCGAATTCCTTTTTGATAACGTGGCTTAGTTCCTCATCTGTATGGGGCTTTGTGATCCGCCCGCTGCCGATATCTTTCTTCTCACGGTTAAGAATTGCTTTTATACCTCTTTTCACCATATCCTTCTTGCTGACAAAAAAGAGGCTCAGAGGGACTTCTTTCTTGGCGGGGGTAATGATGAATAACTTACGTATAGCTCGAGAGACTCTACTTGTGTCGATGGTAAAACCAACGTGGTTTCCATTGTCGGAGTCAGAAATAAGCCTAGCTAACCCAGCCTGGGAGAGCGGCTTCAGGTAAAACTCATTATTAGAGATAAAGTAGTCTCTCTGTTGTTCCACTATTTTCTCCAGTATCCTGTGGACAATCTGGTTTCTGGTACTGATGCGTCTCAACTTTTTCGGTAGGCAGACAATAGTTTTCCTCTCTTCCTCTCCCAGTTTTAAATCATTCAAGTAGTCCGTCAGTTTCTCATCATTGACATGGTATTCCACCGAGAATTCCCGGGCCGTATAGTAGAGAGACAAACCGGTGGTTCCCTCAACTTTAGCAATCACCCCAGCCTTGGCCAGTGTAGCCGAATCATCTTGCTGGATTACCTCCGCGAGGGATTTGGGCATTATCACGCCATCTTGAACTAGCTTCTTGTAAATCGGAGAGCTTCCAATATTGCTGACGAAAGCGATGAACCTTTCCACCTTATACTCCAGAAAATTTGCCAGAATTATCTTGCCGACGAGTTTGGATTCCCTCTTCATTCTGACGGAGTATTCTTATTGCAGCACTACCTGTCACCACAGCCGTCCTCCTAATTGCCACGACGGTATCCGACCGGTTTCTTGCCCCCCCTTCTTGATTGCCCTCTGTGTGCTAGTTACCTCTGGGACTGTCTAACTTTCAGGAAGCTATTCACAGCGTTGATAATATCGGAGCTGTCAAACGGCTTATTCATAACTCCGAAAGGTCCTTGCTTAAGAGCTCTCTCCATTATTTCACTACCAGGATAACCAGTGATAACGGTAACTGGTAACTCGGGCTTAATGCTCTTGACTTGCTTGAGAAATTCTTCACCATCCATACCAGGCATTTTTAAGTCAAGGAAAACCAGGTCAAAATCCCATCTCTTCACGCACTCGATACCCTCGTCGCCATTACTGGCAGTCACTACCGTATGTCCAAGCTTTTCCAGAGTTCCCTTGAAAAGGAACCTGATTGCCTCATCGTCATCAATAACCAAGATGTGAGCTTTCGCTCCTCCCATGTACTGGTGGAGCCACCTGTCAATCGCAGCTTTTTCGAACCTCCATTTGTTGCCTATCTTGATTGCCGGGATAGCACCTTGCTTAAGTAACCTGTATAGCGTTTTCCTGGTAAAGCGTAAATACAGCCCTAATTCTTCTACAGTCATAAGTTCTGGCATATTAAACTTATCCTCCCAGTCCAGCCGCCTATCCGGTATTACCCCGACGAATCATGTCCTTGCGCCCCGGGCAACAGGACTCTGCTCCAGCTTGTCCAAGAGAGAATCCAAAATGTTAACTCGCTCGATATGCTTTCGCCAAGCATCTGCCCACTTCTCAATCTGGCCTTCGGGTATGCTCAGGCTCTGGGCCACGGCAATAGTTCCCTCAAGCATGGTCATTGTTATTACATGGCCTGTGAGAGAATTCCATCTGGTTTCGACACCCTCGGCGATAGCATCAAGACAACGTGTCCAGTTTATTTCTTCACCGCTAATCTCAACATCTTCTGCCAGGGGAGTTGACTCATTTCCCCGATTAGTCGAGGCTTGCAAAGCTGTTTCTACGCTTTGGCTCACCCTTTCAACCTCAAAGGGCTTGGTGATGTAATCCACCGCTCCGGTCTTCATGGCTTGTACTGCGGTTTCAGCATCCCCCGCGGCGGTTACTACGATGACCGCCGTTCTGGGATAGGCTGCTCTCATTAATCTGAGCACATCCATGCCGGACATACCCGGCAATCGGAGGTCCAGCAACGCCACGTCGACATTGACCATCGATAGTTTTTTCAGAGCCTCCTCTCCAGTGGCAGCCGTAATGCAACCATACCCCTCCTCCTCCAGGACAGTAGAAAGTAAATCAGTTACGCTTTGTTCATCGTCGACAACTAGAATACCAGCTCGTTGTGAATTCATCGAAAGCCTCCTTTTGACATTAAGTCTCATAAGTTCTCTTAAGTATACCCTAAGTAATGCACATTCTTACACCATATGGCACCTTTTGTCAAGAGGCATTCGGTAGAGATGATAGAAATAGTTAGTCCAGTGACCAGCAGTCAGCACGTTAGCAGGCGCGTTCATGATGCGAACGTCCAGAATACCAGCCATGCAGCCTCTGGCGACCGGTTTCACCGTAGGAGCCATAGGTGTCCAGGTCGTCACCAGTGCCTACAGTTTCCGTAGCTCTCAGCCTCAGGACGCTCTTTTGTTTTGCCGATTTCTTAGCTCGGTCCGGGGGATCGTTTCTCAGGTTAATTTACCACCCTTTATCAAGTTAAATGACCACCCTGTTTCTCAAGCCAGAACAGAGCAAGCATTGGTCACCTGCTGTAAATTCCACTATTTTTCCTCCTTTCGATGTTTTGGATTGATTAAACGCATTTTTCTAACTTCCTTTGGAGAAAAATACAATCTGTATGAGGTGGATTTTCCTCTAAACCCTCTTTCTAGTATTGTCTTAGGGTTATATCCGAGTTCATTGGCAAGAGTCCGCAAATTTTCTATAAAATGGAGGTCGCTATCATGTAAAGCTATATCTCCATATCTGCCCAAAGAGCCACCCATAAAAGCAATTATTCCATCAAAAAATCCCTGTTTTCTTTCTTCATTCCAGTAAATATTTGGCAGATTGACTTTTTCCTTTGGCGTTGGAAAACCTAGGTCACAACTTAACCAGGTAGCAATCATCCTAGAGGTAATAGAGATTCGTGGAATTTTGGCCTTGTATCCTTCTATCGGAATTGACTCAACTTTTACTTCAAGATTGTGTAATTTTCTAATAAGGTCTTTTAGCCAATTTTCATAAAAATCGAAATCATCTTTGCCACCGCCAATTTCGAGCTTATAGCGACCTTTCAAATCCACGAATCCCCTCCCCCAATATCCAGCAAGCAAAAGACAGCTTTCATAATCAAGGTCAGGAAGCGAAATATTCCTTTGAATGTCTTCTCTGGAAACTTCAAAATCTTTATATTTTCCCCGAGCCTTTAGACAATTCAGTTCTCTTGCCACTACTTGCTGCCTTAGAAATTCAATATAAGGGAGTTTGAATCCAAACTCATCTAAAAATCCCTTTCTTTCTGCGTTATATATTTTTTTAAGTTGGTAATGGACTTTCTTTGCAAGGTCTTTTGGATTATCCCAATCAGAAAAGGCTAAAGCAGCCAAATTCATTTCGGTTATAGACTTTGGGTCTATTTCTCCCAAAATTCTCGCCGCCCGATATAAGCTGTCGGTCTCAAACGGGGCTTGACTTTTAAATGCTGGAATTCCAAAGGGACTAACTTTGACTAACGAGCTAAAATTCGCCCTCACATATCTTAATGTTCTCTCACTTATTCCCAACAGCCTCATTAAATATTGATCTTTCTCTCTTGGTTTATTAGCCAATTCCACCAATCTTTTATGAGATAGTATTTGCCCCAGTACCATTTTTCTCCTCGCCCGCTTTTAGCTTGTCCTGTTTTCCTGTTGACCAATTGCTTAAACCGTCTTTGCTGCTACCGTTGCTCAAGGCACGCCTCTCAAAAAGATGATGAGAGGAAATTAATCTGTCCCAAGCTGAGGAGGCTTGCAAACAGACGGAGGTTGTCAACACTTCTTGGCTCGGTAGGCTGAAGGCAGATTTCCGTGATTTGAAGTTGTCGAAACGTATTGCTGGCTTCCTCGACTAGCCTTTGCTCCTGTTCTCTACGAACCCTTGAGAAATCAGAGTCTAGGTCAGGGAAAAGCTTATTAAAGATAATGTGCTGCACGGCGATCCCAAATGACCTGAGCCGACTGACGAGGTCCTTTGTCTCCTCGATCGCAAGACGTTCTGCCGCAGTGACAACCACAAACTCAGTTTTCTGTGACCGCAGTAAATCTCTTAACTTGGCGGTGCTTGTTTTCAGTGTGGCAAGAAATTCGTCTGCTCTGTCACGCCGACCAAAAGCCTTTTCGTAGTCTCTGTGCTTGCGCCTGAGAACGTAAAAGACATCGATCCACTCATCGAATATGTCCGGCATTGACAGCAGCCGCAAGGCATGACCAGTGGGTGCCGTATCCAAAACGTATTTCTCGAAGGCCGCCTCCTCTATCAGGTCCATCAACCGTTTGAGGCTCATTACCTCGTCTGCTCCCGGCACTGGAAGCGAGAGCAAGTTCTCCCTCTCTCTTCTTGTCAGGTGTTCAATGCCAGCTGTGGTTTCTAGGAGGCGGAGCATTTCCCGGCGATAATCTTGCTTGAACCTGTCAAGGGTTTTCTCAGCCGAGATCTCAAGGGCGTATAGGTTTTCTGCCTGCGCCACTCTGGTTATCTCATCCCCTATCTCTTGTCCGAGGCAGTCGCCCAGCGAGTGGGCTGGATCAGTGGAAACAAGCAGAGTCTTCTTAGGAAGCAGAGCAATGGCGGTAGCGGCAGCGCAGGTGGTTTTCCCCACCCCGCCCTTGCCACCAAACAGTATGAACTCACTATCCAAGATATCCCGTATTGCCATGTTCTTAGGTGCTCTGCCTAGCCCGGTCTCTACCAGGCTCTGCGATGACCAGCTATGGGACAGGCCAGGTACCGGGCCAGTTCTTGAAATCTCCTCCCTTTCCCACCAGAGATCAACTCTTCGAAGTAGGCTTTTACCCTTTCTTGCTCTTTCAGGTATTCAACGGTGATATCCCTGGGGAGATAAAGGTGCACATTATGGTAAGCCCCTATGAAGAGAACGGCTGTTTCACCTTGTTTCAAGGTTTCATCAATGGTTCTAGCTATAAACCTGTCCCTCTTCTCCATTAGACAAGTCTTGCTGAAGCTGAGGTCCCCGGGATTTGGAATGCTGGCGGCTCCGGATTCCTCACGGGCGAGCCTTAACTCCTCCATCAGAAGGGAAGCGTCCTCTGTCTTTCTCGCCTCGGCGCCTTTACTCAAGAGCTGCCAAATCACTTGGTGATTCATACTGCCCCTCTTGGCTGCCTCCTCGACGATTCGTCCGCCAAGCTCACCATTTGCTGCCAATCCATCCTGATATATCTTGAGGCTGGCTGCATCAAGCGAGAGGAGATAATCTGCCACGCTCTTCCAGAACATGGCAACTGTTTCTTTATGCTCTGCCCATCGCTTTTCGCCGTAAAGAGAAGCGCTCCTGTTATCAATGGCAGCGCCTAAACTTCCGAGGTCTGATTCGCTATGGATTATGGGGACATATAGTAGTTCTCTCACAACTACTTCCTCACGGTCTCAAGTGCCTGCTCAAAGTGTTTTGCCGCAATTTTGAAGGCACTGATTTCTGACGCCTTAGGTCTTGAACCAAGCCTATTCACAAGCTCTCTTATCGCCAGCATAGACGCGCTCCGGCAAATACCCTCTATATCTGAGCCCACCAGACCCTCTGTGGTCTTTGCCAGACTTTCCAGCTTAACATCATTGGCCATGGGTTTATCCTTGGTATGAATCTTGAATATTTCCAGTCTCGTCTTCTCATCAGGGACAGGTAATTCTAGCTGAACATCAAATCTGCCAGGTCTAAGCAGAGCGGGGTCGATAATATCAGACCGGTTGCTAGCCGCCAGAACGACGATTCCCTTCAGCTCCTCTATCCCATCGAGCTCGGTCAGGAGCTGGCTTATTACCCGTTCAGTAACGTGCGAGTCAGCACTGCTTCCTCGAACAGGTGCTATGGCGTCTATCTCGTCGAAAAAGATAATACAGGGGCTGGCCTGTTTTGCCTTTCTGAAGACCTCTCGGATACCTCTCTCAGACTCGCCAACCCACTTGGAGAGGAGGGCTGGCCCCTTGACTGAGATGAAGTTCACCTCACTCTGGCTGGCCACTGCCTTGGCCAGCAGGGTCTTGCCTGTGCCAGGGGGGCCGGTGAGTAGAATGCCCTTGGCAGGCTTGGTGTTCGCCTGGTCAAATAACTCTGGGTACTTAAGTGGCCACTCAATAGTCTCGATGAGCAGTCTCTTGGCTTCCTCGAGCCCGCCGACATCGGTCCATTTAACATCTGGGATCTCAGTGAAAATCTCCCTTATGGCTGAAGGCTCCACTTCCTTTAAGGCTTCCAGGAAGTCATTCATGGTGACCTCTAATTCAGAAAGCAACTCGTAAGGGATGTAGTCGGCTTCAAACTCGATCTTAGGCATTATCTTTCTCAGAGTCACCATTGCCGCCTCCCGGCAAAGCGCCTCCAGGTCGGCCCCGACAAAGCCGTGAGTGATTTCTGCCAGTCTCTTGAGGTCCACGTCAGAAGCCAGGGGCATTCCTCGGCTATGGATCTGAAGTATCTCCAGTCTTCCATTCTTGTCGGGGATGCTTATGGAGATCTCCCGGTCAAATCTCCCCGGCCTCCTCAGAGCCGGATCGAGCACGTTGGGTATATTGGTGGCTCCGATCACGATCACCTGTCCTCTTGATTTCAGGCCGTCCATTAAGGCTAGAAGCTGGGCGACAACTCTCCTCTCCACCTGCTGGTCACCCCTGACCTCCTCCCTCTTGGAGGCAATGGCGTCAATCTCATCGAGGAAGACGATAGCTGGAGCATTCTCCTCTGCCTTCTCAAAGATAGCTCGAAGATGAGCTTCACTTTCCCCATAGAATTTATGGATGACCTCCGGCCCGCTTAGATGAAGGAAATAGGCGTAGGTTTCATTGGCCACCGCTCTGGCAATTAACGTTTTCCCGCACCCCGGCGGACCGTGCAAGAGTACCCCTTTTGGGGCGTCTATCCCTAGCCTCTCAAAGACCTCGGGGTATTTTAACGGGAGCTCGATCATCTCCCTTATCCGCTGAATCTCCCTCTGGAGTCCACCGATATCCTCGTAGGTAATCCCGGTCTTCCCCTTACCAGCTGTGACCTCGCCCTTCACTTTGATAGTAGTAAGGGGACCAACCACCACGGCACCCTTCGGGTTGACATCCGCCACTAAGAACTCTTGGTAGCGGCTGCCAAGAAGGGTGACCCTTACTTTGTCTCCCGGTGTCATAGGCAGTCCTTCGAGTAACCTCCCGAGATATTTCCTATCCTTTTCTTTCACAAAAGCGCTCGATGAAGTCACCGGGGCGAGGACTAAGGTATCGGCGCTTTCACAGTGTATTCTTTGAACCTCCACCTTCTCGCCTAAGCCAGTTTGGGCGTTCTCACGAGTAATGCCATCCATCTGGATGGTGCCTTTGCCCCGGTCCTGAGTGTAGGCCGGCATGACCTTGGCAACAGTCGGTCTCTTACCAACGATCTGGATGATATCTCCCACCTCAGCCCCTATTCTTGTCATATCCTGGGGGTCGAGCCGTGCTATTGCCCTGCCGACATCCTTTGCCAGAGCCTCGGCCACTTTTAGGGTTAAAGTCTCGCTTCTTACTTGCACCATTTCCTTTCTCCTCATAAGGCCAAAACAAAAATTATTTCTTTTTCATCAGTTTTATCTCAAGGATGCCATTTTTATAGGAGGACTCCATAGTATCAGCCTCGACC
>Ga0172366_10002685_pt1 | contig 13998 bp, 15 predicted proteins | sample LakKivSesite69cm_FD_114533 | JGI IMG/M metagenome (GOLD analysis project Ga0172366, IMG submission 114533) | Sediment microbial communities from Lake Kivu, Rwanda - Sediment site 69cm | ecosystem: Environmental > Aquatic > Freshwater > Lake > Sediment | place: Rwanda: Western Province, Lake... | reverse complement strand
GGATGCGTTTATGCCTCCGGCATAGGGGGTTGCGCGGTCCTCTACACCCGGGCGGTCAAGTCGGTGCGCCGCATCGTGTGGGAGGAGATGGGCCCGGAGGCTTTACATGAACTTGAGGTCGAGCGCTTCGGCCCCCTGATCATAACCATGGATGCCCAGGGACACAGCCTACACGCGCAACTTGCCAGACTCACGGGCAGGCGCCTGGAGAAGCTACTCGCCCGCAGACGCCGGAGTCTGAGGCCGGCCGCTCGCCCGGCATCCGGGCCGGCAATGCCCCGAGGTTGATCGCGATGACGCACATCGTCAGGAATCGGGAGGACCTGATCGCAAGAGGCCGGACCGACGGCGAAAGGAAAGCGAGGGAAGATCTCTTGGACGTGGTTGAGGCCACCATACGCGCAGTGGACCCCTACGGGCTGGTCAAGGATGCAATGCGCCTCAAAGGTGATCGACTCTCGGTCGGTGGGGTGAGGATCGATCTTGCTAGGATCAACAGGATCTACCTCGCCGGGGCTGGGAAGGCTTGTTTCCAGATGGCACGTGCGGCGTCCGAGATCCTAGCCGGCAGGATTGAGCGGGGGATCTTCAACGTTCCGGAGAAGCCGCACAGCGACTTGGGCGAAGAGCTCGCCTTCCATGTTGCGGGCCACCCGAAGCCCGACCAGGCCGGGCTCAGGGGAGCCGAGGAAATAGTCGCCATGGCCAAGGAGGCCGGCCCGGAGGACCTCTTCATCATGCTTCTATCCGGCGGGGGATCGGCCCTTCTTCCCTACCCGGCCGGTGGGATTACGCTGGAGGAGAAGAGGGAGCTGACGTCCCTCTTGCTGGCCTGCGGGGCCAGGATCGACGAGGTCAACTGCGTACGCAAGCACGTGTCCGAGATCAAGGGCGGTCGGCTTGCACAGGCGGCCTCGCCGGCAAGGGTTATCAGCCTTATAGTCTCGGACGTCGTAGGCGACCCCGTGGAATCCATAGCCTCGGGACCGACCTCGCCCGATCCCTCGACATTCCAGGATGCCGCCGCCATCCTCAGGAAATATGGGATATTCGACCGCGTTCCGCCGGGGGTCAGGACAAGGATCGAGAGGGGCGTGGCCGGCAAGGTCGAGGAGACGCCCAAGCCGGGCGACTGCCTGTTCGGCAAGGTCGCTAATCTGATCATTGGCAGCAACAGGATCGCCTTGGAGGCCGCAAAGGCGGCCGCCGTCAAACTGGGCTACGCGACCCTCATCATCACCGACAGGATGGAGGGGGAGGCGCGGGAGATGGGGATCCTCGCCGCATCCGTCCTCAACTCCATCGGGTTCGGGAAGCTGCCGCTGCCCCCGCCGTGCTTGGTCATGATGGGAGGCGAGACGACGGTCACCTTGGTGGGCCCCGGGGATGGAGGCAGGAACCAGGAGCTGGCGCTTACTGCATCAAGGAAGATAACGGGGCCTGGGCTTCTCCTCAGCCTCGCCACGGACGGCAGGGACGGCCCGACGGACTCGGCCGGAGCAGTGGTCGACCGGGAGACCTGCCGTCTGGCGGAGCAGATCGGGCTCAGCCCCGAGAAGGCCATCGCCGACAACGCCGAGTACGAGCTTCTCAAGAAGCTGGGCTGCCACCTTTTCACGGGGCACACGGGCACGAACGTCTGCGACGTGGTGTTCATCCTCGTCCCATAGGGGCGGATGGGAGATGGCCACGCCAAGCGTTGTGAACGAGGTCGCAGGGCGGCTGCGTTCAACGTACGGACCACGGGTACGAAGACGGGAGGATCCGACCGATGTCCTCCTGCGCACCGTTCTATCGCAGAACACGTCTGACGCCAACTCAGACAGAGCCTTCGGCAACTTGAAGGACCGCTTCCCAGGCCTGAAGGACCTGGCCTCCGCCGACCTTGCGGACATCCGGCAGGCGATCAGGGTCGGGGGCCTGTACAAGAGGAAGGCGAGGGTGATCCGGAACCTTTCGAAGGAGCTTGGGCCGCATGGGTTGGCCCTTGAGGGAATGGATGACCGTGAGGCAAGGAGCTACCTGAGATCCCTCGATGGGGTGGGCCAGAAGACCGCGGCCTGCGTGCTGCTGTTCGGCATGGGAAGGGATGTCATGCCGGTGGACACCCACGTCTACAGGCTCTCCAGGCGGATCGGGCTTCTGGACCAGAGGGTGCCCTTCGACAGGGCCGACATCGAACTTGAGAAGGTCGTACCGCCCAAGACCAGGTACCATCTTCACCTCGACCTGATAGAGCACGGGAGGAGGGTGTGCAGGCCGGCAAGGCCCAAGTGCGATGTCTGTGTGATCGTCGACCTGTGCAACTACGCAAGGTCCCGGGGTACTGGGAAAGAGGACGCCCCCTGATGCCAATCTAGGGGCCACATCGGCGTTGAGCTGGGGAAAGATATTTTTCCGGCCTCCGGGGGGTGAGAGGCCGTGCCCCGGGGAACGCGAGTAGCCATGATTGCTCTCCTGCTTTGCCTAGCGGCAACCCCCGCCTGCCGGTCCCAGGGCGACAACGAGTCGAGCGGGTACTACCTGATCATGGATCTTTCCGTCTCGTCAAGGGGTACGGTTGCCTTCTACGGGGAAACCAATCGGCTTCCAGTGAGGCTCGACCCCCGGCTGGGCAGTCTGGCCCCGAAGGATGGCCGCTTTGCCAACACAACGGATCTTCTGACCACCAAGGATGGCCTCAACTGGACGCTTCGGCTGGCAATCGTCCAAAACTACTCCGACGTCTTCATCAACGTCTATCTCCCTGATGGTGCCAGCGTCATGGCGGTCACCCCGGGCAACTGGACGATCCTCCCCGACAAGAAGGGCTTGATCGTGAACTTCCAGGGAGGCTTCACCTCGGAGGACGAGCTCTGCATCCGGTACCAGTTGGGCAGCGGATCATCCTCGGGTAGTCCGTGGAGTTACGCCCTGCCGGCCATTGCCGCCGCGGGGGTCTGCCTTGTGGCAGCTGTAGGTCTGAAACGCATGTGGCCCAGGCTGCGCCCCAGACCTGCCCCCGCCGCCGTGGCGATCGATAAATCCAAGATGGACGCAATCCTTCCCACTCTGAACGAGAGGGAGAGGATGGTCCTCGAGGCCATCGTCAAGGAGGGGGGAAGGATCTCCCAGAGGAAGCTTAAGCACATCTGCGATCTGCCGAAATCCACCCTGAGCAGGGTCACGGACGAGCTCCAGAGAAAGGGCCTGGTTCGGAAGATCCCCGTGGGGCAGACAAACGAACTGAGGGTGGATGAACGCCTTCTCTCGAACGCGAAGGCGTAACGCGGCACTACTTGACTATCTGCAGTATCTCCTTGAACTTCGGTCCCTTCGCGACCCTGAGGAGTTCGAACAGTGCGGACTCCGTGCTGGTCATCACGGCGCCCAGGTCCCTCATCTTGGTCAGGGCGATTTCCTTGTTCTCCCTGGTCCTTGAGGACACGGCGTCGGCGACGACCTGGACCTCATACCCGGCACCGAGAAGGTCCATGGCGGTCTGGTAGACGCACACGTGGGCCTCGATGCCGGCCAGTAGTACCTGCCTGCGCCCAAGGGACTCAAGCCTGTCCACGAAGCGCTTCTCACGATAGCAGCTGAAACTGAACTTCTCCAACGGGCTGAGGCCGGCGAGAAGCTCCTTGATCTCCGGCACCGTGGGGCCAAGGCCCTGGGGGTTCTGCTCGACCCAGATGATCGGCACGCCGAGGACCAGTGCCCCCCTGATCATCTTCTTGACATTGGTGAACAGCGCGTCCCTCTCGTACATGATCTGGGCGAGCTTGCCCTGTATGTCGACGACCACCAGGACTGAGTTCTCCGCGGTCAGCATGGGCGGTCCTTGCCAGGGAAGATTATAATGTGTTGGGGAAAGCATGGCCTGGACTAGCCTGATCGGTTCACGGGCGTATTCGCTCAGGGCTTGGCTGAGCCCGCGTCATGCCTGCCTTGGCATCGGCACACCGGCTTTCTTCAGCAGTGCCCGGAGCTTGCCTTTCTCCTCCGCGGTGAGGTTCCGGGCGGGCGGCCTAACCGTGCCGGCCGGCAGTCCCACAAGCTCAACGGCGGCCTTTGTGACGTTGGCATCGACGATGCCCGTTGACTTTGCGATCTCGTGCAGGAGGTCGTAGAACGGATAGTTGAGCTTCAGCAGCTCGGCGTTGGCCTCCTGGTATCGCTTCTCCTCCAGCAGCTGCCAGATCAGAAGCTCGTGTTCAGGCCAGAAGTTGCCCGCATGGGACAGGAACCCGATGGCCCCGTGCATGTGGCTCCACACGTGGAGGTTATTGTTGTCCATGAAGGCGAGCTTGTTGGCGTGGAACCTGAGCATCTCCCGGTACTGCCACTCGGTGGGGGCGCACCACTTGACGCAGATGATGTTCTTGATCTTCAGCAGCTCGGGTATCAGGTGCGCCTGGAGGTTGTAGCCCTGCCAGTAGGTATTGTAGAGCATGAAGCCCACGTTGGTGGACTTCGCGACGAGCCTGAAGAAGCGCAGCACATCCTCGTCGGTCTGGCCCCGGTCATAGAAGGTCGGGGCCATCTGGACCGCGTCTATGCCTATGTCCTCCACGTAGCGGCACAGGTCTATCACCTGCCTGGGATCCGTATGCTGGGACGAGACCACCAGAGGCACCTTACCCTTCGCCTCCTCAGCCAGGGCTTTGGCCACGGCCTTCCGTTCATCCAGGGTCATCGTCGGGAACTCCCCGGCGGCCACGGCGGCCATCAGGACGCCTCGCCCGGTGCGGAAGCCGCTGTTGAGGAGGAAGCGCACGTTCTTCCTGAATCCCTCAAGGTCCAACTCCAGGTTGGGTTTGAAGGGGGTCATCATGGGCACAAATGGACCCCTCAACTTCCTTCGAGCCTCTTCAACATCCATAGGAGCAACTCCGGATCCGGCTGAAATCGGACGTTAAAGATATTCCGGTGTCTGTCTGGACTGATCGTCCCTTTGGCGCGGGCCACATCCGAACTCCGGCAGCAGAAATCGGGCCCGCGGGCCACGGGGGAAGGTTTGAGTTCGTCTGCGTTGTACGATGAAGCGGGAAAATGGAACTGAAGAAAGGGATCCGGCGGGTCCTGCAGAACCACGAGGAGGTGCTTGCCGCCTACATCTACGGATCCGTGGCGAGAGGTCATCAGCGACAGGAAAGCGACATTGACCTGGGATTACTCCTGAGGGATGACTTCGTGCCGGATGCGCTCTACCCGGCCAGAATCGCCGAGGAGATAGCGACGAAGTGTGTCCTGAGGCAGGAACTGGGTGTCAGGACCTTGAACGGGATGCCCCTCACCTTTCTCCATCAAGTGCTCAAGCACCGCGTACTCGTCTTCACCAGGGACGACCGTAGGAGGGTGGAGTTCGAAACCTGCGTGTATGATATGTACCTAGACTACAAACCCCACGACCAGTTCAACGAGGTGAGGAGAAGAAGGCTGCTGGCATGATCGATAGGGAGTCAGTCGAGAAGAAGATGGACATGATAGAAGAGGGTCTGGCCTACCTTCGGCAGGCGAAGCTCATCGATCTCGGCAAGTTCCTGGCTTCCTTTGAGAAGATGCAGGCAACAAAGCACACGCTCCAGGAGACCATGGAGGCCTGTCTGATCGTACGTGGAATTCCTCAGGGGTAACAATGTAGAGGAAACGGCCGAGAAGACGTGTCAAGCCACGCGCAGCCCGTGCCTTGGTGGCAATCCCGGCTCTTCGGCATTCATTCATCCACTTCAGCGATTCGCGTCAAAGCCTGATCCTTGCCAGGGGTAGTGCCGGTCGAACAGCCAGAGCAGGCCATAGCCAGAAGCCACCGCAACCAGCAGGCCCACGTACAACCATGTACGGCCGTCAAGCATCGAGAACGTCCCCAAACCTGACGGGGCATCGTTACGCCACTCCGACAGAAATGTGTTGCGCAGGTGACACGTTGGAGGCAGTCTGATAGAGGTCAGGTCCGGGGGATTCCTGTCAACGGTTCGCGCGTATTGCAGCAGGGCCGAGTGGGACGGCGGTAGCTGCACGATCTCTGACAGGCACGCATGTAGAAGACATTTATACCGATGGGATGGGCTCCGGCTTTCCGGGAGGAGTTCTGTGGAGTGGGATCGGGGGAATCGGTTCAGGATTTCCCGGCCGCCAAGGATCTTCTGGTGGATGTTGGGTGCCGGGCTTCTTGTCTTGGCTGTCGTGTTCTTGAGAATGAGGATGACCGATTCACACGGAGGATGGATCCCGGCTCTGCGCAAGCCCATATTCTACGATGTCGAGACAGCGTGGTGGTGGGCCAGGGCTATCCCGCTCATTCTTATCGCGGTTCTTGTCGTTTCCGGGTTGGTCATCTGGTTGTATGAACGCAAGCACATGCGGAGGATCCGGATTTGAGCGGTCGTGCGCCAGGCCGGAAATCTCGGGATTGAGGCTGGAGTGCCAAATCGCGCGCGAACCGACACAATTCACGACCGGTCATGCCTCAGGGACATCACACAATGAGCCCCTCACGCTAGTTTGGCTCGCATCTCAGGCTCCGGCAGCGAGGATTGCGTCCTGTTCGACGAGCTTGTCCTGCAGGCTACGAACATCGATTTTCCTAATGCTCACGCGCTGTGCGGCGGCGAGGGCCGCGGCTGTCCCCGCCGCGTGGCCCGTGGCCATGCAGGTCGCGGCTCCCCTGAGCGATGCCTGGGAGAGGTGGTCGCACCCAATGCACCTTCCCGCGACGAGGAGGTTCTCCAGTCTTCTGGGGATGAGGGCACGCAACGGTATGTCGTGGTGGCCCACCAGCCGTGACCATTTGAACACGGTGCCCTTGAGGTGGTAGTCCAGCCCCCTGCAGTTGAGGGCAACCACATCCTCGAAACGGGCCTGCCTCTTGAGGTCGTCGATGCTGATCATGTAGTCCGCAACGATGCGCCGCGTTTCCCTTACGCCCAGGTGGCTTTGAGCCACCACGAAGGCATCCTCGAATCCTGGGACGGTCGCCCTGAGGTGCTTGAGGTGATCGAGCGCGCCCCGCATGCCCTGCACCTCCGCGTGGGTGAGGGCCTTGGGATCAAGTGGGTTGATCTCGACGTTGCCCTGGATGCGCACGGCCTCCCGGTAGATGCAGAGCTTGATGGTGGGCATCACGCCCCGTCGAACCATGAAGCCTTCCGAATCCGTTTCTCCCTTCGGCACCACGATCGTAAGCATCGGTTGAACGCCTGATGGCTTGCTCTCGTGCTCGAGCCCACTAACGCTTCCAAGCTCGTCCCGGTTCCGCCTGGCCCACTCGACCACCTTCGCAGCATCCACGCCGCATGCTATGTAGTCGCAGGAAACCTGTTGGAGGTCCTCGACCCCGGTCATCTCGAAGGGAGCCCCCGCCAGGGCTGCCACGTCAGCATCGCCGCTACAATCGACGAGGGCCTTGCCCAGGATCACAGCCCGGCCCCCTTTGGTCTGGATAACGATGCCCTGAATGACACCCTTCTCCATCACGACGTTGGAGGCCCATGCGTGGAGGTAGGGCTCCACCCCTGCCTCGAGGATCATGTCCAGCGCAACCTTCCTGGTCCACACGGGCCAGAGCTGGTTTCCCCCCTTCTCCCCGATCAGGCACTGGCCGTCGCGCTCCATGCGTTTCAGGAACTCCCAGGGTATCCCGCGGATTATCTGTTTGCCCTCGGAGTCGAAGAAGGAGCTGAGCCCGGTGTTGTATGGAGCGGTCGTACATCCGCCGAGGTAGCCGAACCTCTCGACCAGGATGGTCCTCGCCCCGGTACGGGCAGCCGCCGTGGCAGCGATGAAGCCCGAGGTGCCGCCACCGACAACAACGACGTCGGCCTCGTCGATGACCGGCAGTGACTCTCTCATCTTGATGTATCGTCCCATGGTTCATCACGCCTTGAATCCTAGATAGCGGAATGTCAGGCTATTTCTGCTCCAAGGGATAGCTCGGACCTTAAGTAGCTTGTTCAGCAACCAGACTCTGGGAACGGCCTCGCACTTCGGGGGCAGGCGGTCGAGTGGTATGCGGTTCACCCTGCACCAGGTTCTTCCGGCATAATACATCCCTGCAGAGTCGGCGGCCAACCAGGTTCTACAGCGTGTCTTCAGTCTTCTGGTCTTCACGGAATCCTCCGTGGCTCTACTCCTCATCCAAAGCTCTCATCAGGGGATCCAGGTTGATGCGGCCACGTTCCCAGAAGCCGGTGGCATGCAGGAGATCCGAGAAGAAGGTGTGCTCATGTTGCTTGCGGAACTTCACTAGCTGGCGTAGCGCTTGCCTGGCTTCCTCGACCCGGCCAGCCGGAACATCTTCCTCGCCATCATAGGTTGCTGCCAAATTCCTTGCCAGTCTGGCATGCTCAAGACCGATCTGAATGAACCTTACACGTTCGGTGAACTCAGCATTCGGATCATTGCGTGTTTCTGCCAGAGCCTGTTTGAGCAGCTCCTCCGCCGGTTCGAAGCACTTCTCGGGAAAGGCCACATGGGCACGGCGTATGTAGCTGCTGTAGCGCCAGCCAACATTCAAGTACAGTTCGATGAACCGCATTGCGTTGTCAAGGGCGTACTCCTCCCAGTACTCGAAGTAGCGATCCATGGTGTTTGCAGCCGGCCCGAAGGCGGAGAGATATTCGTCACGGATTGTCTTGATCTCGAGCTCAGGCTTGCTCATGAGGCGCAGATGGGTGTAGAGGCGGAGACCTTGGACCGCCCATTGTCCCGTGAGAGAGTCGAACGACGCACCTTCCATGCCGTGTTCGTAGGCAAACTTGAAGAATTCGCCGGATTGTCTGGTATCGAAGTGGGGCATCACATAGCCATCGTGCAAGTAGTTGGGCCGATAGCCCATGCGAATGCCCGTTTCCCTCCATCCCAGCCACTGTTTCTTGATCCATTCAAAGGCCTCGATGGGCATGGGGAAGTATCGCAGGTGGGGGTCCTGCCACTGCACGAATTCCGCGTAGATATTCCTGTTCAGTCTGATGCCCGTAACCGGCGCCGGAAACTCATTCTCGTAGATGAACGACCCCGATACGATGGCGTTCGGATTGCGTTCTGCGGCCTTCTGCTGAATCGTTTTCCAGAAGCGGGCGTAGCGATCCGAGGTCACCCCCGAAAAGAGCTCTTGCGCCCTGGGATCGGTCTTGTAGACGTAGAGTGCGAACCAGGGCGGTGTCTCGGGCTGGGGACCATCCCAGGCCCGGCACTCCGCACAGGTGCAACGTCCGGGCCGGTCGACTGGTCCCAACGGTAGCACGCTTTTCCCGTCCCATTGCTGGACGATGAAATCCTGCAATTCCCCGTTGGTGACACACACGGGAACGTGAAGGTAGTCCGTCTCCGGGTGGCCGCGCGTTCCATCGCGCCGCAGAGCAAACCATTCGGGGTGCTGCTGGCCGTAGCGTTGCCACCAGCCGCTGAAGGTGTGTCCTGCGGGCGGCTTGGCGTCGCTGCCTCCCACTCTGTGCCGGCGAAGCAGGACCTGCAAGGCCTCCGCGTAGTGTTTTGCCCCTTCCTAGCTGAACCCCAGTCGGGCATCCTCTTCGCTCAGCTTCCCTCCTTGAAGGATGGCGTGGATGCGTGACCAATGCAGCAGGCGGAACTTGAGCGCGGGTTCGTGGGTTTCATCGACCGGCCGGAACTCCACGCTGCCGGTCTTTGGGATATAGGTGCCAAGTTTACCTGGCCATAGCCAACGCACGCCCAGGAAACGTTCCAGGAACTCGTATACGCCGAAGAGAGTGCCAGCGTTGGGATTGTCCTGGCGCAGCGGATCTTCGTTGCCATCCCGGCCGACGATGAAAAGGTCCTTCCCCAAGCAACGCATCGTGTATGCTTCCCGCGGCAGATTCTCCGGAACGATCCCAAGCCGTCGCGCGGCTTCCGTTTCGCCCACGTAGACCCGTGTGCACGGCTGTCCGGGCGCCTCGGATTCCGGCAACACTTTCAGAGCCACTCCCGTCGATTCCGTCACATGCCACACCAATTCCTCCACAGCGTAGCGTGCCGTTTCGGAAGGCTCATCTGCTGTCATCACGACCGCGTGGGCTTTGCCGTCCCGCACAAGACTGAGTCGGCCAGTTCCAGTCTTCAACCAATCACCTTGCCGAGGGAGATGGACGTACGCCATACTGAAGTCTGTTTGGGCGGAATTGATGAGCTCACGTCACCCGGTCAAACGCAGGCGTTCTCGCCAACGCCCGCGCAGAGGGGTACAACCCCAGTTCTGTGCAGGAAAGGTGGATCACGCGGGCATCCTCCGGGACAAGAGTTCAAACCCTAACCTCAACCTACCTGCCCAGCCTCCTTCTGAACATCAAGGTGAAGACCGAATATCCTGCCAGCAAAGGTATGGCCCATTGCGGCCTTCAAGCAGCATGGCCTTCTACGACCACCTGGTGACGAAGATCCTGAACTGCTGCCGGGCCGTTCAGTTGATGCCGGAACCAAGCCGGGTAACCTCAACCTGCCTGTACAGCCTCCTTCTGAACATCAAGGTGAAGATCGAGTATCCTGCCAGCATGCCCGTCGCGCTGACCGCTGCCCATTCCGTGACATACACCCAGATCAGGGCTTGGTCCTTGAGTCTGATGGTCTTCCGCTCCAATTCCATCAGTGCGCTGTGGGCCTCCTGTGCCGTTTCCAGGGCCTCAGCGTAGCGACCTTCCATGTAGCTCTCCATGGCCCGCTCCATCATGGCGTCAGCTGCAAGCTTCTCCGAAGTGATGTGGTTCGAGCTAGCCCCGAATTTCTCGACGAAGTCGATGAAGGCATTGATGATGGACGCCCTTTCATCGTAGGCCCGGAAATCCCGCCTGACGGCGTTGACGACGATCACATCCTCCGGTAGCGGCCTGCCCAATGAATGAAGAACTATGTTCATCAGTATGTCTAGGCCGTACTCCTGCTTCGATGGATGATAGATGTCCGACCACCAGGGGCAGTCAAGATCGTCTGCCACCGACCAGGTCATGCCGCCGCCAACCTGCCACGAAAGAAGCCACGGGAAGGGAGGACCCGAGAGCGCCGGAAACGCTCCCACGGCCCGGGCCCAAATCGTGGCACCTTCCTGAGGAGCTATGGGCACTATGTACCAGTATCCGGGTATCTCCTCGATCCCCACCTGCAGGAAGGGCGTTAGCACCGGGGCAAGGTCGGCACTCTTCTCAAGTATTACGTTATAGGCACCGATCTTCGAGGCGCCCTGTCTCCAGAGTTCGACCGCCGTGGGATCATTGGGAAAGATGGGGGCCAAGGCGGACTGCAGCCAGGCGTAGGCGGGCTCGGAGGAGTCGACGGTCATGCCACCCAGGGTCTGGAAACCCCCCGATTTCCCCTCGACGATCGCGGAGTACATGAAGTCGATCTGGGACGCGGTGAAGGGATCGAAATAGGGGTCGATGAACATGAAGAAGTCGTACTCCCAAGTCGATGCCCGGGTCCGCGGGAAGTAGAGCCTGATCTGGCGACGGGCCTCTTCGTAGCCCATGCTGCCGTGGCTCTTGGTGGGGACGATGGTATATCTGGCGGCGGGCTCCGATTCGAACCAGAAGGGCAACGGACAGGTCTGGGAAAGTACCTGCCCGATGAAAAGCAGGTTGATCCTGTCGAGCGCAAGGGCGGGAACTGCGAGAAAAAGGGCCACGGAGATGACTAAGGCTATGCGCACGCACGGCCGCGAAGCAGAGAGGAATAAATAGGCTTTGAGTCGCAGCGGCTGTAGTCTGATCCCATCCCATATGTGGCAGAGCCATGAACTGGAAGCTTCCCAAGCGCTGGGTGTTCAGCATGGGATCACTAGGCAAGGCGCCTGGCGGTTTCACCAGCATCTGCAGCACTGGGGCGAGTTCATCAGGTGTCCTCATCATCCGGATGCCACAGGTCAGATCCCTCTTTCTGTCAGACCACATCTACGCAGGACGCACAGGTCAATCGGGCTCCGATACGGGACAGTCTGGTGTGATTGGACGGTGGTGGTCACGAACTGCGGCAGTGTGGTGGCTCCCGAAGACCGACCACGGACGCATACAAGCGATCAGCATGAACTGGGCCTCCCTCAAACCATATGACCCCCAACGCAACCCACAGAACCCACGGAACCACCGCCTGGTCTCTCACTCGACATCACCTTGCCATGGGAGCATCAAAAACCCTGATGACCATTGCTGAGGCTTGCCCAGAGAACCATCATATCATCCGGGTCGTGCCGACGTCCCGGTAGAGCCTTCTTTTCATCATTAGGGCCCACAGCAAAGACCCCGTGATCATCAGGGTTGAGGTAACGGCCATCCACTCTATTGCCCAGATCCAAAGAAACACCCGGTTCTTCACCTTGACTGTCTCGGCCTCGATCGCCGTCAGGGCTATCCGCGCGTCCTTCAAACTCAAGTCGCAATCCTCGTATTCCTGGAGCATATAGTGTTCATCCGCCTCCAACCGCCGCGTCTCCGCATCTTGGACCATCTCCTCCAGCCTGACCACGTTCGCCCCCACCTTCTCAACAAAGGCTATGAACGAGATTAGTGCGTCCTTCTCGCTGGTGTAAGCGATCATTTCCGTGCGGATCGTATGCACCAGGGCAAGATCCTGGGGCACCTCCTTCCCGCATGCACAGTAGACGGAGTAGACGGCGAAGTCAGCGTAGAAATCCCACTCCATGAACGCTGCTCCCCAACCCGGGGTCCAGTCCGTGCAGAACGCGAAGCTCCTGCCCGCTCCGACGGTCATGAGGGCCATGAAGGGATTCCCAACAGCATCGTTGGTCCGCGCCAATAGGTGGGCGCCCTCCTTGGGCATCACCACGTTGTACCCGCCAAAGTGGGGGCAACTCTCCCAAGGCAGGGTAGTCATGAGAGGGTCCTCCGGGGAGACGACAATGGGTCTCCATATGGCGTCCTTGATCTGTCCATCCAGAAGCTGCACGGGCAGGATGGGGCCGATGCTGGTGATGTCCCACGATGGCGAATCGGAGTAGCCGCCGAAGGACAGCCAGCCCCCAATCATCATCAGTCCCAGGCCATCCTGCTCTACAGACTGCGAGAACGAGTTTAGCCACTTCGTGGGCAACGTGTCTGCCCTGACGTCGCTGAGCAGTATGAGGGCTCCCTCTGCAAGCTCCTGATAGGTCCTAGGCAGGTACAGTCTCAATGCCCGCTGGGCCTCGGATTCGGTGAAGTAGCCAACGGAAACGGTCGCCGGGACTGCTATGACGTCTATGGCCGGGTCGTCCCCTATGTAGCCGATCGGACTTGAGGACGGGAGGCAATCTCCGAGGTAGTAGACCTTGGCGACATCTGTCCCGAAGGCAGCAGAGAGGCAGGGAAGAAGTAGTAGTGCTAATGCGATTCCACGCAAGGCGTGGACAACGAGGCGGGATGTTTAGATATCTTGCCATGCGGACAACTCAGATCCAGGCGGGAGGCGGGGGACCGCAGGACGACGAATACCTCGCCCCAGACTCCTCTGAAAACGCGCGAGCCAACGTAGGGCACTGTCGCCATCCCACAGAAGGCCGCCAAGCCCTCCACCGGCACATACTTCTCCCACGAGCCGATCATCAGGGCGAAGGCCAGACAAAGACCGAAGTGGAGAACTACAACTCTGAAGCCGCGAATGAAGAGCCTGGCGATGGAAGGACTGAGCACGATGCCCAGGAATGCCGCCGTGACGGTGTAGGCTTCAGGGAGGGTCTTCCCGCATGGCCCAGGAAAGGCCCGATGTACCCCTCCGATCGGGCGGCATGGTTCCCGGGGAGGGCGCATGGAATTCGTGGAGTGCCTTCTCTGCCGTGTATGGATTGCCCCCGCTGTCTTTGGCAGGTACAGGCGCCTGCTAGTCCAGACCTACCCCTATCAGCACCATGACGAGGTCCTCGTCTCCGGTGTTCTCCGTGCTGTGCTCGACGCCTCTAGGGGCGTACGCGATTGTGCCCTTCTCCAGATTTTGGACCTTTCCCCCGATCTTCATCCGCCCCTTGCCGCTGAGAACGATTAACACCTGCTCCGCGTCGGCATGCGAGTGCGGTTCATG
>Ga0172366_10002683_pt1 | contig 13999 bp, 14 predicted proteins | sample LakKivSesite69cm_FD_114533 | JGI IMG/M metagenome (GOLD analysis project Ga0172366, IMG submission 114533) | Sediment microbial communities from Lake Kivu, Rwanda - Sediment site 69cm | ecosystem: Environmental > Aquatic > Freshwater > Lake > Sediment | place: Rwanda: Western Province, Lake... | reverse complement strand
TGCCACACAGCCTGCACTCGGCAGAAATCTGAGGACAGGGAGGGATATACTTTATTTCGTTTCTGACAGGCCGGGCGGAAAAGGAGGAATGGATATCTGGTATTCTGAATATGACAAAAAAACCGACACCTGGAAGAACCCACTGTCTCTCTCAATTAAAATTAACTCTGCAGGTGATGAGTGCTCTCCGTTCTATGATATCTCAACCCAGACGCTCTATTTCAGTTCTTCGGGCAGGAAGAACGGACTTGGAGGATTTGATATATACAAAGCTACAGGCTCTGCTGCCAGGTGGACTGACGCCGCTCCTATGCCAAAACCCATAAATTCATCCTATGATGATTATTATTTCACTATTATGAAAAGCAACAGGGAAGGATTTTTCACCTCAAACAGGCCGGGTGCATTAACGCTTGCAAACGGCACCTGCTGCGATGATATTTATTCTTTTTATGTTAATGAATGTGTCAAGGTATATTCCTGGGGAACAGTCAGAAACAATGCATATTACGATCTTTATGATTACCTCAACGAGAAGTATAATCTCGGACTTTCATATCCGGAAAACAACTCTGTAATCCCTGATGTTCCCGTTGAACTTTACCTTTCCGATGAAAAGGAAAATGATCAATACCTGATATCACGAACGACTACAGATGAGAACGGCAGCTTCAGCTTCGGTCTTGAAACTGACAGGCATTACAAAGTCATAGTAAAGAACTATGGTTATTTCGAGAAAATTGTGCCTGTGAGCACAATGGGGATCTTCTGTTCCGATACAATTGAGATAGGGACCACTTTCCTGAGTTACCTCCCGAAGATCACCATCAGTCTGAATATCTATTATGAATTTGACAAGTACAGGCTGACTGATACTGCCAGGCAGATCATTGATTCTATGGTGATGCCCTTATTCGACATATTCCCGAACGGTATCGTCGAGATCGGCTCGCATACTGACAGCAAAGGGACAGATGAATATAATATTGATCTTTCTCAGAGCCGTTCGGAAAGCGTGGTAAGCTATCTGATCTCAAAAAGGATTTCACCCGACCGCCTGGTTGCGAAAGGATATGGTATGCGTAACCCGGTCGCACCCAATGCAAATCCGGATGGATCGGATAATCCGGAAGGCAGGCAGCTTAACCGAAGGACAGAGTTTAAGATCGTTGGTGAGATTTCAACATTTAACAGGGACGAGCTATGAAGAACCTAAGAAACATCTGGCAGGCAGCTATCCTATTTTTTATGAGCAGTCTCGCGTCAGCTCAGCTGCCTGATGGTGTTACGGCGACTCAGTCGTTCATTGATACGATCATAGTGAACTATGCCCTTGAAAACTCTTTTCAGTTTGATATTGGAGGGGCTGGTACGTCTGTTACTCTTCCTCTGAATATTAATATTATAATGAACCGGAAAGGATCAGCAGGAGTTTCTCAGGGTGATATCAGGTATGGTGTTGAAGTTGCCAACAGCTTCTTCAGGAATGCCGGAATACAATTTTTTATTGATACCATCGGATATATCAACGATTATAACTATTCCTTCATTACAAATAACAAGCTCAGAAATGAGTTACTTTTAAAACACTCAGTTAATGACAGGATCAATATCTTCTATGCCGACTCAATAAGAATTGGTCCTTACACAAGTTATGGATTCACATATTTCCCTGATGAGCCCGACAGCAACTATATATTCATTGACAAGGATTATGCCCGCGGGAACTCACTCACGACAATGCTGGGACATTACATGGGGCTTCTGTCAACACATGAAACTGCAGGAGGCAGGGAACTGGCAAATGAGGGAAACTGTAGTAACAGCGGCGATTTTATCTGTGACACCTGGGCCGACCCTGACCTGTTAAATCAGGTAATTGACAGCTGCAGGTATATAGGCAATACAAGGGATGACATAGGGATATACTATATACCCTCGGTAGCCAATATAATGTCAAATTCTCCTGATATGTGCAGATGCATTCTTACGCCTTTGCAATACAGGAGAATTCATTACTATTATCACAGGTACAGGCAGTACCTGAGGTGATTTAGTACAGATCTTTTATCATCCAGATCGTACAGCCGAAATGACCTTCATCCCCCATCTTGTGATCGATGAACCTGAAACCCTGCTTCTGATACAGGCTGATAGCCTTCCCCAGCTCGGGCAGGGATTCAAGATATAATTGCGTGTACCCCATTCCTTTCGCAGATTCAACGCTCATCTCAAACAACCTGCGCCCGATACCCTGCTTCCTGTAAGCCGGATCGAGGTACAGCTTAACCAGCTCTGCACAGCCTTCAGGAAGGTTCTTAGTCGGATAGACACCGCACCCTCCTATTATCCTGCCTTCATCCTCAGCGATCCAGTAAACCGATCCGGTAGTTTGAAAAAGAGAATAAAGGTCATCCGTAGTCGGATCAAAATATACGGTACCCGGACGATCTACTCCGAATTCCCTGAAGACGGAGCGGATAAGGTCCGCTATCTGACGGTTATCCTTCTTTTCAAGATTCCGGAAAACAACACTCATATTACTCAAATTTACAATGAAAACCAGTAACTCAGCTTAATCAGGAAAATATTACCCGGGTGAACCTGCCAGAGATCTCTGTATGATTCTCCGAGTGAAGCATCAGATAAATAACTGCTCCCTGTACGGTCACTCGACCATACAAGATAAATAAATGATCCCAGCCGGTATTCCCATTTTGCAACAAGGTTAGAACGGTATTGAAAGAAAGTGAAATCAGGATTCATAATATAATAATCTGGCGAGGAATCATTATTCTCATCCAGCCCAGCAATATTTCCTGAATCAAAAACCGGGGGATCGAACAGAGTGAAGCGCTGCCCGTATTCATTTGCCCCGGGTTCGGTGATTCTCTTGTATTCAGAATAGGCGCCTTGTGAAACAAACGGGCTTCCATAGTACTGAATTGAGAATTCCGGCGTCAGATTAAGATCTGCTCTCAGGGTCAGTCCCAGGGTAGTCTGGTCTATGGTCCCCAGGATATATCGTTTCTCACCATTATAATCCCTTGTGGCAACATACTGAAGCTCATCAAGGTTATTTTGATAATTCACTGTTAATCTAAGCCTTAATGCACTGAAAGGACGGATGGATACTGACGGATTAACTTCAAAGCTTCTTGCAGAATTGTTTCCTGAGCCTTCAAAACCTGATGAAATAAGAAACAACAGCTTTTTTGACGGATCACTCATTATATTTCCTGACATCAATAAGCTGTGAGGCATTATCATATCAGGACCTCCCCGAAGCTTACGGGGATCATCGGCCTGTGAGTGAAAAATAAGATTTGTTCTTAAGCTCCAGTTATTTCTGAATGTAGATTCAAAAGAAAGATGCCCGCCTGAGCCAAGCCATGTCCCGCCAAAGTTCCAGGAGTTGAACTGCTCAAGGTCAACCTGCAGTGTATTAAAAACAGAAACCGGTCTGGTTACCAGGTAGGTCACTTCATTCGTCTCCTTTATTTCATCAGCCGAGTTCATATATCCCAGGTCATTTAGCTCCAGTCCAGGTGAAAGCCATGATAGATCAGCAGAATACTTCCATTGCCCTTTTGATCCTTTCCCCACTTTGATCTTCCCTCCGAACCCGCTCAGGTTTGTCCTTGAGGTATCATAAGAGAGGTATTCTGCTCCAGGCCGCTGATAGTAATGTGCTGATGATTCCTGGAGAGTCCTTACAGCTTCTGTGCTTCCACCTACATAGCTTCCCAGAAGTTTTGCATCAAGATAAAACTCCTTGTCCTTCCAGTGATGCAACAGATCAATCCCTCCTGTAAAAGCTTCTTTAGCAAGAAAGTCCAGATCCTTCTCGTTAAAAATCCGGTTTGTTGAAGTAAGCATTCCTCCTGTAAACGGGCTATCCAGCGCCACAGATGCATACCCCACACCTGTTCATCCTCACCGCTGTAGCGCAGCTGACTTAACGGGATCTCCATCTCTGACACCTGACATACGGTTTATTTTCCCGGGTTCCCCGTCCATACCGCGCATTGCCACATAAAGATTTCTGTCATCATACTGGATATTGAACTCGGTCGGGTATGTCGGTTCCGCTCCCTCAACAGGAATCCACTGATGAAATCTGCCTCCCCAGGTACCGTTCTTCCAGCATTCATCATCGAGCTTCCCGTCAATTACAGGCCTGGCTGATTGCAGCCTGATTGTATTTAAACAGGCTGCTTTACAGCGGTGTATCTGTTTCCTGTTGAATCACCGGAAGGGAGATTCTGGGCCTTCAGGATTGGTGAGTGAAGGGGAAACAAGAGAATGATAAATCCTGTGACCAGGAATTTGCATTTAATGAATGGGGCCATGAGGATAAAGAGTTTGGAGTATTATTATCCCAACCCGCGAGCCTTGCCCATAGCCACCAGGCTGCATATGCTTTCATATTTGCATTTATAGGCTCACTATGAGCAGACGAACAGCTGAACCAGTCAACACCCTGTGTATGTGAGTTCTGCCATTCAACAGCCCAGTTTCCATCAAGAGATCCGTCACCATTGGTATCATATGCACAGGCGTCACTTGGTTTCTTGTCTCCGAAGTAAGCGCCGTCAGGATTGTAACTCTCTATATCTGCAAAGTCAAACAGTATCCTTTTATTGTCCCTGCAGTATTTTCTTATCTGTACGTTCCTTAAATGAAGGTTTCCTGTAAGTCCGGTTCCATCGAGGTGGCCGGTCATATAAACGAAGCTGACACCGGGGTAATCCGATTCCAGCCCCGACATAAGGTTAAGATAGGTATTTATATCTGCTTCCGTTGCCGATGATACCTGTCCGCACCACGACCAGATGATAACATTTACATCAGGATTCGCATCCAGGTATGTTCGTGTTCTGTCGGCCCAGGAGGTTCTGTCGGGATTTCCGAGGTCGCCTGTCATTGCATAATCATGAAGGTCAAGGGCTCCACCGGTCCCTCCGTTATTCCATGCATAGGTATTCCCTTTAAAAATAACGAGCCCATCCATTCCTGTAGTAAGCTGGCTGCCATGTGATGTATGTCCATAGGCTATATGAAGATTCTGCTTTGCTGCTGATATGTATTCAGCCGGAATTGAGCTCAGCTTTGTACAACTATGGTCAATTATCATATTGTCAAAACTGATAATATCATTGTCCTTTTCGCAGCCTGAAACCAGGATTGCTGTAAGAAAGAAAAAACTGAAAATGAATGATTTCATAATTAATTGATTAGTACATACCAGAAATATGACACACTAATCTGGATAAATGGTTGCAGGTCTACCTGCCGGAAGTGATGTCTTCATTATCGGCTGATGGTTCTGATGCAGTCTGGATACCGGCAGCCACTTCAGGTATAATGCCCATTTTTACATAAACCGGCTTTACCAACTGTTTTAATTCAGGAAGCTTTCTGTAGAAAAGCACGGCTCCCAGGAGGCAGGCTGCTCCTCCGGTAAAAATAGTTGCAGGGGTACCTATTGTCTTCGCAAGTGCCCCGGCGAGAAGACTTCCGAACGGGGCGGTTCCCATTATAGCCATGGTGTAGAAACCCATTACCCTGCCCCTTTTATCATCATCCGTAATAGTCTGCAGAATGGTGTTGCTTGAGGCAGTGTGAAGCATCATTCCCATGCCTGCAAAAACAAGGATCAGAAGCGAAAGAACATAAGTCTTTGAAAAAGCAATCAGTATTAATCCTATGCCGAAAAGCCCGCTTGCCAGGGGGATGATTCTCCCCATCTTCAGAACAGATTCTTTTGATGCGAGATATATTGCGCCGATCAGGGCACCCATTCCTGCCGCTCCCATCAGAAACCCGAAAGTGTCGGATCCTCCGTTCAGTATTTCCTTGGCATATACAGGCATAAGTACCTGGTATGATGAACCCATGAGGCTTATAACTCCCAGTAGCAGAATTAGATATTTTATCGGGGCAAATCCAAAAGTATAACGGAGTCCTTTCTTCATTTCGCTGAACATGCGGCTCTCCCTGGCTTTTACCTGGTGCGGCTTCACTTTCATAAATAGTAATGAGGCTATCACAAACAGGTAGCTTACTGCATTTATCAGGAAGCATACACCCTCCCCGGTAGTGGCGAGCATCAGTCCGGCTACCGACGGACCCAACAGTCTGGCACTGTTAAACATCATGGAATTCAGAGCGATAGCATTTCCAAGGTCCTCTTTTCTTTCAACCATTTCAATAACAAATGAATGTCGTGCCGGAACATCAAATGCGTTAATACACCCAAGGGCGATACTCAGTACTACAATATGCCATATCTCTATGGAGCCTGTAAGTGCAAGAATTGCCAGGATGAATGCCTGGATCGAAGAGATGATCTGGGTAACCAGCAAAACCCTGTACCTGCTGAACCTGTCGGTGAGAACACCTGCGAAAGGGGCCAGGAGAAATGTGGGTATCTGGCCGGCAAAGCTGACGACTCCCAGCAGCAATGCTGACCCTGTTATATGGTAAACAAGCCAGGGCATTGCAATCCGCTGCATCCATGTACCTATCAATGAAAGACTCTGACCGCTGAAGAACAACCGGTAATTCCTGTACTGCAGCGACCGGAACATTGTATTGATCCTGGAGGATAAACCCATAAAACTTAGTGTTCTCGTAGTGAAAACTTTTACTTCCTGATTAAATAACCTTAATCAGGTAAAGTATCGCAATGATAATAATAGTGAATGATGATACCCCTATCGGGAACCACACCGGGGCGATCCAGGGAACAGGTATAAGAAAAAGAACATCGATTGTCTTAAGGGTCGGAGGCCATTTTATCAGGATATATAATGACAGGTAGTAAAACAGATCCCAGAAGGCAAAGGTCCAAAGGAAGAGAACAATTCGTTCCGTCCATGTGCTGCCGGCTATAAATGCAATGATAAGAAGCATTATTATTGTTGCAGCTTCCCTCGTCATTTCTATATACAGAAAACGCTTCGGGATTTTTTCCACAGATTCCTTGTTACCGTCCGAATCAAGTATCCCGAGGGCTTTTCTCAGGTAAACTACCACTACCCCCTCAAAATGCGCCATGGCAATCCCGAAAATTGCAAGAAGAATTAGTTTCAGAAGCATATTATAAATTCATAAAATCCTTAAAATGGCAGGAATGAACACAAACAGCCCGGTGACCGCTGCTGTAACAGCTGATACAAGAACCCCGGCCGCTGACAGATCCTTCACTTTTCTTATCCCCTGATTGTATTCAGGCATTACAATGTTGCATAATATTTCAACGGCTGTATTGAAAGATTCAGCGGCAATAACGAGTCCGGATACCAGAGCAACAGCGATCCATTGAACCGCAGATATTCTCAGAATAATTCCGGCAACAATGACAAGCACCAGGATTACAATGTGTATCCTTGCATTCTTTTGCGATTTAAAAAGAATAGCAATCCCTGAGAAAGCATGCATGAAACTGTTCCACATGTTCTGAGAAGAGAAATCTTTATTTTCATTTATTTCAGAGGGTTCCATCTTATTTCAATTAATCTGCTGTCTGCTTCTGATTGACTATCCAGTTGTAATCGACAAATTCGGAAGAGAATTCACTTCCTTTCACCCTGATCAGTATAAAGCCTTCTTCATGCCCGAGATATGGACCTCTCCACCACCCACCGGCAACAGCGCTGCCGGTTATGAAATGAGTTCCGTTTATCAGGATATCCTCATAAATATGCAGGTGTCCCTGCAATACGATCTTCAGGTTATGACCCTTGAAAAGATCCAGCACTTCTTTGCCGTTATAAATCACAAGTGATGAATCATTTGCAACGGTTGTTCCCTGGTATACCTGGGTCTCTACAGTTATAAAGGGTATATGCGTGCTTAAAACAACAGGTGTGCCCGGGTCAGTATTATTTATCTCATCCCTGATCCATTCAAGCTGTTTCTGGTCAATTAACCCTTCATAGCTGCTGTTTCCTGCATCCTCTACAGAGTTCAGGACCATAAATTTCCAGCCTTTATGATTAAAGCTGTAATACGATTCCCCAAGCTTGTTCTCGAACATTTTCTCACCATAATCCGGACCGGAAGGATCAGCTCCGCTCTCTTTGTATATTCCGTAAATCTCATGGTTCCCCATCGTATTGTGAACCGGCATTTTCAAGGATCTTGCATTTTCGGTATAAAGTCTGTAAAGAGAATCTGCTCTCCCGTGGCTTTGACTGAGGGCGTCCATAATCAGGTCACCCCCTGTGATCACAAAATCAGGATTCAGGCTGTTAAGTGTATCTATCACCTTCCGGAACCCCTTTACAGCATCCCCTTCGGGCTGAAGATGGATGTCAGTAATAAAGGCAAATGTAAACTCATCAGGCTTTTCTTTCTTTTTGCATGAAGATAAGACAGTAACTATGGCAGCAAGAACCAGTACCAACGGAATAATTGAAGTATACTTTTTCATATAATTCATATTTATGGATTTACTATCAAAAATAAGAATAAATGCAAAGGAGCTTTCAGGTACCTATAATATTTGTCTGATGTATGTCAGTCGTGTTTACGAACCTTGAGCCGCGGAATAAATCTTGGCACTTCTTTCTGATATGCTGCATATTCAGGATATTTTCCGCTGCTTATTCTTTCAGTAAGCTGCGAACTTCCGGCAAAGATCAGGATAAGCAGAAGCGGACCAGGGATCGTAATATTGATCCATTGTCCTGAGGCGGCGACACCGAAAAAATAGAAACAGATCCAGACAGCCTGCTCTGACATGAAGTTAGGATGCCTTGAATATTTCCAGAGTCCTTCAGTAAGGAATCCTTTTGCAAGGGATATTTTATATCCTTTTTCTCCGCTCACGGCATTTTTCTTTTCCCGGTGAAACCTGTAAAGCTGATTATCAGCAATGCTTTCGGTAAGAATGAAAACCAGCATAAGCAGAGCTGCGATAATATCTATAATTGAGAGAGTCTTACCGTTATTAAATGCTGCCAGCAATAAGGGAGATGAAAAGAGGAATATGACTATATTCTGATAAAGCGAAATGAAAAATAAGTTAAACAAGCCGAATCTGAATCTGCCTTTCAGGGTTTTATTTTCTCTCAATATTTTCCACCGGTAATCTTCCTCGCCCTTCCAGGGTATTATGTTGTAACCTCTTTTTCTTGAAAAGTTATAGCTAAGTCTTAATCCCCAGATTGTTACCAACGCCGTCATAATAAATAGTCGTGGTGAGGGATAATATGAGGCAGAGATCCAGGCGTATGCTATCGGGATGAGGCTCCACAGTTTATCAACCTGGCTGTAATTTCGAGAAAGTTCACTGACAATGAATGTGACCACTACAATACTTATCATCAGCTGCATCCATATATTAAAGAGGCTTTGAAAATGGATATCGCATCCGGGGAACAGGGAATTTATCATATAATTATATATTTGCCATGCCGGCAAATATATAACTATTGTTTTTTTATGATGAGGTCCTTGAATAATTTTCTTGCCAGCTTCCAGTTTCCGGCATCAATGCAATAATTTATCCTGGGTGGATCAGAATGAGCCCTGACCAGTCCTGCACTTTTAAGCTCTGTCATATGTTGCGATACTGTTGAATCGGCCAGCGGGATATTTTTTGAAATATCACTGAAGGAACATGAATCAACAGATGACAGGTGACGGAGAATCGCTATCCTTGCGGGGTGGGACAGGGCTTTGGCAATTTTTGCCAATTTTATGTCAGATTTTTCGAATTTGTCTGCTTTTGAGGGTGCCATTTTTATAATCTTTATCTGCTATAAATCATCCCCGGATAACCATCTTATGACTTAGGAACGTATCTTGTAAATATACGAATAATTTATGAATATTTGAGGTTCAATAAATGAGATTACAGATATTGCCAGGTCAGCATAAATATAATTAAAAATGGAAAAACTATTCCCTGACGCAGCGGACTGAGTATTTATTTATTTTTTCCGATCCATGGATATCCTGCGCGTCACTTTCACGTGACACATCTACAACAGGATGGTTACTCAGAACCATGTATGAGAAGTATTCTGCTTCGTTCTCATTGTACTCTGTTGATGTCCAGAAATATGCACTTTCATCCATTTCGGTAAAGGTTCCTTCATGGTCTTTCATCCCGCCAAGCTTGATATCGAATGATACCGGGCCCGAACTTTTGCTCTCCCAGGCTTCATCAATTTCAAAGTAACCGGCAAGCTTCCGGAACTCTTCACCGGTGGGTAGCCTCCATCCGCCGGGACAAGCATTAAGGGCGGTTTTCCAGTCATACAGGACCCCATAGGATTTCGCATTGTTCGGGTCATTGTCAAAATAATTGCCCTCGCTTCCCGGCACAATAAACCTCAGGTTTTCTGCCATCCAGGTTAAACCATTAACTGCGATCGTCCGGTATGTATTGCCATCACGGGTATCAGTAAATTTGTCCTGTGCAGGCAGGTTCAGACAGAACATCACTGCAATCAGTACAACCATTATCTTTTTCATTTTTCTCTTTCTAACTGGTTAATAAGCTATTAACCCGGCGTTAAGACCGGTTATATCAATCTGCAAAATTAAACATCGCCATAAGTATAAACGCCTGAAACAATGAAATGTTATCAACGGAACCCTTAAATTTTTAACAGGCAGCCGGTTATTCTGTTTTGCAATAATTGAGTACCTTTGGGCGCTTTATTTTAAGGACAACCGGTAATATGGCTTGCAATGACCTCATAAAACCTTATGGCGACAGGCAGAAAGCTTTCGACAAACGGTATCTCGATATGGCCCTGATATGGGCTGAAAATTCATACTGCATCCGTAAGAAGGTAGGAGCCCTGATAGTTAAAGGGAAAATGATAATCTCAGACGGTTATAACGGGACACCATCAGGGTTTGAAAACGTTTGTGAAGACGAGAACAATGTGACAAAACCGTATGTTCTTCACGCTGAGGCAAATGCAATAACGAAGGTAGCTAAGTCAAACAATTCCAGCGAAGACTCCACCCTCTATGTTACCACTTCCCCATGTATGGAGTGCGCCAAGCTTATCATTCAGTCAGGCATTAAAAGGGTTGTATATTGCAACAGGTACCGGATCACTGACGGCCTTGATCTTCTGAAGCGTGCAGGTATTGAACTGGTGTATATTGACCCTGAAAACGACATTTATGAACAGGAATAACTCTTTTAGAAGTATTTTTCTCCCCCTGATGCTGGCACTCGCACTGGCTGCAGGAATTATTATAGGAATATATATCCCGGGGAAAAACAGCAGTTCTGAAATATCAAGCATCAGGATAAGGAGTGATAAGATAAACAATATCCTGGATGTAATCGAATCTAATTATGTTGATACGATAAACCGCAAACAGCTTTCCGAATCTGCCATTCCGGCGATCCTGAATAAGCTTGACCCTCATTCTGTCTATATTCCGGCGAAAGACCTTGCCCGTGCAAATGAACCGCTTGAAGGGAACTTTGAAGGGATCGGGATTTCATTCAATATGCTTACTGATACAATCCTTGTTATAACAACGATACCCGGAGGGCCCTCTGAAAAAGTGGGCCTGCAGCCAGGCGACAAAATACTTTATGTCAATGATTCGCTTGTAGCCGGAAAGAACATTGACGATAACAAAGTACTCAGCATGCTCAGGGGACCAAGAGGTACAGTAGTAAGTGTTAAAGTGCTGAGAAAAGGATCCAGGGAGCTTCTTACTTTCAATATAACCCGCGACAAGATACCCATTTACAGCGTTGATGTAGCCTACATGGCTTCTCCGAATACAGGCTACATAAGGATAAACAACTTTGCCGTGACAACCTTCGATGAATTCATGAAGGGACTGACGGATCTCAAAAACCAGGGGATGACAAAGCTGATCATCGACCTCAGGGGCAATTCCGGGGGCATCATGGAAACAGCTGTTCAGATCGCAAATCAGTTTCTGAAGGAAGGGCAGCTTATTGTATACCATCAGGGCAGAAAGCAGCCACGCAAGGAAGCCCGGGCCACAGGCAGAGGGGAATTTGAAAACGGCGACCTTGTTGTACTGATTGACGAATGGAGCGCTTCAGCCAGCGAGATTCTTGCAGGCGCTATCCAGGATAATGACAGGGGAACAATCATCGGGAGAAGATCCTTTGGAAAAGGACTCGTCCAGGAACAGGTCATATTTCCTGACGGATCAGGAATGCGCCTTACAGTAGCAAGGTACTACACTCCGACAGGCCGTTCCATACAGAAACCCTATACTAACGGAAACGAAGAGTATTTCAACGACCTGAATGAAAGATACGACAGGGGCGAGTTTGAAGTTTCCGACAGCATTCATTTTTCTGATTCGTTGAAGTTCATCACACCGGGCGGCAGGGTCGTTTATGGAGGAGGAGGCATCATGCCTGATAAATTCGTTCCTGTTGACACTTCAGGTATAACGCCATATTTCCTTAAGGTAAGGCCGCTTATTTATCAGTTCTCACTTAAATATACCGAGAATAACAGAGAGTCTCTTAGTAAATTCATTGAACCAGGTGACCTTGAGAATTTCCTTGACAGGCAGCAGCTTCTGAAGCAGTTCACTGACTTCGCCGCTAAAAACGGGATTAAGCCCGATACGGAAGAGATCATGATATCTGAAAAACTGATCCATACGCAGGTGGAAGCTTATATAGCCCGTAATATTCTCGATAATAAAGGTTTCTACCCGATCTGGGAGCAGATAGATACTACTCTGCGGTATGCCATTGATTATCTGAACAGGTAAGATCGTCCGGGAGTTATTTTTTTTGTCCTGAAGCATCTTGCCGCAAAGTCCGACAGTATCCTTAATGATTTGTCTTCCTCCTCGATAAATCCTATATGACCCGAGTTCTCCAGGACAGCCAGTTCAGCGTTTGAAGGAAGTCTGATCGCTGATCTTACTTTTTCAAAATCAATATAATTATCGCGTTTGCCCAGGATCCACAGGCACGGCACTCTTCCTTCTTCCATGACATTAACCCTTGAGGGCCTCAGGATCATACCCCTGAGGACTGCAATTATTGCTTCACCCGGGATTTCCGAAGCTATATTTTCAGAACGCATCCGCTGGGAATGGAATTTCCTGAGGTTTTCATTTGCAAAGAGCCTGGCAATATTGCCGGGATAAATAAGATCTTTATTACCGGCCTGTACCACTGAAATCTCAGAATTTCTTTTTTTTATGTTTTCCGGGGTGTTTTCCAGCGGATGTGAATGGAACAGGCAACAGCCTTTAAGCAGCTCAGGCCAGAGGTCAAGAAACGCCAGGGTAACATAGCCTCCCAGTGAATGGCCGGTAATGAATACCCTTTTCAGGCCAAGGTTCCCGATAAGATCTTTAATTAACCCGGCCATAAGCTCCATTGTCAGTGTTTCATCTGTAAGATCCGATTTCCCGTGCCCCGGAAGATCAACTGCTATAACACGGAAACGGTCAGCCAGCTTTTCAGCAAAATGATCCCAAACCTCCGAAGTTTCAAGATAACCGTGAATCAGGATGATTGCTTCACCCTCTCCCCTGTCAGTGTAATGAATCATAAAAGTCTTTTTTTGTAAAATTATTTTAATTACATGAGAAAAGTCTGTTGTTATTCTGATTAATAAAATCTAATTTTAGCAAAGAGCATCCCTGAATAAAGCATTTTCACGCAAATATCTCATATCCAATGAATAAGGTTTTATTTTCATCCATTTCGAAAAAGTTTGTGATGGCGCTGGCAGGTCTGTTCCTGCTGTTTTTTCTGCCTGTCCATCTCATAATCAACCTGATGCTTCTTAAAAGCGATCCTGATCCCTTCAACAAAGCTGCCCATTTTATGGCTTCATTCCCGGTTATAAAAATTATTGAGGTTGTACTATTTGCAGCGCTGATTATTCATTTCAGCTACGGTATTTATATCCAGATCAAAAACTGGTTCTCACGTCCTTCACGCTATGCTGTCAGGAACAAGGCGCAGACATCTTTTTTCTCAAAATTCATGATCTGG
>Ga0172366_10002682_pt1 | contig 14001 bp, 15 predicted proteins | sample LakKivSesite69cm_FD_114533 | JGI IMG/M metagenome (GOLD analysis project Ga0172366, IMG submission 114533) | Sediment microbial communities from Lake Kivu, Rwanda - Sediment site 69cm | ecosystem: Environmental > Aquatic > Freshwater > Lake > Sediment | place: Rwanda: Western Province, Lake... | reverse complement strand
GTTATGCATCCGCCGACAAGTGGCGAGCTCGATGGGAATTAAGTTTCATGCAGCGAATCTATCCTGCTTTACTAGATTCCTTGCAAGCCGTATTTACGAGTAAAGTTGGAGACATCTCCCGCAAATCCCCTCTTTTTTGTGTAAGGCAATTGATCTGTTCAAGAAACGCAATTCGTCCGAAATGTTAATTTGAGGTTTTGTCGTTCCTTTTAAATGTATTATGCAGAATGACGAACATTGAATAAATGGATTTTTAATTCTGGACTGAAATAGGCTTAATGCGGGTGAGTATGACTGTAGCTAACACGTAGAGAATGGCGCTCATCCAATACGGAGCACCCATCGCGACATGATCGTACACTACTCCTGCCCATAAAGGTCCGAAGATGCCCATTAGGCTGCCGAGTGCGGTGGTCACGCCCATTAATATACCAACCTCATTGTCCAGTACATGATCCGTGCTGAGCTTGGAAACGGTGGCGAAGGTGAATCCGCTCAGGGCGTTGGTGAACATGTTAAGCGGGTAGACCATCCAGAAAAGGGGCGCGACGAATATCCCTAGGTTGCCAGTTGACTGCCCCAGCAGGCTTGCGATCGCAACCGTCTTCTCCCCCTTACGCGCGACCAATGGTTGTATCAGCAGGAACTGCACGACCGTGAGGGCGATCCCTGCGAATATGGTCAGTAAGCTGACCTGCCACGGTTGTGCAGCGAACTTCTGGATGACGAACAAGGCCACGATGCTGTTGATCCCATTAAAGGCAAAGTTGTAAATGCTCAGAATGATCAATAGCCAACCCAGCCCAGGCTTGAACGCCATGTCGAGGATCGACACAATCGGATTATAATCCCTGAGGAGCATAGGGGAAGCTTTTCTCTTCTCCTTAGGCAGCGACTCCGGCAGGATAAGGATGCAAAGCACGACGTTCAGGAAGGATAGCGCGGCCGCAGCATGGGCAGGAGCCTCCAGGCTGAACTGAGCGAATATCCCTCCCATTGCAGGTCCAAGAATCACACCCAAACTCCACGCAGCTCCGACGAGAGCGAAGTTCTTGGTTCGTTCCTCGGGTTTGGAAATGTCAGCAATATAAGCGTAGGCGGTGGAAAAGTTTCCAGCGGTAATGCCGCTGATCGATCGCCCTAGGAACAGCACCCACAAGGAGCCGCCGAGACCGAAGATCAAGTAACCGATCCCCTGGCCAACCAAGCTGACTAGCAGTACTAGGCGGCGGCCGACTCGGTCCCCAACTTTGCCGATTATGGGCGCGGCGATGAACTGACCTCCGGCGTAGATTACTGTGACCATGGTCACCATTAACGCCTCGGGGCTGTAGCGCTGAACGATGTAAGGTGCGACGGGCGAGAGGGTCATGAAGCCGATTACGTCCATCAGCATGATGAAAAATACCAGGCTGAGGGCGCCTCTCGTCGTCTGCGGTCTTTTTAGTGGCATCGCCTAACCCCGTGGACGGGGGAATATATGAATACGAGTCACGTGTCGTAATCACAATTTGTAATCATCCATCATAATCCTGGGTATGACCGTGACCGCTTTCTCCGTCTTCTTCCCAATTCTCTGGTTCTCTCGCTAATTGACATTGGCGCAATGTTGATGACACCGAAGCTTCCAGTGGAGAGAGCTACTAGCCAATTGGAAAAGGAGCCGCAGCGTATATTCCGCTCGAGGAAAGAAAAGACAACCCGCTCCAATTGCTAGGCAGAACCCTCAAAAACCTAATGCGCCAAGAAAAATGGGACAAATACGCTCCGTAAGTGGCGGGCCCGGAGGGAATTGAACCCTCGACCTACGGATGTCTCCGCGGACGCGGCTTAGCGCGTAAGAGTGTCAGCCCAGCTCAACGCATAATCGCTGGTCCGCCGCTCAACCTGGCTAAGCTACGGGCCCATTCTCGATTAAGTGATTAGGTTACTCGTTAAAAACTCTAATTAACCTTTTCCTTTCAAGGGTAATATTCTAAGAAATATACCTTTTTAATACGTCACCTAATTAGTTTTTTATGAATGGATTTGACTGCCTCGTTGATGATCAATTCTTCCGTTGTGACTATTCCAGCTTCCCAAGATGCTCCTCCTGATGAGCTGCTGGTGAGGTTCATGGACGACGTTATTGCCACGCTTCTGTCGACTACGATGATTTTTGCATGGACAATATTATTATAATATATTGCCACTCCCTTATTCATCAGTTCCTGATGATATTCTAATTTCTTTTCAACATTGAAATCCGATTCAGATAGAGGACGGGTTAAAAGAATTATTGGAATTTTTTTCTTGCCTGCATCCATTAGTGCATTACTTAAGTGGCATCTGTCAACAAAGGGATTTGCCACAATAATTTCTTCACTCGCTTGTCCCAGCAGTTTTATTGAAAAATCGTCCAAATTTCTTTCTTCGAGGAAATAATGGCTTGATGGTGAAAGGTTCATGCCCTTCGTGTAATCTGTGAACCATTGGGTTAAATTCGCCTTTTGTTCGTTGTGAAATTCCTTGTATTCTCTGTATAGGTCTTTTGAATTGACCCATAATTTTCCTCCCTTCTTTCTCGAGACAACCTCTGCCGCCAATAATTCATTCAGGGCTGTCTCAAACTCTTCTAGAGGTAACCCTGAAACCAGAAAAATTTCATTCTCAGATAAAATGTTATCGAGAGTGATTGCCTTGATGATTCGCCCTTTCCACGAGCCCCAATATTGCGGTGCCCCCATACCTAATCCACCGATTATTGAAGTTATTCTTATACATATTATATAATACTTGCTTTTCTATTAAAAAATTGATTTCTCGTAATTGAAAACTCATTCGATATCGCAATGGCTATTAATCCTTTACTTCAAACTTACTGTATTGACTGAAATCGTAAAGTAATTTTTATGGTGCTTAAGTTTGGGCGAGCTTGTATTCGTCGGGTTAGGTCTTTTCGACGAAAGTGACGTGTCCCTCCGTGGACTGGAAGATGTAAAGACGGCTGATTACGTTTTCGCCGAGTTCTACACGAGCCTGATGGCTGGTTTATCAATAAAAAAGCTTGAGGAGAAAATCGGGAAAAAAATCACGATTGTCACACGGAAAACTTTGGAGGAGGAGAACGGTGAGTCTATTCTGCGGAAAGCTGAGACTTCGAAGGTTGCGTTTCTGGTTGCGGGTGACCCGATGATTGCGACGACGCACGTTGACATCAGGATTCGTGCTCAGAAGCGCGGCATCAGGACTCGCGTAGTTCACGGCGCTTCTATCGTGTCGGCGGCGATGGGGGCTTCGGGGCTCCAGAACTACAGGTTCGGCAGAAGCGTCACGGTCGCGTATCCCGAGGGCGGCGCGGCATCTGAGACTCCCTACAACGTGGTCGCCGAGAACAAGACTCGTAACCTCCATACCCTCTGCTTCTTGGACGTTAAAGCCGAGAAAAACCAGTTCATGTCGGTCAAGGAAGCCCTCGAAATTCTATTGTCAACAGAAAAGAAAAAACAACAACACGCAGTAACCGTGGACAGCCTCGCTGTCGGCTTGGCACGAGTCGGAGCCCTAGACGAAGTCGTGAAGGCTGACACGATAAAGGCTCTTTTGGGCTTCGATTTCGGCGGTCCACCGCACATCCTCATCCTTCCCGCGCCCAAGCTTCACTTCATGGAAGCCGAAGCCCTAATTTATCTATCTGGTGCCCCTCAACGAATAAACGAAATGGTTGAGTGACAGCGATGAGTGCTGGTGAGCTTGCTACGAAGTACATAGAAAAGGCTGAACGTGCCCTGAATGAGCTCAGAATTGTGGATAATAAAGGAAGTCTTATTTCAGATAAAATAAAAGCGATTGTTGAAGAGGCGAAGAGATATCTTGAGGACGCAAAGTATTATGTGGCGAACGGGAGGCCCGAGACGGGTTTGGCTTCGGTCGCGTACTGCGAGGGGCTTCTGGACGCCCTGCGGTTATTGGGTTATGTAGAATTCAGTTGGTAGGTGACGTGCGAAGTTGGCTGAACAAGCGAAGGGAAAGGTGGTTCTGGCTTCGGGGGCTTTCGACCTGCTGCACTACGGGCATGTCTATTATTTGTCGGAGGCGAAGAAGGCTGGGGGCGAGGGCGCGAAGCTCGTCGTCATCGTCGCCAAGGACAGGACGGTCGAGAAGTTCAAGGGTGCGAAGCCTATCATCCCCGAGGACCAGCGGAGGGCGGTGGTCGAGTCGCTGAAGGTGGTGGACGAGGCGATTCTCGGCTACGAGGACATGGACATGCTGAGGGTCATCGGGAAGGTGAAGCCCGACATTGTGGCGCTCGGTTACGACGAGGAAAGGATAGAACAGAACCTCAGGAAGATTCTGGAAGAGAAGAAACTCAGTATCAAGGTCCTGAGGATCAGCCAGTTCGCCGAGCGGGACCTCGTCAGCAGCTCGAAGATAAAAAGAAAGATAATCGAGAACTACAGGGCCAACGCGAAGTAGCCCTAGGCTTCGTCGTCGTCCTTCTTGCTGAAGTACTTCACGAATTCCAGCTCCTCGTAGCCAAGACTCTTGAACAGATTCTTGGACGCCCTGTTATGATTCATTATCAAGGCGCTGAACATTACGACCCCACTCTCGCGCAGAACCTTCTCGGCCTCGGCGACCAGAGCCTTGGCGACGCCCTGCCTTCTGTATTCCGGGTGGACGGCTAGGCGGTTTATCCAGCCCTTCCTGCCGTCGCTGCTTCGCGATGACCGTTCCTATGAGATGAGGCCCTGCGAAGGCTCCGACGAAGAATTCTGGGTGCGCCTTCATCTGCGCCTCGATTGACGCCTTGCTGTCTCTCCCTTTGGGTCTGGTCGGCAGCCCCGCGTCCTCCCAGAGCTTGACCATCCGGTCGTAGTCGGTCATCGTCAACGTTCGGAGACTGTAATCCTCTTTCACCAATTCCCGAAAACCTTCCGCATTCTGGCTCTTTCGGCGACGGACATTCGTTAGTGATAACTGTGCTTCATAAGATTTTCTTCGCCGAACCTAGGGCAATCCAAGGAGTGAAAGTACCCTGAACGCCAGTCCCCCGACCAGCAGCGCGAAGAGCGTCTTGAACACGGTGATGAGAAGCGCCTTCTTCCAGCCAGTCTCCTTGGCGAGTGCAGCGATTGTGGCGACGCACGGAATGTACAGCATTATCACGATTGTGAACACAATCATCTGCACGGGCGTCAGAACGGCGAGGCTTGAACCAAGCAAAGCCACCAGCATGACCAGCGTGAGCTCCTTCCTCAGAATGCCGAACAAGAGCGCAATACCCATTTCGGGTCTCAGCCCAAGCCACGTCACCGTCACGGGGCTCATGGCCTGAGCGATTGGTTGCAGCAACCCCACGACGTCTGCGGCTTTAATCGCGAGGCTGCTTACGATTATCAGCGGAAGAGCCATCTTGATGAACTCGCTCAGCCTGAACGAAGTCTGAGTCAACACAGTCTTCAGGTTCGGAACCCGGTACTCGCCCATCTCCATTATGAGACCCGTTGGTTCGCCGGGAAAGGCCTTGAACGCGACCCTTCCAAGCGCCACAACAATGGCTAAAACCACTAAATAGAGGATCAACGCCCACCCGATGCTGACGTACTTTCCGACCAGGTCGAGAACGACGACACTCACGGCGGCGCAGGGAACCATGGTCACGACGAAGATGGCTAAGAGCCGTTCGCGCTCGGTCTCCATTATCTTGCACGCCAGGCACGCGGGGACGTTGCACCCGAAGGCCAGCATCATGGGGATGAAGGCTTTGCCGTGCAGCCCAATCTTGTGCATCGCCGCGTCCATTAGGTAGGCGATTCGGCTGAGGTACCCCGAGTCCTCGAGGAGGTAAAGTATGAGGTAGAACGGCGCAATGTACGGGATGACGATGGTGACGGCAGCTATAAGGCCCTCCATGACTCCTCCCCAAAGCATCTCCTTCACTACGCCTTCTCCGAAGGCAGCCACAAAGGCGGGCTCAAGACCGTAGAGCAGGTCTCCCAAATAGCTCGAGACAACGTTGCCGAAGGAGAAGATCGACCAGAAGACCACGAGCAGGACGCCCGCCATTATGAGGTAGCCCGAGACGCTTTGGGTCGTGAGCTCGTGGACGCGTTCCGTTATGGTCTGCTTCACGTGCGGCTTGACCTTCTGAACCTGATTCGCGATGCACCGGGCGGTCTCGTACCTTTCGGAGGCCACCACGGTCTCGCACGTGTGCCCGTGGACCTTCTCGATTTCCGCCGCCAGCCCCTCTGTGGCTTCGAGGATTTCGGGCGCTTTCTCGCGGATTTGCTTCTCGATTTCCTCGTCGTCCTCCAGCAGCTTGATGGCCGTCCACCGGGCGGGGTACTTGAACTTCACCTTCTCAACGAGCTCAGTGAGCTTCCCGATTCTGTCCTCTACCTCTTTACCATACGTGATGCGGGCGGGCTTCACTCCGCCCTCCTCGACTGTTTCAACGGATTTCACCAGCAGCCCGTAGACGCCGATGCCCTTGACGGCTACTGTCGGGACAACAGGCACGCCCAGAATCTCGGCCAGCTTCTGGGAGTCCACCTCTATGCCCTTCTTGGCGGCGATGTCCACCTGGTTCAGGGCGACGATCATGGGGACGTCGAGCTCCATCAGCTGCAGGGTGAAGAAGAGGTTCCTTTCGAGGACCGAGGCGTCGACGACGTTGATGACCAGGTCGGGCCTCTCGAAGGCTATGTACTCCCTCGAGACAAGCTCCTCCAGAGAAAAAGTCGAGAGCGAGTAGATGCCCGGAAGGTCGATCACGTCGATCAGGTAGCCCTCAAAGTAGAGGGTTCCCTCCGCCTTCTCGACGGTCTTGCCCGGCCAGTTCCCGATGTGCTGGTGCAGCCCCGTCAGATAGTTGAAGATAACGGATTTGCCGACGTTCGCGTTTCCGGCTAAGGCGATTGTGAGCTTCTTTGCTGCTGGCTGACCCTCTCCACGAGAATCTTCTCCGCCATGCCTCTTCCAAGCGCGAGCCTTGACCCCCTTACGATCACTTCCACCGGTCCGTGGAAGGGCGCGGCCTTCGAGATTTCGACCTGCGTCCCCGGAGTCAGGCCCATGTCCATCAGCCTCCTGACGAACCCGTGGCCTTCGCCGTGCCCCCAGCCTCTTCCCCCTGGGTTCGGCGTCAACGAGACGATTATAGCTGTCTCTCCCGCCTTGAGCATCGTCAACGGCGTCCTTAATCCGCTGTTTTGTGGTTCCATTTTTCCACCCCTGGGTGAACATGAAAATCGACTCCTGACTTCTTCACTTTGATTTGGACTGCAGAGGCGACGTTCGGCGAGGCTGTTCGGCACTCCGCGTCTGTCTGAAAGGTGACGTCGCCGTTGCGGAGGTTTCTGTTAACGACCCTTACGGGGACCCCTGGCTTCAGCCCTAGCTTCTCGATGCGCTCAAGCGTCGTCTGGCTCTCGTCAGTTATGTGGTTCACGACGCCCTCGGCGCTGGGGCTGAGGCTCGAAAGTGGCGCAGTCGGCTCCTCGGCGATTCCGCCACCCAGCGTCGGTATCGGGTTTCCGTGGGGGCAGGTTGGATGCTGCTCGAGGAGCTTTTCGATGTTGTCGGCGACCTCCTCGGTCACGCCGTGCTCGAGCTGGCAGGCAGCTTCGTGGACTCGGTCCCACCTCATCCTGAGAACGTCCGAAAGTAGCCTCTCGGACAGCCTGTGCCTTCTTAGGACTCTGAGGGCGATTGCTCTGCCTTCCTCTGTGAGCTTTACGCCTCGGTAGGCTTCGTGCTTGATGAGTCCCCGTTTTTCTAGGCGTTCAACGGTGTTCGTGACCGTGCCGGGGACGATGTTGAGCATTTTCACGAGTTCGCTCGTTCGGGCCGCCCCGTCTCTCTCTTGGAGCCTGTAGATGGATTCGAGGAATTCTTCGGTTTGGCTCGTTACTTCTTCGGACAAGGCTTGCCACCTTTCTGCATGATGGAAATTACGACGGGTCGCACATTTAAACTTATTGCATAGCTAATCAGCGGACGGCAAAGGCTAAAAACGGTCCTGAGCTACATGGAGTCTATGGTGGCGCTGCGGTGAGGGTCGGGTTTCACGTTTCCATCGAGGGCGCGCTGGACGAGGCCGTGGACAGGGCGGTTGAGCTCGGGTGCACCACGTTCCAGATGTTCACTCGGACCCCTAGGGCTTGGGCTGCCTTGGAGCTGGACGAAGCTGAGGTCAGGGCGTTCGTTGACAAGGTGAACAGCTTCGACGTTAAGCCCATCTTCGTCCATGCTCCTTATCTTCTGAATTTGGCTTCGGCGAGGCAGAACGTTTACGCGAGGTCCGTCGAAATCTTGAAGGAGGAACTCGGCAGGTGCAGGAAGCTCGAAATCCCCTACTTGGTCACGCACTTGGGCAGCCACTTGGGCTCGGGCAAGAAGCTGGGCTTCGAACGCATAATCGCTGCCGTCAACGAGGTTAATAGAGGTGGCGGATGCGGCGTCACGTTGCTGCTTGAGAACACGGCGGGCACGAGGAACAGCATGGGCAGCCGCTTCGAAGACATAGGGCACATAATCGGCAGCTTAACCCGTCCTGAGGCTGTTGGAGTATGTTTCGACACTGCGCACGGTTTCGCGGCGGGCTACGACCTTCGAAGCGAAAAGGCGGTTGACCGGACTCTGCGGTCGTTCGACGAGAGCATCGGCTTTAAACGGCTTCGGCTCGTTCACCTGAACGATTCTTTAGGCGGGTTTAATTCGAGGATAGACCGCCACCAGCACATCGGGCTGGGCGAAATCGGCGAGGAGGGCTTCAGAGCTATCCTACATAGTAAGCTTGTTGAGCTGCCCCTGATCATGGAGACTCCTTGGGAGGAGCCCGGGAGCGACGTCGACAACATGAGGAAGGTTAAAGAGCTGGCTGGAGAGCCCTGAAGGAGAGGACGCGGAGTGCCTGAGAAGAGGCGGTGCGAGGGCTGCGGCGCGGCTCTGTCCGACGAGGACGTCATGAAAATTCAGATCGACGATGGCACATGGGAGACGGTTCCCCTGCCGCTGTGCCCGAGGTGCTTCAAGGAGTCGCTGGCCAAGCGTGCCAAGAAAGAAAGACAAGGCGAACGCTGAGGCGCGTTTTGGTTGGGTGTTAGTTTTTTAGGCTCGTTTGTCGTTGTTTCGTGTGGTGTTAGGCGTTGGTTTTGCCCGTAAAGGTTTTCGAAATCACGGAGGACGTGGACTTCGGGTTCATGGTTCAGAAGCTCAAGAACTTCCGCGAGGAAGAATCCTACAGCATCGAGTCGGGTCAGGAAATCAGCTTGGTCACCGAAATCCTCGACCTGAAAGTCGATGGCGACGCCATTTCGGGGATTTTCAGCAGGGACTTCGTCGGCGCAAGGTTCTACAGGCGGGAGCTCGTTGAGACTCCGGGAACCGAGGAGGCTCCCTTCTGGATCGTCTCCTACGACAAGCGCAAGTTCCTCATCGTCATGGCTCCTTCGGTCGCCCGAGGCGTGAAGAAGCTGCTCACGGGAACCGTCGCGAACAGGCTCAGCCGAATCCTCTTCATTCAGGTCGGCGCCATCGTCGAGGTGAACATTCCGAGCGAGGTTCTGCGGGAGCTGCACGAGTCGAACCCCGCTGCGACGAGGTTGATCTGGTTCGACAACGTCGACATCCCCGGCGTCGAGAAGCTGTGCCTCGCGGGCTCGGGCATTACGGACACGGCTCTGTACAGGGACTACATCAAGCATGGGCAGATTTGGTACGTGGTTTTCGGAGCCCAGAAGCGGGGCGTAGTCATAGGCATAACGCGGAGCTGCACGGTTACCCTGTTCAGCAAAAGCACAGTTGGCGACCTAGTACAGTACATACAACAAGACATACTCAAACTCATACAATAACTGGTTAGAAATGAATGGTCATTTTTTCTCAATGATTGCTACGTAGTTTGACCCTTCTGAATCTATGAACTGCTTGATGCGCCATCCTGTTCCTTCAAGTATTGTTTTCATTTCCTCCTTGGAAACCATTAAGTAGTCAAACCATGGCGTGGCGTATTTTTGATACCTTATTCTCAACTTGAGTTGTCCGCTCATTCTCCCCTTTTCTCTGTTCGCCTTCTGGTAATTCAAGTGGGCAGGATTGTCAGTCTTGTAGACATCGTTAGTTGCAGCTACGATGAAAGCGGCTTTGGAAGTCATCTTATAAAATTTTTTGAGCAGTCTTTGAGATTTTCTAAAGCTTCCAAACAAGCCAAAGTTGCTTCCCATCATGAGTATTGTGTCAAATGAATTTGGTTTAAAATTCACTTCGTCTATTGACATGACTTGGGCTTTTCTTAGCCCTCTGAGCTTGCAAACTTTCACTGCGAGAGGAGACACGTCAATCCCGAGAACATCGAACCCTTTTTCCTGAAGGAATAAAGAGTGCCTTCCAGCTCCGCAACCAATGTCTATGACTCTCCCCTTAACGTATTCCATAGCTTTCTTCTCGTAAGGAGCCCACTCATCATATCCTGAAAAATAAATTTTGGGATAAGAAGAAGCAGAAATGTATCCGTCGTCTCTTTCTGCAATTTCATAAACTTCATTGCCATTGTAATAAGCCCAAGCTACCTGACCGTACGCGTCTTCTTCAGGTTTCAAGCGTTTCATCGTTCATGTATCCCCCACATGGCATGAAATAGCAAACATTCTATGCATAATTCTTTATTATAGATATTCAATGTGAAGAGAAAATCGGGCAGTTTCCACGTTGTAAATAGAGTGGAAACGAAGTTTAAGATTGTTGATTTGAAGTTAGGATTATGTTTTTCGTGGTTTGTTGTCTGAGTCGTTCGTAGAGGACTAGGGCTGTGGATACGCTGACGTTGAGCGATTCTATTTTGCCCCGCATGGGTATGCGGACGACGCTGCTGCATTCTTCGAGGAGTGACGGGCTGATGCTTCTGTCTTCGCCGCCGAGTATGAAGGCTACTGCTCCCGTGAGGTTCTCCGAGAAGTAGTCTTTGGGTCCCTTTGGGTCCACGCCGATGAGCCGTATTCCGTTGTCCTTGAGCAGTTTGGCTACGGAGTTGAGGTTCTCCGTGAGGAAGGGCACGTGGAGGCTTCCGCCCATCGAAGCCCTGTGGACAGCGGGGGTCAGCTCGACGCTTCCGTGCTTCGGCACCACGACGGCGGACACGGCTGCGGACTCGGCGGTCCTGAGGATGGCTCCGAGGTTCTGCGGGTCCTGAACCTGCTCGAGCAGCAGCAGGCACAAGTCGTCACTCATCGTTTCGACGATTGCTTCCAGCGACTTTATCTGGGACGGCTTGACGATGGCTATAACGCCTTGGTGGCGCCGGGTCTCGGACATGCCGTTGAGCTCAGTTATGCTCGTTAAGTTGACTGGGACGCCGACGGACTTCGAAAATTCGATGATCTGCTGAACCTTCTTCTCGTTCTCAGCTTCCCTAGCCACGATCACCTTGACCGCGCGGTGAGCCTTGAGAGCCTCGTAAACGGGGTTTCTTCCTTCAACCTGCATCATGACATAAATCCTCCAGTCGAACTAGATAGACCGAGCCGAAAGACCGACTGTCTCGGAAACGGTAAGGTATAGTACGCTCCTCTTGCTGAAAAACTTATGCCAGCGGACCATGAAGAAGAAACATTCCGAATACAGGTGTACTTTGATGCCCAAAAGATCTAAGTAGGGTTCAATTTAAGCTCCTAGACAAACGCGCATTCGGGCACAAAATGAAATTGAGGGAATTCGTTTATTTCCCGATCTTCTTCGCGTGCTTCTCTTTCTTCTTCAGGTTCTTCTTTGCTAATGAAGGCATCGCAAATCACCGTGTAACACTACAATCAAAGAGTGGCGCAGTATAAAAGGATTCAAAACTCAAGGACCCGAAAAAAAAATCGCGTGAAGACTGCCGATAATGGTCTATTTCTTTGCTGCCTCGCCTTTGGCGCTCTTAACTTTTTCGAGGTAGTCTTCTCGGGGCGGGTTGAAAACGTCGAGGAACAGGCTCGGCTCGTCGGACAGGGAGATGACGCTGTGCTTCTCGTTGGGCTTAAACCAGTAGAACATGCCTTCTGTCACAACGGCTTTGTCGGTTTCGGTGCGGAGCTCAGCCTTGCCCCTGAGGCACACGCCCATCTGCTCGTGGCGGTGGCTGTGCATGGGAACCACGGCTCGGGGCGGAACCGTAACGTGCAGGAACATGACGTTCTCGCTGCTGAACACGATTCTACCCTCGACTCCGCTGAAAAGGCTGAACGGCTTCAGGACGCAGGCGTCAACAACCTTCAATTCCGAATCCTCCAAACACAAGCAACGACGCACCAAAACTACGCAAAACAAGCATAAAGAACTAACCCCAAAACAGCCGCCTACAACGCAACGCAAACCAGAAAACAAACAATCCACGCACACGTTTTTTGCGCACCAAAACAACAGAAAACTTGCACCCCAAATCAGACAGGGTCTACGGCAAAGCTGTTTGATAAACATAATTTGAAAACAGTTGATAATCACACCAGACAGGTCTTCAACGACAAGAATTTGCCACTCAAACGCAAAAAAAATTTGCCACTCAAATCAGACAGGTCTAAAACCCTTCGTTCACTCAGAAACCTTGAACAGCAAGGCGCGCCCAGCCTTGCCCGCCACCTGCAGGGCACCCATCCCGCGGAGGGAGTACGTCATCCGCCTCGCCAGACGCAGCGAGACCCCGAGGCTTTCGGCCAGCTGCTTGCTCGTGAAGGGCTGGGCCAGAGTGTCGGGTAGAAAAGACAGGTAGTCCTTGACTCCCTTGAAGGTTGCGCTGGCGACCACTTTGACGAGGTTGTGGTCTCTGATGCTGATTCCCCGCCGCCGCCAGCTCCCACGACCGTCGTTGCAGCGGACCTCCTCCTCCTCGACCAACAGGACCTCCAGCTCGAAGTTCGCGTCCTTCACGAGCCAAGGAATCCTCACCAGCTCGTCGAACACGTCTATTAGCTTCCCCCTCTTCGGAGACCGCCGCCTCCTCGTCGGCTTCCCACTGGCACCGTCAACTTGGACTATCCTTTTCCGCATGGCAATCGGGTAGACGAGGCGAACCTTGTGCTTTTTAACCAAAGCGTCAAGTTTACCTCTGATGGCAGAGAAGTTCCGTGTTTGAACCTCAATCAGGAGGTCGCCTCGGACGATGTCCACGACGAAGCCGTCCACCTCCACCTCGAACCTGTCCCCCGGCTCCGCAATCCAGCCCTTGACCGCCGAGTGCAGCGACCTCTCGTTCCCGAAGCCCGCAATTTTGTGAGTTGAAGCCCGCATTCAGTCTACGCTTCCGACCTAGATGCGCATGTTTTGGCTCACGAAATATGAAGGTTACTAATATCCACGCATATACAATGAATTAGATAAGTTTAAATTGCCAATCCTCATTCATAAATTGAAAACCGAAAAATAACATTAATAGAATCCGTCACGAAAACGCATCGTAAAGGTCACAGTTTGGGTGAAGGGCTTGAGCAGCAGAAGACGACGACGAGCTCCGCGCAAGGAAGACAGGGCGCAGAAGCTACAGGAATGGAAGCCGCGCACCAAGCTCGGCAAGATGGTAGTAGACGGCAAAATAAACAATCTCAACGAAATCTTCGCCGAAGGCATGAAGGTGCGGGAGCCCCAGATAGTGGACATGCTCCTACCGAACCTCGAAGAGGAAGTCATCAACGTGAGTCTCGTCCAGAAGCAGTCGGACGCAGGCGAAAAGTCAAGGTTCAAAGCCATCGTCGCCGTCGGAAACCGAGACGGATACCTCGGCCTAGGCGCGGGCAAAGCCGCCCAAGTCCGAAACGCAATCGAGAAGGCAGCCGCCGACGCGCGGCTCAACATCACAATCATCAGAAGGGGATGCGGAAGCTGGGAATGCGGATGCGGACAGCCCCACAGCATGCCGTTCGAAACCGTCGGCAAACGCGGCTCAGTCAAGGTCAAAATCATCCCAGGCCCAAGAGGCTTAGGATTAGTTGCAAGCGAGGACGCCAAACTGATTCTTAAACTCGCCGGAGTCAGGGACTGCTGGAC
>Ga0172366_10002681_pt1 | contig 14003 bp, 12 predicted proteins | sample LakKivSesite69cm_FD_114533 | JGI IMG/M metagenome (GOLD analysis project Ga0172366, IMG submission 114533) | Sediment microbial communities from Lake Kivu, Rwanda - Sediment site 69cm | ecosystem: Environmental > Aquatic > Freshwater > Lake > Sediment | place: Rwanda: Western Province, Lake... | reverse complement strand
GCTCCCTATATAGTAACTTCCATCTTTGAGACTTCTTATGATATACACGTAAAACATTAACAACCATGGACTCTCCCGATATATATCGGGATGCTCTAACCAGCTGAGCTATGGGCCCAATTGCGCTTTCTTGCTATAAGCATATTTATTATATTAGTGAAGAGGTAAAAGGTCAAGAAAATTTTATTTTAGTTTCGGTACCCAACCTTAGTTAAATGAAAATTTTTGGTTTTTTGAGTTTTATGGCAATCAGCGTTTCTGTTGCAGTGGTACCTGGAATTGCTCTTATCTTATCAATCACAAGTGAAGCAAGTTCATCTATATCCTCTGTTTGAACGCTAACTACGAGGTCCCACCGGCCAAAAACAGCAATAACTTCCTGGACTCCACTAATCTGCCTCAACGCCTCCATAACAGCTTCTTCATGTCCGGATAATAGCCGGACAAAGACCAGTCCAGAGACCATTCTGTCTCCTCCTTAGTTCTAGAAGATTTACTCAGAAAGTTATCCATATGTTGATGCAGAGTTTCGCTTTGCTGCTACCTCCTGCATCCCGATTTTCAATCGGGAAAATTGTGCCTACAAATAATACATTCAATTGTGGATTTGATGAATCTATCCCTTACCCCGAAGGAAAAGGTCGGAGAAATATTTGACCTTGCAAGCATGCTCGATAGAACATATCGTTACAAACGCTTCCTCAACAATCTTTCCAATAGCAATGGGTCCATGTTCTTTTATTATCGCTCCTTTGTGGTCTTTGAGGGCATTCGCTGCATTTTGAGCAAGCTCTCTGGACCCAACTCCTCCTGTTATAATAGGAATCTCGTGCAGGAAGTATTTGCTTTCACAGTCGGTGGGAACTAACAGGTTTGTGGAAGAAATCATCGATTGCACTATGGCAAATGGAGAATGGGCGTGGATTATGGCTAAAGCGGAAGTCTCTTTATAGATATGCCTGTGGACTATTGTTTCCGAGGAAGCTATGGTGTCGAAACTACTGGGCTTATCCAGGTCTAACTCTACGACCATATTCTCATCTATCTCGTCGAGCATGCTACCGCTTCTGGTAATTATGAGTTTGTTTCCCACTCGCACGCTGATATTGCCAAAATGGGAGTGGGTTAATCCGCATTGAACCATTTTTTTGCCGAATTTGCTAATTTCTCTCCACATTGTGTGCGCCTCCCCACGCAGGCTAAAGCCTGCGACTACCTAAAAATTGTAAACTAGCCCTGCATTTGAATATTTAGTTGTTGCAGTTTCTCTTTAGTGGGAACACCATCGCTATCCCATCCCCGGAAACGGTAGTATTCGAGAAGAGAGGCGAGAAACTCGTCTTTTTTAATATTCCTCCCCTCCACTCTTCCGTCTTCCTGGAAAAACCTTTCCGGAAGGGTATCGTCTATACTACTGAATTTCTCTTTCAAGTTGAACAATCTCTCTATATTCCAGACCCTTTCTCCTATCTCAAGGAGATTTTCCGAAACAAAATCCATCCCGGTTACCGCACTTAAAATATTTGCCCACTCTTCCTCTCCCACGCTGAAAAGTGCAAATTTACAAACTACCAGAGAATCGACTGCGGTGAAGAGGTTCTGAATAACCTGCACAAGACCAGACTTCCCGGAGAAGGTGAGCCTGTTCACTAGTTTGGGCTTGCCGAAAATTTCTGGACCAATCATATATGCTCTCAGGTGACATCCTCCTCTGTTGGAAGTGGCATATCCTAAAGCCAATCCTAAAACTCCTCTCGGGTCGTACCCGGGTAACTCGAGACCCTTTACCTGCATACTTAGATTAGATTTATTGTGAGCTCTGGCGTATCTCATCGAACCTTCGGATAATTCTTGACCAACGTCTTTTCTTTCACCAATTAGTTCGACTAACTTTAATAGTTCCTCATCTGTGAGTTGCTCCCCGTTCAGTTCCGAATAACAGGCAATTGTGCTGCCGGCAGTAATGGTATCCATACCGTAATCATTGCAGAGTCTATTTGCCTTCATAATTGTTTGAATGTTGGAAATCCTGCACGAGGAACCAAACATGCTTATGGTCTCGTATTCGGGTATCTCCATTTCAGTATCCCTGACTTCGCGCTTGCAGGCTATGGGACAAGCATAGCATGGCGTCTTTTTTATAGGAAATGTGGAATTTATTTTCTCTCCAGAAATTTCCTCGGCAAAATCGAACTGAGAGAACCTGAAGTTCCCGGTGGGAAGAATCTTCATATAGTTTATCAGGTTAACCAGAACTGCTGTTCCATACTCACCAAGACCTTTTGAAGATACAGGGCTGGCTACAAGAAGCCTACTTATGTCCTGAAAATACTTCTTGTATCTATCCTCGTCAAAGATTGGTATTTTCTTTTCTCCCCTTACTACGATAGCTTTTAAATTTTTGCTGCCCATCACAGCTCCCAGCCCGCCACGACCGCAGGTATGGTTATAATCGTTCATTATGTTTGCAAACCTTACTCCTTTTTCTCCAGCCTTTCCTATACAGGCAACTCTTCCCAATCCAGATAGTTCCCTGGTGATCTCACGGGTATTTTTGTCCCAGAGATGTTTTGCATCCTTTATGGAGATTTTTTCATTATGAATCTGGATATATACTGGCTCTTCTGCTTTCCCAAATATCACCAGTCCGTCAAATCCAGCAAACTTTAATTCTGGTCCAAAACTCCCTCCACTGTTAGAATCGAATATGGTGCCTGTTAGTGGAGATTTCGAAATAGTGGCAAATCGTCCGGAAGTAGGGCAAGTGGTACCGGTGAGGGGTCCGGCAGAAAAGACAAGGATATTTTCTGAAGAGAAAGGGTCAATACCAGGCTTTACTAAATCATAGACGAATTTTACTCCCAGACCTCGTCCCCCGAGATAATCTATGAGAAATTCTTTACTTAATGGAATAATCTCTACTTTCTTTTCAGTCAGATAGACTTTGGCTATCTTCCCGTTCCAGCCAAACATTTTATCCTCCAGCAATTATGGGGAAGAGACAAAGGGTATCCCCTTCTTGAAGCAGAGTCTCTTTTCCCCGGGTATACTCATTAATGATGATTAAAAGAGGCTCATCTTGGGGAATTCCTGTCTTGGAAAGCAAGTCTTTTACGCTGGAACCTTCCTTAATATTTATCTCCAGATTGTCTTTCTTGGAAAACTTACGGATACTAGCAAAAAGTTTTACATTTACTTTCAAGGGGGATTCCAAGTTGTGGGTCCCGATACATCGGGACACTCCAATAGTGTTAAAGCTGGTTCAAAAATGACTCTGACCCCTTTTTTATTTTAAAAGAGGCAGTAAGGGGTTGGGCAACCCCCAGCATACTCCGAATCCACACTTACGTATTTAAGTGCCTCTTCTCTTACTTCTTCCGGGACAGAACCGAGATAGAGTACCTGCTGGGGTTTGCTTCCATAACGATAGATGGTAACCCCCTTACATTCGAGTTTATGGGCGAGTTTGTAAACTTTTTCCACTTCTTCTACTGTGGCTTCGTACGGGAGATTGACTGTTTTCGATACAGCATTGTCCGTATACTTCTGGAAGGCTGCCTGCATTCTCACGTGCCATTCAGGGGAGATGTCAAAAGCTGTCACAAATATCTTCCTTATGGAGTGTGGAATCTTCTTCATATGTTGTATCGAACCTTTCTTTGCTATCTCCATCATTAATTTCTTATCATAAAATCCCTTATTGATGGCTACTTCTTCAAATAGACTATTGGCTTCCAGAAATTGTGTGCCTTCCAGTATGTTCCGAACGTAAGATATAGCAAATAGAGGCTCTATGCCACTGGAACAACCCGCAATTGTGCTTATTGTACCTGTAGGTGCAATTGTGGTTAGAGTGGTATTTCGCACTCTGACTATTTTTTTATCCCAGATACTTCCTTTGAAGTTTGGAAAGGCCCCTCTCAGCTTTGCCAGTCTCTTCGATGTTTCTCTTGCCTCTCTCGTGACAAACTTCATAACCTTCTCGGCAACACGGATTCCTTCCTGGGAGTTATAGGGGATGCCCAGTTTAATTAGCATTTCGGCAAATCCCATAACCCCCAGACCAATCTTTCTGTTAGCCTTTGTTATTCTCTCTATCTGAGGAAGGGGATATCTATTAACATCGATAACGTTATCAAGAAAATGGACAGCAGTTTTTACAATGCTCCTCAATTTTTGCCAGTTTATCTTCTTTTTATTGACCATCTTTGATAGATTTATTGAGCCTAAAACGCAAGACTCATATGGCAATAAAGGCTGTTCCCCACAGTTCGCAACCACAATCCCACCCGCAATATACGACGTAGACACAGGCTCAGTCAAATTATAGACCACTTCTTTCCCATATCGGTCAATAAATTTTACTTTATCATAGAAGTGGTCAGAATAGAAATTTTTGTTTCTCAATATGTCTATTTTTTCAACAAATTTATCTCCAATGAAGCCAATGAAATTTAAGAAATTTAAGATGTTCTGCTTAGAAATTTGAAGCTCGAAAAATATTCCACTCGTGAAATAATTTCTTCTTTCTCCATGAATGGTAGTATAACCAAACTTTTTCTGAGGCGGTCTTTTCCTATCGTAGATTTTACTCTTGATCCCAAAATTTAGAAGTAAAAGCTGAACTTCCTTTAAGAGCCTCTTCGAATTCGAGCATAATCTAATATAGACAGTACCATTTGCCTTCTGGATGTTTATTGTTCCATCAGAACTAAATAAACCTTGCAGAAATCCAGTAATCGCTTCCTTTGGAGCAGTAAAGATACTTTCGGGAACTGCCTTATTAATAGCTTTAAGCGATTTAACACCCAGAAGTTTAAAGAATTCGATGAACCCTTTACCATGGTAGGATAAATGATAGGAGTTATTCCCTCGGTTAATTTCTTCAATTTCCTTCCCATACCATTTATTTAAAATGGGCTTCAGATAATCTAAAACCGATCGGTCCTTTTTTCCAAAGCTAAAGCCAACACGGCAATTCTTATCACCACTCCTCAGCCAACCATCGCCTGTTAGCCAACCCAGGACTTGTCCTAATTCTTTACTCCACACAGAAGGCAAATTTAATTTGGCTCTTTTGGTAAAGCTATTTAAGTAATTGTGGTCAAAGGGCAATCTCTCGTTCTTTCTAAAACTACCTGTACCAGATTGGATCATCACTTCGTGATTAGAATTTAAATTGGCTAATTTAACCCAGCCTTCAGTAGTTAAGACTTTATGGTTGGCTGTGGCAACCAGTTCATAACCAGATTTGGTTGTAAGTTTGAAAACCTCTTCTTCGCCATTTTCATAAATTTTAACCGAATTTCTCAACGTAACCCCTTCGCTCCCGAGGACTCTGTTATCTGTCAAGACGTTAATCCCACCATTAAGTCTGCCATTTTTGTAGCTTTGATAAATGTTTTTAATCCTTTCCAGACCGTTTTCGGTCACGATTAGAGACTCACCGACAACACAAGGGTTTGTACTTTCTATTATCCCAATATGGGGTGTGGGATTATCTCTATTTATTCGGTCAATAAACACAAGTCCCGGGTCTCCTGTCTTCCAGGCTGTTGCTACTATTAGATTAAATACATCTCTTGCTTTTAATTTTCTGGTAGGCTTCCCTGTTCTGGGATTTATTAGCTCATATTCCTTATCTGCCTCAAGCAATCTCATAAACTTATCCGTAATGGCAACTGAGAGATTGAAATTGGTAAACATTCCCTCCCTGGTTTTGGCTGTGATGAACTCCAGGACATCGGGGTGGTCTACTCTCAAAATTCCCATATTTGCTCCCCGTCTCCTACCCCCCTGTTTGATTATATCTGTTGCCATATCGAATACGCGCATAAATGAAACGGGGCCGGAAGCAATTCCTTTGGTAGACTTAACTAAATCTCCTTTTGGTCTCAATTTGGAAAACGAGAACCCCGTCCCTCCACCCGACTGGTGAATTAAGGCCATATCTTTTACTGCTTCAAAAATAGATTTCATAGAATCTTCGACAGGTAGGACAAAGCAAGCGGATAATTGGCCCATTCTGGTCCCCGCATTGATTAGAGTAGGAGAATTCGGAATGAATTCCAGATTCGACATTATCCTGTAGAATTCCTTTTCCGTTACTTCTCTATCAAATTTTCCCCCATAGAGACGGTCGGCGCTGGCTACCTCCCTTGCTACTCTTTCGAACATTTTCTTAGGAGTTTCGATTAGATTACCGGATTCGTCTTTCAATAAGTATCTTTTTTCCAGAATTCTTACGGCATTCACCGGCAATTTTAAATCATCTTCTATGCCAAAGATTATTTTGGCTTCGCGAACCTCTTTTCGCTTCTGTCGATAGAGGATATACGCCTTTGCCACTCTGGTAAGTCCATTTTTAATCAGAACATTCTCTACAATATCCTGTATATCCTCAACACCAGGAATCTTTCCCACAAATTTCCTGTTGACTATCTTGATAACCTGGTGGGATAGTCGTTCTGCTAAGTCTTTGTCCTTTACCCCTACTGCGAGGATAGATTTCTCAACGGCCTTGGTAATCTTATTCTGGTCAAAACCGACTATTCTACCATCCCTCTTTCGAATTTTTGTTACCATTCTGCCCCCTATCGGTGGAGCAAAGATTGGGGCGACCGTAAAGGTCGCCCCTACGCGATCGCTCCGCTGGGCCAAAAATCAGCCTGTCCTCTTTTTTTAATTTAACTCTTTTTCAAAGAATAATCAACAAAAAAATCCCTGAGTTGAGAAAAAATCGGGCACCCTAAAGGGCGCCCGACCAATGGTTTTCCTAAAGCTCAGGGATTCCATATACAATTATTCAACGTATTCTCTTAAATACTTACTTCTTGAGGGATGCCGCAGTTTTCTTATTGCCTTTGCCTCGATTTGTCTTACTCTTTCCCTTGTTACATTAAATATCTGACCTACCTCTTCTAAAGTGCGGGGATATCCAACTCCAATTCCAAATCTCAATTTGATAATCTTTGCCTCCCGTTCGGTCAAAGTTGATAACACCCTTTCTATTTCCTTTTGGCGCAAAACATCTAATGCGACATTGACCGGGGAAAGGTTATCGCGGTCCTCGATGAAATCTTCGAGATGGCTTTCTTCTTCTTCACCGATAGGAGTGGCTAAGGATATCGGCTCCTGCATTATCTTTAATACTGCCCGTATTCTTTCTGGCGCCATCTTCATCTCTTTAGCATATTCTTCAACGAGAGGGTCCCGACCATATTTCTGGCGATACCGACGAGCGATTTTGGTCAACTTACTAATAATCTCTTTCATATGTACCGGAATCCTGATGGTGCGGGCTTGGTCGGCTATTGCACGATTTATAGATTGTCTAATCCACCAGGTTGCATAGGTTGAAAACTTGAACCCTCTCTTATATTCGAATTTGTCAACTGCTTTCATTAGCCCGATACTGCCTTCCTGAATTAAATCTAACAAAGAGAGATTGGGATTGATATGTTTTTTGGCAATACTTACCACCAGCCTTAAGTTTGCCTTAACCAGTTTTAGTTTGCCATCAAGAATTTCTGACTCGAGTTGGGCGACTTGGTTGTACAACTCCTTTATTGCCGAGAAGTCCATTCCCGTGGTTCGCTGAACCTGGAGGAGACGCTGAGAAATGTTTCTTAAGTTCTTGTGTACTCCTTCAATCTCCTTTAAAGTTACTCCCGTTTTCTTCTTGAATTCTACCCGGGAAATTTTCTTTGCCTTGGCTTTTCGCCAGAGCTTTTTAACCTGGGGAAAGGGAAGTTTAAATTTTCGCTGATAGTAATCGTTCTCCTTTTCAAGCTGTTTTAACTTTAAACCTATCTGTTTTATTTTTGCAATTATTTTCTTAATTTTTTCTGATTTCAGGTTCAAATCGAGAATTTGTTGTAAAATTTTCTTCTTTTCCTGACTTAATAATTTCTCGACTTTCTCCTTTGACTTGGGAGCAATTCTCCTTGTCTTTAGCCTCTCCTGGTATGAGAGAATTTTCTTCTCGCTTTTGGTGATTTCCCGAACCACTTTTCTCATCTTCTGTCTCATTCTGGCTAAAGCTGCACTGGTCTTTCGGCCTCGAGGCATTAAGTCTTTAGGAGTAATCTCGCGTTTCTCTAACATTTTACCCATCTGCTTTATCTCTCTTAAAGCTATGGGAGACTCTAACGCTACCTGTTTGAGCTTTTTTTCGTCGTCTTTTATACTTTTGGCTAAATGTATCTCCTGAGTTCGACTAAGAAGAGAAACCTTGCCCATTTCGTTGAGGTACATCTTTATCGAGTCGCCTGTCTCTACTTCAGTGGTGGGAGTTATGGGGACTAAGCCTACCTTTTCCTCCTCAGCTTTCTCCGGCCTCTCGATTAGCGCAATTTTATCAACAACATCAATTCCTAACTCATCTAGTTTGGTAAAGATATCATCTATTTCGTCGGAATCGACTATGTTTTCAGGAAGTTGCTCGTTTATCTCTTGATAGGTCAGCTTTCCTGTTTCTTTTCCTTGTTCAATTAATTCAGAAATTTTTTCTTGATACTCTTTCATTTTTACTTCCTTTAAGTTTCTTCGTCAATTCTTGAAACTTTTCTATTTTTTCCGGTTCTACTGGCAATCCTTTATCTATTAAAGTTGCAACTTCTTCACCTATTTTTCTGTATTCCTCTTCTGGCTTGTGCATCTTTACTCTATCAATCAATGCGTTGACTGTCCCTGGTGGAAATTCTGCTTTCTCCTCTTGGATAGCGAGTGAAGCGATTATTTGATTGACCTTGCCTGAAAATTGTAAATCCTGGCTGTAAATCCTATCCATAATTATTGCTGGCTCTATAGGTTCCTTCTTATCATATAATTCGTATATAATCTTCACAATCTTCGAAAAATCGTTTACAAGAAAATCTTCGGGTGTGACTTCTATCTTAATCGTTTCAATTTCCTCAGGGTAATTGAGCATTACCTGTACAAGTCCCTTCTCTGCCTTGAGAATCCCTTGGTGAGAAGAGGAGTCTCGAAAGTCTCTAGCGAGTTCCTCCTTGTAAGAGGGCTCTTCCCAGTGGTAAGTCTTTCTGTTTATCCTTCCCAGCTCTAAAAGTAATGTCTCTTCATCGACAGAAATTAACTTGGATATTTTTTTGATTTCTTCTTTCTGCTCTATCAAATTCTTTATTCTGGCAATGGTTGGCAAGACCTCTTCCACTAAGGCAACCTTTCCTTCAGAACTATTCAAATCAGTAGTTTGTGAAACTAATTTAATCCGATAATCAATTAAAGAGAGTGATTGGGAAATTTCTCTTTGAAATTTTTCTACTCCCTGAGCGCGGAGGAAATCGTCAGGATCGCTACCTTGAGGCAGTGCAACTACCCTCACTTTTAGTCCACTCCCTATCAATAGGTCCAATCCCCTTAATGTAGCCTTAACCCCGGCCGTATCAGCATCGTAGACTATTACTACCTCTTCAGCATACCGCGATATTATGGAAACATGGTCGCTGGTCAAAGCAGTTCCCAGAGTGGCCACACTATTCTCTACTCCAAATCGATGGCAGGTTAGAACATCTGTATATCCCTCCAAGATTATAACCTGATTCTTCTTCTGAATAGATTCCTTAGCGAGGTTGAGCGCATAAAGGGTTTTCCCTTTATTAAAAACCGCTGTTTCGGGGGAATTCAGATATTTGGGTAATCGTTCCCCTAAAACTCTTCCACCAAATCCAATTATCCTGGACTGAACATCATAAATTGGGAAAATAATCCGATCGAAAAACAGGTCGAAATAATCATTTTTCTTTTCTGAAAAAGTGATTAAGCCGGCTTTTTCCAATACAGCCCTCGAATAACCTCTGTTTACAGCAGCTTCTAATAATCCTTTCCCGAAACCAGGGGCATAGCCAAGTCCAAATTTATTAATAATTTCTTCTTCCAACCCTCTCTTTTTCATATATTCCCGTGCCTTCTGAGCAGAGCTGGAACTCTTTAAACACTTGTGAAAAAAGTCGGCTGCATGATGATTTATTTCAAAGAAACTCTTTCTCTCTTGAGAGATTCTGGAGGTTTCCTCCTGGCTGACCTTATCTTCTGGTAGAGAAATCCCAGCCCGACCAGCCAATCTATCTACAGCCTCTATAAAGCTTATCTTCTCATGCTTCATCAGAAAATTGAAGACATTTCCTCCTTCTCCGCAACCGAAGCAATGAAATATCTCTTTTTGTGGCGAAACGATGAAAGATGGCGTCTTTTCCTGGTGGAACGGACAGAGTGCCTTAAAATTGCTTCCCGTTTTCTTCAGAGGCAAATATTCAGAAATGACCTCTACAATATTATTGCTCTGTCGTATTTGATCTATTAAGTAGCCTGGAATAACCAAATTAACTCCCTGCCCCCTCACCCTGGCCCTCTCCCCCAAGGGGAGAGGGAACTTAAGGGAGACTATCTGTGGATGCGGTAAAAACCCGAACAGGAGATGATATTTAGAGGTCCAAACTTCTCTATGGCCCGATCTAATAGGAGGTTGAGCCCTAAAGTATCGGATGCCATATGACCGGCAATAACAACATTTATGTGGAATTTTTCTGCATTTTGGTAATGTTTCTCGCTCATGTGCATTCCCACTATGGTGCCAACTCCTGAAAGACTCAATTTCTCTAAGGCTTCTTCCGACCCTTCAGTGCCACCTGTCATATCAACGAATATCTTTCCAGCCCGCCTCTCTTCAGAACCAACAATGACTTTCGGCCCATTGCCTCTGGCGGTAGCTTCCTCATACTCTGGTATTTGCTTCAGTAGCCCGATTACATCTTCCACTCGGTCTAGTTTCTTTTCGTCTATCAATCCCTGCAGATATGTAGTTACAAAATTATCTGCTGGAGTATGTACACAAATAAAGGAAATATCGAGTAACCCTGCTGCATCCACTGCCCTGAAGTGGTTTACCGACATCACCTTGCGGCTAACATCTTTTATCCTCTTTTCCAGTAGGTCCTCTGCTATATTTATGGGAACGCCATACTTGTTCAAGATGTCTGCCTGCATACCCATAACTTCATAGAAATTGGCATAGGCGCGGCCTTCGGGATGGTGGGCGAGGGCTAAATCGACTTTTTTCCCCTGCGATTTTAACCGGTCGACTAAAAGTAGTTCTGGAGTCTCTATATCAATTCCTACGAGAATGTTCTTTATTTCTTTCTCAGTGTCGTTCAATATTCTAGTATCGCTGTAAGGATTGTGAAGAGTTTCCTGGTCAAACTCTCTTTTTTTTGCTTCTTCCATCTTCTCAAACTCTTCTTCTTTCCTTTTCATCTCCAGTTTAACTCTCTCCACTCCACGAGGGTCTCGAGAAATTCCCTCTTCTATAACGAATCTGTAAAATTCAGGAAGTTTCAATTTTCATCTCCCTCAAGGTTTCCCCTTTTAGGGCGTTTACCACTATCCCCTGGGAAATTGATTTTGCTCAAAGACAAACCCTATCCGCATCTCTATTTTCTAATCGGGATGTTTCGAGATACAAATTTATTTCCTTCAATATAATAACGATAGGGAAGATTCCTGCCCTCTTTTATTCCGATACGACCCGTACTGATAATGCTAAAGTCTCCTGAAGATTTTCCTTTTTTTCTGGAACTATTCTGGGAAACAATAAATAGTTTGTTTCCTGTTAAGTCGGCCCCGTTCATAGACCCTGTAATGCCTAAAGCCTCGGTTAGTTTGCCAGGGCCATTGGTAAGAGAGGCTAAGGGGCCATCTATTCCTCTGTTTTTTTTGATTAATTGTATGCCTTCTCTGGGTTCTAAAGCCCTAATTAGAACAGCCCCGCCCACACCGTCATTTTCTGTAACTACGTTAAAGCAGTAATGGTTGCCATATACGAGGTAAATGTAAGCTTTCCCTGCTGGCCCAAACATTATTCTATTACGCCGGGTAATTCCCCGATAAACATGGCTTCCTGGATCTTCTTGGCCAAGATAGGCTTCTGTCTCCACAATTTTACCTGAAATTATACCCTCATCCGTTTTATGGACGAGTGTCTTACCTAATAGTTCTTGAGCAACAATCACTGTCTTGCGGGAATAGAATTTTCTTGACAATTCACCCATTAACTATCTTTTTCTTTTTAAGCGATTCAAAAACTTGAGTTCCTTTCTCCTCTGCTTCCTCTTTGCTTCGGCGATCTTTCTCTTTCTGCGGACACTGGGACTTTCATAATATTCCCTTTTCTTTATCTCGGTCATAAGTCCTGCTCTTTCGCACTCGCGTTTAAATCGCCGTAAAGCTTCATCTATGGACTCATGCTCTCTAACTTTTACCTCAGTCACATCTTTTCACCCCTTATGTGAATCAGCTTGTGCTCAATATAGTTCGTAGTAATTAGTTCGTAGTTCATAGTAACTTCGGTTCAATCTACGAACTATGAACTATCGACTACGAACTACTAAGATCAGTTAGCCGGGGGGCCAGGTTAATTTTCGACCACCCAACAAGTGGAAATGTATATGAAAGACTGCTTGTCCAGCATCGGCATTGCAATTTGCTACGATACGGAATCCACATTGGGCAACGCTTTCTTGAGAAGCTAATTTTTGAGCAACTAAGTAAATCTCCCCTATTAAATCTTTGTCTTTTGAAGTTAAGTCCATAATTGTGGCAACATGCTTTTTAGGCACGATTAAAAGGTGTACCGGGGCTTGCGGGTTAATATCCCTGAAGGCTATTACCCGATCATCCTCATAAATGATATTCGCAGGAACCTTTTTGTTCACGATATCACAAAATATACATTTTTCCATCTTAATCACAAAGTTGTGAAGTCCTAAAAATATTAAATTTTAATATTACCACAAAAAAATCAAATTGTCAAGTGGAAAATGTGATTTTTTGTAACTACTATAGCTGAGAGAGCTTCTTTTTCAGTAGGTCAATCATTGGGGTGGGAATGGGGTCTACAGAATTTGCCAACGCTAGATAGGTACTGACCCAATCACCAAGATATATAAGCGAATGGAGGCGAGATAGGAGAGATTTCCCACGCGAAATTACATGCTGGACACCTGCTACCTTATCTTTTAGAATACTTTCTGTTATTATGATTCTCTGTTTAATTCTTTCGTTTTCAGCACCGTCTCTTAGAAATATTAGATAAAATTTCTTCGTAAATTCGCTACCAATTGCCCAAACTTCAATTTCATTATGGTTCATTTCTGGCAGTAGACTGAAGAAAGCTACTCTTTTGCTATTTTCATTGAATTGGTTCTTCCAGCGGACAGCGCAGGCAGCCAAATGGTCGGGAGCGTATATCAAGAGAAGATACCCTTTTATTTTCTCCGCTATCTCTTTTGCTAGATTGGCTTTGCTCTGAGGGTTATACTCTTTAGAGAGGATTTGCAAATTCTCAATTGTTTCCCGAATCTCCTCTTCTTTAGAGCCTATCAATCCCAACCTTTCCAAAAAAGTAAGCATGGGAAAAAACAGATACCCAAAAGTTGCCCGTGGCGGCATGCCTCCTATGATTTCGATTACGTCGATGCCGTCTTTCAGACACAGTTCTTTTAACTTTCCGCCACTGGTAATGGCTACAATCTTTGCGGAACGGGAAAGCGCATCTTGATAGGCAGATAGAGTCTCCTCGGTATTGCCCGAGTAGCTACTGGCAAAAACTAAGGTGTTCTCTCTTACATATTCCGGAAGTTGATAACCCCTGTTGACTTCAATAGGAATCTTTGCTTCTTTCTGAAGATACGCCTTCAACAGGTCACCGCCTGCTGCTGAACCCCCCATTCCGCAGACCACCACCTGGTGAATGGAACCATATCTTCTCATACCAATAGGATATTTCCTGGCAATTTGCACTGCCTTTTCACATTGAGCAGGAAAATCTTCTAGATATTCAAGCATTTCGCTCATGTTTGGATTGACCCCTTTCAAATTTCAAATTTCAAATTATAGATTTCATTATGGGAGGGCTTCGTATTTCTCGATAATTTTGTTTACCTCTTCCTGCTTTGAGGTAGCCAAAACCTGGTTGGCGAGTTCCT
>Ga0172366_10002678_pt1 | contig 14007 bp, 9 predicted proteins | sample LakKivSesite69cm_FD_114533 | JGI IMG/M metagenome (GOLD analysis project Ga0172366, IMG submission 114533) | Sediment microbial communities from Lake Kivu, Rwanda - Sediment site 69cm | ecosystem: Environmental > Aquatic > Freshwater > Lake > Sediment | place: Rwanda: Western Province, Lake Kivu... | reverse complement strand
CGTCTCGTTGGCTGATTCTGCACGTCCTGTTGAGGTCGGGTGGTGCAATACACACGAACCGGTCCAGAGCGTAGCGGTCGGCGACTACGCTTGTGCGATCGGGTCTTCCAGACTTTGTGTCGTTTCCAGGTCCGATCCAGCCCACCCAGACACAGTCGGTCACTACGAGCGGCTGGGCTGGAACGCCAACGGCCTCGCGACGTCCGGAGACTACGTCTATGTCACCACCGATTACGGATTGTCAGTCTGCCAGCGCTACGAGGTCGGCGTGGAGGAAGCGACGAACGCCGACCTGCGGGTGGCGAATTGTGAGCCGACGGTCATACGCAGGGTGCTTTCCCTCGACGGAGTTGGGACACGATCCGGATTGTCCGACAATCCGGTCATGTCCCGCGCCGCTCTGCTCGACATTAGCGGGCGGAACGTGATGGACTTGAGGCTGGGCGCTAATGACGTGAGTGTCCTCGCGCCTGGAGTCTACTTCGTCAGCGAGTGGCCGGGCAGCATCCGCAAGGTGGTCGTCGCCAGATAGGAGGTTATGACATGCCACATGTTGGTAGGAGGACAGCCAATAGTGGGTGCCTCATCTTTGCTGGACTGGCAACGTTCGTGTTGTTGTCCGCCACGGCCTGCGAGTGGTTCTTTCCTAAGTTCAGGAGAAACCCGAAACTACGGCTGCTCCGAAGCGAGCGCATTGGGAGCGGTTCCTCGTTGTCTCATCCGGTCGTTGGGCCGGACGGGCTGCAGGTTTACTACCTTAGATCGAGTCAGCCCACGAACATCGGGTGCTTTGTTGGCATCCTCTGGAGGGCGGGGCTCAATGACACGAGTGCGGTCCAAGTTCTGCCTGATACCTTCGGCTCGATGGCGATATCGCCGGATGGCCGACTCATGGTTCTGGGGAACTATAGCGAGGGTCCAGGTCGCAGGCTGGTGACCGTTGACTTGGACACCTGGGCGGTCGAGACCATTCCTTCGGCACAAAACATAGATGCCAGGGACGTGGAGTTCAGCAGGGCCGTCGGCGGCAGAGTCTACTACTCCAACTCGAAGACCGGGCTCCACCGGATAGACGTCGACGGCAGCAATGAGGTCCTGGTGGATACGACCGTCAGGGGCTATTTTGACCTCACTTCATCTGACTCAGTTGTTCAAGCCCGGTTCTCCAAGCCAAGGGTTCATCCGGGCGGCAGGTACGTCGCCTGCATGGTATCGTCAACAGATCCAGACATCGCCCTGATTGACTTGACTACCGGCGATACAACGTTGCTCACGGCGAATCCGTATAGGACGGCCGACATGGAGTTCCCGTACTGGACACCGGACGGGCAGTCGCTTGTCTTCTCCGCGGCCGAGTGGCGCGGGGAGCCGCACGGGACATTCCCGGCGGAGCTGTGGTTCTTTGACGATGTGTTCAAGAAAGGAAAGGAGTAACCGATGAAAGGGATGGTTTGCAGATCAGCCGCGGTCGTCTTGCTGTTCTGGCAAGGCTTGAGTGCGAATGTGATATTCAAGCCGCTTGACTATCAAGCACGGTTTGAACTGCTCTCAGGAATGCCGAAAGTCACGCAGGGATATACGCTTGCCCTGACCGTCAAGGCATTCCAGGATCTTCCGAACACGAGCGTTCACCTTTCAGTGCCCGAGGGACTTGTTCTGGTGAACGGTCAGCAATCAGCGACGGTGAACCTCAACGCAGGAGACTCCATCGTCATTCCCTATGTCTTCAGAACGCTTCGTCCAGGCGCATTCCGCGTAGATGCTTGCATAAGCCCCGCACATCCCGACAGTCTGCACTGGGAGGAGGGGGCGTCCTACTACATTGTCAGTCGGCTGGATACTGCATTTCATTCCGACGCGCGCCTGCCGGGTTTCATCTACAACATAGGTTCGGTCGGCACGAAGTTACCACCCACCCTGAAAGGGCCGTACTCGACTCTCCGAGTCAGCGGTACCGTCCGCTATAAGAACTACGACTCGCTGGGGTATTTCACTCCCTTACCCGACGTAGAGATGCTCCTGGCGGATGTAGGTGGCGGGATAGTGGGGTCGTGGCATACTGATGACAATGGTTGGTATGACCAGACCTTCAGCGACGTGGCATACGGAGTCTATTTCCTCATTGTATTATCCAGGAACTCCGCCGCAGAAGTGCACGGGTTTCCATTTGGTGATGCGTATCATCTTGCGCTGCTTGAGTTCGCCTGGGCCGGCGGCGAGGAAGAATGGAGTCCGAATATCGAAGGTCATCCCGACGGGTGGTATTTTGAAGACGTCTGCCAGATTCTCGTAAACACCCGCAAGTCAAAGAACTGGGCTCAAGAGCGCTTTTCGTACACATTGGACTTTATGAACGTGAAACACCCACTGCCGCACTATCTCACAAGCTCTTGCTACGTTCCGAGAGCGCATTCCACGTTTCCGGGCGGGCCTACCGTTCCAGGGACTGATGCAATCTACATCAAGTACGGAACATGGGTGCAACCTCACAACGACATATGGGGCCACTATGGCAGACCTACAACATCACATGAGTGGGCTCATGCCTTCATGATGAAGACCTTTGAGGACAAGGTACCAGTTGGGCTAGGTTTCAGTGTGGACGGCCACTGGTTCAACACGGTTTCGAATTCTGGCTTTGCTTTTGGCGAAGGATTTGCCGAATGGATGGGGCCGGCCGTTTGGCTTGACGTGTTCGAGGATACGGTGGACGAGGGAGCCTCGAAGCTTGAAGACTACTACCCGGACGGATGGAGGCATCCCTGGTGGAAAGGCGAAGACGACACCTGCACAGATGGACGAATAGTAGAGGGCGCGAATATGCAAGTCTTCTGGGATTTGTTTGATGAGCAGAGTTCGAACGACCACAGCGCGGACGTTGACGATGATGGGATTTCGAACCAGTGCTACCAGATTGGGCAGACCCTGAAGAAGATAAAGCAAGATATCAGCTATTTCTGGTCGTTCGAGCATCTCCCTGTTGACTATGGTTGGCTCATTTGTGGTTGGGTGAAGAGGGCGCATATCCACCTTGATACTTTCAGGACATTGTGGTATGAGCAGGAGTACCCGCGCTTTGACGAAATCTATGACGTGAACCTGTTCGGCACGAAACCGCCAGCGCCAACCGGGCTGAGTGTCACGGGACGCGGTCTTCACTACGTCGATGTCGAGTGGACTGACCATTCGCGGAACGAAGGAATGTTCCTTGTCCGGTGCAGACCTTCCGACAGCCAGCAGTATCTCGATGAGCTTCCGCAGCAATGCCAGCCATCCACGGGAACCGGGCAGAGTGTCAACTACCGGTATGAGAACTCCCAACTTCAGAGTGACGTTACATACGAGCTCTCTGTTGCAGCCTTAACGTGTGACACGTCTGCCTGGAGCGACGAAGCAGAGGCCCCGCCGATTGACGCAAGCTGCATTGCGATTGATGCACCTTTGGACAGCATTCACTGGGGAACTGACGTTACCCCGAGCGCGCGTACCTACAACAGCGGCTCCTTCACGGAGAGCTACGCTGTGCGCATGAGGATCATCAACGAGTCTAGCTCGGTCGTGTACGATACCACGGCATCGGTCATCGACCACGAGCCTCAGGATACCGCAGTAGTGACGTTCCCGACTTGGCATGCAGACCAGCACGGGGAGTATGCAGTCACGTGCTCGACCGAGCTCGCGGGCGACGGAGTCCCGTCGAACGACAGGATGGCCTGCTCCTGCGTCGTTCCGTACGCCCGCGACGTATCTGCGGACAGCATCGCCTCGCTGTGGCGAGTCGGCTACTACGAAGAGCTCATACCTGTAGGGCTGGTCTCCAACAACTACGACCAACCGCTCACCTTCATGGTCAAGTTCGTCATTGACACCGTGTACCGCGACTCAAACGAGGTGACTGTGCCCGCCGGACAGAGCATACCAGATAGCTTCGGGGCCTGCACGGAGCTACCGGTCGGCGAGCATCAGGTGCAGCTCATAGTGGTGCTCACCAACGACGACATCCCGAGCAACGACACCTGCACCGATACGCTCCTGGTCGCCGACAATGACTACTGGGTGAAGCTGATGCCTCCACTCCAGGGGATCCATCAGGTGCTCGTGGAGGGACGAGACCAGGACTCGGCTGTCTTTGCCCTGCGCCGCGACTCGAACAGCGTCGCAAAGTACTCTGTACCTCTGAACATGTGGGACGTCGGCATCATTCCCACGAGCTCGCCGCTAGGAGCTCACTACTCGGCCGACCGCTACGGCGACATCATCTTCGCACTCGGGAGCATGGGTATGCAGCCAGCGATCGCGACGTACAACATTGCGCTCAACCAATGGAGCCCAATAGAACTGGCCCCCGCCGGCTTTGCTGAGAACGGCGGCATCTTTGCTCGCCACACAGACACCGCTTACGTCCTGTTAGGCGGGATACCTGCCCGCTTTTATCGTTACATTGTCTCCGCAGACACTTGGATAGCCCTTAACCCTCCGCTGGGCCTTACTACCGGGCTCGCTTCCAGCACCTACGACGACGGCGGCTTCATCCACGTTCTGGAGGTTCAGAGTTCCGGCTCACCAACGCGCGGTCTGCTGGAAACCTACGACATCAATCTTGGGATTTGGGGCCCGACCTTTGGTGACACGTTATACGCTCTGCAGCCGATGAATGGCACCGCGATAACGACGCTGGCCGGCCGAAACAGCATCTTCGCACTCTGGCCAACTCCCGCAGGGACACAGTTCTGGGACTCCACAAGCCTCTACGAGTTCGACCTCTTGCCGAACCAATGGCAGGAGCGCTGGATATACTTTGACTCAGTCGGACCATTTCCGTCAATGACCCCAAGTGACGGATTGATCTACGCCAGCTGCTTCAATTCCGCGACCACAATGGGCCGCACCTTCGGTCGCTACTACCCGATTCCAATGCCTCCCGGCAGGGAAGGGACGTTCGCGGCCCCCGCTGCCCTTGTGACCGTGTATGGCCTCAACTCCGTGCCCAATCCATTTACACAGAGCACGACGATTCACTGGCAGGTGCCGAAGGCGACGAGCGCGCAGGTTGCAGTATATGATGTGCAGGGAAGGCTGGTGAAGAAGCTCCATGACGGTAACCTTGGGCCGGGTCGCTATTCGCAAGTCTGGGACACACAGAGGATGCCGGCCGGCGTTTACCTGTGCTCGTTCGCCTCAAATGAACGCCGGCTGACACAGCGGCTGATACTGATAAAGTAGGGTCTGAACCGCTTGAGCGGAAACGGGGCAGTCCCCACGGGTACCGTCTCCGTTTCCGCGTACTCAGCGAGGAGAGTGGCGCCAGTGGCAGGGGCGCGGGCCGAGGCCGCGGACTTGGACTGACTCCAGCGCGAAGCCGCTGTCCGCAAGCAGGTCGCGGTCGAGCGGAGGGGCGAGAGGGTTGTTCTCCACAAGGAGCACGTTTGAGGCAATGCGGAGCAGTTCCTGAGTGACCAGTTTGCAGTCTGCAGGTTGCAGTTCTGGGGACGAGCCGATGATTGCGAGATCGACGGAGTGGTCAGGTAGAGGGATTTGCGAGAGCTTGAGAACTGAGGAACGGCTCGAGACAGCGGCTTGGGACACGATCCCAATTGAGGACAATTGCGTCATGTCCCCGCCGGCTTGGGACACGATCCCAATTGAGGACAATTGGGTCATGTCCCCGCCGCAGTCCGCGCTAAGCAGGCGGAACCGGCGGACCTTCTCCAGAACGGCTTTGCGTTCGGTGTAGCGGGCCATGGCCTCACAGGGTTCCAGCGCGTAGACTCCGGCGGACTTGCGGCAGCGACACATCGTGACTGTTGTTCCGTCGCCGGCAAGCAGGAATCGAGTCTTCCAGAGCGGGAACCGCTTGGTGACAATCGAGAAGTCCCAGTCGTGCCAGGGCAGGGAGTCGTAGAGCGGCGGAGCCTTGGCGCGGAGGAGGTCAAGGGCGAAGTGCGCAACCAGGCGGGTTTGGGCGGAGGCAATGGACGATGTGGACGGGGAGGTTTTAGATTTTAGATTGGTGATTTTAGATTCTAGATTGGTGCAGCGGCGAAGATGATGGAGGACGTGAGGGGTGTTGTTGAGAGCGAGCGCCCAGTCAGAGGCCAGCTCGGGGGAAAATGAGGACAGTCCCAGGGAGGGGACACGTCCACGGAGCGACGCGACGCACGCGTCGCGGATGTGTCCCCAGCTCGATGACTCGCGGGACAGTCCCCATTTTCCCAAGAGCAGGAAGTCGTCGAAGCAGAGGTGGCCGAGGCGGACCAAGGAAGATTTCAGATTGCAGATTTCAGATTGCAGATTGGCGGACTCGGTCAAAGGCCATACGAGGGCGGATTTTAGATTGGAGATTTTAGATTTTAGATTGGCGGAGGCGGCCATGGGCCGCTACTTCTGGCTGACCAGTTCTTTGATGCGTTCGAGCGCCTTGCCGATGTTCTCAACCGAGTTGGCGTAGCTGAAGCGCAGGAAGCCGTCGCCGTATTTGCCGAAGCAGGTGCCGGCAAGGCACGCCACGCCCTTTTCTTCCAGCAGCCGGCGCGCGAGGACGCCGCAGTCGATGCCGGTACCCTCGATGTTGGGGAACGCGTAGAACGCGCCGAGCGGCAGCTTGCAGCGGAACCCGGGTATCTCGGAAAGGCCCTTGACGATGTAGTCGCGCCTCTTTCTGAACTCGGCGACCATCCGGTCGACGTCGTCGTGGGGGCCGGTCAGAGCGTCGAGGCACGCGCGCTGCGTGAACGTCGCGGTGCAGGAGTTGGTGTTGGTCTGGATACGCGCCAGTTTCTCGGCCATCTGCACCGGCATGATGCCGTAGCCGATGCGCCAGCCGGTCATCGCGAAGGTCTTGGAGAAGCCGTCGAGGATTATCAGCCGGTCGCGTATCTCCGGGAACTGGCTGATGGACTCGAACTTGGTGTCGTAGATGATTTCCGAGTAGATTTCATCGGCCAGAATCCAGACCTTGTGTTTCAGGGCGGTATTACCGATGAGGCGCAGGTCCTCCCGGGTCAAGACTCCGCCGGTCGGATTCTGGGGAGAGTTGAGGATGATGAGCTTGGTGCGTGGGTTGACCATGTAGGCCAGTTCCTCGGCATCGAGCCGGAAGTCGTGGTCCTCGCGCAGCTTGACCGGCACCGCGGTTCCGCCCATGTACTCAATCATCGACTCGTAGATAGGGAATCCCGGGTTAGGGTAGATGGCCTCGTCGCCGTCTTCAATCAAAGCCATTATCGCGAACGACATGACCGGCTTGCCGCCGGGCGTGATGACAACCTGGTCCGGGTCTACCTGGTAGCCGCGCAGGTCGCCCGCGTACTTCGCGACCGCGGCGCGGAGTTCAGGCAGACCGGCGGAGGGGCCATAGTGAGTGTAGCCCTGGTCGAGCGCTTTCTTGGCGGCCTCGCGGATGTGCTGCGGCGTGTCGAAGTCGGGCTCCCCGATTTCGAGGTGGACCACGTTCATCTTGCACTCAAGAGCTTTGGCCCGGCACAGGCAGTCAAAGGCGGTTTCGGTGCCGAGCCGGTTCATCCGCGCAGCGAGTCTCATCTGGTCCTCCTGCTACTCAGCCGCGGGCTTGGCCTTTTTGGCCGCGGCCTTCTTCGGCGCGGCGGGCTTCTTCGCCCGCGGTTTCGGCGCAGCCTTGGCGCTTTGCGTGAAGTCGTGGAGTTCCTTGGCCTTGGCCGCGATGTGCTCGGCTGAGACCTCGAACTCCCACATCAGCTCCCACGGCTGGCCGGATTCGCCGAATCGGTCCTTGACGCCGATTGCGCCGAACGCGACCGGGTGGCCGTAGAGCTCGGGAGCCACGTGCAGAGCATGCGACACCCAGTTGGCCAGCCCGCCGATTTGGTGCTCCTCGGCGGTAACGACGATGCCGGTTTCCAGGGCCGCCTGCACCAACGCCGCCGGGTTGAGCGGCTTCAGCGTGTGCAGGTTGATGACGCGGGCCTCGAGGCCGAAGTCTTCTTTAAGAATCCAGGCCGCGCGCATCGCCTCGGGCACCATCGGGCCGCAGGCGACGATACTGAGGTTCTCGTTCTCGTTCTGGTAATCGGTGGCGAGCTTGACCTGGAATGCGTCGATGAGGTTCGGTTTCTCACCCCGGTAGCGGTAAACGTTGGGCACGCCCCAGACATAGGGTGTGTCGGCGTTGGTGATGACCGGCGTAGCCTCGCGCGCAAAGCGGATGTACTTCGGCCCCTTGAGGTGAAGCAGCATGTGCTCGGTAGCGCGTTTGGTTTCGAGCGCGTCACAGGGGACAGCCACCTGCATGTTAGGCAGGCCGCAGATTTGGAACAGGTCCTCAAGCGCCTGGTGAGTCGCGCCGTCCGGGCCGACCGAGACGCCGCCGTGCGCGCCGGCAATCAGCACGTCGAAGTTGCCGTAGCAGACGGTGGTGCGTATCTGGTCGAGGTTGCGGCCGGCCGCGAACACGCCGTAGGTCCCGAATATCGGCAGCTTGCCTTCCTTGGCAAGGCCGCCGGCGACCGCGGTTCCGGATTGCTCAGCGATGCCGACCGAGAGCCAGCGCTCGCAGCGCTCCGCGTCGCACTCGAAGAACTTGGAGATGGCAATCGAGCCGGAGATGTCGGCGCCGATGGCCACGGTGCGTTTGTCCGCGCCCGCTTCGGCCAGGGCGTCGCCGAAGCCGAGCCGGGTCGGTTTCATTTCTACCTTCATCGCGGGCTGCCGGTTCCAGAAGTAGTCCTTCGCGAACTTGGGCACCTTGGCCATCAGCTTGGCCGTGACCTCGGTTTGATAGTCCGCGGCTTTCTTCAGGAGCGCCTCGTAGTCGATGCGGAAATCGAGGTTGAGCTGCTTCAGACCCGCGACCATCTGCTCCTTGTTCGGGGCCTTCCCGTGCCACCCGGCCTGGTTCTCCATGAAGTCGACGCCCTTGCCTTTGGTGGTGTTGGCGACGATGATTGTCGGCTGGCCCTTGGTCAGGGCGGCCTTCTCGAACGCCTTCAGAATCTGCTGCATGTTGTGGCCGTCAATCTCGATGACGTTCCAACCGAAGGCGCGGTACTTGTCGGTAATCGGGTCGATGTTCATGACTTCCTTGACCAGGCCGTCGATCTGCAGCCGGTTCTTGTCAAGGATGCAGCAGAGGTTGTCAAGATTCCAGGCGCCGGCCTCCATCGCCGCTTCCCATATCTGTCCTTCCTGGTGCTCGCCGTCGCCGGTCAGGCAGTAGACCCGATAGCTTTTCTTGTCCATCTTGCCGGCCCGGGCCATGCCGACGGCAATCGAGAGGCCCTGGCCGAGCGAGCCGGATGAGACTTCGACCCCGGGCAGCTTCAGCCAGTGAGGATGGCCCTGGAACGGTGAATAAAGCTTGCGCAGCAGGACGACTTCCTCAATCGGGAAGTAGCCGGACATCCCCAGACCCAGGTAGAGAGACGGCGCCTTGTGCCCGGTTGACCAGATAATCCGGTCGCGGTCGGGCCAGTCGGGATTCTTCGGGTCGTGCCGGGCGACGGACAGGTAGAGCGCGGCGGTAATGTCCATTATCGAAAGCGTGCCGCCGGCGTGGCCGGAGCCGGCCGCGCAAAGCGCGACGAGGTCGTAGCCGCGCATCATGTTGGCGGCCTGAACCAACTCGCCGAGGCCCGCGGCCTTGCCATGGGTGCCAGTCTTGGAATCAACAATCGGCATGATGCTCTCCGAGATTGGTCATTGGCAATTGGTCATTGGTCATTGTTACCTCGGTATCTTCTGGTAGTCGTCGTAGAACTTCTTGATGCCTGAGTCGGTGAGAGGGTGCCTGGTCATCTTCACGAGGATGTCGTAAGGGATGGTGGCCACGTGGGCGCCGGCGCGGATTGACTCGATGACGTGCAGGGGGTGGCGGACGCTGGCGGAAATCACCTCGGTGTCGAAGCCGTAGTCGTCAATCATCCCGACTATGTCATGAATCAGCTCCATCCCGTCGTGCGAAATGTCGTCGAGCCGGCCGACAAACGGCGAGATGAACGTCGCCCCGGCCCGGGATGCGAGCAGGGCCTGGTTCATCGAGAAGACGAGCGTGACGTTGGTCTTAATATCACGCTCGGACAGACCCCGCACGGCCTTCAGACCTTCGACCGTCATCGGAATCTTGATTGTCACCTTGGACTGGTCGAGCCTGGCCCAGTCCTCGCCCTCTTTGACCATGCCGGCCGCGTCGGTCGAAATGGCCTCGACCGAGACCGGGCCATCGACCACGGAGAGGATGTCCTGGACGCAGTCGCGGAACGGCCGCCCGGTTTTGCAGACGAGGGATGGATTGGTGGTACACCCGTCGAGAATGCCCCAACCGGCGACCTCGCGGATTTCCTTGATGTCAGCAGAGTCAATGAAGATTTTCAATTCTGCCTCCCGTTATCGGGCAAAATGGGGACTGTCCCGCGCCGGGTCCGACGCAAGCGCCGGGGACACATCCGCGACGCGTTCCTCGCGTCGCTCCGTGGACGTGTCCCCTCCCTGGGACTCTCCCCGTCTGGAACATTAGCTGAGATTGACTGAAGACTTGGCAATACCGCCTCTGCGGACTGCCAGTATAGCTAACCCCGGCCGCTCAGGCAAGAGGAAGATTCCGGTGACCTACACTCAGGAGCCGGGCTTGGCTCGTCGTTCCTGGAGCAGCGAATCGAGGGACTGGCGGTGTTGCCACCGCTGGGCATCGGCAACGGAGCGGATGAGGTGGCGGCAATCGTCCATGCCACCGTTGTCGCCCACGCTCTGGAAGAGCGCCATGGCGCGCTGAACGTTGACCTGGGCAAGTCCGTAGTCCCCGTTGTCGGCGCGAATCAGCGCAAGGTCATACAATGCCCACGCCTCGTCGCCGATGAGCGTACCGGTGTGAGCCGCTTCGACGGCCTTGAGCAACCAGGCCTTGGTTTCGTCGAGCTGGTCGCGACGCCAGTATATCCCGGCGATATTCCGCAGGGCGCCGACTTCGGTCGCCCGGTCCTTGATTACGCGACTGACCGCCGCGCAAGATTCGAGCAGGGCGCGAGCCGAGTCGTAGTTTCCTAGAGTGCCCTCAAGCACGCCGAGATTGCAGAGAGCAACCGCCTCTGTCCATTTGTTCCCTGTGGTGCGGGCTCGGGCCAGCGCCTCTTCCAGCAGGACCTTGCCGCTGTCCATGTCACCGTAGTTGAGCCTGAATGTGCCCTCCTCCAGTGGGGCGTCCGGCACCTGTGACTTTCTGCCGGAGACTTGGACTAGCGCGTTCGCCGCGTCGAGATAGAAGCGGACCGACTCGGGCATGTGCTTGTAGTCGAACACATTGCTGATGTCCTGGTAGCTTGCGGCCAGGCGGTCAGTGATGCCCTCACTCTGGGCCAAGCGTGCCGCTTCGCGGAAGTAGGTGAGCGCGGAATCATATCTCCCAGCGGCGGCAAACAAACAGCCCACGTGGTTCAGGCGGTAGCAGAGGGAATTGGTACTTCTCCACTCCTTGCTGTGGTGGGCCTTGGTGTGATGAGGCCTGCCGAATACGCGGCCGAGCCTCATATAGCCGACCACCAGCCAGATTCCACCGAAGACGGCCACCGCAGCGGCGATGGCGACAATTGCTGTCCAAGGCTTGACCTTACGCTTCGCGATAGTCAATTCTCCCATGCGGAATTGTAGCTCGCCAACTCCATTTGGCAAGTGCGCTTTGGGTTCGTGGTTGGGCGGGCAGCCCGCCGGCTACATTCCCACGTCGGTCTGGTTCTTGCGCTGCTCGAGCAGGGAATCGAGCATTCGTTCCCGATACTCCGAGCGCGCGGCGTCTTCGAGCTCGGCGAGCAGGTTGCGGCACGCGTTCATGCCGCCGTTGTCAGCCGCCTGTTCATAGAGCTTTAAGGCCTGCTCGGCGTTGACCCGCGCCAGCTCAACCTCGCCCTGTTCGGCGCGAATGCAGGCAATGTCAAACAGCGCCGATGCTTCCTCGCCGACGACCCTGCCTTCGTGCGCCGACTCGATGGCCGCAAGCAGCCACTGCTTGGCGCTGTCGAGCTGGTCGCGCCGGAGCCAGGTCAGCGCCAGGCCGTGCAGCGCCCAGGCCTCGGTTACCGGGTCCTCTGCCCTGCGGCTCACGGCAGCGCAGCTTTCATACAAGACCTGGGCCGAATCGTAGTGCCTGAGCATTCCCTGAACCGACGCAAGGCAGTTCAGCGCCATTGCCTCGCTTCTGCGGTCGCCGGCCATCCGGGCCTGTTCCAGACCCTTCTCTAGCAAGACAAGACCACTGTCGATGTCGCCAAGTTGCCGGGTCCGGAACGCGCCCTCTTCGATTAGACTGCGCTTCATGCGTCTTGGTCGTCGCAGACTGCGATTGAGCGCGGTGGCCAGGTCTGAGTAGTAGCGCGCCGACTCAGGCATGTCCCTGGAGTCAAAGATGCCGCTGATGTTGTGGCAGCTCGCGATCATCCGCTGCGTGGCGCCGCCCTTCTCGGCGATGCGCAGCGCCTCGCGGTAGCACACGAGGGCCGACTCGTGCATGCCGGCGGCGACGTAGGAGTTGCCGGCGATGTTCAGCTTCATCGCCAAGTCATTCGCTCGCACATCCGGGGTGTTGGACGCGGCAGCCCTTCTGGGTCTTCCGAACTCGCGGTCGAGCCTCCGTATGCCTACGGTCAGGCCAACTGCGCTCAGCACGACCAGCGCGGCGACGATAACGATAGCCGCGACCCAGGGTTTCACCGGACGCTTAATGCCTGTGGGCTCTCCCATGCCGCAATTGTAGCATGATTCGGGATGCTGGCAAGCGGTCTACGACCCTATCTCGGCGGTCGGGCAGCGCTTGACTTGTCCGGCCTCGAAGGGGATAATTGGCATTCTGTCGAGGACCGACTTCAGCCCTAGAGGAGGTCTGGATGGCTGATGAGAATGTGGCCCCTGTTGCCCCGGCCGCGGGCACGTCCGACAAGAGCAAAGTAGCGGCGCTGCTCCTCTGCATCTTCCTTGGCGGCCTGGGCATCCACCGGTTCTATGTCGGCAAGATCGGGACCGGCATTGTCTGGCTGCTCACCGGCGGCGTGTTCGGAATCGGCTGGATTGTCGATATCGTCATGATTGCGGTCGGCAAGTTCAAGGACAAGCAGGGCAACGTCCTGGCCTGATTCTTCGCTTCTCGTTCCACTCGGCCGCTGCCGCGCGCAGCGGCCGATGCTTTCGGACCGCCCGGAAAGGTGGACTGGGCAGACTGCGGGGTAGACTGCGGGCCGAGCTACAGAGCAGGCAGCAGAGACAACTACCGGGGAAGGAGCAGGGCAGACTGCGGGCCGAGCTACCTGGGCTGCTATGGGCCAGACTCCCTGCCGAACTACGGGCCACGCTGCTTGAGGAACTGCGGACGGAGCAACCGGACAAACAGCGGGGCAGACTACTCGCCAAGCTGCGGACCAAGCTGTGGAGCAGACAGCCGACCCCACAACGGGCCAAGCTATCTCGCCAACTGCGGGGCAGACAACGGGGGAAACTGCGTGCCGAACTGCGGAGTAGACTGCGTGACCTACTGCGTGGCAAAGCCTGGGGGGAGCTATACCCCTGAAAAAGTGGATTATGGCCTAACCGATTATAATTCCGTCTCTTGGGCGGAAGATAAGGCTTGTTAATCGGTCTACTTTTAAGTAGACTCAAGCCATGGCCGAATCGGACGCAACCAGGCGTGATTCCCTGGCCGGCTTGTTCCCGGTGCTCAGGCAAGTCCGTTCCCGGGCCGGCCTGACCCAGCGTCAGATTGCACAGGCGACCGGCGCGGGCGGCAAGCACGGGCACAAACTCATCGCGCGGCTTGAGGCCGGAAATGTCCAGAACCCGTCACTTAAGCTCGTGCTCGATTACCTTTGCGCCTGCAAGGCCACGACGCATGACCTGACTGAGTTTCTCGACGGCTATCTTGGCTCTCAACTGCCGATACCGTCGCGACCGAGGCGCGGCCCGCATCGTAAGGGGACCGAACCCGCGCGGGGACTGCCCCCGAAGTCGGAGGACGCGGCGACACTCGCCATGCGTAAGGAGGCGGCCTGGTGGAAGCTG